>ENA-UESI01000150-UESI01000150.1-human-gut-metagenome-genome-assembly--contig:-NODE-150-length-60721-cov-15.069273_pt1 | contig 60721 bp, 40 predicted proteins | sample MGYA00243005_ERZ508006 | MGnify/ENA primary metagenome ERZ508006 (study PRJEB26167, sample SAMN06115436) | human gut metagenome | host: Homo sapiens | place: China:Shandong | collected 2015-06-10... | reverse complement strand
TAACTTTCGATCTGCTTTTCGGCTTCCGCTTCCGTAAGTCCGGAAAGGCTGACGGCTCCAACGGAGACCCCATCCGGGATCCGCTCATCTGCCAGTGTGGAAACCGGGGCGATCCAGACAAGTCCGGCGCTCAGTAACGCCGTCACACCTGCGATCCACACATTTTTTTTCATTCTTTTTTCCTCTCTGATATCTTTCTGCTGCCTGATCTCTCCGTCACGCGCCACCATGGATACGTGAAGTGTCCGCTCAATTTTTTTCAGATAACTGTCAAACTGTCCGCAGACTTTCCGTTCATGTTCTGCCGGAATGTCTATGATTGTCTCAATGATGCTCATCTAATGTCTGAATCTCCTCCTGATCTTCCGGGATGGGGGATTCCTTCGCGATGTCCTCCACCACCGTCAGTGTTCCATGAATCGTCCAGTGCGATTCACTTCTCTCTATTTTAACATCACTACCAAGGATTTGTATACCTTTTTCCGTAAGATTTTGCATATATTCGTTCAAATACCGGTCAGCAGAATCCGAAACTTCTGATTTTGTGAGGACTTTTTCGTAGGGAATATATTCCCTGGCAGCGAGGATCCCGCCGTAGACCGGAAGGTAAAAATTTTTCGAAAATCTGAGCTGGGATTCTTCCATGAAAAGTTCCCAGCTGCTTTCTTTTTTTAGGTCCGGCATCAGGAAACAGAATTCCGTATCCAGAAATTTAAAGAACACGCCCATGCGTTTCTTTCCTGTTCCCGCACGGATCTCCTCCACAACCGGGATCTTCCATGTAACCGTTCTCGTTGTTTCTGCGTAGACTTCCGCATCCGCATGGACTAAGTTTGTCTTCACAAGTGTCTCGTAGTATTGCGGGGTGTTTCTGTAAGGATATAGAGGGGGAGTGCCCGCAGGGCAAGGGGGGTTGAAAAGATTATATAACTTTTGATGGAGGGAGTAAAGGTATAAAAGGACAATACCTTCTGATTTCCTACGGAGTCGATATCCCCACCAATTATCGACTGATCCCATTCCCCCTACCTATCGACCGAGCTATAAACGACTGTCGAGGCATATAAATAAAAAAGGAGAGACCTTCCCAGCCTTTCCTTTTCTATGCCATAATAAAATAAATGCCTATTTTACTTTGTCTGCCAATTCTGCACCGGCTTTGAATTTAACCACTTTCTTAGCAGCGATAGTGATTTTTTGTTTGGTTGCAGGGTTGATACCCGTACGAGCTGCTTTTTCAGTAACACCGAAAGTTCCGAAACCGATAAGGGCCACTTTGTCACCCTTAACAAGAGATTCAGAAACAGCTTCTACGAAAGCATCCAATGCTTTTTTAGCATCAACTTTGCTCAAACCGGCTTTTTCTGCCATGGCATTGATAAGTTCAGTTTTGTTCATAACGCGTATAATTTAAAGTTAAGTAAATAATTCTCCACGAAGAGCAGCACCGCAAATGTAAAGATTAAAACGAAATACTGCAAACAATAAAGTAAAAAAATATAATAAAAGCCTCGATTTTATAATATAAGTAAGCTATATTTGACTAAATACTCGAAAAATCATTACTTTTGTCCGAACAATCAGAGTATAATACATTTACCCTGCTTGGAATGAATGGTTTACACTCCGTAAGAAAAGTACATTTGATATATGCAAAACAGGTCATTTTTGGGATCTATACCACCGGTGACACTCAACTTGATTATCGTTAACTTCATCGTGTGGCTGGCAGCTTTAACTCTACCTAAAATTGCCGGAATAAATTTGAACTATTGGCTGGGGTTACACTATTTTGCAGCCGACGATTTCAATGTCGTGCAGTTGATTACCTACATGTTTTTACACGACACCAGCGGAATAGAACATATTTTCTTCAATATGTTCTCCGTTTTCATGTTCGGTAGAACTCTCGAAGCCGTATGGGGAGGGAAACGTTTTCTATTCTACTACATTACCACAGGAATGGGAGCGGCATTGGTGCAAGAAGCGGCATGGTACTTCGAACTACATTCAGCCATATCGGAAACCGTAGCCTTGTACGGTTGGGAACAAACGTCCCAACAACTCAACATCTTTATAACCGTAGGAGCTTCTGGCGCAGCATTCGGTATTTTATTGGCTTTCGGCATGTTATTTCCGAATGCTCCGTTGTTCATCATATTCATACCCATTCCCATCAAGGCAAAATACTTTGTTATCTTTTACGGGTTACTCGAATTATTCTTCGGTGTCAGCGGAAGCATGAGCAGCGTGGCTCACTTTGCACATTTAGGCGGCATGCTCTTCGGCTTCTTCTTGATTCGTTATTGGAAAAAGAAAGGAATAGGCGGTGGCGGATTCTATTATTGACAAACTGAAACAGCAATTCAGGCAAGGCTCCGTATTGCTGAAACTCATCTATATCAACGTAGCGGTCTTTCTGCTGCTGAGACTCACATGGGTCGTTTTGATGCTGTTCAATATCGACGGGCATGTCATAATGCCCTTCATCGAAATGCCATCGATACCCTATGAGTTCATCACCCATCTGTGGACTCTGCTCACATACATGTTCGTCCATTACGATGTATGGCACATTCTGTTCAACATGCTTTGGCTATATTGGTTCGGGCAAATATTTCTCATGTCGTTCAGTGAAAAACAAATGGTAGGACTCTATCTTTGGGGAGGTATAGCCGGAGGTTTATTATATCTGCTTTCGTACAATTTGTTTCCCTATTTCGATGGCAAAGAAGGATTGTTGTGCGGAGCCTCTGCCTCGATAATCGCCATTGTCGTAGCCACGGCATTCCGAATGCCCGACTACAAAGTCAACCTGCTTTTTCTCGGAGCTATATCTTTGAAATACATTGCGCTGGTTACTATCGTCATTGATCTGTTGAGTGTCACATCGGCCAACGGAGGAGGGCACATCGCTCACCTCGGAGGAGCCCTTCTCGGCTACTGGTTTATTGTGCGATGGGAAAAAGGGAAAGATTTGACGGCGCCTGTCAACAAACTCATCGACAAAATCGTAACGGGATTCAAACCCCGCCCGAAAATCAAAGTGTCACGACCTTCGAACCGATCCTCTTCCCGGCCCGAGACCGATATGGAATACCGAGCCCGCAAAAAGAAAGAAAACGACGAAATCGATTCGATTCTCGACAAAATAAAAAAATCGGGGTATACCTCGCTCTCTGCCGAAGAAAAGAAAAGACTGTTCGAAGCCGGGAAAAAATAACGTGGTAATGAAACATGTCGTCAAAGTCATATTATTGCTGCTCAATATGCTATGGGGGCTTTTGCTCGTCATCGGCTCCTACTCGGCATACTTTCCCTCCCGCATAGGCATACTCGTCGAACTCCTATTTCCCCTGAATCTGTTCGCCTGCATAGCGTTCTTTTTTATATGGCTCGCCTATAATCCCCGTTATATCTGGATCCCGCTCGCCGCACTGCTCGTCTCTTGGGGCGGAATAGCCCGATACTGTCCGATACATAAACCACAGCCGATAGACAACAGCCAACCCGGTTTCTCCCTGATGACTTATAATGCCTACTTCTTCCTCGATTATGAAGGAACAGATACCCGGCAAAACCGAACCCTTTCCTTTATCCTCTCGCAAAACGCCGACCTTGTTTGCTTGCAGGAAAGTCCGGGTCTGCTCGCTCCGAATCCGGGATTGAAAATCACCCGGGAACAAATAGACAGTATACACACTCTGTACCCCTACCGCATTCCTACGACCCACGGTATGAACTTCCTGTCGAAATACCCGGCGACATTGTTGTTCGATACGGCATATTCCGAGTCGAGCGCCATCGCCATTTACCGGATAAAGATAGAAGACCATACAGTCACCGTTGTCAACCAACACATGGAATCTATCGGATTGACTCAAACCGACAAAGAACTATATCATGAAATCACGGCGCACCCGAATACCGACCGACTGGACGAAATAAAGAAACACTTGTTGTCCAAACTCATGAACGCAGCCGAGATTCGAAATCGCCAAGCCGACCTGACAGCCGAGAAAATACAAAACATTCCCGGTAATATCATCGTCTGCGGCGACTTCAACGACTCACCCTTGTCCTATTCCGTCCGAAAGTTCCACAGTATGGGTTTTCGCGACGCCTACAACGAATTGGGATTAGGACCGGGAATCACATATCATGCCAATCGCTTCTGGTTCCGCATCGACCATATCCTATACAAAGGCAATATGGAAGCCCGATGGCTTGTCCGCCAACGACATAAAAGTTCAGACCATTATCCCCTTGTCACAAGGTTTGTATGGGAAAATTCCGAAAATCATTAACACAGTAATATTATACCTCATGAAAAAACTTTTAGTAACATCGTTAACTTGTCTTATGATGATCTCTTGCAATCAAAAAGAGAATCCGCTGCTTAGCGAGTTCAGCACTCCTTTCGGGGTTCCACCGTTCGAACAAATAAAGCCCGAGCACTACTTGCCGGCTTTTGAAGAAGGCATCCGTCAGCACGATGCCGAAATTGCCGCAATCATTGCCAACCCCGAGGCTCCTACATTCAAAAACACCATCGAACCGCTCGAATTCAGCGGTATGCTACTGACTCAGGTCAATCTGATATTCAGCAGTTTGACCGAGGCGGAAACGAACGACGAACTCCAAGCCATCGCCAAAGAGATTTCGCCCAAACTGACCGAGCATTACGACAACATCTCGCTCAACGGAGAACTCTTTGCCCGAATTAAAACTGTATACGAGAACCGGGATAAAGAGAACCTCGACACCGAACAGATGAAAGTTCTCGAAAACCACTACAAAGACTTTGTTCGTGCGGGTGCTCTTCTCTCCGAAGAAGATAAAGCCACGCTTCGCGAGATTAACAAAGAATTGGCTATGTTTTCCATACAATACGGAGACAATGCCTTAGCCGAATCAAACGCTTTTGAACTGGTCATCGACAATGAAACCAACCTCGCAGGCTTGCCCGAGGCAGTAGTCACGGCAGCAGCCGACGAAGCGGCTGCTCGCAACAAAGCCGGTAAATGGGTATTTACCCTCGATGCACCCAGCCGCCTCCCATTCCTGCAATACGCCGACAACCGCAATCTGCGCGAAAAAGTTTATAAAGCCTATATCAACAAAGCCGACAACGACAACGAATTCGACAATAAAGAAATCGTATCGAAAATGGTCAACCTCCGTTTAAAGAAGGCCAATCTACTGGGATTCAATACTTATGCCGACTTTGCCCTCGACGATCGCATGGCAAAAACCGATGCGAACGTCAACGATCTCATCAATCGGGTATGGGCCTATGCGATACCCCGTGCAAAAGAAGAAGTAGCCGACATGCAAAAGATCATCGACGCCGAAGGCGGCGGTTTCAAACTCGCCCCGTGGGATTGGTGGTACTATGCCGAAAAAGTACGCAAAGCCAAATACGATTTGAACGAAGACGAACTGAAACCCTATTTCAGCCTCGACAACGTACGTGAAGGTGCGTTCATGGTTGCCAATAAATTATACGGAATCACTATCACCGAATTGAAAGATATGCCGGTCTATCACCCCGATGTCCGCGCATTCGAAGTGAAAGATGCCGACGGCAAACATTTGGCCGTATTCTATACCGATTACTTCCCCCGTGCCGGGAAACGTGCCGGAGCTTGGATGTACAACTTCCGTGAAGCCTACGTACAAGACGGTAAAGAAGTACGCCCCATCGTTTACAACGTGGCCAACTTCACCAAACCTACCGCCGATACTCCCTCTTTGCTTACCATCGACGAAGTGCAAACCCTTTTCCACGAATTCGGACATGCCCTGCACGGCATGCTCACCCGTTGCCACTACCCCTCGGTAAGCGGGACCAGTGTCGCACGCGATTTTGTAGAGCTACCGTCGCAAATCAACGAACACTGGGCAACGCACCCCGAAGTCTTGAAATTATATGCCAAACATTATCAAACCGGCGAAGTCATTCCCGACTCGTTAATCGCCAAAATGGAGGCAGCCTCTAAATTCAATCAAGGATTCGCCACCACCGAATTTTTAGCTGCGGCTATCCTCGACATGCGTTGGCACGAAATAGACGAAGTTGAAGAATACGATGTGCGCCAATTCGAAAAAGAAGTAGCGCAATCCGTCGGACTCATCGACGAAATCACCTATCGCTACCGTAGCACCTACTTCTCGCACATCTTCACCAACGATTACTGTGCAGGATATTACAGCTACATCTGGGCCGAAGTTCTCGATGCCGATGCTTTCGACGCATTCAAAGAACACGGTATCTTCGACCCTGCGACAGCCAAAGCATTCCGTGAAAACATTCTCGAAAAAGGCGGGAGCGAAGACCCCATGAAACTTTATCGCCAATTCCGTGGAGCAGAGCCTAATCCCGATGCCCTGCTTCGCAATCGGGGATTGAAATAACAATTTCCTCTATACAGGAAAAGGGAGCTGTGCCGCGGCACAGCTCCCTTTCTTATAAAAAATATCGATACCCTTTCAATTTATCGATATTCCCATTATATTTGTACATAAACAACAGACAAATAACCTCGGAAAAACAATCCGATTTCAAATTGCGATGGACACAATTATATCAAGTTGGCTCTTGTGGCTCATTATTGCGGCCATACTTGTTATCATAGAACTGCTCACTTCCATGATAGCGACATTCTGTTTGGCAGCAGGTTGCCTAATAGCCATGGTATGCGCCCTGCTGAGCTGGGGCGTCGAAGCGCAGCTGATCGGAGCCATAATCGGCACTGTAATCGCATTTATACTCGTCCAAACAAAGCGAGGGAAGGGTAATATCTCGGTTCAATCCTTCATATCGTTATAAACATCAACGCACATTGAATACGAACTGTGACAAATCGAGAAGCGTAAAATCGCCTGCACAAAAACGAATCGACAGTATCGATCTGTTCAAAGGAATCGCCATTCTGGGAATCGTGTGGAAACACACCTTTCATCCGCAATGGTGCGATCTCATTCACATAAGCGCACTTTTCTTCATCTTATCGGGAATCTTTTTCAAAGACGAGCCATTCATTCCCTTTTTAAAAAAGAAAATCCGAACCATACTTATTCCGTTCCTTTTCTTTTACATACTTTCCTACCTCGCCCGAATGGCCTTCTATTTCGGACACTTTCGCACCCTACACGGATTCGCATGGGATAGCCTGTTGGAAATCTTTTCTATTTCCAATACACCCGACTACCTCACAGTGAACATACCTCTGTGGTTTCTCGTCTGCCTGTTCGTCATGCAAATTATCTTTTGGTGTCTGAACAGAGTAATACCCCGTAATAAATACCGCAGCTGCTGGTTCTTGGTAATCTTAGCTGCCCTATACGCTGGTTACGGCACAATCGAGTCTTGGCACACACCGTTTATGTTCAATATCGCCATCGAGTGTCTCCCCTATTTTATTGCTGGAAACCTTTTCGGACTACAAATAGCCCGATTTCTTTCCAAGTCCTCTCTGAAATATCTCCTCGCCCCGACATGTTTTGCCCTGTTCATCGGGTTCCAATACTTGCCGATCGATACCTCTATCCTTGCCTTTATCAAAGCATTGACCATATTCGTAGCAATACTTTCCCTACTGTCTTGCTTCGAAAACAGTTGCTCGATGATATGGACGACAGTCCGATATTTCGGGAAATCATCACTCTTTATCATGGGTATTCATGTACTCCTATTAGCCCCTATACAATCGATGGCACGCGCCATCACCGGAAAACCGGACTTACTCACCGGATTAATCTGCCTTGCGCTTACTATGCTCCTCATATACTTTCTTATACCTTTCACCGAGAAATATATCCCGTGGGCAATCGGGAGACAACGACAAAAACAGGACACGAAATCATCTCAAACAACAGAATAGTATGGATAAACAAGTTTTAACAATTAGGGGGGGGTAAAACCAACCTATTCAAAACGAATCGATTACATCGATCTTATTAAAGGAATCGCCATCATCGGTGTCGTATGGAGTCACACTGTACACCCGCAATGGTACAATGTAACCTACATAAATGCACTTTTTTTCTTTCTCTCCGGATTCTTTTTCAAAGAAGAACTATTTCCCGCTTTCCTAAAAAAGAAAGTCAAAACGCTCATTATCCCATTCACTTTCTTCTACCTCCTATCCTACCCGTTCCGAATCATTTTTAACCTTTGGGATTACCGTACGCTCAACAACTTCGATTGGGGGTGCATCTTCGATATATTCGACATAACAAACAAAAGCGATTATCTATTTGTCAATGTTCCGCTTTGGTTCATATTTTGCTTGTTCGTCATGCAACTGATATACTGGTGCATGAACAAGATCACTCCGGAAAAATACCGGACAATCATATATCTCATATTGACCGCAGTAATCATGATCTGGAACGAGGAAATCAAATCTTACCCGACCATTTTCATGTTCAATAACGCAGTGCAATGGTTGCCCTATTTCATAATCGGCAACTTGTTCGGCCTGAAATTATCTCGCTTGATTCTCGACTACCAATCAAAATACATCATTGTACTGACAACCCTCGTCGCTTTCATCGGCTTACAAGCCATCGACTGTAATCTGCCTGCCTATTTTTTCCTAAAAGCCATCGTCTTGTTTCTTTGTTTCATGTCCGCCCTTTCCTATTTCAACGACAACAAGAACCATATATGTGCGATTGTTCGTACCTTAGGAACATCTACCCTCTTTATCCTCTGCATACATATTCTCATACAAACTCCTTTCCAACGAGCCATCATGAAAATATTCGGGCATCGGGAAGTATTCACCGGATACATCGACGTCGCACTCACCCTGCTCGTCATATATCTCCTCATTCCCTTCGTGAATAAATATCTTCCCTGGGCGATCGGGAAAAAAAGATAAGGATAAAAAAGAACCGGGGCTAGAATTATCCAGCCCCGGTATCTATATAGACAAACTACTTTATGACTTAGGTTGTAACAAACGATTATACTCCAAATCGTCATTTATAATTTCCATAGCCTTGACGAACGAAGGATTTCGAGGATTCATTACTCTGAAATAGGCGGCCGTGTCGAACATATCCCGGGCAATAAGAGCCTTTATTTGCAAAGCTATCAACCCTTTGGATTTCCGATACTGCTCCTCGTTATATTTCACCTTTTCGGCTTCTCCCATCTTCAACAATTCAGCAAGCATATCGTCCGTAACCGCAAATTCTTCGACAAACTGGTCCACCTTTTTATACTTATTCGTCAACTCTTTCCGATGGCTGTCGAGATAATTGACCGGATATTGATTCAATACCCCTTTCGCCAACAAATCCCGATGGAAATCGGTATAAATCGTCGTGTCTAACGGTATAAAAATATCGGGCATAATACCCCCGCCGCCATATACCGTACGTTTACTCTTCAAAGTTTGGAATTGCAACGAATCCGGGAAGTGAATGCTATCGGTATAAATAAGCTCTCCATGATTGAACCGGTCTAGCAATTCCCGCTCGTATGCCTCGTGGCCTTTGTCATAAGGCTTCTGTATACTCCTGCCAGAAGGCGTATAATATCGGGCGACAGTCAACCTTATCATCGATCCGTCGGGGAATGGTATGGGACGTTGAACCAAACCTTTCCCGAAGGTACGACGCCCTACGATTATACCCCGGTCCCAATCTTGAATCGCTCCCGAAAGGATTTCACTTGCCGAAGCCGAGCTCTCATCGACCAGCAAAACTAATTTCCCCTTTTGGAACTGCCCCCGTTTCGAAGCGAAAGCATCGTCCCGTGGAGAACGACGACCTTCGGTATAAACGATCGACTGCCCGTCGTCCAAAAACTCGTCGGCCATAGCGATAGCACTGGTCAAGAATCCACCGCCGTTGCCTTGCAAGTCGACAATAAGATTCTTCATGCCCTTCTTTTTCAACTCCTTAATGGCATCAGAAAATTCCTTGTCTGTCGTCACGGCAAAACGGCTCACCCGTATATAGCCCGTTTCTTTATCGGCCATATAAGATGCATCGATACTGTAAATAGGTATTTTATCGCGTACGATTCTGAATTCGATAGGTTCCTTCACCCCTTTGCGCAATACGGTCACTCGCACCACCGTACCCGATTCCCCGCGTAGCCGTTTCATGATGTCGGTATTTTTCATCTTCACTCCGGCTATGGTTGTATCGTTTACAGCGATGATACGGTCACCCGCCAATATTCCCACCTTTTCCGAAGGTCCACCAACGATAGTCTGTATCACATACAACGTATCTTTATTCATATTGAACTGGATACCCACTCCGCTGAAATTACCCTGTAAAGGCTCGTTCATCTCCCGGGTCTCCTCGGCTGTCGTGTAGGTCGAATGCGGATCGAGTTTATCGAGCATACCCCGAATGGCATCCTCCACCAACTTATTCTCGTCTACCTCATCGACATACAAATTCGTTATGGCGAAATCGGCTAAACTGAGTTTTCGCATTCCTTCGCTTTGGCCTTGCGACCACATGACTCCCACCGCTATCACGGGTAGGAATATGATAAAAAATAGTCTTTTCATCTTCAACTTAAAATTATACTAATTTCAACCCTTTGGGAACAAATTCATCGACACTGTGACCGAACCTTAAAAGCTCCCGCACAATGGTAGAACTGATATGAGTCAATTCCGGCTCGGTAAACAAAATTATCGTCTCTACCCCCGATAATTTCCGGTTCACGTCGGCGATAGTCTTCTCATACTCGAAGTCATTCACCGACCGGATACCCCGCAGAATAAACCGGGCATTCCATTGCTTCGCAAGGTCGATGGTGAGGCTGTCGTACGAAACGACTCGAATCCGAGGATTATCCCGAAACAAATCCCTCAACATTTCCAACCGCTGTTCCACAGTGAAATAAGTGCGTTTCGAATCATTGATACCTATGGCTATGACCACTTCATCGAGCAATTCGAGCCCCCTGCTCACAATCGACATATGACCGAGAGTAAAAGGGTCGAATGTTCCCGGGAACACAGCTATCCTTTTAGACGAGATTGGTGTCATCTTCTATAACCAGATTTTGTATAATAAAGTTTTGTCTTTCCATGGTGTTCTTGCCCATATAAAATTCGAGCAAATCTTTCACCAAATCCTCCTTACGCAGCGATACCCGGTCGAGACGCATATCCGGTCCGATAAACTGACGGAACTCGTCGGGCGAAATCTCACCCAATCCTTTGAATCGTGTCACTTCGGGATTCGCTCCGCACTTCTTGATAGCGGCGAGCCGTTCCTCGTCTGTATAGCAATAATGTGTTTCTTTTTTATTCCTCACGCGAAACAGCGGAGTCTGTAAAATATAAACATGCCCTTTCTTGATAAGGTCGGGGAAAAATTGCAAAAGAAAAGTAATCATCAGCAAGCGGATATGCATACCGTCCACATCGGCATCGGTTGCGATAATCACCTTATTATACCGGAGCCCCTCGATACCGTCCTCTATATTAAGGGCAGCTTGCAGCAAGTTGAACTCCTCGTTCTCATAAACGACCTTTTGGGTCAGTCCGTAAGTATTCAACGGCTTACCCCGCAAAGAGAAGACCGCTTGCGTCTCCACATTACGAATCTTGGTAATCGAACCGCTTGCCGAGTCCCCCTCGGTAATGAAAATACAGCTCTCGTCCTGTCGGTCGCCTTTGGTATCGTTGTAGTGTATGCGGCAATCACGCAACTTGCGGTTATTCAAATTCGCTTTCTTCGCACGCTCCCGTGCCAACTTCGTAACCCCCGCTATCGCTTTGCGTTCCTTTTCCGATGCCAATATCTTTTTCAGCATCACATCGGCCACTTCGCCGTTTTTATGCAGATAATTATCCAATTCCTTTTTCAAGAAATCGCCGATAAACTTTGCGATGGTCGGTCCATCGGGTCCCACGTCTTTCGAACCGAGCTTGGTCTTGGTTTGCGACTCGAATACAGGTTCTTCCACCTTGATACTGATTGCCGCTACCATACCGTTACGAATATCGGTATATTCGAAATTCTTGGCATAAAACTCCTTAATCGTGCGGGTAGCCGCCTCTCTGAAAGCAGTCAAGTGTGTTCCTCCCTGCGTCGTATGTTGCCCGTTCACAAACGAATAATATTCCTCGCCATACTGGTTGCTGTGCGTGATAACCACCTCTATATCCGCTCCCGACAAATGAATGATGGGATATAAAGGTTCGGTCGTCATGTATTCGTTCAACAAATCGACCAATCCATTACGGGAATGGAATTTACGTCCGTTCAACAAAATGGTCAGTCCCGTATTTAAGAATACATAGTTTTTAAGCAACGGCTCTATCAATTCCTCCCGGTAAGCATAATTTTTAAAAATCGTTCCATCGGGAGAAAACTGAACCAATGTACCGTTCGGCTCGTCGGTAGGTGTCAAACCGCTCTCCGAGACCACTTCTCCGCAAGCATAACTCACCGAGTTACTCATTCCGTCGCGATAAGACTGTATGAAAAAACTCGACGACAAAGCATTGACCGCCTTGATACCGACACCGTTCAGACCGACTGACTTTTTAAATGCCTTCGAATCGTACTTACCGCCCGTATTCATCTTGGAAGAGACATCTTTCACTTTGTCGAGAGGTATACCCCGACCATAATCCCTCACCGAAACGACCTCGCTCGAAATCTCCACGACAATCTGTTTGCCAAAGCCCATCATGTGCTCGTCGAGAGCATTGTCGAGAACCTCCTTCAACAATACATAAATGCCGTCATCGGCATGAGAACCGTCCCCCAACTTCCCGATATACATACCGGGGCGGCGACGGATATGCTCCTTCCAATCGAGCGTCTTAATGGCATCGGAGCCGTACTCGAACTCAGAATTTATATTCGTATTCTCTTCCATAAATATCTATCTCTCACCGCTGATTTTTCGTATAATGCAAAGATAAAGCAAGCCGGGAGTAGAAACAAGCACACTTGGTTATACCGAGGCACAGCCCATTTTCGCATTATGCAAAGATAACGCTAAAAAAGAGTAAAAAAAAGAATAACTCCCTTTTTACAACCTTTTTAAAAAATAGATATGCCCCGGAAAAGCGTTTGCTTTTCCGGGGCATATCTATGCGATCTCTTCTATCGGACAAACTACTCTACCAAAGCGAAATCGAGCTGTTTCCGCTCCAAGTTCGCCCGAGCTACCTTGATACGGATAGGATCGCCCAAGCGGTATATCCGGTGCTTGCGACGCCCCATCAGACAATAATTCTTCTCGTCGAACTCGTAATAGTCGTCTTCGAGGTCACGTATCGGCACAAGTCCCTCGCATTTATTCTCGTTGATTTCTACATACAACCCCCATTCGGTAATACCCGAAATAACGCCGTCGTACTCCTCGCCCAAACGTTCGCCCATAAACTCTACCTGTTTATACTTGATAGAAGCCCGCTCTGCATTGGCAGCAAGCTGCTCCATATCCGAAGCATGTTTACATTCGTCTTCGAGCGACTGAACATTCACGCTACGTCCACCCGCCATATAACGCTCCAATAATCGATGCACCATCAAGTCGGGATAACGACGTATGGGAGAAGTAAAGTGGGTATAATAGTCGAAAGACAACCCGTAGTGACCGATATTTACAGTCGTATAGACCGCCTTCGCCATGGCTCGTATAGCTATCGTCTCCACCAAATTTTCTTCCGGCTTTCCTTGTACGTTGGCCAACAAACTATTAATACCCTTCGAAAGGTCTGCTTTGCTACCCTCGGTCTTGATTTTATAACCGAAGCGGGTGATAAAAGCGGCGAACGAAGCCATCTTGTCGGGATCGGGCAAGTCGTGTACCCGATAGACAAACGCTTTGGGCTTTTTCCCGTCTCTGGGTTTACCGATAAATTCTGCTACCGTGCGATTCGCCAGAAGCATAAACTCTTCGATCAGCTTGTTCGCCTCCTTAGATACCTTGAAATAAACCCCTATCGGCTTGCCACTTTCATCTATGTCGAACTTAACCTCATGACGGTCGAAATTGATAGAACCATTGTCAAAACGACGCTTTCGCAGCTTCTGCGCCAAATCGTTCAAAGCCAATATTTCCTCTTTATAATCCCCTTCTCCGGTCTCTATCACCTCTTGCGCCTCCTCATAAGCAAACCGGCGATTAGACCGAATCACCGTACGAGCGATATGCGACTTCTGAACCTCGGCATTACCGTTCAGCTCGAAAACACAAGAGAACGTAAGTTTATCCTCGTCGGGACGCAACGAACAGATTTCGTTGCACAATCGTTCGGGCAACATCGGCACGACACGATCCACCAGATAAACCGAGGTTCCCCGGCTTTCGGCCTCCTTGTCGATGATACTGCCGGGTTTTACATAATAACTCACGTCGGCTATATGCACGCCAACCTCCCAATTTCCGTTCGATAATCGGCGAATAGAAAGGGCATCGTCGAAATCTTTGGCATCCTTCGGGTCTATGGTAAATGTCGTTACCTGCCTGAAATCTTCCCGTGCGGCAATCTCCTCGTCGGTTATCGCGTCAGGAATCTTATTAGCCGCTTTTTCCACTGCTTCGGGGTAACGATACGGCAATCCGAATTCCGCCAATATGGCATGTATTTCAGTATTGTTTTCTCCGGCAGGTCCCAATATATCCACGACCTCTCCATACGGATTGCGGGCCCGATCGGGCCATTCGGTGATACGCACGACAGCCTTATCTCCGGTTTTTCCACCTTTAAGTGCCGTTTTCGGAATAAATATATCATTTGCCAACACCTTGTTATCGGTCAGCAGGAATGCAAAATGTTTCTGCACCTCCAACGTTCCGACAAATATTTGGGGAGTCTTTTCAACAATCTCGACCACCTCGCCTTCGGCATCGTGCCCTCTACGCTTGGCATAGACCAATACCCTCACCCGGTCGCCGTCCATCGCATGCATGGCATTACGCTCGGCGATGAATATCGACTCATCGTCATCGGTAATCACATGATTTTTCCCATTGACACGCCGTTCGAACCGACCTATAACCTCCGTTCCCCGACTGTTTGCCTTGTATTTGCCCGGAGAAACTTCTATCAGAAAATTCTGCTCCGCCATGCCTTCGAGCAACTGGAATACCATCTGTTTTTGAGGTGTAGTAGTAGCTCCAACCCCATGTGCGACCTGTTTGTAATTAAACGCCCGCTTCCTGTCCTGGTTGAAGAATTCGACCACCGAGGCCAACATATCTTCTTTCTTGATTCTCTTTGAACCTTTCCTTTTTCCTTGTTTCATGATATAGGGGTTTTAACATTGTTCTTAATGATACGGAAAACGGAGTAAACGGTAAAAACATCGAACTTCTCCCGACGAATACCAAGCGTACCCTGCCCGCATTTTAGTATAACAAAGATAACGGAAATAAAGACAGAAACAAATTTTATTCATAAAGCTGTTTCAAATTTTTTCAACGATGTATTTGAAGCGATTTGTAAAAATTTTAATAATATAACAAATTAAAACGAACCCATGACGACTCGTTTACACCATTAAAATTTTTTATAACTTTGTGCCCGCTTCGGGAATTACCGTTACACAAGTCGATACAAAAATTCCAAAGATTACGAAAATGAAAAAAAAATCCAATCTGTTTTTATCATTCTCTTAACCTTTTTCCACCTGTCCGCCCAAATGAATCAAGGGAAATACGTCCCTTTCCATTTCAGTTTCATGCCTCCGCTGAGTTCCAATGGAATAAATGCATCGCAATACACCAACGGAGCCTCTTTCAGTATATTGGCAGGTATGTCTGCTAACGAAAGGAATTTTACATTTGCCTCGATCAGTAATGTCATAGCCAATGAAGCCCGGGGATTACAGTTTGCCGGCATATCCAATTATATAGGCAAACAGGGACAAGGTGTCGCCTTCGCCGGAATCACCAATACTACCAAAGGAACTTACAAAGGTGTACAACTCGCCGGAATCACCAATATTGCCAAAGGAACTTACAAAGGTGTACAACTCGCCGGATTACTCAATACTACCAAAGGAACTTACAAAGGTGTACAACTCGCCGGATTACTCAATACCTCGAAAGATATAACCGGCCTGCAATTCGCAGGGCTCCTTAATATCGCCGGGAAAGTCCGAGGAGTACAATTCGCCGGACTTCTTAATATCGCCGAAGAAAGCGATTGCCCCATTGGGCTCGTCAATATAGTCAAGCGCGGAGAGATGGGTATAGCCCTCACTTATGACATATTGGGTAACGGTATCGTCTCGTTCCGCTCAGGAGGGAAATACACATACGGTATTATCGGTTTCGGATATAACCACAAATTATCCGGCGACAACAAGACCGTTGCGGAAGCTGGATACGGTGTACACATACCTTGTTACTCTTGGTTTCAGATAAACAATGAATTTAAAGTAACTTCCACGGCAACCTCCGATAACCCCTTTTTAAACGCAAGTTATTCCTTGCTACCTTCGTTCAAAATAAAAAAGCACTATAACATATTCGGCGGAGCGAGTCTCAATTATTCGACAACCACCGAGATGGACAACCAAACGCTATTTCCGCAGAACAACTTGTGGAAAAAGCAAACCGACAGTCGGCTGCAACAACTGTTTATCGGCTATCTGGTAGGCATTCAATACATCTTTTAGCAACCGGTCGCCACTCTTTCATCGACCAAATTAGCTCTAAACATCGATTTACCATACACACAATGGTGTATGGTAAATTTATTCTCATGGAACGGAGACGGATTATCTCCTGAAAAAAATTTTTATCGTTACTTCGGTAAATTTAAATTCTGAAAACAATAAATTCACTATTTTTGTATAAAACGAAAATAGATACGCCTCGGTACAATCAACCGGATTTGCTTCTACTTTCGGCCTGTACTATCTTTGCAAAACAAATAAAGTAAAATCCATGACTGCCCTACTCGACCTCAGGGAACATCTACCGATAACCAATCCCACGTGGATATTCTTTCTCGTGCTCTGCATCATTTTATTTGCCCCCGTATTGTTGAATAAACTGAAAATACCTCATCTCATCGGTATGATTCTGGCCGGTATTCTCATCGGTGAGCATGGATTCGATATCTTGGCCCGCGACAGCAGTTTCGAATTGTTCGGACAGGTGGGACTCTACTACATCATGTTCTTAGCCGGCTTGGAAATGAATATGGAAGACTTTCCGGCTATACGGGGCAAAGCCATCGTATTTGGGATACTCGCCTTTATCATTCCCATCGTCTTGGGCTTTTTCAGCAACATACTCATCTTGAAATATGGGATTGTCTCTTCCATCTTGCTGGCGAGTATGTACGCCTCGCACACACTCATTTCCTATCCCATCGTTACCCGATACGGAGTCTCCCGGCACAGATGCGTCAGCATAGCCGTAGGGGCCACTGCCATTACCGACAGTCTCACCCTACTGGTTCTCGCCATCGTCGGAAGCATGTACAGAACCGACAATGTAGGCAGTTGGTCTTGGTTGGAATTAATTCTTAAAGTCTCTCTGATGGGACTTTTCATCATCTACTCCTTCCCCCGCATCGGACGTTGGTTTTTACGGAAATACGAAGACGGTATCGTGCAATTCATCTTCATTCTGGCAATGGTTTTCCTCGCTGCCGGTTTAATGGAACTGGTCGGAATGGAAGGCATACTTGGAGCGTTCTTTGCGGGACTGGTATTGAACCGCCTCATTCCCCCGGTCTCTCCTTTAAGGAATTACCTCGAATTTGTCGGTAACGCCCTATTCATTCCCTATTTCCTCATCGGCGTAGGTATGCTAATCGATGTACGAGTATTTTTCGGCCATATAGAATCTATGAAAGTAGCCGCCGTAATGACCCTCATGGCCCTTAGTACCAAATGGATTGCAGCATGGACCACCCAGAAAATCTACGGCATGAAGAGAATCGAACGGCAACTGATGTTCGGACTAAGCAATGCTCAGGCAGCGGCAACTCTCGCTGCCGTTCTTGTAGGATACAACATCGTTTTACCGGACGGTAGCCGCCTGCTCAACGACGATGTCCTCAACGGTACGATCGTGCTTATTCTCATTACATGCATCATCAGTTCGATAACGACCGACATTGCTGCCCGAAAAATGGCTCTGAACGAATTGCCGCCCGATGATACGCAATCGGGTACGGACAACGAAAAAATACTCATTTCATTCAGTAATCAGAAAAACGTTAAAAACCTTATCTATTTGGCCTTACTCGTCAGCAACCCTAAAAAGATACACGGGCTGGTCGGGTTACACGTAATGTATGATAATTGCAGTGAAACAGACCGCGAACAAGGGAAAAAACTTTTACTGCAAGCACAAGAAGTCGCGGCGAAAGCAGACGTAACGCTACAAACTCAAAACCGGTTAGCGACTAACTTATCAAACGGAATACTTCATGCTTCGAAAGAAAACGATGCCTCCGAGATTATCGTCGGACTACACATACGAGCCACACAAGACGAATCGTTCTTCGGCCCCGTACTGCTCAATCTACTGAACAAAATGGATCGTCAAATCATGATTCTCCATGCCGTCACGCCGATAAACAGAGTACACAACATTCATGTCGCTATCCCGGAAAATGCAGAATATGAAGCTGGATTTTACCGGTGGACAGAACGCATCGCCCGAATGGGAGAGAATACAGGCCGGCGAATTTTCTATCACGGCCACGCCAAAACCCTGTCTCTAATACAAGCCTATCTGCAACGCTATCATACCAGCGTATTATACGAAATGCAGGAAACCGACGGAGGCAACGAATTAAAGCGTCTATCAACAGAATTACAACCCGACGACCTCATGGTAATCATCATGGCCCGACACGGCTCTGTTTCTTTCCGGCCTTCGCTCGAACACGTCCCGCATCAAATCAATGCCTATTACACAGATAAAAATTTCATATTACTCTTCCCCGACAGCTATGCTCCTGCTTCTCCCGAACTTACGTTCGTAGAGCTACACGGCACACGAGGAACTTATGAAAAGAAAAAAGGCTGGCTCGATTTCCTGTGGAAAAAAGAAGAACAAAATTAAGAAGCTGTTTTAAATTTATTCCGAGACAGATTGAGACCTATGTTGAAGCAGATTAGAGTCCTTGATTTTTGTCAATAGCGGGCTATTGACAAAAATCAAGGAGTTCAAGATGCGAGACAGGAGCTCAATATGGCCGGAACATACCTGCTTGAAATGATAATATTATTTCTCAATAAATTTATAAAACAGCTTCTAAGATTCAAGAAAAAAATCGAATTTCCCATGCCGCAACAGAAAGCGGTTTCGAAAATATTCACGAGAACAAAAAAGATACAACCGACCAGAGCGCAATCACGAATTCAGAGAATCGTAAGCAATCCGAATCCCATACCCAAATAAAGAAACATAGTTATCAACGACCAAGCGAAACGAGCTTTGACAAATGGCTCCTGCCTCTCTTTACAACGGGAAGGATAGCGCAATACTCCCGCCATAGGCAAAATAAACAAAATAGCTGTAACCCATTGCAACCACACAATGTCGTAATACAGTCCCAACAAAAATGTGCCGAAGACAAAAAATGCCGCCAGCTCCATATACCCTAAGCTATTCAACGCTTTCCGTTCCATAACGAATCCCTATCCATCGATAAACCGACAGGGAAAAACATTCCCCTATCGATACCATTTTCAAATCCTTCTATTTAAAACAGAGTCAGCCCGATTTCGTATCGGGCTGACCTATATCGCATCGAATTAAGCGTCGATATTGGCATAAGTCGCATTAGATTCTATAAACTCGCGACGCGGACCTACATCTTCGCCCATCAACATCGAGAATACGCGATCGGCCTCGGCAGCATTGTCGATGGTCACCTGTTTGAGAATCCGGTTCTCGGGATCCATCGTCGTCTCCCACAACTGGTGCGGGTTCATCTCGCCCAAACCTTTGTATCGTTGAGTCTCCATCAACTGTTCGTTTCCCTCGCAATATTTCAAACAGAACTGATCCTTTTGTTGGTCGGTCCAGCAATATTCCTCGGCTTTACCCCGCTTACTCTTACATTTGTACAAAGGGGGCGTCGCCAAATAAACATATCCCTGTTCCAACAACGGACGCATACGACGGAAAAAGAATGTCAACAACAACGTGGCAATGTGCGCCCCGTCCACATCGGCATCGGTCATAATAATGATTTTATGATAGCGCAACTTCTCGATATTCGCCTCTTTCGAATCTTCTTCCGTCCCGATAGTCACACCCAAAGCCTTGAACATGTTACTGATTTCCTGACTTTCGAAGACCTTGTGATCCATCGCTTTTTCCACATTCAATATCTTACCGCGCAACGGTAGAATAGCTTGGAACATACGGTCACGACCTTGTTTGGCAGAACCTCCTGCCGAATCCCCTTCGACAAGGAATATCTCACAATCCTCAGGGTTACGCGAAGAGCAATCCGCCAATTTACCGGGCAATCCGCCACCCGAAAGAGGAGACTTGCGTTGAACCATCTCACGTGCCTTGCGAGCTGCATGACGCGCTGTGGCGGCGATAATCACCTTCTCGACAATTGTTTTCGCCTGAGCCGGATGTTCTTCCAAATAATTTGCCAAAGCCTCGCTCACAGCCGTGTCCACAGCCCCGATAACCTCGCTGTTGCCCAACTTCGTTTTGGTCTGTCCCTCGAATTGTGGCTCCATCACTTTCACCGAAATAACGGCGGTAAGCCCCTCTCGGAAGTCATCGCTGCTGATTTCCACTTTCACTTTTTCAAGCATCTTGGAATCCTCGGCATACTTCTTCAAAGTACGGGTCAATCCCCGACGGAAACCCGTCAAGTGAGTTCCCCCCTCGATGGTATTGATATTGTTCACATACGAATAGACATTCTCGTTATACGTCGTGTTGTACGTCATAGCGACCTCCACAGGCACTCCCTGACGCTCGGTAGCGATATGAATCACATCGTCGATAAGATGCTCCTTATTCGAGTCGATATAACGAACGAACTCCTTTAATCCTTCCTTTGAATAGAACACCTCCTTACGATACTCGCCGGCATCGTTAGTCGTCCGTTTATCCGTCAGCGAAAGGGTAATCCCCGCATTCAGATAAGCCAAATCGCGCAAACGATTCGCCAAAATATTATAGTCGTAAACCGTAACAGAAAAAATCGAATCGTCTGGACGGAAGATAATCGTCGTACCCGTCTCTTCGGTCTCTCCTATAATTTCCACATCGTGCAAAGGTTTACCACAAGAATACTCTTGCATATAAATCTTTCCGTTCCTGCGAATCTCGGCACGTAAATAAGTCGAAAGAGCATTTACGCACGATACACCCACACCGTGCAAACCACCGGAAACTTTATAAGACCCTTTATCGAATTTACCACCGGCATGCAATACCGTCAAAACCACTTCAAGAGCCGATTTATGCTCTTTCTCGTGCATATCGACAGGAATACCGCGACCGTTATCGACAACCCTGATAGAATTATCTTCGTTGATATATACCTCGATATGAGTGGCATATCCGGCAAGAGCTTCGTCGATGGAGTTATCGACAACCTCATACACCAAATGATGCAACCCTTTTACACCGATATCGCCGATATACATGGCAGGACGTTTACGAACGGCCTCTAAACCTTCGAGCACCTGAATACTATCGGCTGAATAACTTTTGTTTTCTGTTTCTTCTGACATATTATCCGAATCTTTTTTGTTTTTATGAGCTATCCCTGCGCTATTCTTATTAACAGAAAATCAACAGGAAACACTTAAAATCCGGCTCAAACCGCCGGCGTTCCACCAACAAACAAAAATACACAAAAAAGTTGGAATAGCGAAATAATCCGGGTGGAAATAATCACACCGACGTTTCTCTCAAATCATAGCCCCGACCAGATATTATGAATCCAAACAGCAAATTCAAACATAAGGATAAAAACAAAAACCCATTTGACAGCAAGCACCTTATTCACAAAAAGATATAAATCATATACACTATGAACCTGAAAAATGGCATCAATCAATAACAGGAAAGGGAATGAAAACAATAAATCCACTGGGTGATTTTAAAAATTAACCCTCTCGCCCACCGGACACTCCCCCTATACCGTTATGCGACACAACGGGAGAATTGAATAAACAGACTGATGAGATGTCGTTTTCACCCCTCCTTCTCTACGTGACACTTCCCCTATGGCTGGCACCACACAGAGGAGGAGTTTTAAATATCTCCGATAGAGAAAAGAAATACCTCGCAATGCTACGGGACACAGCAGAGGAGAAAGGGATATACATCTCACTTTCTCCCCCCTGTGTTTTGCGCAGCAAAATATAGGGGGAGTGCCCGCAGGGCGAAGGGGTTGATACAAACAAAAAACTCACTCCCAAATACATCACCTTTATTTGGTGATGAAGATGCAAGAAAATAGAGGGACAGTATACTCGTAGCGAATGGGGCAACCTTTACCACAAAAAACCTTATGAAATCTTTCCAAACCCTCTCATTCATTAACATTCAAGCCTATCCCCATGAGTTTTCTATTGAATCGGTAATTCCCATCAAAAAAAAGATACCACATATCTAAACAAAAAAAAAAGCAACAGAAAACATTGGCATATTTTAGCACCTAAAAACTCCCTATAAAGGACCTATTTAATAGAGATAAGCTAAAAGCTTGTCGTAATTGCGCTCCCGAATAACCTTCGAAATAGTAAACCAGTCAATGAAAAGGACTATACCAAAACCACCACCGGTGAGCAATTTGAAAACACCCATTAATGTATCCCCGATATAAAATCGGTCAATCCCACATACACCCAAAAACAAAGAAAGAAACAGAACCTTACCGGGAGCCTTGAAGTCAATCGAAAACAACATTGAATACAAATCATTATGAGCAGCATTCAGCATCAGCCGAACAGACCGAATATCCTTTTCCAAAAAGTAGTGCCCATACAAATCCATAAAAACGCCCACCTTCAAAGTATCCATAACTTAGATATCGCAAACGACAGAACAAACAACCATTATATATCCAAACAAAAAAAATGCGACAGATTTTTTTCTGTCGCATTCGTAGCCCATAGGAGAATCGAACTCCTCTTTCAAGAATGAAAATCTTGCGTCCTAACCGATAGACGAATGGGCCCTTGATAAAAATGCGCCTTAGATATATAAAGTAAGGCGCCCTTTCCAAATGCGAGTGCAAATATAGAGTTGTTTTTTGAATTGACAAAATTTTTACCTAAAAATCTTTCATTTACCTTTCTATCGCATACAATCTGCACAGACTTTCCCGCTCGAACAGGAACTACCACCCCTAAAAAGACATTTTCACCGAGAGTAATCCCCCTCGTCCGGAAAACGCACAACACCGTTGAATAAAGCAACCCTTCCCGATCCTCTTTTGCAGCCACATTCGGTTATCACGCCGCATAAAGGCACAATCTCCCGGATACAAAACGGTTTTCTTTCCACGTTCCTCGATCTCCAATCTACCAGAACACTGATAAATGAGCGTATGTTCCCGATTTTCATGAGCACACTCCCGATCATCGGCAAAATAACTCGCTATAAGCACATTCGAGCAATCGAATACATCTAACTGTTCCATATCATCAGCCTTTTATATGGACAAATATAATGCATTGTATCTGTACAATATTTGCTGTGAAGCTCAATTTTCACATTCCCGATACAACCACTGCTCCCGAATAAATAAAATCAATGCGCCGAACCAGTACCGGCCTTTGGATAAAACAACTATTTTTGTAGAAAAATTTACCGGGAGAATGCTCGAAAAAACATTAGGAATCGTACTGCACATCATTCCCTATAACGACAAAATATCGGTAGCCCATTTGTACACCGAACAATATGGCCGATCTTCCTATCTTATTCCACAAGGGGGCGGAAAAAAAGCTCGCATGTTTCGGTCCCTCTTCATGCCGTTCTCTATTTTGGAACTCGATATAGACTACCGGAACAGCCGGGAATTGCAAAAAATCATCGAAGCGCGCACGGTTTTACCTCTTCAAAACATCTATTCCGATCCGGTAAAAAATGCAGAAGCGCTCTTTTTATCCGAAGTCCTCTGTCAAACCATAAAAGAACCCGAACCCAATCTACCGCTTTTCGCCTTCATCGCCCGTTCCATTCAAGTCCTCAATATAATGGAAGAAGGTAAAGCCAATTTTCATCTCTGTTTCCTGCTGCAATTATGCAGTTTTCTCGGGTTCAGCCCCAACATGGAGACCTACCGGACCGGATATTCTTTCGACATGTTGAACGGAATTTTCTCCCCCTCGCGCCCCATTCACACCTACACACTCGATGCCCGCGAAGCCGAAGTTTTCGCCCGGCTCACCCGTATGGATTTCAATAATCTTCGCCACTTCAAATTCAATCGGGGAGAGAGAAACGCCATACTCGACCGAATTTTAACATACTACCGGCTACACCAACCCGACATTTCGGAACTCCGGTCTCCCGAAATATTACGAGCCATATTCGACTAATATGCTGCAAAGGTTGACTATTACAAAATTTTATACTACTTTTGTCGACCGAAATGCCCTTGTAGTTCAATGGATAGAACGGAAGTTTCCTAAACTTTAAATCCGAGTTCGATTCTCGGCGAGGGTACAAAAAAAAGGAATCCGAATCCGGATTCCTTTTTTTGTATTTATACGCTTACCTTTATTTTGCAGCGGCTTCTTTGGCAGCCTTTTTAGCGATACCACGCCGTTGGATTTCGTAAGCAATCGGGGTAGCCACGAACAAGGTCGAGAACGTACCGATAATTACACCAAACAACATGGCGAATGCGAAACTGCGAACCGATTCAGCACCCAACAAGAGAATACACAGCAACACGATGATAGTACTTTGCCCCGTGTTGATCGTACGAGGTAACGTACTGTTCAACGCACTGTTGATCGACGTTATCAAATCACGTTTGGGATAGAGCGTTTTCTCTTCGCGGATACGGTCAAAGATTACCACCGTATCGTTCACAGAGTAACCGATAACCGTCAATACCGCAGCCACGAAATTCTGGTCTATTTCCATCGAGAAGGGCAGAACGCCATAGAGCAACGAATACAAGCCTACTACCGAGAAGGTGGTAAAGGCTACCGAAGCTAGCGTACCCACACTAAACGCAATGTTACGGAAACGGAGCAAGATATACAAAGCCATCGCAATCAACGAGAAGAAGACAGCCCAATATGCACCCACTTTAATATCGTCTGCAATAGTAGGACCTACCTTCTGGCGACTTTGAATCATGTTGTTGCTGAATTCCTCCAACGAAACACCGCCCAACAAACTTTGCATACCGTCATAAAGTTTCTTCTCTATCTCTTTGTCAACACCTTCGCCTGTATCCTCGATACGGTAGTTAGTAGAAATACGCACTTGATTATCGGTCGTAATGGTGATTACCGACAACGAACTTCCTTCGAACGAAGGTTCAAGCATATTCTCGATTTCAAGCGGACTTACCGGTTGTTCGAAGCGAACCACAAAATTGCGACCTCCCGAAAAATCGACACCTTGATTCATTCCACGCGTGAGGAACGAGATGACAAATACAGCAACGATAGCTAATATGCATATATAACCCGTCTTGCGCAAGCCCACGAAATTAATGTGAGTATCCGTGAGGAAATTACGCGAAATGGACGTAGTGAAAGCCATGTTATTGAATCGTCCGTGATTCAAACCAGCCTCGAAAATGAGACGGGTAATAAAGATAGCCGTGAAGAACGAGGTAGCGATACCGATAATCAAAGTCGTGGCAAAACCTAAGATAGGACCGGTTCCATAGATCAACAGGATTACACCCGTAATCATAGAAGTCAAGTTCGAGTCGAAGATCGCCGAGAAAGCATTCTTGTAACCATCGGCAACCGCCGACTTCATGCTCTTACCAGCACGCAATTCTTCTTTGGTACGCTCGAAGATAAGCACGTTGGCATCGACCGCCATCGCCAAAGACAACACGATACCGGCAATACCCGAAAGCGTGAGCACCGCCTGTAACGATGCCAAAATACCCATCGTGAAAAACAAGTTACATATAACACCGAAACTGGCGATAAGACCCGGAGTCCACCCGTACATTATGATCAGATAGGCCATCAACAACACCAAAGCCACCAAGAACGAAATCAAACCGTTTTGGATAGCCTCTTGTCCCAGCGAAGGACCGATAATATCCTCTTGAACGATAGTCACGGCAGCAGCCATCTTACCCGACTTCAACACGTTAGCCAAGTCCTTAGCCTCTTCGGGAGAGAAACCTCCGGTAATCTGCGAACTACCGCCCGAAATAGCCGAGTTGACATTGGGGAAAGAATATACCTGATTATCCAACACGATAGCAATCGCATTGCCGATATTGTCACGAGTAAGTTTTTCCCATACTTTGGCTCCCTCGGCATTCATGGTCATGCTCACCACAGAACCCTGTATCTTATCGAAGTCGTCACGAGCATCGGTTATTACATCGCCACCTAACGGAGCCTTGCCGCCTTTACCGGCTTTCAATGCGATAAGCTGATACATGGTTTGCTTTTCATCGATGGCTTTTACCGTCCAGCGGAGAATGAGGTCGCTCGGAAGAATATCGCGGGCGATTTTGCTTGCCAACATGGCATTCACCGCTGCCGTATCGGTCTTATTGACAATACCAATAACCGGAGATCCTCCGTAACTTTGTGTATAATTCATCAACGAAAGCAACGGATTCTGTTTACGGATACGCTCCATAGTTTCGGCTTCCGATGCCTCCTGCTGTAATTTTTTCTTCAACGACGAAGCCGTGCTGTCAGCTGCAACGGCTGCGGTATCGGGCGTAGCCTCGGCAACGACCGGAGCTTCTTCCTCTGCCGGCTCTTGCGCAGCATTGGCCGCAGCGATAGCGTTATTTACGGCATCGAGTTTCGGAGCAAGTTGTTCCAGTTTATACGTCTCCCAAAATTCGAGGTTAGCACTACCCTGCAACAATTTCCTCACACGCTCGGGTTCTTTGATACCCGGCAGCTCGATAAGAATAAGACCGTCCTTTTCCAACTTTTGAATATTGGGAGCGACCACACCGAAACGGTCGATACGAGTACGCAATACGTTGTACGAGTTATCCACCGCGCTATTCAATTCTTCGCGAAGAATTGAGATTACCTCGTCGTTAGTCGATCTGGGGGTTATTTTATCTTTTAACTGGAAAGTGCTGAAAATAGCCGAAAGTCTCACATTCGGATCTATCTTTTTGTATTCGTTGTAGAACGAAACAATAAAGTCGTTGTTCCCGGCCTGAGCAGCCTGAGCGGCAGCAATAGCTGCGTTGAAGTTAGGATCCGGGTTATTATTCGACAAAGATTTGAGCACGTCTGCCACAGAAATTTGCAGCGTTACGTTCATACCTCCTTTCAGGTCAAGACCCAAACCTATTTCCATTTCACGGCATTGCTGATACGTGTAATACCACCAATACACCTTTTCCGTAGAGATAGAGTCGATATAATGTTTATACTTAGCCTCATCGCCCGCAGCATACTCTTTCGCCTTATTATTGTAAATAGCGGTTACAACCGAAAACGAAAGATAGAACAAACAGATAAGTGTAAGCAAAACCGCAACGACTCTAATAAATCCTTTGTTTTGCATGTGACTATTACTTTATTTTTTGTTTAATGAATTTCGTATTTTTATCAAGGTGCAAAGATATATTATTTTTTCACAGAAGCCCAAAATTATTCGATTTATTTATTATTAGCGTTTTTTACACCGATAAAGCACAATCCCCCAAAGAAACATGAAAAAGAAAACGGTTATATCTTTTTCAAGATTTAATATTATTTTTGTACTTCGGTTATAACCCGAGGCTCATGCCTCGACCGAAGCGCCGCATTTCCGATATTTCGACGTGACGGCAAATCGATTATTAACCCTATAAGTTATGCCCAATTATATGAACAAAATAGGAGGAGAGCCACAAGAGCGTAGTTCAAATATCGAACTTCTGAGAATACTTTCGATGTTCTTGGTTCTGATGATTCATTATATTCCCTACCGAACACTGCCGACACACGACACATTGGCTCACGATACGCTCGGCACACTGTTCGATCTCGAATTACGTAGTATCAGCTTCGTCTGTGTCAATTGTTTTATTCTCATCTCCGGGTACTTCGGTATCCGTTGGAAATTAAAATCTTTCTCCAACCTCCTTTTTCAAATATTGTTCTGGGCGATCGTATGCCCTGTTATCGTATCCGCCGCAACCGATTCCTTCAACATGACCGACCTATTCAAGACATTATATCACAACACATTCTCCCGCTGGTTTATCGAAGCGTACATCGGACTATACATACTGGCCCCGATGATAAACCGCTTCATCGAAAAATCGACACATCGGGAGTTGGGTATATTCATTCTTGCTTTTTATCTGTTCAGCACCTTGTTCGGCTACTTGGGAAAAGCCTATGACTTCAACAAAGGCATGAGCATCATCAGCCTCGTGGGGCTATATTTGATAGGAGCCTATCTCCGCCGGAAACAAGACGGCATATTCGATCTCTCGAAATACGTCTATTTAGGTGTTTACCTCGTTACCGGATTCATTATGGTAGCCATCGCCGCTCTCATCTTGAAAGCAGGATTCACGATTACCCCTTATAGCTACCTCAACCCCCTTATCGTTCTCGAATCCATAGCCCTGTTTTTGTTCTTCAAAAAACTAAATATCGGTAGCATAAAATGGATCAACTATATCGCAGTTTCCTCGTTCGCCGTATATTTAATCCATAACGACCTCTCCATTAAACCCCTATACTGCGCAGCATGCGACTATATCGAAGCGCATTACACCCCATCATTCCCGTATGCCTTGCTGTTTATGGTGGGAGTATTCATCGTATCGGTAATGGCAGATAAAGTCCGGCTGTTCATATACAAACATACGCTATTGAAACTATTGAAATAAAAAAATTATACCCTCTCCTCGCCCGTCGGTTTGTGGGAGAGAGCAAGCAAAAAGGGAGAAGGTTAGATAACTCCTACTTGCTGCACAAAAATGCTAAACTATAAAATAAAAAGTACCACCCTCCTCCCTTGCCGTGTCCCGTAACATTACGGGGTGTTTTGCAACGCAAAATATAGGGGAGGGGTCCGTAGGACGGAGGGGTTAGCTCTACAAAAAATCCTATATACTATCTTTTTTAGCTCCCTTTTCTTAGGAACTCGATTTACCCCCTGTGATGAAAAAAATTGAAATTAGGCTGCACATCGGTAAAAATAAGTAAACTTGCTTTTGGTCTCGGTTTGCACTATCTTTGTCGCAAATAGATCGATTCGGCAAAACAGAACATAACTTGTTTCTGTTCTTATTTGTACTATCTTTACATAAAATATTCGACGATGAATCCGAAACACCCCCTTTCCACGATAACAATCTATCGGCTGGTCGCCTCGTTCATTCTGGCGATTTCCATATATTCCTGCGCCAACATGTCGAGACCCGGGGGTGGTCCCCGCGATGAAACACCGCCTGTATTCATCAAGAGCATGCCGGTTCCTAACGCATTGAACGTTTCGAAACAGAAAGTCGAAATCGAATTCGACGAAATCATTCAAGTAGACAAACCGTCCGAAAAAGTAATTGTCTCTCCCCCCCAAAAAGATATGCCCGAGATTCGTACTTCGGGACGTAAAATAACCGTGATTCTTAAAGACTCGTTACTACCCAACACGACCTATACCATCGACTTTTCCGATGCCATCATCGACAACAACGAGCGTAATCCGCTCTATGGATTCGCCTACTCCTTTTCGACCGGCCCCAAGATAGACTCTCTGCAAGTTTCGGGAATACTACTCAATGCCCGGGATTTGGAGCCCATAACCGGCATGTTGGTAGGATTACACAGCGACCTCGAAGACTCGGCTTTCCAGAAACTCCCATTAGAAAGAATTGCCAGTTCCGACGAATTAGGTCATTTCACGATACGAAATGTAACACCCGGCAAATACCGTCTATTCGCGCTGAAAGACATGAACCGGGACTACCGCTTCGACAACCCGTCGGAAGATATCGCTTTTCTCGATTCTATCGTTGTTCCTTCGGCCGATGTTAAATTACACGTCGACACTATTTGGAAAGACAGCGTCACCATCGACACCATTATCGAATACAACCACACCCATTTCTATCCGAACGATATTCTGCTCACGGCATTCAACGAAGGATTCCAATCTCAATATCTCGATAAAAGCGAAAGAAAAGACCGTCGTAAAATCGACCTTTATTTCAAAGCCCCCGCCGATTCGTTGCCCAAGTTGAAACCGCTGAATTTCGAGCAAGAAGACTGGGCCATTCTCGAACGCTCGTTCCACAACGACACACTGCAATACTGGATAAAAGACTCGCTCATTTACAACATGGATACACTTTTATTCACGGCCGAATATTTCCGTACCGACACGTTAAGACAATTGTCTCTCTACAACGATACGCTCAAATTCATCATGAAAAAAGTCAAAGCGCCCAAGAAAAAAGAAAAAAAGAAAGACAAGGACAACGACTCCATCGAAGTTCCCGAAATCCAATTCATGCAAATGAACGCCAAGATAAGCTCTTCTCTCGATGTTTATAAACCGCTTCGTTTTTCCTTTGCCGAACCATTGCAAACATACGATGCAGGGAAAATACATCTGGAACAAAAAAGAGACACCTTGTGGATACCTGTTGCCGACTCCCTGTACACATTCCTCCAAGACTCCATTGCTATCCGGGACTACACACTCACCTACAAATGGACTCCGGGAGAATCCTATCGCATCGTTATGGACTCCACGGCATTCACCAATATTTACGGACTATTCACGAACACCTATAAACAAGAATTCAAAGTCAAAGCCCTCGAAGATTACGCCAACCTGTATCTCTCTATTTCGGGCGTATCCGATTCCGCTTTTGTCGAAATTCTCGATTCAGGAGACAAACCCGTAAGAACGGCCCCGGTCATCAACGGAGGAGCCGAGTTCATGTATATGAATCCGGGTACTTACTACGCCCGCTTATTCATCGACCGTAACGGAAACGGGAAATACGACACCGGAAACTACTCCGAAAAACGACAGCCCGAAGAAGTTTCGTATTACCCACAGGAACTCGAACTGAAAGCCAATTGGGATATAGAACAGGATTGGGACATCTATGCGACACCGGTCGATAAACAAAAACCCGACAAAATAAAGAAAAACAAGCCCAAAGAGAAAAAACGGAATTACTGACAATCTTAATAACAAACCGCATGCTACGCCATCGTCATATGAAAAACACCGGGTCGTTACGCCGTATTGCTTTCGGGATTCTCTTTTGGAGTATGGCCAACGGAATTTATGCGCAAACGACTCCGGGTATGCAACCCGAATGGCTATCCTACGATGTCATATACCAACTGGGATTTCTCTGGAAGCGGGCAGCGACAGCTACGCTCCAACTCACCGAATACCCCGACAAATATACATCTGTTTTAAAAGCTCGTACACTCCCCTTTGCCGACAACATATTCAAGGTACGCGACACACTGGTATCCGATATGCAGCGAAACAAAGAACTGCTACCCATTTATTACGCCAAACTCGCTGACGAAAACGGGACTTACCGGAAAGACGAAGTAAATTATACCTACGATGGAAACTCGACCACGGGAAATATCCGCCTATATCGTCCCAAGCGTAACGCCATAGAGGACTATACACTCACCGAACCCGGTATAGTCTACGACATGCTGAGTATCTTTTACGTGATTCGCACCTTCGACTTCCGAGCAATGGAAATGTATCAAATCTATAACACCAAAATTTTCTCCGGTAAAAACCTCGAATACCTCGAAATAGAATATTTGGGACAGGAAATCCTCAAACAAAACAAAAAGGAATACAGCACCTACAAACTTCATTTCCGATTCTATGACAGAACCGGGAAAAAGACCAGCGACAAAATCTCGGCATGGATCTCTACCGACAATAAACGCATACCCTTGAAAGTAGAAGGGAAACTCCCCTTAGGCTCTATGAAAGCCGTGTACACGGGAGAATAGAAACTATCTGTCATTATCATGGGCACGAGCTAAAAACTGACCTCCTGCACATGCAGCGTGATAGGGAAGGTATCCGAAAGATGGAAAGGTTAGTTCTACAAAAATCCTATCTTTTTTAACCCCTCTCATCGTCGCTACCGCTCCTCCGTGTCTCCCCTATTGCTCCGCAACTCCCCGTAATACTACGGGACACGGCAGGGGAGAAGAACAAACACAATACACAGGAAAATATTAACCTCCTCCTCTGTGTTTTGCATAGCAAAATATAGGGGAGGTGTCCGCAGGACGGAGGGGTTAAAAAATATCCATAGCAGAGGAAGCATATCAAAACATCACTCTCTCCTTATGTTTCTGTAAAGGAATAGAAAGTACTCACAAAGCAAAAAGAAAGCACAAAAAACCGATCGAAGTGTCGCTTTTAATCCTCCCCCTCTGCTCATCGTAGATGAGATAGGGGGAGTGCACGTAAGGTAAGGGGGTTAAAAATAAAGAAAAGAACAAGATTCTCCCTTCCTTTATCGGGCAATAAAGCTACAAAAAGCGGCTGCATTTCCGGGTTCTTTCTTTTCGGCGATGAAAGGAAAAAATAAATACCTTCTACTTCCTGTGTTCATGGCAAGATAACCCCGCCGTTCCGTAACACGCCAAACTTCGGGACAACCGTTCAGCCACCGCATCGCGTAAAGTCTGCGGAGACAAAACCTCAGCTTGCCAATACCCTAAAGCATACACCTCCTGTTCGAAATCGGGAGTGATTTTCAAACGGTAATGAAACGTAGAACTATGTTCGTTCCGGTCAAGTTCCTCTTGACTTTCGTGCAAAGGAAGTGTCCTCAAATAATTAGCTTGCAAAGCAGGGACACGCAGCACCACCTCCTGCGCCGGCATATCGTCGTGCGTAATCCCGAAACAATCCCGGAAATAATCGATGGGAGAAAAACTGTCGGGATAGACGAATGTACGGCTGCTCAATTCGAGAGAAGCAACCCGGTCCAAAGCATAAGTCTTGATTTTCCGATCCGTAAAATCCTTAGCGATGACATACCAACGCTGACGAAATAATTTCACGAAATAGGGAGCCGCCAATGTATGCGAACTTGTTACACGTCGGAATGAACGATACGACAAAATAAGCACCCGGTTCTCCTTCATCGCCTCGAAGACGATTCTCAAAAATTTCTGCCCCGAAGGTATATTCTCCAAAACGATTCGATTCCGCAACTCCTGACTCTCGTTCAGCATGTTACTCACCGCAAGCGTGTTCAATGCCCACACACGTGCACCGTTTCCCTGCAAAGCATCCGGGTCCTCGATGTAATATTCATACGTAGAAGCATCACACTCGATATTCACGTCAAACATCTCCTGTATGGCCTGACGATAATTCATAAACGTCCGTCGAGCCATCGGCTTGCCGTCCGAATATTCGCTCCGTTGCCACAACCCGTCTATCTCCCTGCGGGTAAGCCTTCCGTAACGCTGCAACGTATCGATCAGCCATACATACCGATTGAAAAGTTCTTTCGCCATAACACAAATCCACTGTTTTATGATTCCAAAAGTAATACCTATCCCGCAATTTCACCAATCACCTAATCACTATTCCAAAATTTTCTCCCGATTCCGAGATCTATTTTCACTTACAACAGTACAACAAACAAGCCACGCACATCAAGGTTCCCTCTATTCACCCTTCAAAACGCCATAAAAGAATCATCGGAAAATATCGAATACATAGAAGCTGTTTTAAATTTATTCCGAGACAGATTGAGACCTATGTTGAAGCAGATTGGAGTCCGAGATATGCAGTCAATAGCGGGCTATTGACAAAAATCAAGGGATTCAAGATGCGAGACGGGGACTCAATATGGCCGGAACATACCTGCTTGCAATGATAATATTATTTCCCAATAAATTTAAAACAGCTTCTAAAAAAAGTATGCCCAAAAGTATTTAACTTTTGAGCATACCCCGCAATATTCCATTGGATCTCTTTTATTTCGTCGTCTTTTTCCGGGCCGGTTTCTTTTTGGCAGGAGCCTTGTCGGCATCCTCGACAATCTTCATGCAATCGGCGAACGTGAGCAATGCCGGTTCGGAACCTTTGGGTAATTTATAATTCTTCTTTTTATAAGCGATATACGGACCGAAACGACCGTTAAGCAGTTCGAGTTCATCATCTTCATCGAACTTCTTGATAAGGCGTTGACTTTCCTGCTCACGCTTTTGCTGAATCAACATTATCGCATCCTCTAACGAAACACCCTGCGGGGTGAACTCTTTGGGCAACGATACATATTTGCCGTCGTGACGAATATACGGACCGAAACGGCCGATACCCACGACAACGGTTTTGCCTTCGAAATCGCCTAAGGTTCGGGGCAAATCGAACAGTTTCAAAGCCTCTTCCAATGTAATCGTGCTCATCGATTGTCCTTTGAGCAATGATGCGAACAACGGCTTCTCCGCATCTTCGGGCGTACCGATTTGTACCAACGGACCGAAACGGCCTATCTTCACCGATACGGGACGGCCGCTTTTCGGGTCTGTACCCAATACCCGTTCGCCCACTTTATGCTCCAACCGCAAAGCGAGAGCGCTCTCTACCACCGGGTGAAAGAGTTTGTAAAAATGATCTATCTCGTCGTTCCACACGGTTTTTCCCTCGGCAATATCGTCGAATTGCTGCTCGACATTCGCCGTAAAGTTATAATTGAGAATATCGGGGAAATACTCCATCAAGAAATCGTTGACGACAACTCCTATATCGGTGGGAAGCAGTTTGCCTTTATCGGCTCCTGTGAGCTCGGTTTTCTCTCCCGATTCGATTTTTCCATCGTGCAGCGTCAACATACGATATTTCCGCTCCGTCCCTTTCCGATCGCCCTTCTCGACATATTCGCGTTGCTGTATGGTCGAAATGGTTGGTGCATAGGTAGAAGGCCGACCGATGCCCAGCTCTTCCAATTTACGAACCAGACTGGCCTCGGTATAGCGGGCGGGAGCTTGCGAGAAACGTTCCGTTGCCGTGACCGACGACAATGCCAGCACATCGCCTTTCGCCAATGCAGGTAACATCTTGTCGTTTCCTTCTGTATCGCCTTCGTCATCGGTAGACTCCATATACACTTTCAGGAAACCGTCGAATTTCAAGACCTCGCCCACGGCGACGAAGTGTTCTTTCCTTCCCGAAACGGCGATGGTCGCAGTCGTCTTTTCCAACTCGGCATCACTCATTTGCGAAGCGATCGTACGTTTCCAAATCAATTCATACAATCGTTTTTCCTGAGAGGAAGCATTGATTTCGTGATGGCTGATGTACGTGGGACGTATTGCCTCGTGCGCTTCCTGTGCTCCTTTGGTATGCGTATGGTAATTTCGAATATGCAGATATCTCTCGCCCAAAGTTTTTACAATCTCGTCTTTGGTCGTATTTATAGCCAACGATGACAAATTCACCGAGTCGGTACGCATATAGGTGATATGTCCCGCCTCATAAAGCCGTTGAGCCACCATCATGGTTTGAGCCACGGAGAAGCCCAATTTCCGGGCGGCTTCCTGTTGCAATGTGGAAGTGGTGAACGGAGCCGCAGGCGATTTCTTTGCAGGTTTCACCGTCACGTCCCCGATAGAGAACCGTGCGGTCTTGCAGGCTTCGAGCAAAGCCTTCGCCTCGTCTTCGGTTTTCAATCGTTGGCTCAATTCGGCCTTCAACAATTCCCCTCCGGGTAACAAAAATTCCCCGATCACCCGATAGGCTGCTTCGGGCTTGAACGCCGAGATTTCTCGCTCCCGTTCTACAATCAAGCGCACTGCGACCGATTGTACACGACCGGCCGACAAAGCGGGCTTCACCTTTTTCCACAGAACAGGCGAAAGTTCGAATCCCACGATACGGTCGAGTACCCTGCGGGCTTGTTGGGCATCTACCCGATTCAAATCTATATCCCGGGGATTCTCAATGGCATGGAGTATGGCATCTTTGGTAATCTCATGGAATACAATCCGTTTCGTTTTCTCCGGTTTCAATTTCAACACTTCGAACAAGTGCCATGCGATAGCCTCTCCCTCGCGGTCCTCATCGGAAGCCAGCCAAACCATATCCGCTTTGTCTGCCTCCTGTTTCAGCGTTTCCACCAACTTTTTTTTGTCGGCAGGGATTTCATAAATAGGTTTATAATTATGCTCGATATCCACACTGAAATCCTTTTTTTTGAGATCACGGATATGTCCGTAGCTCGAAAGGACTTCAAAATCCTTTCCCAAAAACTTCTCAATGGTTTTAGCCTTTGCCGGAGACTCTACGATTACCAAATTTTTTGCCATATGCGCAATGTTCGTTCAAATTTTGCGCAAAATTAGAAAAACAGATTGTAATACAGAGCTTTTTTCTACTTTTTTATTAAATAATGTATATCGCACACATTTCGAATCGATCCTACCATGTAGAGTTTTTGTCGCATATCCTCCCCAACGCCTTTCTCCTATACTATTCCCTCCGAAAAAGCTGACGGGATAAATCCTGTTTTTAAACTACCCACTCGTCCCGTGAGTACTCCCGACACGGTGGGAGAGGTTAAATCCTCCTTCTCCCCTGCCGCTTCCCGTAGTATTGCGGGGTGTGGCGTTAGTCATATAGGGGAAGTGGCACACATCGTGACGGAAGGGTTAAAAATGTCGAGAACAGACCTCTTACCCTCAAAATTTCAAATCGACCCCGAACATGAAATTGATGCCTTGTGCCGGCATACCGTAAAGAATATCGTATTTCCGGTTCAGCACATTGTCGGTAAGTCCGTAAAGCGAAAACCAAGAAGTGAAAGCATACGAGGCTTTCAAGTGAACGAGATGTATATCGGAGAGTTTTCCGAGATTTGAATACTCCCGACCCGCAGCAAACTCATATCCGGCTTCGAGCGTGAACGGGCGAACAGGCATATAACGGATATTCGCTCCTCCTTCCCACTGCGGACGGTTATACGAAATCGCCTCACCCCCATCGGCGGTCTTCCATCGATGATACCCGACCTTCGCCGAAGCCTCCAATTTCGTACCGTAACGATAAGATACATCGAGCTCTGCTTTCAAAGCATTGGCATCGATACCCCAAAAACGCGACACACCTGTAAACTTTCCGTCCAAATCTTCGGGTAAAAGGAACAACGCCTTTTTACAAATTTCATAACCGCCCGAAAGCCCTATGGAAAATCCGGGCAATGCGTTAATGCGTATTCCCAATGAGGCATCCAACGGCACATACGTATTATCTACCTGTGCCGACGGATTGAAGTAGAGCGTATAGGCCGAAACACTTCGCCACGTATTCAGTTTCTTCCCACCCGTAAAAGCCGTATAAAACTGTACATCGGGAACTATCGTCCAATCAAATCGCACATCGGGAGAGAATCGCAAAATAGTCCCGTTATTGAACGAAACATCGGCCTTGACACCGACCGCAAAAGCCACGTGTTCATTCCGCCAGTCATACCGGGGATTCAATGAAATCATACCGTAATTCGCTGCCGACTGTAACCGGCTGTAACCCACATAATCGAAAGAACCGTCCAAAGAAATAGAGCTGCGTCTGTCGATCGGCGCAGACAGTGTAAAGTCTGCATTTACTAAATTCTCGGCAGCCCCTTTTTCATCTTGTAAATATCCCCGGTGATACCCGTACCGGTAATATGCCAATGAAACTTTATAAAGTAGATCCGACTCTCCGGCAGTCGAGGCTATATGGCTTTTCAAGAAGAACCGGTTTATCTCTTGGTTAGGCGAAGATATTCCCGTCAAACCGGGGTATCGCAATCCGTAATAGTTGAAGGAGTCGTAACGATAACCGCCGCTTATTCCCAAATCCAGCTTCCCGAAGGAGTGAAGATAATCGGCGACCACTCGCTCTTCGAGCCGGTGCATCTTCTTCGAGTCGGGATAGTAGTCCTCCGTTAACGATTGATTGTAGTCCACCGTTCCGCAAGTAGAGCGATGTTGCAACCACACACCCAACTTGTCTTTGTCATTCTGCAAAATACGATAACCGGCATTCCCGACCATATTCAGGTAATTGCCTATCCCGAAATCCACGTATCCCCTCGATTGGTTTTCTTCGGGTTTTTCTCCGAAACCGCCGGGAGCCAACAAGACAGCGCGAGGTTCGAGGGGAGCCGGAACCGTCCAGTCGCTATACCGTATAGATTGTTTGGTGACCGTCGGTGCTTCCACTTCGGGCAATGTATTGATTTTAGACGCATCGCGCACGATAGGTGTAAAATCTTTTTCTATGGTTACTTCCCGCCGCAACGAATCGGAACGTACCTGTGCCGACAGGAAGAATGGGAAAACCGATATGATTAAAAAAGAAAACCGTTTCATAAGCCATACATATTGTATCGTTCAACTACTCTGTTTGTCCCAGCTCGCTCAACTTCTTGTCTATCCGGGAAATAATATCGTCGTCGCTGGCCGGATAGTTATTCCGCAAACTTTGCAAATATTGACGGGCTTGGAAAGTCTCGCCCCGTTTTTCATAAATGTCGGCCATGAGCAAGAATGCCCGAGCCAACCAATAATTGTGGGGAGTACCTTTGTCGATAAAAGTATTCAGCGTCTTTTCGGCCGTATCGATCGCTTTGTTGTCAAATTGATATTGAGCCAATAAATAGGCACTTTGCGCCCCGTAAATCGAACGGGTATCTTTCGAAAGCTCCCGCCAGTCATCGGCTGCATTTTCTCCCTTTCCCGTATGGAAATAGGCATCGGCACGAGCAAATAAAATCTCTTGACGCAAATCGGGAGAAAGTTTGCTTTCGCTCAACAACTTGTCGGCAACTGTTACCACCTCGCCATATTGCCGCTTATTTCGGGCAATACGAAGCATACCCAACCGGGCGGCCTGTTTGTTCTCTCCGACAGTCGCTTTCTTTTCCAACTCCTTGAATCCGGCAAAAGCCTCGTCATAACGAGCTTTCAAATAAAGTATCTCGCACTTGCGGGCCAATGCTTCTTCGGCAAACTCGCCGTCGGGACTGTTCGTCACCACATAGTCGAACGCCGGAAGAGCTTTGTCGTAGTCTTTCGCTGCAAACGATGCTTTCCCGATATAGTAATTAGCCGGAATCAAAAACGCGCCCGACGGATAATTTCGCACATATTTCTCCAACGAAGCGATACCTTTCCCCGTCATATAAGTGCGCTCGGCTGCCATATACGACAAAGAATCCAATTCGCTCACAGGGGCCTGCTCCGACCGTCCCACGCTGTTCAGATAGTTAGCGTAGGCATCGACGGCATCTTTCTCTACATATACCGATTTGAGGTCGGCGACCGCTATGCGAGCCTCCTCGCTGGTCGGATAACGCTCTATCACTTGCTGGTAAGCAGCCACCGATTCGTCTGTCTGCCCGTTATTGAAATAGACCATACCCAACTGCAAACCTCCCTTGCGGGCAATCGCGCTCTGGGGATAATCGGCGATTAACTGTTTGTAACATACGATAGCATCGTTATTCCTATTCAATATCGTATAAGCCTGTCCCTTTTCGAACCATGCGTTCGCCAGATACCCCGAACGGGGATAATCTACAATCAATTTGTCCAACAACTCTATTTTGCGTTCATGATTCCTCTGCAATCCTGCCATGAAAGCTTTTTGAAAAAGGGCATAATCTCCGTTCGCGACATCGGTCTCTTGGGCCCGGGCATAATACTGCTCGGCATCGGCGAACCGACGGGCGTAATAATAGCAATCGCCTATCCGGGAATAGGCATCGGCAAGCATGCTTCGATTTCCTCCGGTCTGTACAGAGACATACCGGGAAAAACCGTCGAGGGCTTGCGAGAAGTTATGCTGTTTGAACTGACAGTAGGCCCAATCGTACCAAGCCAGCGAATACATTTCGCTCCGCTTGTCCTTGCTGGAAGAAAGATATGCCGAATAATTCCGGGCAGCGATGTCGTATTGTTCCCGACGATATTGGCACTCGGCGAGCCAAAACGCAGCCTTACCCCGTATATCGGTATCATAGTTTCCCACAGCGATCGCCCGGCTAAACAAACTTTCGGCATCGGCGATACGGGCATTGGTGAAAGCCTCTGTCCCCAACTGGAAAAGAATGCGCTGCTTGGCGGCGAGTATTTTCCCGTCGGGCTTCCGTATTTTATCGATAGACGCCAGTGCCGACCGATAATTACGAGTCGTCATGTAAACCTCTACCAAATAGTCGTTAATCTTGTCGGCATAGCGAGAACCGGGAAACTCGTTCAAGAAACGTTCGAACACACCCACCGAGTTATCGAAAGGCGAAGCCGTGCGATCATACAGGCAAAGCGCATAGTTGTAAAGCGCCGTTTCCCGAACCTGACGGTCGTAATTTCCTTGTGAAGCCATCTCGAACGCCATGCGGGCATTATTTTTATCTCCCGCTCGCAAATAGGCTTGCCCGATATAAAGATAAGCATTTTGAGAAAGAGCATCGTCCACGCCGGTCACACGCCCCAAATAATCGATCGCCTCGCTATCTTCTCCCCGGCGATAGGCCATGACACCCATGACATAAAGAGAAGAGCGTTCGGGTTTGCGACATCGTTGCAAATACCTTTCCAAATATTCCGTCGCCGCTTCATCGTCACCTTCTTGATAAGCGCTTTCGCCGAGCAACCGAAGAAGCTCGGTGTATAAGTCGGCATCGGAAGACGGACGGGACAATAACGCTTTACCCTCGGACAATACCTGTGCGAAACGTTTTTGCCCGAAATAAATCTGCAACATGTGCAGCCGTGCGGCATAGCCGAAACTCCTGTCGTCCGCCACTTTCGAGAATCCACTTAAAGCGGCTCTATCGTCTCCCTCGTTCATCTGTATATACGAAAGGTAGAAAGTGGCTCCTGTCCGAAATCTCTCTTTCCCGATTAGAAGCTGAAACAGCGGTTTCGCCGCATCGGGATTACCGGTCTTCAACAAAGAACATGCCGTGCGATATCCCCACCGGTCCTCCTCGTCGCCGGTCAACAAACTCACATTTACCGTCTGATAGGCTTTCAAGGCTTTTGCATAATCTTGACTGTCGTAATAATAATCGGCCAATGCCAACCGAGCCTGCAAAGTATGTTTAGAATCCGGATAATTTCGCAAAAAATCCGTTAACCGCCGTACAGCCTGCGGCGAATAATTGCGAGCTTCCGAAAGAGCGATATACCAGTCGGCCGTTTCCCGCTGCTCCGGCGACAAATCGCCTTCACAAGCCTCTTTCATCACATCGGCACAACCCGCATAGTTCTTCTCTTGAAAGAGAAAGATTCCCCTATCTATCAAAGCCCTGTCATCGTTATAAGCCGGGATTCCCGGCTTGGCGGCCAAAAGCTGTCCGGTGCATACGATTCCACAAAGTATAACTATCGCCCGTTTCATGAACATCTTTATTTTGTATTAAGTTCCGAACTATCCACCCATTTAAATAATTTATCCGACGGTCGTATCTTCTCATCGATACGCATCGAGAACCGCTCTCCTTTTACCGTCTTTTGCACCGGTTTCAAATCGACCCGTATCTCCTCCACCTTGCGGATAAGCGCACCGGTCGTCGGGCCGGTGACGAGTATCTCGTCTCCCACGCTCAACGAACCGCTCTCCATGAGAAATTCGGCCACACCGAGGTTGGAAAAATACTTCACGCCCTTGCCTATATATATCTTTCGTTTCGTGGCTCCCGAGCCATAATTGTGAGTCCATTCGCCCAAGCGCTGACCTAAATAATATCCGTTCCAGAACCCTCGATTAAAGACGGTAGCGAGCCGTTCGTCCCACTGTGCGATCTTCTCGTCGGTAAAGTCGTTGTTCAAATAAGACTCGATGGCCTCGTTGTAACACGAAACGACCGTACGCACATATTCCGGTCCCCTTGCGCGACCCTCGATTTTAAATACCCGCACCCCCGAATCGATCAGTTTGTTCAGGAAATGTATCGTTTTCAAGTCCTTCGGCGACATGATGTAAGCGTTGTCCACTTCCAACTCGTTACCGGTCTCCTTGTCTTTCACTTCGTATGAACGGCGGCAAATCTGCATACAAGCCCCTCGATTCGCCGAAGCATTCATTTCGTGAAGGCTCAAATAGCATTTGCCGGACACAGCCATGCACAATGCCCCGTGACAGAACATCTCTATACGTACCGGTTCTCCGCCCGGCCCCACGATACGATCCCGCAAAATGGCTTCGTGAATACGGGCTACCTGCTCCATATTCAACTCCCGGGCCAGCACCACCACATCGGCAAAACGGGCATAGAATCGCAACGCCTCGGTATTGGAAATATTCAGCTGGGTCGACAAATGCACCTCTACCCCTATCTCGCGGGCATAGGTCATAGCCGCCACATCGCTGGCGATAATAGCCGAGAGCCCGGCCTCCTTCGCCGCATCGATAATACGATGTAACAGAGGTATATCTTCATCGTAGATAACGGTATTGACCGTCAGATAACTCTTTATACGATGCTCGTTACAAATACGCACGATCTCGTGTAAATCGTCTATCGTAAAATTATTCGACGAACGGGCTCGCATATTCAGCCCCTCGATACCGAAGTACACCGAATCGGCCCCTCCCTGTATGGCCGCCGTCAAAGAATCGTACGAACCCACCGGCGCCATAATTTCAAAATCGCTTCTCTTCATCATCATAAACAAACTATTCTATTTTCCCGGTGATTATTTTTCGTATTTCGTTCAGTTTATTCAATGCTTCTACCGGTGTAAGGTTATTGATATCGACCTGTAAAATTTCGTCCCGAACCTGTGAAAGCACAGGATCGTCCAGTTGGAAAAAACTCAACTGCATGCCACCTCTCGACGGAGCGATTTCGGCGGTAGGCTTGGCGATACCGTTCTGACGGTTCTCCGACTCCAACTGTTTCAAAATCTGGTTGGCCCGCTTGACGATGCTCTGGGGCATACCGGCCAGCTTCGCCACATGGATACCGAAACTGTGTTCACTCCCGCCGCGTACCAATTTCCGCAAGAATATCACCTTGTTGTCGACCTCTTTTACCGAAACGTTATAATTGACAATGCGTTTATATGTACGCTCCATTTCGTTCAGCTCGTGATAATGGGTAGCGAACAACGTTTTGGCTCGGGCTTTGGGGTGCTCGTGTATATGCTCGACAATAGCCCACGCGATAGATATACCGTCGTAAGTACTCGTTCCCCGCCCCAACTCGTCGAACAGGACCAAACTCCGCTCCGACAGATTGTTGAGAATATCGGCTGCCTCGGTCATCTCGACCATAAAGGTAGATTCGCCGAGCGAGATATTGTCCGATGCCCCCACACGAGTGAAAATCTTGTCCACAATCCCTATCTTAGCGGCCTCGGACGGAACGAAACTTCCTATCTGAGCCATCAGAACAATCAAAGCGGTCTGGCGCAACAACGCCGATTTACCGGCCATGTTGGGTCCCGTTATCATCATGATTTGCTGCTTGTCGTTGTCGAGCTCGACACTGTTGCTGATGTAGGGTTCGCCCGGCGGCAACTGTTTCTCGATAACCGGGTGACGTCCTTCCTTGATGTCGATAACCAGCGAATCGTTTACTTCGGGACGAATATACCGGTTTTCCACGGCCGACTTCACGAACGACAACAGGCAGTCGAGCCGCGCAATGAGATTGGAATCGAGTTGTATGGCAGGAATATACTCCGTCAATGCAAGAATCAAATCATTGAACAACTGCGTTTCCAATGAAAGAATCTTCTCTTCCGCCCCCAAAATCTTCTCCTCGTATTCTTTCAACTCTTGGGTGATATAACGCTCTGCGCTCACCAACGTCTGCTTTCTGATCCAATCGGAAGGAACCTTGTCCTTGTGAGTATTGCGCACTTCGATGTAATACCCGAATACGTTGTTATACCCGATTTTCAAGCTGGGAATACCCGTTTTCTCGCTCTCGCGCTGCTGCACGTGCAACAAATAGTCTTTCCCCGAATAGGAAATTTCTCGCAACTCGTCGAGTTCGTCGTTCACCCCCTTGCGGATAATTCCTCCCCGATTCACCAAATTGGGCGCATCGGGATTAATTTCATGCTCGATTCGGTCCCTGATGATCGTACAGCAATTCAGTTGTTCCCCGATACGTTGCAATACAGGTTCATCGCTCTGCTCGCAAACAGCCTTGATAGGCTCTATCGCCGACAATGCCACTTTCAACTGAACCACCTCGCGAGGCGAAATACGCCCCACCGCTACTTTCGAAATGAGGCGTTCCATATCGCCTATCGTATCGAGTTGCGGATCGATAACCTCCCTAACTTCGGGGTGGCGGAAAAAGAATTCCACTCCGTTCAACCGATCCTCGATAGGCTTCACATCTTTCAACGGAAAGACAACCCACCGTTTGAGCATACGTGCCCCCATCGGGGTGACAGTCCGGTCTATCACGTCGAGCAGGCTCTTTCCCCCTTCGTTCATCGGAGAAAGCAATTCGAGACTCCGCACCGTGAATTTATCCAATCGCACATATCGCTCCTCCTCGATACGAGACAGCGATGTAATGTGCGAAATCTGCGTATGCTGTGTAATATCCAAATAATGAAGCAGAGACCCCGCGGCGATAATGGCGTTGGGCATATTGTGAATTCCGAAACCTTTGAGGTTTTTCGTCTCGAAGTGACGCAATAAGCGATCCGAAGCGGCATCCTCGGTATAAACCCAATCGTCCAACTCGAAAGTAAAAAAACGGGAACCGAAATGCTCCTCGAACAATTTCCGTTTCGTGCGTTCGAACAGCACCTCTTTCGGAGAGAAATTGCCCAACAGCTTGTCCACATAGTCGAAATCTCCCTCGGCGGTCAAGAATTCACCCGTCGATATATCGAGAAAAGCCACACCCACTTTGTTACCTTTCCCGAAATGAACACCCGCCAAGAAATTATTCTCTCGGTGATCGAGAATATTGTCGTTAATCGACACGCCCGGTGTCACCAATTCCGTAATGCCGCGCTTGACCAATTTTTTTGTCAGTTTCGGGTCTTCCAGCTGTTCGCAAATAGCCACCCGTTTTCCGGCACGCACCAATTTGGGAAGGTAAGTATCGAGAGCATGATGGGGAAAACCGGCCAACTCCACATACTGGGCGGCTCCATTTGCCCGGCGAGTCAATGTAATCCCCAATATTTCCGATGCCACCAAAGCATCGTCCGAAAACGTTTCATAAAAGTCTCCCACCCTGAAAAGCAATATCGCATCGGGATGCTTGGCTTTCATCTCGATATACTGTTTCATCAGCGGAGTTTCGACAATTTCCTTGGCCACGATATATTTCTTTTATATTCGTATGAATAATCCCGTTTAAGAGAAACAAAGATAACATTTTCGACCGGAATTGTGAAATTAAAAAAATGTAAGAAACTGTTTTTATTTTTTTCTACTCCTCACTTCATCGCTGCCACTCCCCCATTCCCCACTCTCCCCTGTGTTTCGAAAAACAAAAAGTCAGCTCTTAAAAACGACGAGTAAGATTTATGCTTCTCTATTGAAACAACTCTCTCCCTCCTCCCGCCAGACCTTGTAACATTCGAAACATTTCGCTCCTCCCCTTGCCGTGTCCCGTAGCACTACGGGTTGTTTTACAACGCAAAATATAGGAGAGGTGGCACGTAGGGACGGAGGGGTTAAAGAAATACCAGCAGTAAAAGCAACAGAGGCAGGGCTCCTCCCCCCTGCTCATCGTAGATGAGATGGAACGAGTTCACCACCGACAAACTATACTTTCAGGAAAATATTTTTCCGATACAGAAAATAGAGGAAGAACCAGCAACAAGCGACATATCCTGCACGAAGGACGACCGCACCGGCAGGCTCACCGGCACATTCTCCCACCCATTGGGATATACCTCCGAACAAAAACTTATTCATGTGAGAAAATCCTACCACCTGCTGCGCCAGATAAATCGTTATCGAATTTAGTCCTATCACTCGGAAAAAGAGAGTCCACGATTTCCACCCTTTCACATCGACGATATAATAGAACAAAGCGAACAACAAGAACGAAAGTCCTCCCACGAAACAGGTAAACGAACTGCTCCAAAGCATTTTGTTAATCGGGAATACGGTATTCCAAACCAGCCCTATGGCGACCAACACAACCCCGATTCCCGACAAAAGCAAACTCTTTCTCTCTCCGCTTCCCAAGCGGGTGGAACGGACGATTTCCCCCGCATAAATTCCCAATAATGCCGTGACTATCGCCGGAAGCGTGCTCAGTAAACCCTCCGGGTCGAAATTACCGCATATCAATTTCCCCGGCAAACAATGCCGATCGATATATCCGACCAGATTCCCTTCGATAGAAAGAGGGGAAGCCCCCGCAGCATCGGGAGCCGGCACAAAGGCCAACAGCAACCAATAACCCACCAAGATAAAGACAATCAAACCATATTGTACCGACTTTTTCAAACTCATGTAAATGAAAGCCCCGAGCATCCACGCCAGCCCGATACGCCCCAAAACGCTTGCCAAACGCACATCAGGGAAATTCAACTGTAAGAATCCGTTATACAAGAATCCCAGCAAAACGAGGGTGACACCCCGGCGGAAAACCCTCAGGTAAATATGTTTGTCGCTCGATCCGCTCCCCCTTTGCTTGGCCAATGAAAACGGGAAAGATATACCTGCGACAAACAAGAACAAGGGGAATATCATATCGTGTTGGGTAAACCCGTCCCACGGGACGTGCCGCATGTGCCCCGCTATGACATCGCCCACCGCCGTCGGGTGCAAGGCATTCAAGGCGATTACCAACGGGGCGAAACCCATAATAAAAAGCATATCGAATCCCCGAAGGGTATCCAATGACAACAGACGTGTGTTTTTCTTTGTTTCTTTCTTTGTTTCCATATCCGAATTTTGTTTTTCTGTATAGTATACAAGCAACTCGGCTCGTTTATCCAATGATGCGTTATACTCCCTAATCCGCACCCGCAGCGATCCCGATCGAATGTATGTCTCTGCCTATTTCGACAACAGCTTTTTTATCCGTTCCACATCGTCTTCCCGTTCCGGGGGAATAATTCCCCGTTGATAGAAATCTTCGAAATCCGAGAGAAAGTCCTCTTTTAGCTCTTCCTTGTATCGCAGGTATATCTCTTCCGCCTCGGCATATCGACCTTGAAGAAGAAGGGATGCCGCAAGATTTGTATAAATGGTATGATGAGTAAAATCATATTTTGATCCCTCACGGGCATACCGTTCAGCTTCTTCAAAATTGCCCTGAGCGAGAAATAAGAATGAAAGGTTATTGCACGCTCGTACTAAATACGGCTCGTACACTTGTGGATTCACTGCCGTAAGCCGTTGATAAACCTCCAAGGCAGAGAGATACATCTCCTCGCTATCCTCATAACGTTGGATATTGTAATACAAACAACCTAAGTTATACTGAGTATCTGCCAAATCCGGCTCGTACACCTGTGGATTCGCCACGGCAAGTCGTCGTCGAATTTCCATGGCGGAAAGATACATCTTCTCGCTATCCTCATAACGTTGGGTGTCGCTGTACAAACAGCCTAAGTTATATTGTGTCATTACCAAATACGGCTCGTAAACCTGTGGATTTGCCGCTGCAAGTCGTCGTCGAATCTCCATGGCAGAGAGATACATCTCCTCGCTTTCCTCATAACGCCGGGTATCGCTGTACAAAATACCTAAATCATTTTGAGTCTCCGCCAAATCCGGCTCGTACACTTGTGGATTCGCCGCCGTGAGTCGCTGATAAATTTTCAAGGCAGAGAGATACATCTTCTCGCTTTCCTTGTAACGTTGGGTATTGTTATACAAAACGCCTAAGTTATTTTGAGTACCGGCCAAGCCCGGCTCGTAGGCATATGGACTAATAGCTGCAAGTCGCTGGCAAATGTCTAAATTTTCTCGATAACGAACTTCCGCCAAATCGTATCGTTTGTTTGCCTGTAAAAAACAACCATACTCAAACAAACTTTTTGCCAACTCTTCCTCCGAAAGGTTGGCACGGATCAGCTCGATACCCTGCTCATAGGCATGGCAAGCCAATTCGAAGCGACGAGGCTCTGCATAGTCTGTCATCAAAGCCTTTGCCCGCAAAACATACTCCTCGGCCAACGATCGTGTCTTTTGAAGTCCCGCCTCGATAAGCGACCGACCGAAATCGACCAGTAGTTTCCCTTGCTCTATCTCCTTGCGGGCCTGAGCGGCATCGGCGGCAATATCTTTTTCATTCAAAATCTCCACGACCCCTTTGCTGTTCCCTCGCTCGAACATCTCTATCGCCAACCGTTTGCGCTCGCTCACCGGCGTTCCGCTCCCGATCAGCTTGTTGATGGATAGAGCAAGATCGAACAGCCGGCTCTCCAATCGGTTGAGACTTTCCCGTTTCTTGTATAGTTCCGCCTGTTTCTCGTCAATCATCGGTTGGAGCTCGGCGACACCGGTCGCTCTCAGTCGGGCGATCTCTGTATTCAATCGGGCGATGGACTCTTTCAACGAAAGGTATTCCGGATTCTCGGCGGCAAAAGAGAGATTGTCCAGTTCGGCTATCTTGTGGCCGTAAAGCGAAACGACTCCGTTCTCTATCTTAAAGTGGTTACCCTCGGTTACGGAAGCGTTGCCCGATACCGATGGAATGATCCGCTCCAACTGCATGACAAAATGCAACTTCATGGCATCGTCGGTAGCATAGTTGCACCAATAATGCCCCACCCGATCGAACAAATCTTCCTTGAATCGTTTCAATGCCTCGTCCTCCATTTCACCTTCTATCAAGGCACGAATATAGACAAATGTCTTGGGGTGACTCTGACTCTTCACATATTCGTCTAAGGCTTGATTGAACTCCTCTATGGTGTATTCTCCCGCTTTGCGGTGAAACATACAGATACAAATATCGCTGGCACGTACTATGCGGTTGTAGTCGTCCTGAGTACGGCTTCCGGTGCAAAATGCCGAAAAATCTTCCCAACGTCTGCACCTTATGCGATACCCCCGAGGCTCGAAAATTTCGTCCAAAGAAGCCACCAATGAATGGAAGCTGTTACGGTCGTTTTTCAACTCGTCGCTGGATGCCAAAAATACGGTTATGTTCTTCATATCGTTATATCTGAGTTTCACTATACTTTAATATAGGTCTGCAAGACAAACAATTTCTACCTATCTCCCCAATTCTCCCGGTCGAGATTTCGGTAATTCACCGCTTCGTTGATGTGTTGCACCTGTACCCCTTCGCTACCTTCCAAATCGGCAATGGTACGTGCTACTTTCAAAATACGGTCGTAGGCCCGTGCCGACAGGTGGAAACGGTTCATCGCATCTTTCAGCCGTTTCAATCCCGCCTCATCGGGGACAGCGAATTGGTTCAGCAGCCGGGGAGTCATTTGGGCATTGCAATGAATGCCGGGATAGTCGGCAAAGCGTGCGGCTTGAATTTCTCTTGCGGCAATGACTCGTCGACGAATCGACTCGCTCGACTCCGCCGGACGGGTGTCGGAGATTTTCTCGAACGGGACGGGAACGATCTCCACTTGTATGTCTATGCGGTCGAGCAGAGGACCCGAAATTTTTCCCAAATAACGTTGTATCGTTCCCGGGCTGCATATACACTCTTTCTCCGGGTGGTTATAATATCCGCAAGGACAAGGATTCATCGAAGCGACCAACATCACCCCGGCGGGATATTCTATCGAGTATTTCGCACGTGCTATCGTTATCTTGCGGTCTTCGAGCGGTTGACGCATCACTTCGAGGACTTGACGTGAAAACTCGGGCAACTCGTCGAGAAAAAGCACCCCGTTGTGTGCCAATGAAATTTCACCCGGCTGGGGAAAAGTCCCGCCGCCCACCAACGCTACCGGCGATATGGTATGATGCGGCGACCGGAACGGCCGTTGCGACAACAGCGAACTACCCCTCTCCATGCGTCCGGCGACCGAATGTATCTTGGTCGTTTCGAGTGCTTCCTGCAATGTGAGAGGCGGTAGTATAGAAGGCAACCGCTTCGCCATCATCGATTTTCCGGCGCCCGGAGGCCCTATGAGTATGATGTTATGTCCGCCGGCCGCTGCTACTTCAAAAGCCCTCTTGACACTCTCCTGACCTTTGACATCGCTGAAATCCAAATCGAAATGGGTATATTCCCTGAAAAATTCCGCACGAGTATCGATTACCGTCGGTTCCAGCTCGATCTCCCCGTTCAGGAAACGAATCACCTCGGTGATATTCTCTACGCCATACACATCGAGATGATTGACTACCGCAGCCTCGCGAACATTGGCTTTGGGAATAATCAACCCCTTAAAGCCCTCCTCCCTTGCCTTGATAGCTATGGGCAACGCCCCCTTGATAGGAAGAATGGAGCCGTCGAGAGACAACTCCCCCATCAACATATACTCGCTCAATTTACCTGTTTCTATCTTCTCGTCGCTCGCCAAAATCCCCACGGCCAAAGGCAAATCATACGCCGCCCCTTCCTTGCGTATATCAGCAGGCGACATGTTCACGATTACCTGTTTCCTCGGAAATCTGTAACCGTTATGTTCCACGGCCGAGACAATCCGCTCGTGGCTCTCTTTCACGGCTGCATCGGGCAATCCCACCATAAAGAAACGGATACCCTGCGAACAATTCACCTCGATAGTCACTACAAGAGCATCGATACCCTGCACGGCTGCGCCAAAAACTTTCACCAACATAGTAATAGATTTTGCAATAATAGGTTATGGTGTTACTAAACGTTCGATATAAACCCTCGAAGAGTCGGGCGAAAGCCCTCTGGCGACAATCCGCCCCAAAGAATCGGCGACCAACAGATAAGGTATGCTTTGGATATGAAGCTCTTTCACCCCCGGATAAAGATAACCGCCTTTCGCCCACCGCCGGGCCCATACGGCCGAATCGGCCTCGATTCGCTCCTTCCACACGGCGCTGTCCCTATCCAGCGAAATTTCCACGACCTGCACCAACGAATCGTATCGTTCTGTTATCTCCCTTAAAAAGCCGCTGTACCTCTGTGTTCCGGGTGTCTCGGCAGCCCAAAAACAAAGCAGGGTCGCTTGGGCTTCTCGGGGATTCAGTAGTTCGGTCGTATCGGCCACCGTAGTCAATGATAAATAAGGTAATACGGTGTCACTCTTCTGTATGGTTTCAAATTGTCGATACATTTCCAATGCTGCGGCCGGCGGAGCCGACAGTACACGGTCGTCCAACAAACCGATCAACGAATCGCAAAACGCATCGCTCGCCCTTCCCAACACATAATCATCTAACAAAATAGCGCTCACGGGCGAATCTTTATGTTCGCCTACATACTTTGCCACAACGCCTTGCAGCTCCTTGCTCAACTGCTCGTATCGCCGGGTTCTCATTCCCGATGCCGAAATGTTCCTTTCTGCCGACCAAGACTGCAACAACTCTTTATTCTCTTGATTGAACTTAAACAAATCCTTATTTAGAGAACTTCCTTTCACTCTCAACCCGAAAGGATCCTGCCCGTCGCCCGACAATTCTATCCGGTCGCCGTTCTGCACATATATCTTGGTCAAGGGCGTTTTATCGAAATAATAAAACTGTATGGGAATAACTGCCGAAGCCGAGTTTTTGAATGTGATAAAACCATTCTGCGGACGAAGCGTATCCACGACAATGCCGTTTTCAAGACCATAAACGGCATAAATAGGGCGTCCTCCTAAATTATTGATAGTTCCCTCCACGACAAACTCGTTATCCTTGCCGCCGCAACCCGACAGCAAAAGGACACAAATACACAGTACCGCACCTATTTTATTCATGCAAAAAACATTTTCATTTCTTGCAAATGTACTGGATTTTACGGGAGGAGCAAAACAATATCCGGGCAAAACAAAGTATAAAACCCGACAACAATGGAAAAACCGGCGAAAAAGAACGACCTTTTTACCTATAAAATAAAGCCGATATAGCATATATTTGCACAATTATCTATATCGGAATGTATCGGATATAGATGCGGTTCGAAATAAAAAAATGAACAAGTTCATTTTTCATTTCTCCCACCATTTGTTATATTTGTATATGAAACGATTGTTTATCTTACTGCTGATAGTTCTGCTCTGCATTCCGGGTTTTACCCAAATCCGAAACGATGTCCCCCGATACAATCCCGACAGCGTGCGTGAAGAGCTGGACAAAAGACCTTATTTTTCACTATACAAAGACAACTACTTCATCGGGGGTACGACCATCGGGAGCAAACCGACCAATAAAAATTCCGATGTAAAATTCCAACTAAGCATCAGCCAGAGACTTACAAAAAGTAAACTTCCATTCGACACCTACCTCTTTATAACCTATACGCAAAAAGCATTTTGGAATGTCTTTCAAGAATCTCTCCCGATGTACGATCTCAACTTCAATCCCGGCATAGGGCTATCGCATCTGGTCATACATCGAAATAGACTTATCGGACAAGTCTCGCTCCTGATCGAACATGAATCGAACGGGAAAGACAGCATTTGGTCTCGCAGTTGGAATAAAATCTCGTTTATGGGTGCGCTCGCCGTCGATCGCAATGTAGAGCTTCAATTCAAAACATGGATACCTATCATCGACAGCGGGAACAACCGGGATATCCTCAAATACTGCGGTATTTTTCAATTAGCAGGTAGTTACATAAGCGACAATCGTCGGTTCGGGGCTACCGTTATTCTCACCAAGCGGAGCGGCTGGAATTTCAATTTCAACACCGTTATCGAACTGAATGCCCGCTTATTCCCCAACGAAAACCAATATTTCTTTATACAATATTACAACGGTTACGGCGAAGGACTGCTCGACTATAACAAATTCCATTCTCGCCTGAGAGTAGGGTTCGTCATCAAACCCCAGAATTTCAGCAATTACTGATTCCTCCTTCACACATAGCTTTTTCAGTTCAGTAGAAAATCCGTAGGGTAGGCATGAATTTTAGCAATGAATCACTTGTCGACAAACACATTCCGGACTTTTCGGTGAAAGGTCGGTTCTTGCTTAAATTTCTGTACAAAGCGTACTACACCTCCCCTGCTGTACCCCGTAGTATTGCGGGGTGTTTCCGTTAGGGAATATAGGGGGAGTGTCCGAAAGACGAGGGGGTTAAAAAGATTATATAGGGGTAGAAATATAAAAAGACAATCCCCTCTGATTTCCGATTGAACCGATATCCCCACTAATCGACAGATCCTCCTTATAGCCTCCGTGCAATAGGGCAACACATCATTCCTAATCGAAACACAATATATTCAAAGAGCGGGGCTTGTACGATTTACAAGCCCCGCTCTTTGAATACACCTTTTTTATACTCCTCCGAACAAAAGGACTCGAAATTTTATCCTTGTTGCATCACGACCTCGGTCAAGTCCGTGCTAAAAATCCGGTACTCATTTTCTGTTATAGACCGGGGAGATGTAAGCACGACCAACGAATGAGGCGAATAACCCTCCCGATAGGGAGGATGCGTATGGGCAAAAGGGTTCTCATGGAAGCCGCACTTTCGGTAAAATCTCAAACGAGCCCTCGAAACAGAATCGACGATAGGATCTATTTCCAGCAAAACAATTTTAGAGGTCGAGCGGAGAAACGCATTCAAAATTTCGCTTCCATACCCCCGCCCTCGTAATCCTTGATGCACTGCGAAATGCTCTATATACCTATAACTGCCAAACTCCCAATAGGAGATAAATCCGACAAACATATCCCCTTCGCTATACCCTACCAAATGATAATCGGCACACGAGAACGCTTTTTCCTGCTGCTCTTGCGTCCGCTGCTCGAAGATAGGGAAACTGACAGTATACAATTTCCGCCACGAGTCGTAAAGCTCATGCTGCGAACTATCTATATCTATACAATTCATAGTCATATAATATTTCCCATGAATATCCCCCATCATCAAGGAATCATATCACCGCGGCAAAACCGGCATACACGATCGCTCGAATCCTCATCATGCCATTCCGAAAGCCTTTTTCACGACTTCGACATAATCGAGTTTCTCCCAAGTGAACAGCTCTACTTCACGAACGATCGGTTCGGGGTTATAATGCGATTTGAATGTCTTCACGACAGTTTGCGGTTTTCTTCCCATGTGACCGTAAGCCGCCGTCTCTTCATAAATAGGATTACGCAACTTCAAACGTTCCTCGATAGCTTTCGGACGCATGTCGAAAATCTCGCACACCCGTCGGGCTATCTCGGCATCGCTCATCGACACGTGCGATTTACCGTAAGTATTCACATAAACGCTCACCGGTTCGGCGACACCTATGGCATACGACACCTGCACCAGAATCTCGTCCGACACCCCTGCCGCTACCAAATTCTTGGCAATATGACGAGCGGCGTATGCGGCCGAACGGTCTACCTTCGAGGGATCCTTTCCCGAAAATGCGCCACCTCCGTGACCACCTTTGCCGCCATACGTGTCGACGATAATCTTGCGCCCCGTCAATCCCGTATCCCCGTGAGGCCCGCCGATAACGAATTTGCCGGTAGGATTCACCAATAAAATCAACTGGTCGTCGAACAAGGTTCGTACCCGTTCGGGCAGTTGTGCGATCACACGAGGCAACAACACCTGTTTCACATCGTTGTAAATCGTCTGCAACATCTCCCGGTCGGCCGCTTCCTGAGCCTCTTTCGAGTCATCGGCCGGAGTCACGAATTCGTCGTGCTGGGTCGACAATACGATCGTATGCACCCGCACAGGTTCGTTCCGTTCATTATATTCGATGGTTACTTGCGATTTGGAGTCGGGACGCAAATACGAAGTCACCTTCCCCTTGCGCAGATAGGTCATTGCCGAAGCCTCCCGGCGGATAACGGCCAGCTCGGTAAGCAACAAGTGAGACAAATCGAGCGACAACGGCATATAATTATCCGTCTCATTGCAAGCATACCCGAACATCATACCTTGATCTCCCGCCCCCTGACTCATCGCTTCGGCGCGCTCCACGCCCCGATTGATATCGGCCGACTGCTCGTGTATGGCCGAAAAAATACCGCACGAGTCGGCATCGAACTTATACGAACTTTTATTATATCCGATACGGTGAATCACTCTGCGGGCAACCTCCATCAAATCGACATAAGCATTCGATTTAACCTCGCCTGCCAATACGACCTGACCGGTCGTTACAAGGGTCTCGCATGCAACTTTCGAGTTCGGGTCATACGCCAGAAACTCGTCGAGCAAAGCGTCCGATATCTGGTCGGCCACTTTATCGGGGTGTCCTTCCGACACCGATTCCGAGGTAAACAAATAATTCATTGGTTTCTCTCCTGAATAATAGTGATACATTATTGGAGGAAGAAAGACCGCTATTCCCACGAAAACAAAGGTGATTTGATAAAGCCGGACGGGCTTCGAAAAGCCCCGTAACGCAGTTTTAGCATTTTTTTCCGTGGTTGCAAGCAGCCAAATCCTTCCACATTTTCGGCTACAAAGATAGTACAAGTCCAAAGCAAAAGCAAATTTATTTGCAATTTTGCCGAAAAACAATGTACATAAAATAGAGATGTACCGGCAAACGCAAAGTCTCTCTATGTTGTAGGCCTTTCCCCGATCGTATCATATAAATAAAACTCTGGGGCTAAATCACTTTTCGTTCCGTAAACCTTCCAATAGCTCCGTTACCGTCTTCCCCAATACCGGGTGCACCCATTGCGGAGCTATTTCGGCAAGCGGGGTCATCACGAAAGTCCGCTTGTGCATATACGGGTGAGGCAACACCAGCGAGTGAGTATCCAACACCAAACCGTCATAGTCGAGTAAATCTATATCGATAAGCCGGTCGACATAACTGCCATCTCTTTCCCGATGCTTTTTACTACCCAATTCCCGCTCGATTTCCTGTACGGTGAATAATACCTCTTCGGGAGATAAATCGGTATCTACTGCGATAGCAGCGTTACAGAACGTATGCACCGATTGATAGCCCCACGGAGCCGTCTTATAGAACGACGACACGGCAACGACCGCTCCCACCCGTTCACCAACCTTGTCGATGGCTTTTCTCACGATTCGCTCCTTATTCCCCAAATTCGAGCCCAAGCCTAAATATACTCGTTTCCCCATAGTTTGTACCTCCTTTTTGCGCTACTAAGATAGCAAAAAAGACGTTTTTCGCAAAAAATTTTTCCCCTTCTCTCCCCATTATTATGACTCAGTCTATATGAATAGAGGGTTACTTTTAAACTCCTCCCTTGCCGTGCCCCGAAGCATTGCAGAGTGTAGCGCAACCATAGGGGAGAAGGTGGCACGTAGTGACAGAGGGGTTAGTTCTACAAAATACTATATGCCATCCTTCCAACCCCCTCGCCCTGCGGCCACTCCCCCTATCTCATCTGCGATGAGCAGAGGGAGATGATTAAAAGTCTCACTTTGAACATTTTACCCCTTCGGAGCTTTATGAGTATTCTCCTCCCTTGCCGTGCCCCGTAACATTGCGGGGTGTGGCAAAGCCGTATAGGGGAGGTGGCACATAGTGACGAAGGGATTAGAAAATACCGGTAGTGGAAACAACAGAGTCCGGCGAATTAATTTACTATGCAGCAAGCCGGAACTATACCCCCTATCTTCTATGAAGAATTGAAGCGGGGAAGAAGGAGAAATGCAATCCATATCATTCGCCAAGATAATGCGACAAAAAGGCATTAAACCTCCTCCCCTGTGTTTTGTTGTCAAACAAAATATAGGGGAGGTGTCATGTAATGACGGAGGGGTTAAATTTTTCAAGAATCTATTCGGCGGCTTTTTTAACTCACCAAGAAGACAGGAATGTACTTACCGACAAGAAATTCATTGCCAAAATTCAAGTCTGTCTCCCCACGAATTATCGACTGAGCCATCATCATACAGTTCGCAAAAAGATTTTTTTCGTCTTTCTTCTAAGGAAATGGATTACTCTCCAAGCAGAAACTATCCACACCGAAAATAAAACGAATAATCCCCTTGTCTTTATCCGGCACTATCACCTTCGGATTCCGACAAAAGGATTATCTCAATCGATAATACTCTTAAAGGCCTAATCTTATGGTTAGGTTACATCATCTACAAACCTGTTTATTTCATTTCCCCATTTCATTTACAGGTACATAAAAAGTAGTGGTCGTAGGTGTGTAAATACCCCATGTAAGAATGTTCAAAAAACCATCTAAGAAAGTCCAACTGTTTTTAATTACATAATTCTCGGCATCCCCCACATACTCTTTGGCCTCCATTTTCGTGTTACCGACAGGAATCAAGCCATACAACAGATGATGGTTCATCACCGAATTTACTTTTACGACAGGATCGTTTTTCTGTACATTTCCCACACAGACTCTCGCATTATAACAAGAGGATAACGACAATGCCAATAATGCACACGCAAATAATCTTTTCATGATAATGAACAATTTTTGCCTTCCTGTTCCCCTTCGGAATGGCGTTTTTAAAATAGAAAAGCGTGGGAACCTGTCAATTTATCAACCTTGAGGTACGACCAAGTAACCACGCAGAAATAAACAGCTAACCCACGCATGCTGTATGACAACATTGCCTGAGCAATGAATGCGCACACGCCTGCATGAACGTTTGTGCCGTTTATCCTTCTGCTAAAAATTGGTCGTTTTCAAGGTTAGGATAAAACGAAACGCTTCAATAAAATATGTATGTTGTAGCTACAACAGTTACAAATATAAACACTATTTTAGGAATATCAGTATAGTTCCCTCTACATTTTAAATTTTTCCCGGTTCGCTGCTATCACGGAAAAATATCCAAACCTCCTCTTTTGTGTTTTACAACGCAAGATATGGGGCGTTTAGGTAGTACTTTTCATTTCAAAATAAGGCTTCCCTTGACTTGCCAGCAATGGACAGTGGAAGTCCTTCCCAACTTATGGGAGAAAGAGAGGGGAAAAGAAATCAGAATAGAGCAGAGATGAAGACAACCACGAAATAACCGCAGAGCGATACCTTTAAAATTACTCCCAAGAGAAATCCTACAAAAGCGCCCAGCCCGGCTTTGAGAGCTTCGTGTGTGAGTTTGCCACCCAACAGTTCGCCAATGACGGCTCCCACGAGAGGACCGAAAATAATGCCCCATGGAGGGAAGAGGAATATGCCGATGACGGTTCCCGCTATACAGCCCCGGTTCCCCCATTTGCTACCTCCGCTGTATTTCGTACCGATGAGAGGTGTGAGGTAATCGAGCACCTGTACGATAATGACCAATATAGCCCAGACGATAAGTTGTGTCGCAGTAAACTGCACCTTGTCGGTGAGATGAAGAAGTATCATACCCACATAAGAGAGCGGAGGACCCGGAAGTGCCGGAAGAAAGCAACCCGCTAACCCGACGAGCAAGCATATCGCTCCTACAATAATCCATATAATATCCATATTGTATCTATATTTTGCACGTTGTGCATGCAGAGTAAAAAGCGAGTCGGATAAAACCAATCTCTTTTTTCGTGCCCAGCCCGACTTATTCTCGCATATTGCAAAGATAGTGAAAGGTGAGCGCAGAGGCAAACGGAAATCTCATTTCAGTTTTGACTATGCCGAGCCGTATCCTATATTTGCCAAAGATAATATGAACGAACACAGAAACAAATAAATTTGGTTATCTCCCTGCCTTGCACTATTTTTGTCTCATAAAACAAAAATCAATACAATGAAACTTAAAATTTATTTATCACTATTATTGTTTTCCTTTTTAAGCGGAATGCTGTCGCAGGGTGCAGAACACCCGAAACGAGAATTTCGCGGCGCATGGATTCACACGGTAGGTCAGAGTCGCTACATGGAGATGAATCGGGATGCGATGCAAGACTATTTCGACCAAATGTTGGATAGTTTGCAGCATATCGGTATCAATGCGGTTATTTTCCAAGTGCGCCCGACGGCCGATGCCTTTTATCGTTCGGAGCTTGAACCGTGGAGCAAGTATCTGACCGGGAAGCAAGGCGTGGCTCCCGAACCGTTGTGGGACCCGTTGCAGTATATAATCGAGCAATGTCATGCCCGCAACATGGAGTTGCATGCGTGGCTCAACCCTTATCGGGTGGGAACTAATGCCGATGAGCCGCTCGCTGCATCACACATCTATCATAAACACCCCGAATGGTTCGTTCGGTATGGCCGACAGCTCTATTTCGATCCGGGGTTACCGGAGTGCCGCCGCTTCATCGGCCTGGTAGTCAACGATATTGTATCGCGATACGATGTAGATGCCATTCACATGGACGACTATTTTTATCCTTATCCGATAGCAGGCAGCGAGTTCCCCGATGAAAACAGTTATGCCCGGTACGGTAACGGTATGGATCGTGGCGATTGGCGCCGGGAGAATGTCAATGCATTGATTAAGGAACTGCACGAGATTATAAAATCGCGTAAACCGTGGGTGCGATTCGGTATCAGCCCGTTCGGTATTTACCGGAATCAAAAGAGCGACCCGGACGGCAGTGCGACGAACGGGTTGCAAAACTACGACCAGCTCTATGCCGATGTGTTGCTGTGGACTCGCAACGGTTGGGTCGATTACATGTTACCGCAACTTTATTGGGAGATAGGTCATCAGGCCGCATGCGTCGAGACACTGATTTATTGGTGGAACAATCATGCCAACGGACGTCATCTCTACATCGGTCAGGACGTGGCACGTACGATGAATGCTACCGACGTGAATCCCATATACACGCAACTGAACCATAAAATGCAGTTGAGCCGTTATCTCGACCATGTAGGCGGGAACTGTTTCTGGCCGGGCTATTCCTTGTTGGAAAATTATAAAGGCATAGCCGATGACTTGAAGGGGTATTACCATGCGGTTCCCTCCCTTATCCCGGCCTATACGTTTATCGACAGCAAGGCTCCCGACGAGGTGAAGGGCTTGAAGGCAAAATGGACTCCCGAGGGATACGAATTGCAGTGGAAGAGAAAGAAAACCGACGATGAGATGCAGAAGCAAATTTATTTCTGTGTCTATCGTTTTGCACCCAGCGAAGACATTTGTTTATGTGATGCATCACATCTCGTAGCCGTTACTCGGGACACGAAATTTTTGCTCCCTTATAAACACGGAACCCGCCAATATGTATATGTGGTGACTGCGGTAGACCGTATGCACAACGAAAGTAAGGGTAAGATAAAGAAAGTGAAGTTGTAAACCGGCATCTTCACTGCCCGATAAAAGCGGAAAGAAGTACATGGAAAAGTCGAGCTATATTTAACCTCCTCTGTTTTTACTCCTTCGGTGCTTTGTGTGTATTCTTTCCCTTTTTCTCTCCCCTGTACACTCTTAACCTCCTCCCCTGCCGTGTCCCGTAGCATTACGGGGTGTTTTGTAATACAAAATAAAGGGGAGGTGGCACGCAGTGACGGAGGGGTTAGAAAATACCGGCAACAACAAAAATAACAGGGAGCAGCAACCTTTCCCTTGCCATATCCCATAGCACTACGGTCTGTTTTCCACATGGAAAATATAGGGAAGTAAAGGGTTCGTCGAAACAGCCCCGTCGATTTTCCAAAAAAAGTTTTATACACTATTATACCCACCTTATAACACCACGAGACACAGCAGAAGAC
>ENA-UESI01000138-UESI01000138.1-human-gut-metagenome-genome-assembly--contig:-NODE-138-length-62699-cov-8.141292_pt1 | contig 62699 bp, 40 predicted proteins | sample MGYA00243005_ERZ508006 | MGnify/ENA primary metagenome ERZ508006 (study PRJEB26167, sample SAMN06115436) | human gut metagenome | host: Homo sapiens | place: China:Shandong | collected 2015-06-10... | reverse complement strand
GGCTGCGCGGATACGGTTACGGGCCTTGCGTTCGGCTATATCCCTGAAATTATCGAGTTCACGAAGAAAAACAACATCCTGTGATGGCCTTGCGACGAACGCTATACCTTTCCCGGCGGTGAGGGGGCATCTGCTGCTGAATCTGGGCGAGAGGCTGACGAACGAAAGCGACGCCATGGTCCGGCGAATTAGCGCGACGGAGAGCGAGTGCGCGAAACTGCCGGGTCCGCTCTGCTATAATCCGCAGGCGGTATTTCCCGTGTATTTCGTTTTGCGCGTCTCGAAGGTGTGATACTGTTCCGAGGAGCCGAAGACATGTATGCGTTGTTTCGAGAATGGTTGGAGTACATATGAAAAAGACCCGCGGCATAGACTGCGGGTCTTCTTTTTCGAAGAGAATATGGAAACGCCTATTTTCCCAGCACTTCCATCTGCTGGCGGATCGACTCTTCGTGGATGGCCTGCAGGACGGTGCGCATGAATTCGCGGTCCATGCCCATCTGCTCGGCCTGTCCGGCACGGCGGGCCAGCAGTTCCTCGTAGCGCTGTGTCTGGAGTACGGGCATGTTATGCTCCTTCTTGTACTGCCCGATGTCACGCGAAACACGCATGCGGCGCGAAAGCAGTTCCAGCAGCTCATCGTCGAGTTTGTCGATCTGCGAACGCAGTTCGGTGAGGCTCTCGGTGGTGATCGATTCGTCGCGGATTACCAGGTTGCGGATGATGTACGCCAGCGCTTCGGGCGTTACCTGCTGGGCCTTGTCGCTCCAGGCGCAGTCGGGCGAGCAGTGCGCCTCGACGATCAGTCCGTCGAATCCGAGGTCCATGGCCTGCTGCGACAGCGGGGCGATCAGTTCGCGCTTGCCGCCGATATGGCTGGGGTCGCTGAAGATCGGCAGGTGGGGCAGGCGTCGGTGCAGTTCGATGGGAATGGCCCACATCGGATGGTTGCGGTAGAGGCTCTTGTCGATCGACGTGAACCCGCGGTGAATGGCCCCGAGGCGGCGGATTCCGGCGTTGTAGATGCGCTCGATGGCGCCGATCCACAGTTCGAGGTCTGGACTGACGGGGTTTTTCACCAGCACGGGAACGTCCGCCCCGCGCAGTGCGTCGGCAATTTCCTGCATGGCGAAGGGGTTGGCTGCCGTGCGGGCGCCGATCCACAACAGGTCGATGCCGCCTTTCAGCGCTGCGGCTACGTGTTCGCGGGTAGCTACCTCGGTCGCGGTGTACATTCCCGTTTCGCGCTTCACGCGTTGGAGCCAGGCGATGCCCGTTTCGCCGACGCCTTCGAAACCTCCGGGTTTGGTGCGGGGCTTCCAGAGTCCGGCGCGGTAGAGGTTGAAGCCTTGGGCGGCCAGCGAACGGGCCGTGCTGAGGACCTGTTCCTCGGTTTCAGCGCTGCAGGGACCGCAGATTACCAGGGGGCGTTTGGGATCGATTCCCGGGAGTGTGATGGGTTGAATGTCGTTCATGATCGGTATGATTTATTTGTTTTTAAATTGCGGGGTTGGTGCATTCGGCATATTCGCCGAGGATGCGGAAGTCGCTCGTGAGGGGCCGGGCGGCGTCGATGGCCTGCCGGTAGCGTACCGGGTCGTCGAACGTTACGTCGACGTAGAAGCGGTACTCCCATTCGCGCCCGATGATCGGCAGCGACTGTATTTTGGTGAGGTTGATGTCGTAGAACGAAAGGACGGTCAGCACTTTCGAGAGGCTCCCCTGGGTGTGCGAAAGCGTGAAGAGCAGCGAGGCTTTGTCGGTGTTCGCCGGGTCGGAGAAGGCTGAGGCGCGGCTCTCGTCGGCAAGCAGCAGGAAGCGTGTGAAGTTGTGTTTGTTGGTTTCGATGCCCTGTTGGAGGATTTCGAGGCCGTAGAGGCGGGCTGCGTCGGCGCCGCAGATGGCCGCCGTGTTTGCGAGATGCCCTTCGGCGATTTCCCGCGCACTGCCTGCGGTGTCGTCGCGTTCGACGACTTTCATGCCGGGGCGGGTTTTCAGGAAGTCGCCGCACTGCATCAGGGCGATCGGGTGCGAACGGACTTCGGCGATGTCGTCGGACGTTTGGCCGGGGAGGGCCGCCAGTACGTGCGAGATGCGGAGTTTCTGTTCGCCGATGATCCGGGCGTGGCTCTGCTGCAGGAGTTCGTGGTTGGGCAGCAGGCTGCCGGCAATGGTGTTCTCGATGGCTGCGATGCTCAGCAGCGCCGGATCGGCAGCCATGCGGGCGAACAACTCGTCGAAACTCAGGCAGGGGAGAACTTCGATTTCCCGGTCTGCGAAATAGCGCCGCGCCGCCGTTTCATGATAGCATCCCGCGATGCCCTGTATTGCGATCTGTTCCATAGTGGTTTGAAAAAGAAAATCCCGCTCGGCCGAGCGGGATTTTCGTGTCATATTAATCTATACTTCGATGTATACAGTTAATTGCATGCGATCCCGCTTTTTCCCTTGCTATAAAAGAAAAAGTAATAAAAATAATATGCAAAACCGTATGCTCTCATCGTTCGATAGCTTTTATCGTTGGCAAATGTAGCGAAATAATCCGTAAAACCAAATTCCCGGCGCGTTTTTTTGCGGAAAATCAGCGTTTGTGGCGCCGGAACCGTTTGCGCAACTGCTTGCGGTGGCCGAATGCCAGCCGGAAAAAAGTGCCTCGCAGCAGCGTGTCGTCCACATTCCACCCGCGGGCTTCGGCGTATCGGTCGAGGATGTAGAGAAATGCCACGGCCGGGCAGGCAAGCCGCCGCAGGTTGATCATGCAGGCCCGCGAGGAGAGGCCCGCGTCCTCGAAATGCATGCGGTTGATGTCGATCAACTGGAACCGGTAAACGCCCGCGGCGGTGCGGCTCCAGAGGATGTTGCCGTGGTTGAAGTCGCGGTGTTCGATGCCTTTTTCGTGGAGCGAAACCGCGAAGCGGGCGAATGCCTCCAGTACGGGCAGGGTTCCCGCCGCGGGAAAGTGTTCGGTGGTCTGCGACAGCGGGGCGTAGTCCGAGCGGCGCGAAACGTAGTAGGTGTCGCTGAGCAGTCCGTGACGGCGGTATTCGCTCCATGCGATGGGCTCGGGCGAGTCGATACCCAGCGCCCGCAGCCGCACGGCGTGCTCGTAGGAGCGGCGCGCCTTGCTCCGGCGAAAGAAGGTGTAGATCACGGCCCGCAGCAGGTTCGGCCGCCGGAACCGCTTGACGACCAGGCGTTCGCCGTTTATCTCGAAGGCCTTGATCGTGTTGCGTCCTGCGTGCAGTATTTCGCCGCCCTGGCCAAAGAGTTCGGGCAGGCGCTGTGCGAAATCCCGGAGGTGTTCCGTAGCCGTATTGACGTGAATGCGCATTGCAGTAGTTTTTCCGTTGCAAAGTTACGCACCTGCGGCGCATACGTCAGTCCTTTTTGGTTGTGAAATTGTCCTGAAACGGAACTGGAACACGAAAACAGGGCGTCCCTTCAAGGAACGCCCTGTCGTAACGAACGGTTTGGCTTACTGAATCCGGATGCAGCGGATCGCCATGCCGCTGCAGATCGGGTCTGCGTTGGTGGTCCAGCGGTAGTCGTAGAAGTTGAGCGCTTTCTTTTCGGCCGACGGCGAGATAGTTGCCGTCCAAAAGAAGGTCAGGCGGCCCGGATAGCGCACCTTGGCGCTCCACACGCGCAGGGCTGAGCCCGGGAACATGAAGGTTTCGTCGCCGATGGTGTATTTCCGGCCGAAAGACTGGGCGCTGACGTTTTCCTGCGCGGTCTTGCCGGTGTCGATATCCTTGATGTAGCCGTTGAGTTCGTCGAATGTCGGCACACGGTAACCGGCCGGACACGGGTCGTTGTTGGTCTTCGTGCCGCTCACGCCGCCCCAGTAGTCTTTGACTTCGCTGTTGGAGCCTTTCCACCCGCCGCCGTTGTAGACTCCGTAGTAAACGGTCGGGTTGGCGATGCTCGTGGCCATGTCCATATCCTTGTTTACGAATTTGAAGCCTTCGCAGAGGACATCGTTGTAGAGGAAGAGTGCCGTGTAACCGGTGTCGCCCGTGGTCTGGAATCCGGTTCCCTCATATTCGACAGCACTGGCATAGTCTTTCTGGATGCGGTTGGCGCCGATGAACGGGTCTTTGCGGCCCCACTGGAAGTAGAGTCCCAGCGAGCCGACCAGCGCGCCGTCGAACTCCGTGGCGCCGACATTGCGGTCGAGGAACGTGCGGCCGTTGACGGTCTGGGCGGCGGGGGCCTGCGTCATCCAGATGTGCCAGCTCCAGACGATTTCGCCCGCGCTGTTCGTAAGGGCGATTCCGGCATTGCCCGCATTGCCGCTGGTCTGGAAGACGATACGGCCTGCCGAGAGGTGCACACCCGATACCAGCCCGGAGCCCGACGACCATACCCAGTCGGCTGCGGCTGCGGCGACGGTGGTTCCGTCGGGCCGTTTGGGGTCGATGCTGTACCAGCCGCCTTCGGTGACGATGTAGCAGTTGGCGACGCCTGCCGCCGAAAGGTCTTTCGGGCGGATCACTTCGCTCACCTGGCCGTCGTAGAAATCGGTGGACATGCGCACGACGGCCTGGAAGAAGCAGGGCTGGCCCGTGTCGGGGATGTCGAGGCTGAAGGTCTTGTTCTGCTCGTCGACCTGCGTGGCCCGTACGAACTGTACGGATGAAACACCGTCTTCGGTCGTGGCGTAGCGGAATCCCGGTTCCACGCTCAGGTCGCGGTCGAGTTTGTAACTGCCTTTGAGCGAGATGACGCCTCCGGCGGCTTCGGAGAATTCGGTGGTGACCTCCGGAACGGAAGCCACCTTTACCTCGAACCATCCGGTGCGGCCGTTGTAGGTCTGGCCGCCGATAATCATGTAGGCGCGGAAATAGTGGTCGCCGTTGTCCACATTGGAGAGGGTGTACGAGAAACGCCCTTCGGCGTCGACCGGGCAGACGATGGGTTCGGATTTCATCATTTCGGCGGCCGTGCGGCCGTAGAGGAATCCGGCTTCGGTGACGGTCTGGCCCATGTCGTTGCAGTTGCCGTTCATCGTTGCGGTTCCCGCCATGGCGTTGACGGAGGCTTTGCCGGTATTGACGATCGGGGAGGCTGCCTGCTCTTCGTCGCCGGGATTGGGGTTGAAGTATTCGTAACCGTCGGAACAGCCCGTGCCGTTCCATGCCGCCAGGGCCAGCAATACGGTGTAATAGATGTATCGTTTCATAAAAGGTTCGGGATTTGAAGGGTTATTTTTTGCGTTCCGACTGCTTCTTGTAAAGTGCATACCGGCTGAAAAGGCTGTCGGTCGTCTGCCGCATGTATTCGGCGCTTCCGCGCGGATCGTTGCGCGGCGTGACTTCGTACATGAAGGGGCCGTCGTAGCCCGACCGGGTGAGGATGTCGATCACTTTCGGCCATTCGACGATGCCGCGTCCGGGCATCCAGTGGCGTTCGTCCACCCCGTCGTAGTCCGAGACGTGGATGTTGACGATGTAAGGGGCGAAACGGGCCGCGAAGGCGTGGCTCTCCTCGCCGAGCAGGTGGTTGGTGTCGTAGCAGATTTTGAAACCGGGGACATTGGCCGCCAGCCAGTCGAAATCGGCGCTGCTGTTGCCCAGACACCCGCGCGGGAGGTCCTCGACAGCCACCACGGCGCCGTAGCGCTCCTTTACGAGCGGGATGAAGCGCAGGAGCATTTCACGGAGGTTTTCGAGCCGCTGCGGGCGCTCCCCGTCGGAAATCTGCGCCTCGCTGCTGGGGTGCATCACCACCACGCGGAATTTGCCGAGGCGCGTTGCGCGGTCGAGGATTTCGATCCAGTTTTTGAGCGTCGCTTCGCGCCATTCGGGGCGGTTGTCCGAGAGGTCGTTCGGCGACTTGCGCGTGAAGGGCAGGTGGACCGACCACAGTTTCAGCCCGGAGCCTTTCATCGCGGTGTTGAAACGTGTGATCCAGGCGTCGTACTGCTCCTCGGTCCCGCCCGTGAGATTGCCCGTCCAGGCTTCGATCCAGCGGATGCCGTATTTGTCGTGCGCCTCCTTGTAGGCTTCGGGGGTCATCGAGCGGATGGCCCCGTAAACCGCGCCTACCTCGTTCAGCCGCTTTTGGCCGGATGCGACGGCGGGCAGGAGCAGCAGCAGGGGGAGGAATCTGAGTATTCTTTTCATGGGGCGGGGCTATTTTGCAGGTTGTACGAAATCATGTTTGGCGGGGTAGCTGTATGCGTTTTCGACGAACCAGCGCGCCTTGTAAATCTGCATGCCGCTCTGTTCGAAGACCGTCTGTCCCGCAGTGTTGACGACTTTGGTGTTCCACCACTCACCGTCCTTGGGGATCATCAGGATCGTGGCGAAACCTTCCGGGCCCGAGCTGACCGACTTGATGGACGACTGCGAGAAATCGGTCGTCGTCATCGCGAGGTCGGAGGCCGAGACCTTCATCGCACAACTGTTGTTCGTGAGCCACAGGGCGTTTTCACCGTAGACAGGGAAGAGGTCGTGGGCCCAGCTGCCCTCGGGGATCGGGGTTTCGGACTCCTTCGTGATGCGGGGGTCGTTGCCGTCGCCGTTGTAGGTGAAGACGCACAGCTTGTTGTCGGAGGTCGCCAGCAGGCGGCCCCGCGAACGGTCCCAGACGGCGCTGTGGCAGAATGTCAGCGGCAGTTTCTGGACGATTTGTCCGGTGCGGGCCACCGTGTCGACGCGGAACGTGTTGAGGAATCCGTCGTTGTCCGTCGACGCCACGACGAGGTTGCCGTCGGGGAAGACTTCGGCCGAATGGGGGTTGTTGCCCACCGACGCGTAGAACATCACCTTTTTGTCGGCGATGCGGATGATCGCCACGCCGCCGCCCGAGGCTGTAGCCAGGATGTAACGGCGGTTGTAGATGGCTTTGACTTCGCTCGGAAGCCGCATGAGCGAAGTGGCGTTGGGCATGTCCGAGGCGCTTGCGGCCCGCCACTCCCAGAGGATCTCTTTGGTGTCGGCGTCGACGATGAGGATGCGGCCCTGCGCCTGCTCGGTCAGCAGCAGCGGGTGTTCGCAGTCGTAGATTTTGTCGGTGTCGTCGGGACCGGGGCCGGGTTCTTCCTCGACCGGAGGCATGGGAACCTCCGTGATCTCGATGTCTTCCTGGCAGGCGGTGAGGGTGAAGAGGCAGCCTGCGCATAAGAGGGCTGTTATACGGCGTTTCATAGTCATTCGGGGTTATTGGTTTGTATTTGGTTGGTGAGCACGACCGTCGTGACGGTGCTGCGCCGCCCCGAGGGGGCGATGGTCACGCAGTGCAGCGTCCGCTGTTCGCCGCGGGGAACAGCGATGTCGAATGTCTCCGGCATCTCGCGGTCGAAGTCCTGCGGTACGGCGCCGTTGAGCGTGTAGCAGACCTTGCAGCCCGGGAACGGCGGACGTATCGCGAAGGAGAAACTTTCGCCTTCGGAGGTCCCGTTTTCGATGCCGAGGGGCGCTGGCAGGCGGTAGGGTTCTCCCGTGGCGTCGATCCGCGCGAGGTGAGCCGGGAGCCGTATCTCGGAGAACTCCTCCCACGACTTGCGTTCGACGGGCGACCAGGCGATTTCGGAGAGCGCATAGATGCGCGGCAGGAGTTGGAAACTTACGCGGCCTTCGGTCCAGATGAATTCGGTCCAGAGGTTGGCCTGTACGCCCAGCAGGTAGCGCCGGTCTTCGGGTGCGATACCTTCCGCCGGGTCGTATCCGTAAATTTTCTCCAGCGGCAGCAGGCTGCTGCTCAGGCTGACGGGTTCGTCGTATGAGTCGGTCGCCTTCTTGTCGAAGTAGAGGTAGGTGCTCGGGGTCATGATCACCTCGTGCTGCTGGCGCGCGGCGGCGATTCCGCCTTTGGTTCCGCGCCAGCTCATCACCACGGCGTCGGGAGCCGGTCCGCCTTCGAGAATCTCGTCCCAGCCGATCAGCCGGCGGCCTTTCGATGCGAGGTAACGGCCGATGCGGCGGGTCAGGTAGGCCTGCAATCCGGACTCGTCCTTCAGCCCTTCGGCCGCCAGGCGGGCCTGGCAGTCGGGGCACTCCTTCCAGCGTACGCGGGGGCACTCGTCGCCGCCGATGTGGATGAATTTCGAGGGAAAGAGTTCCAACACTTCGTCCAACACGCCTTCGAGGAATTCGAAGGTCTGCTCCTTGCCCGGGCAGAAAACGTCGTCCAGCACGCCCCAGCGTCCGCTCGTTTCGAAATGCTTCGGGCCGTGGCCGCAGGCCAGTTCGGGGTAGGCGGCCAGCACCGCCATTGCATGGCCCGGCATTTCGACCTCGGGGATGACGGTGATATGCCGTTCGGCGGCATAGGCCACGACTTCGCGAATCTCGTCCTGCGTATAGTAACCGCCGTAGCGGCCCTGTTCGTAGGTGATCGGGTCTTCGTGGAACCCGCCGATCTGGGTTTGGGCCCGGTAGCCGCCGATTTGGGTCAGGCGCGGGTAACGCCTGATCTCGATGCGCCAGCCCTGGTCGTCGGTCAAGTGCCAGTGGAAGGTGTTGAGTTTGCACGAGGCCATCCAGTCGAGGTAGTGTTTGATAAACTTCACCGGGAAGAAATGGCGGCAAACGTCGAGGTGCAGGCCGCGGTAACGGTAGCGGGGGTAGTCCTCGATGGAGGCGCAGGGAAGGTTGCCCCGCTGGTCGGCCATCTGGAAAAGGGTTTGCAGGCCGTAGAAGAATCCGGCTTCGTCGCCTGCGGTGAGCTGCGCCCGGCGTGCGGAGATGTCGATCCGGTAGCCTTCGGCGGGAATTTCCGCCGCGGGGTCGCGCCGCAGTACGACGGCATTCGCCCCGTTCCACGACGATGCGGGATCGCAGGGCGTGACCAGCTGCCCGGCCAGCGCCGTCAGACGATCGGGCCGGGTGTCGAAGCCTTCGCATTCGACGCGGCAGCCGGCGGTGACGAAGACGCCTACGCGGAGTTCGGCCTTTACGGGCTGGGGAATGACCTGCAACTGCCGCGTCGAGGCCGACGCCGCGAATGCGGTGCAGAGTGCGATCAGTGTGAGTATGCGTTTCATGGTTAGTAGTTGGGGTTATTGGGCAGCAGGTTGCGGTTCAGGTCGATTTCTCCCTGCGGAACCGGCCACCAGTAGTCGCGCGAAGGTTCGAAACTGCGGACCAGGATGACATCGTTGTTAAACTTGCGGATCGGGCCGTTGTTGACGTTCTCCGCCTCGCGCCAGCGGCGCAGGTCGTTGTAGTAGTAGCCCTCTCCCACGAACTCCGCACGGCGTTCGTAGCGGATGACGCTGCGCAGTTTTTCCTGGTCCTTGCCGGGGAACCCGAGCGCCGATTCGGCCGTGAATCCCGCACGGGCGCGGATCGGGCGAATCGTTTCGTTCCAGACCGTCTCGTCCAGTTCGTTCAGTTCGTTTTTGGCCTCGGCGTACATCAGCAGGATGTCGGCGTAGCGCAGGATCATGTAGTCGATGGGCGACTCGGTGTCGCCGATACTCTTTTCGGCGGCGGTGGGCGTATGTTCGTCGTAGACCGTGTACTTTTTGATCGTGCAGCCGGTTTGCTGGAACTGCGTCGGCGTGACGACCGCGCCCATGAACTTGCAGCCGGGGTAGACGATCGTAGCGCCGAAGCGCGGGTCGATCTTCGCGGGGTCGAGTTTCTGCTCGCCGGGCGTGCGGGCGTTGCCGTCGCGGTCGCAGAAGAAATCGATCAGGTCGCGCAGCGGGGCCATCGTCCCGTACTGGCGGGCGATCAGTTCGAACGAAAGGCCCAGTTTGTTCTGGTTCATGCCCTGCACGCTGAAGATGCACTCGCTGCTGTTCTCGCTGGCTTCGAGAAAGAGGTTGCGGTAGGCCGAGCCGATTTGGCCCGGGGTGGTGAAGAGCTTGTACTCCGAATCGCAGTCCATCACGGCGCGGGCCGCATCGGCCGCGTCGCGCCATTTCCGCTCGTCGTGGCCGGGGTTGAGCAGCGGGCTGGCCTCGAAGAGCAGGATGCGGGCCTTGAGGGCCAGCGCGGCGCCCGACGTGGGGCGTCCCGGCTTGGCCTTCGGGGGCAGCGCCTTCGAAAGTTCTTCGAGTTCGCCGAGCATGAAGGAGAGTACCTCGGAACGCGGGTTGCGCGGCAGGGTCCTGTGCTCCATGACCGGGGTTTTGGTGATCAGCGGACAGTCGCCGTAATAGGTCGTCAGCATGTAGTAGAACAAAACGCGGAGAAAGCGCGCCTGGTTCTTGTACTCCTCGATGACGCTCTTGTCCAGTTCGCGGTTGAGGTCGATGTTGTCGAGCAGCGTGTTGCAGCGCCCGATGCCCTTGTAGGCATGGGCCCAGCGGTTGGAGATGATGCCGCCCGAGGTGGCTGTCTGTGCGCCGTTGGCGATCGTCGTCCAGGAGTCGTCGTTGCTGAAATTGTAGCCGTTGGGTGTGGCGTCGTCCTCCCAGTAGACGGCGGCGCGGCCGTAGATGCCCTTTTCGAGCAGGGCATTGTAGCATCCCGTCAGGCCGCCCTCCGCGGCCTTGGCGCTGTACCAGAAGGTCTGCTGGTCGTAGCGGTCCTGCGGTTCGATGTCCAGGTCACATCCGGTGCAGATGATCCCGAGCAGAACCGGTATGATGGTTTGAAAGCGTTTCATGGTTTATCGGTTTTGAAGAGAGCGGTTATAAGGTAAGGTTGATGCCGAAGCTGATGGTTTTCAGGATCGGGTAGGAGAAGAGGTTGGCCTGCGAGATCGAGATCTCGGGGTCCCAGATCTTGAAGTCCGAGAAAGTCACCAGGTTCTGGCCGCTGACGTAGACCTGCAGCCCCTTGATGCCGATGCGCCCGATGAGCTTTTTGGGGAACGTATAGCTCAACTGGATGTTTTTCAGGCGCAGGTAAGACGCGTCCTGGAGCCACAGCGTCGAGTTCTGGAAGTTCTCGCCCGCCTCGGGATAGGTCGTCAGCAGCGGATATTTGGTGTTGCGGTTGGTGGCGCTCCACGAATCTTTCACCCACTGTTTGGTCAGTCCTGCGCCGTTGTAGAGGCCGAAGGCCATGTTGCTCGACGGATAGACCGAAACGTCGCCTACGCCCTGGAACTGCGCCTCGATAGCGATGCCCTTCCAGCCGAAATTGAGGTTGAAGCCGTAGGTGAATTTGGGAATCGTGTTGCCCGCGATGACGCGGTCGTTGCCGTCGATGTTGTTGTCGTTGTTCTGGTTGACGTATTTTACGTAGCCGGGGCGCAGGTTGGCGCGGTTCCCGTAGACAGCCTGTGCCTGGTCGATTTCGGCCTGGGTCTGGAAGACGCCGTCGGCCTGGAGCAAGTACCACGAATTGATCGGATAACCCTCCTTGCAGATCAGGCGTCCGCTGATTTCGGTTTCGCCGTTGAGGTCCACGATTTCGTTGCGTGTGTAGGAGAAGTTGCCCGAAACGCCGGCCGAGAAGTCGCCCCACGTGTCGCGCAGTGCGAGCGACAGTTCGACGCCCTTGTTGTCCACGACGCCCACGTTGCTCTTCGGGCCGCTCAGGTCGCCGACCTGCGAGGGGAGGTTCACCGTGCGCAGGATGCCTTCGGTGCGCTTGAGGAACCAGTCGGCCGTGAAGAGGATGCGGTTGCCGAAGATCGAGAAGTCAACGCCGGCGTCGTAGGAGGTGGTCTTCTCCCAGGTGATCGTATTGTCCGCGAGGGCCGAGATGGCTGCGCCGCCGTATTTCGAACCTTCGAAACTGTAATCGTAGCCCGAGGTGTTGACCGTGCTGAGGTAGCTGTATAGCGAGACGGCCTGGTTGCCCATCTTACCCCACGAGAAGCGCGGTTTGAGCTGGTCGATGAACTTCACGTCCTTCATGAAGTTTTCCTGGTCGATACGCCATGCCAGCGACACCGAGGGGAAGAAAGCCCAGCGGTGGTCGGGGGCCAGGCGCGACGAACCGTCGTAGCGGAAGACGGCGCTCACGAGGTAACGCTGTTTGTAGTCGTAGGAGAGGCGGCCGAAGACCGAGACCAGCTTTTCGCGCGAGGAGGCGCCTGTGGCCTGTGCGTTGACCTGTCCCGACGCGGAGTTGAGGTCGGTGTGGTAGTTGTCGTAGAAACCTTCCTTGTAGGCCTGGAAGTTGTCGTTGTAGAACTCCTGGTAATCCTGGCCGACCATCAGGCCGATGTGGTGCTCGTCGCGGAAGTTGCCCTCCCAGCCCAGCGTCTGGGTGAAGAAGCTGCCCGTTTCCCAGGCGTTCCAGTCCTTGACGCGCGGGGCTGCCGAATTGTAGTTGCGGACCTCCTCGGTCTTGGGATTCATGGTGTACATGGCCGGGATGTGGTCTTTGCTGCGGGTGTCACGCTTGCGGAAACTGAAATTGGCGTCGTAGGTGATGCCGTGGGGAAGCGTCAGTTTGACGAAAGCCTGGGCCAGCAGTTGCTGTACGCGGCGGTCGGTCGTGCCCTGCTCGATAATCATACGGGGATTCTCGTAGTTGCCGCGACCCGGGGTGGCGATCCAGCTCGATCCGTAGATGCCGTTTTTATGGTAATCCGACATGATGGGCAGGGCGCGCATCATGGCGTCCATCACCGTCGAGGTCCCGTAGCCCGGTTCCAGGTAGTGGCGCATGTTGCCGTAGAGCGAAGCGCCGACCTTGACGTATTTGTTGATCTGGACGCCGAGTTTCATGTCCATCGAGATGCGGTCGGCCCAGTCGTTGGCGATAAATACGCCGTCCTGCTTCATGTAGCCTACGGCCATGCTGTAATCGAGCCGTTCGCTTCCGCCCGAGATGCGCAGGTCGTGCTGGTGGATGAAGGCCGGTTTGAGGCAGATGTCGAACCAGTTGGTCGAGGGGTATACGTCGGGGTTGGTCTTCATGCCCTCCTGGTACTCCTTGATGACGGCGTCGGAGTAGGAGACGCCCGAGGCTGCTTTTCCCGAGTTGATTTCAGCCTGGTTGCGCAGACGCATGTAGAGGATCGGGTCGTCGATCGGGTCGGGTACGTAGGTCGCGTACTGTACGCCGAAGTTGGCCCGGTAGTTGATGACCGGTGCGCCTTTCGTGCCTTTCTTGGTGGTGATGAGTATGACGCCGTTCGAGGCTTTCGATCCGTAGATGGCCGCCGAGGCGTCTTTCAGTACGGAGATCGACTCGATGTCGGCCGGATTGACTTCGTTGATGTTGTATTCCACGCCGTCGAGCAATACCAGTGGGTTGGCGCTGCTGAGCGTGTTGACGCCGCGGATGCGGATCGTACCTCCGTCCGAGCCGGGTTTGGCGTTGTTCTGGTTGATCCACACGCCCGGGGTGTTGTACATCGCCTGCGTGGTGTTGGTGATGGGCTGGTTGGCCTTTTCTTTCATGTCGATCGTGGCAACCGAACCGGTGAGGTTCACGCGCTTGACCGTGCCGTAGCCCACGACCACGACATCTTCGAGGACGGTGGCCTCTTCGAGTTGCACCAGCCCGACGTTCGATGCCGGGAGTACCTTGGTCTTAAAGCCGATGTAGTTGAATGTCAGTTCTTCGGTCAGTGCGGGAACCGTCACTTCGAATCGGCCGTCGATACCCGTCGCCGTACCCTGGAGCGTACGCATGTTGACGACCGTGGCGCCCACGATCGGGTTGCCTTTCAGGTCGGTGACCTGTCCCTGGACTTTCAGCGGCTCGCCGGATTTCGAGGGAGCCTCTTTTTTCGAGAGAAGCACCTGCTTGTCGACGATGCGGTAGGCATAGGGCGTTCCTGCGAACACCTGTCCGAGCACGTCGAGGATCGGGGCGCTGCGTTTCGACACCGTGACGCGCAGCTCCGGGTCGATCAGGTTGTTGTTGTAGAAAAAAGAGAATTCGCTTTGCGCTTCGATGGCCTTGAGCACGTCGAGGATCGGGGCGTCTTTCATTTCAATGGTCAGACCTCCTCCCTTCTGTGCGTAAAGCGCTGCGGGCATGCCGTTCGCTGCGATGAGCAGGATGCAGCAAAACAGGCTCCGGAAGTGTTTCCGGATTGTGTAAAGGTTTTTCATAAACGGTTTTTAAATTAGTAGGGGTTGGTTCGGTACGGGTTTCGGCCGCAGTGCAGCCGGGCTGTTCGGCGGGGAATGGTTATCCGTAATTTCGGTCTCTGTTCATAGGGCTGTTCGGGTTATTTTTCGAAGATGTGTACGTGCATGCCGTCGCGCCGGTAGAAGATCGGCGCCTGGTTGGTCGAAGACTGCAGGAGTTGAAGCGTGCGGTCGAGCGTCTCGTCGCTCAGAGTGAAGGTGTAATAGTAGCGCGACGCGATCTCTGCGGAGCAGTCGATGCGGCAGTTATACCACCTCTCCAGGCGCGGCAGGATAACCGACAGGGGCTGGTTCTCGAAACTCAGCGCCATCCGTTCGTGCCAGAGGGTGTAACGCTGGGCGTTGACCTGCGTGACGGCCACTTTGCGCGTGTCGGCCGAGTAGGCGAATTTCTGGTCGGGTGAGAGCGTATAGGTTTTTTTCGTCACCCCGGGGATGGACACCCGTACGCTGCCGTTGCGCAGAATGGTCTCCACATGCCGTCCTTCGAGGTCGGAAAAGACTTCGAAGGCGGTTCCCAGCGCCGTGACATCGATGTCCCCGGTGCTCACGACGAACGGCCGCGCGGGGTCTTTCGCCACTTCGAAAAAGCCCTGGCCGCTGAGTTCCACACGCCGTTCCCGGCCCGAAAAATCCGCAGCGTAGCGGCACGACGAGTTGGCCCCGAGCCAGAGGGTCGAGCCGTCGGGCAGCTCGACCTGTTCGGTGCTTTGGTTGCCGCTGTACAGGGTGTGGATGACCTCCGGTGCGGGGCGCCACAGCAGGTTGGCGATCGTGAGTCCGGTCCCGACGGCCAGCATGACCGATGCGGCAATGCCGTAGCTCCAGCGGCGCCATGCCACGCGGAGTCCCGGGCAGGGTTTCCCGGCCAGTTCCGTTCCGAGGACGATGCGTCCCCAGATGCGGCCTTCGCGTGAAGGCTCCTCTTCGGCCTGCTCCGCGCTGCCGTCCCATTCGCGCTGCATGTGTTGCGTGATGTCGCGCCGCAGGCAGAGTTCCGACAGCTCTTTCTGCGAGAGTTTGTCGGCGAGCAGCTTTCGGACGAGGGTTTTGATGTCTGTCATCTCGGTTGTCTTCTGTGGATATCCGCAATAAATACACGGCACGGCACCGGATACCCTTAGTGCGTGCGGTAATTTTTTTGTAAATGTTGTTTTGGAAGGGCTCACGCCCCGGACAGAGGGCCTTTAGCTGGTCATTCCGTCGTGAAAAAGCGCGAGCCAAAGGAGCACGGCGAGGTTGTCGCGCAGGAAGCGCAGCGCTTCGCGCATGTGCGCTTCGACGGTCTTCTGCGAGAGGTCCAGTTCTTCGGCGATTTCGCGGTAGCTCTTGTGCTCGCGGCGGCTCATGTTGAACACCTGCCGCTGGCGGGCGGGCATCAGGTCGACCAGCCGGTCGATATATTCCGAGAGGTCGCGGGCGCTGATCTCGGATTCGATGTCGTCCGACGCCTCGAGGGCGGCGAGCACCGAGACCTTGAAGCCCAGCGGGTCGATCTGCCTGCGGAAGCGGTTGAAGATCAGGTTGCGCGTTATGATGAAGAGCAGCCCCGAAAAATTGTCGCCGGGGTGGATGCGTTCGTGAATCTGCCACAGGCGGATGAAAACCTCCTGCACGACATCTTCCGCATCGTCGTCGCTTCTGAGGTAGAGGCGGCTGAAACGGAATACCTGCTGCCAGTGGGACTGGTAGAGACTGGCGAACGCTTCGGAATCGCCCTGCCGGAACCGGTCGAGCGTCTGGTTTGTCTGGTCTTGGGGAAATACCTTTTTCATCGGTCTGCGAGCGGAAGACGTGTCTCTTTTCCGGGTCGTCGGGGTGCGGATCGGGAGGCGTCTGCCAAAGCAAAAATAAGTATTCCCCGCAGAATTACCAAATTTTCGGACGAAACAGCGTATCCCGGACCTCCCGGGCATGAAAAAAGGCGGAATCACTTCCGCCTTTTTTCGGGGTTTATTTCATCCGGATGTGGAACGCTTTGGGCCGCATCATCGTCTCCGAGGAGGTGCGGCCGAACGAGTCGGTGACCTCGATACGGACGGTCGTCGAAGGCCCCGAGGCGCGGTAACGCCACATGTGGGGGTTGTAGGCTGTCTGGAACGGCACGGTGCTGCGCGTATAGGTAATCTTGTGCAGCGGGTCTTTGCCGATGACGTGCACACCCCGGAGCTGCTGCCCGTTTTCCGTCACGCGGACGGTCCAGTCGGGCTGCCAGCCCCAGATATTCACGAGTATGTCGTTTTCTCCGCAGGCGTCGTTCATGCCGCCTGCGGTCCCCTCCGGCGTGAAGTCGCCCGAAGAGCGGATACGTTCGTTTTTCAGCACCTCGTTCATGTCGTAGGCCCGGAACTGGTAGTCGTCTTCGAGCCCGATGCCCTTGTAATGCCAGCGGATGTCGCGTCCGTCGACTTCGAAAACCTCGTAGCCCCCGGGTGAACCGTCGCGGCAGGTATTGATCGTGTAGTCGTCGTGGATCTGCCCGGTCCACCACCATGTGCCGCTCGTCGCCGCGATGTTGTGTTCGCGGAGGTTGCCGTTCAGTAGCCGGAAATTCATGTGCGAGTGGCCCGTGACGAGGTGCACCTCGCTGAAGCCGGCGAGGGCGTCGACGAGGCAGCCGGCGTCGCGCGTGAAGGCGTACTTCCACGAAACGCCTTCGCTGCCGCGATACCACCAGTGCAACTGGGCGTGCATGACGATTATCAGCGGGGCGCTCTTGTCCGCGACGGTCGCCAGGTCGGCCCTGAGCCAGGCCAGTTGGCGGTCGTCGATGCGGACCTCGTAGTCGAGTTTCCCGATCGCGCCCTCCCGGCCCCCGGTGTTGACGTAGACGATATTGTCGAGCACGACGTAGTGCAGTTGGCCGAGGTTGAACGAATAGTAGGTCGGGCCGATCTCCCGGCGGAAGGCCGCCGAAGCCGCTTCGTCCGACGCGCAGTAAGGGTCGTTGTCGTGGTTGCCCATGGCGTTGAAGACCGGGCAGGGGAAGGTGTAACGCTCGTAGAGCCTGCGGAACTCGGGGAGCATGAAGTTGCGCTTGTGCCAGTACTCGTCCCAGCTCATGTCGCCCATGCAGATCGAGTAGACGGGCGACGCGGTCGCCGCCGCGACGGCTTTCACGTCGTCGATAAAGCCTCCTTCGGCCGTGAATTGCGTCACGTCGAGCGATTCACGGTCGGCGAGGTGGTGGTCGGTGGCCGCGATGACGGTGTGGCGGGTGTTATCCACGGGCGTCAGCGTGAAGTCGTGCCGCTCGCTCTGCCCTGCGGGTTTTGCCGTGCGGGCGAAGAATTGCGGGATGGCGCAGGCGTCGGCAGCGGTCATGTAACCCGAAGGAATGGAGATAAAGACGTAGCCCAGTTCTTTGTCCGAGTCGAGCGTATACATGCCCTCCGTATCGGTTTGCGTGACCCGCACGCCGTCGGAGACGACCACTCCGGCAAGGGGTTTTCCGTCCGCCGAGGCGACGCGGCCCGTGAGTGATCCCGCGGCGGGGACTTGCGGCCCTGCGGCATGGGCGTTGCAGGACGACAGGACGAGGACGGCGAGCGCCGCGGCGTATTTTCTGACGTATGACATCATTTTTCGGTTCGCATTGATGGGTTTCTGCCGCTTCCGGGCGCTTTGATCAGGTTGATTTCCTGTATGTTGACGCATTGTTCCCAAATGCCGTCCCGGTAGGTGATCGCCGCGGGAGCCTTGTCGCCGGTATAGACGGCGTTCATGAACACGCAGTCGGCAATCGGGGATTTGATGTCGATCAGCCGGAGGCCGTCGCCGATGACGTTCATCACGTAGATGTCGTGGATCGTGTGCCTTTCGGCCGGTTTCCCGTAGGCGCGGTTGCCGACCAGGATGACGTAGGGGCTGCCGGCATAGGGCGGCGTGACGGTAGGGTCCGCCGCCGTGATGACGCCGTCGATGTAGACGTGGTGGATGCTCGCGCTGTCGCTGGCGCGCAGTGCGACGCCGGTGTAGTTGGTCTTGACGTTGGTGATGTAGATGTGCTCGATGTCGTCCTCGGGGCCGTTGTGCCGGCACGAAGTCACCTGGAACGAATCGATATTGCCGTTGGTGTGGTACTCCGGACCCATGTCGAGTGCCGAGAGGGCGATACAGTCGTCGCCGTTGACCGACGTGATGTCGTCGATGCGGAAATATTTGCACCCTTCGCGCAGGTCGATGCCGTCGTTGTTGAACGTGTACTTCTTCTCGCCGCCGACATAGCGGTACTGCGGCGTGTAGAGGCGGATGTTCGAAATCTCGGCGTGGTGGACCCGTTCGAAATTGACCGCCCAGGTGTGGGCGTACTCGATGCGCACGTTCTTCAGCTCGAAACCCTTCACGTAAGCCATCAGGATCATGAAGTTCCGCCAGTCGGACTTTTGCTTCCGGCCGATGCGGCCCGCGTCGGTCCCGTAGCTGCTGCGGTCCCTGTTGTGGTTGGGCCCGGGGTCGAGGCTCAGGTTGCGCAGTCCGTCGCCCGTGGCGCGTGGGTTGGCGGCGCCTTTGAGCACCGCGTTCCCCACGCCGACGATGGCGATGTTTTCGTTCCACGCGGGGTCGGTGATGCCGATGCCCACGTTGTCGCTGCGGAACAGGTTGTCGCGGCAGCTGTCCGACAGTTGCAGGGTGCAGTCGTCCAGGATGACGGTCATGCCCGACGGCAGCAGGATCGCGCTGTCGATCATCCAGACGTTCGTTCCGTTGGCGTTCCGGCGCGGAATGGTGACCGAGTTGGTCGTCCCTTTCGCGGCCTCCACCGCCAGCCGGATGCGCCGGGTGTCGCTCCCCTCAAAATCGTTGGGCGTGACCGGCCTTTGGGCGAAGCCCTCAGTGGCCGTCGCCAGCAACAGCGCGCAGCACAGTTTTCGCAAGATACGGGTTTTCATCGGTCCTGTTATTTCGAAGACGGGTCGAACACGAAGATATTCTGGTAGTGCTTCGTATTTTCGGCCGTGATTCCGCGGGCCGTGTAGCCGAGGTAGAGTTTGCCTTTGTAGACCTTGATGCCCTCGGCTTCGAGCGCCCCGAACACCGAGACGCCGATTTCCGTCAGTTTGTCCTTGTCCGACACGACGGCCACCTGCGTGCGTTCCTCGACGATGTTTCCGTTGAAATCGAATACCGTGACGTAGGCGTACGAACTGCCCGAGTAGAACGAACCGGTGAGGTTGTAGTTCGACTGTCCTTCGGTGTAGTAGAGGCGGTCTTTGTGAACGTCGTATCCCTGCCAGTCGTAATAGGTGGCGCCGCTCGCTCCGTATCCCGTCTTGAGGAAACGCGGCTGGGCGACGGGCTTCAGCGTCGTCAGGTCGCGGCATCGTACCACCACGCTGATCTGGTTGGTCGAGGCGGGCTTGTCGGTCTGGAAGCCGTCGGTGCAGGTGATCGTGACGTTGGTCATGGGGGCCTTTTTGGCTTCGCTCAGCTTGTAGACGACGAAACACCTGTAAGACGAGTTCTTGCTGTCGCCGTAGTTGATTGTCAGCAGGTCGTTGTCGGCGTCGATCGAAGGATGCAGGTCGGTGTAGTCCCCGATGTAGTAGTACTCGTCGCATTCGCTGGTCTTGACGGTAGCGCCTTTTACGTATTTGACGCGACCCACCAGTTTTTCGTTCCAGTACTGGCCCTTGGCGTTGCAGAGCCCGTAGGCTCCGGCCCACAGGTAACGGTCGGCGCCGTCCTCTTCGAGGGCGGTGTTGGTTCCGTGCCCGAAATAGGTGAGTTTCATGTACTCCTTGTTGGCGGTCATCTCGGTCGAGCCTTTGTTGGGCTGTGCGCGGACCCAGGTCAGCTGCGCCTGGTTGGTGTTGGAAAGCTGCGTATACCAGACCGAGCCGTCCGAATCGAGGTTGAAACCCTGCATCGCCGTGTTGTCCGGCAGGTAGGTGTTCCGGCTGAAGATGTTTGCGGCCGAGAACTGGCCGATCCCCGTGGTCGACGATTTGTCGGGACCTTCGGGTTTGCCGGGACCGGGGGTGTCGTCGCCGTCCCCGCCGCAGGAGGTGCAAAGGAGTAGGCCCAGGATCGGGACAAGGGTGAATTTCAACAGTTTCATAGCATGTCGTTTTAGTTGCGGTAAATTCGGTATTGCCGCCCCGGGCGGCAATACCGAATAAAACCTGTTGTTTCTAATTTATGATTATCGGTCTTTCGTTACCTGGATATCGTCGATCCACAGGCGGTAGTGCTTGGTTCCGTAAGGATGCGCCGCGATTACGATGCGGGTCTCCTTGGTGGCTCCGGTGATTTTGACCACATGCTCCGTGGGGTTTACGTAGTCGGTCGTGGGAATTTTGTTGCTGTCCACATGCGTCGAGCACTGCACGGTTACCTGCTTTTCCGTATTGGCCGTGGCGGCCCCTGTCGGTTCGGCTTTGGTCGGGCCTCCGTCGGTGATGGTTCCGGGACCTTCGACCTGGATGTAGTGCTGTTCGTGGTCCTGTCCCCACGAGTGGTACGGCTCGAAGTAGGGCGCCGTGTGGCACGTTACGGTGATGTCGGCCGTCCCTTCGCCGATTCCGGTCAGCTTGGGCGTCTTGAGGTAACCCGAGACGGATGCGGTCGAGAGCAGTGCGGCTCCGGTCTGGGTGCGTACCCAGAAGCCCTGCCAGCCGGGGTAGTCGGCGTCGGCGTAGTTCGTGCCGTACTTGTCGCCTTCCCACCATGCTTCCCACAGTTTGGCCGCTTTCACCGGACCGCGGTTGTCGGTCGCGCTCCCGACGTAGTTGAAGAACGAGTCGGTGGAGTTGACGGGGTTTACGATTTTTCCGGTGGCCGCCGGACAGTTCGGATCGTCGGGGTCGATGTTCGCGCCGATTTGGGCGTTGGTGACTTCGACGCCGAATGCCTGGTAGATCGGACAGCCTCTGAACCAGAAATCGTCGAAATCCTTGTAGAGGATGACGTTCGGCGCCAGTTCTTCCGCCGGAGTGGTGAACGACAGCCACGTTTTGTCCGAATCCTCCTTCTTGGGGCCGAGCTCGTGGGCGACGATCCAGAACCAGTAGGTCGTGCCGGGTTTCAGGTTGCCGAAGGCGAAACGGTTGTGTGCGAAGAACATGCTGCTGGCGGTGAGCCAATCGGCCGTTTTCGACGTGTAGTTGCGCAGGTTGTCGCCCTCCTCTTCCAGTGCGAGGCCGAAGCTGAACGAACGCGGGTTGCCGTTGTTGAAGTTCGTGCCGGTTCCTTTCTCGTAGTCGCCCCAGTCGAGGACGGCCAGGCGGGGCAGCAGCTTGAACATCGTGACGGTCACTTCGCCGGCCAGTTTGGCGCGGCTCTCGGCGGTCAGGTTATAGTCAGCTCCCGTGGTTGTGATCTCGACATGCAGTTTGACCGTGATCGGGCCTTTCTGGGTAGGTGTTCCGCTGAGGTTGAGGGGGATTGCGCCGTCGCCTACCTCCATTTCGTAATTCGTGAGCGACTCGATGGCGATGCCTTCGGCGCCAGCGCCTTCGAGCGACGCCGTGACGTTGGCTTTGTAGCCCGGCTTCGACTTCTGGTAGGGGATCGTCACCCGCTTGTCCGTGAGCTCTTCGTAGAGGTCGAAGCTGGAGGCGATCGAGGGATTGCCGATCGAGAAGAATCCGTCTTCCTGTGTGATCCGGATGACGAGCTCTTTCAGTCCGTCGGTCAGCGTGACGCTGCCGCTGCGCTCCGCGCCGTCGTTCTGCAGGACGGTGATTCCCACCGGCTGCTCGCTTTTTCCGTTGCCCTGGCCCTCTTCGGGCGAGCAGCTGATCCACGGATCGTTGGGCACGACGCGCCAACGGCCGTTCGATAGGACGAGCAGTTCTTCCGTCGAATTGAGGTACGGGAACGAGAGCGCATCGTGGCTCCGTTGCAGGAACACGGTCTCGTCGTCTTTGCAGGAAGTGCCGAGGACGGCGAGCGCCAGGCACAAAAACGAAATTATGGGATGTAGTTTCATAGAATCGGATTTTTAGGTCGTTTCGGATAAGCGGATTAATCGTCCCAGCCGGGATTCTGCGGCCGCAGGTTGGGATTGATGTCGATCGCGTTTTTCGGGACGGGGTAGAGGTATTTGTAATCCGCCCACTCCCGGTCGAGGATATATACCAGGCAGTTGTCTTCGTTCACGCCGTACGTCGTGACGTTGTCGCCCGGCTCGGCGGTTACCTCCACATACGAAACCCCGGCCTGTGCGCTGCCCGATCTGGGGTGGCTTTTCGAGTAGAAGCAGATGTCGTTTTTCCCGTCGCCGTTCATGTCGAACGGTTTGCCCAGTTCGGGGATGTAGATGCCCGCGAATTCGACCGTCAGTTTGTGGCCCATCCGCCAGCGCATCAGATCGTCGCGCCGGGTGTTCTCCATATAGAGTTCGATGCTCCGCTCGCGGCGGCATTCGAGAATCCATTTGTCGGTCACCCGGTCGTAGTAGTCCGCCAGGTAGGGGTCGGCTGTTGCGGGCATCGCGCCGTTCACGCCCGAACGCTCCCGGAGCAGACGGATCGTCTTGTCCCACACCGTCTGGTTCATCTCGCCCAGTTCGGCCTTGGCTTCGGCTTCGTTCAGCAGGATTTCGGCGTAGCGGAACACCGAAAGCGAGTTCGGGCTGGAGGTGTTGCTCTCGTTGGCATCGTCGTCGGTGTTCCATTTGATGATGCGGTAGTAAGTCAGCTGTGTGGTCAGGCCCGGGAAGACCTTCGCGAATTCGTTGGTCTCCTTGCCCGCGACTTTCTTCGTGTAGTAGGGCGTGATGAAGGTCTGGCGCAGACGGTAATCGCGGCCCGCGAACTCGTCCTTGAACTGCGTCTTGTTGTAGCCGGCCTTGTCCGTGAAGCGGGTTCCGTCGAGGTTGAGGTACATGTTGACGAATGCCTTCGGGCCGGAGTTGCGGCTTCCGTAGCTTCCCGAAGCGTAGTACCACGAAGCGTCGTGGAACCGGTTGAGCATCGTGTTGAATTCGTTGGAGAGGATCACTTCGGTGTACTGCGGTTCCTCGCTCTTGAAGACCTTGCTGTAATTCGTCGTTTCCTCGCCGGCTGTGGCGACGAGCGTGTAGGGGCTGTCGGTCATCAGTTCCTCCGATGCGGCGACGCATTCCTTGAGCCATTTCTCGCTGTCTTCGAGTCCGTGGTATTTCCGGTAGGTTCCCTCGTAGAGGCAGATGCGCGACTTCAGGGCCAGGGCCACGTAGCGGTTGATCACGTTGGTGTTGACGTATTTGCTGGCGGTGGAGCAGTTGGCGGCTGCGAAGTTGAGGTCTTCGAGGACCTTCTGCATGACCATTTCGCGCGGATCGCGGCCTTTGTAGAGCTGCTCGTCGTCGTCGGGGTCGATCGGCTCGTCGTAATACGGAACGTCGCCGAACATCTTGACCTTGTCCCAGTAGAACCAGGCGCGCCAGAAACGGCCTACGCCTTCGTAATGCTTCATCGTCGCATCGTCCACATAGGGCGCCGCGTCCTTCATGTGTTTGAGGAAATAGTTGACGTTGTACAGCGGACGCCAGTTTCCGCGGGCCCAGTTGTTGGCCTGCTGGGCGCTGTAACCGCCCGTCTTGAGGAATCCTTCGGTCTGGGTCGTCACGCAGATGTCGCTGTACTGGTCGCCGCGCGTAAGTGTTGCGGCCGAGGGCAGGTGGCTTTCGAGGAAACCGATCGCATAGGTCTCCAGCGCTGTTTCCGAATTGAAAAAGGTGTCGGTGGTCGTCGAATAAACGGGGTCTTCGTCGAAAAAGCTCTGGCAGGAGACCGCGAAGGACAATCCGGCTATTATCGCTATTTTATTCAGTATGGGTTTCATGGGATTGCTTGTTAGAATGTGATGTTCAGTCCGATGGTTACGCTTTTGGTCATCGGGTATCCGTAGCCCTGGCCGTCGGTTCCCGTCTTCGACGCGAAGTCGGCGTCGCCCGCCGTGATCATTTCGGGGTCGTAGTTCTTGGCATACTTTTTCAGCGGCGACCAGAAGAACAGGTTCTCGCCCGAGACGTAGATTTTCACCTTCTCCATGTGGGCTTTGCGGGTGATCTGCTGCGGCAGCGTGTAGTCCAGCGTGATGTTTTTCAGGCGGCAGTAACGCGCATTCTGCAGGTAGCGGTCGTTGGCCGCGCGCAGCGTGCCGCGTCCGCTGACGGCCAGCGAACCGCGCAGGCGCGGCCAGTAGGCGTTGGGATTATCCTCCGACCAGCGGTCGGTGTTCTGCCACGGCAGGCTGTATCCGTAGGGGCGGTCGTACTGTCCCCAGAAGAGGCCCGATTCGCCGGCGGGATACCAGTCGCGCTTCATCAGTCCCTGGAAGAAGACCGAGAAACCGATGCCGTTCCAGTTTGCGCTGAAATTGATGCCGTAGTGGTAACGCGGCGAGGAGTTGCCGATTTTTCGCAGGTCGCCGTGGTCGTCGAGGCGGTTGCTGCCGTTGTCGACGACTCCGCTGTCGTCCAGGTCGGCGAATTTCAGGTCGCCGGCGTTCCACGACTTGTTGTCGCCGCTCCAGAAGGTCTTCTCCTGTGCTTTCAGACCCCATTCCTGCGCCTCCTCGTCGGTGGCGAAGAGTCCTACGACGTGGTAACCCCAGATTTCGCCCAGTTCCATGCCTTCGTAGTAGGCGTTGGAGTAGATCGTGGGCAGGGTGTTGGATTTGCTGGTGTATTTGGTGATCTTCGATTTGCTGTCCCAGAGCGAGAAGCGCACGCTGTAATTGAAGGGTTTGTTACCGGCGCGGAAGCTGTCCGTCCAGCCCAGCGAGACTTCGAATCCCTTGGTTTCCATGTCGGCGTTGTTGCCGTAGGGGGCCGAATAACCCGTCACGGCCGGCAGCTCGGCCCCGGTGACGAACATGTCGGTCGTGGACTTCTTGTAGATGTCGCCCACGAAGCTCAGGCGGTTGTTCAGCAGGTTGATGTCGAGTCCGAGGTTGATCGTCGAAGCGGTCTCCCACGTGAGGTTCGCGGGCAGTACGGACGAAGGGGCCGAAGTATAGGTGCGCTGGCTGCCGTCGACGATTACGCCGGCCTTGGTGAAGTTCAGCAGTTCCATGTACTTGTAGGGCGAAACGTTGCCGTTGCCCGCCTTGCCGATCGAGAAGCGCCATTTGATGTTGTTGATCCAGGAGATGTCCTTCATGAACTTCTCTTCCGACATGCGCCAGCCCACGGAAGCCGACGGGAAGAAGCCCCATCGTTCGTTGCTCGGGAACTTCGAACTGCCGTCGTAGCGGCCGCTCAGTTCCGCGAGGTATTTGCCTTTGTAGGCATAGCTGGCGCGGTAGAAGATGCCGACGAAACCCCAGTCGTAGCTGTTGGCGTCCTCCAGGACGTAGTCGATGCCGTTCATCAGCGAATAGTTGGGCTTGCCGCCCACGATGAATCCGTCGCGGCCCATGCGGGTGTTGCGCGCCCGTTTGTGTTCGATGTTCCAGCCGGCCATCACGTTGAGCGAATGGTCTTCGGGCAGCCGCGGGGTGAACGACAGGTTGGCGTTGGCGCTGTGGTATTCGGTCTGCGTCTCGGTGGTGCGCATCGAACTGCTCGCCGGATAGGAGATCTGGATATCCGGGCCGTTGGAATAGGTAACCTGCGAGATCACGTCGTTCTGGCGCGAATGGTTGAACAGGTAGGAGTAGTCGGCCTTCGCCACCAGCACGTCCTTGATGAGGTCGATGGTCACGACGGTCGTGTTCTTCATGTCGAACTTGAGGTTGTCGCGGTAGGAGTTGCCCTCGGCCATGTTGGCGTAACCCGTGTAGACGGCCGCTGCGGTCCAGGTTCCGTCGGGGTTGGTGACCTTGGTGAGCGGGAAGCCCTGATGCTCCAGGTTGCGGCGTACCAGCAGGCTCTGCGAATAGGTCGTGGGCTGGTGGTAGTTGCGGCGGACGAAGTCGGTGTTGTTCTCCACGGTCAGCCATTTGGTGATGTTGACCGTTCCTTTGGCGCGGGCGTTCAACTGGCGGAACTTCTCGTCGCCGACGCGGTAGATGCCGTCCTGTTCGAAATAGCGGGCCGATGCGATGAAACTGGTGGTTTTGCCGCCGCCGGAAATCCGGATGTTGTGCTGGTGGGCCGTGGTCGATTTCTTGTAGAACATGTCGTACCAGTCGGTGTTGCGTCCGTAGTACTGGTATTTGCCGCTGGCGTCGAGTCCCCAGTCTAGGTAGCTCTGGTCGGGATCGTTCATGCGTTTCTTGTACTCGTCCTCCCAGCTCTGCGTCCACGGAAAGAAGTTGTTGATGCCCGTCGGCAGGTGGTGCGAATAACCGACGTAGGCGGTCATGTAGTTGTCGTACCAGGTCTGGCTGTCCGTCTCGTATTTCGGGCGGACGGTTTCGCTGATGATCGACACGCTGCCGCTGTAATCGACCGAAATTTTGTCCTGGTGGGCTTTTTTCGTCGTCACGAGTACGACGCCGAATGCTCCCCGGGCGCCGTATACGGCTGTCGAGGAGGCGTCCTTGAGCACCGAAATGCTCTCCACGTCCTCGGGATTCATAGCCGTCAGGTCGCCCTCCACGCCGTCGATCAGGCAGAGAGCCGCGCCGCCTGCGCCGATCGACTGGGTGTTCGCGCGGATGTTGATCGTCGCCGAACGGCTCGGCTTTCCGTCGGCCATCGTGATGTTCACGCCCGGAATCTGGCCCTGGATCGACCGGAGCAGGTAGGCGTTGGGGCGGTTTTCGAGCACCTCCCCGGAGATGTTCTCGACGGCTCCGACGATGTTGCGCCGCCGCTGGGTTCCGTATCCCACGACGACCACCTCGTCCATCAGGTTCTGGTCCTCGGTCATGACGACCTCCAGTTTGGTGCGGGGGCCTACCTTGATGCGCTGGCTCTTGTAACCCAGGTAGGAGACGGCCAGCATGTCGTCGGGCTTGGCCGACAGCGTAAAGGCTCCCTGCGCATCGGTCGAGGTTCCCTGCGTCGTGCCTTCGATGAGAATGGTGACGCCGGCGAGCGGCTCACCCTGTTGGGATTTCACGGTTCCGGACACAGCCTTGCTTTGTGCAAAGACCTGTCCCGTCGCCAGTATCAGGAGGAGGAAAATCCCCCCCCCGACGATTTTCCGGCGGATTACGGATCGGTAGTTGAAAAGATTCATATGCGAGGTTCTTGAAGTGTTTGGGTCAGTGTTTGGGGTGTTTCGGGGCGCGGGTCGTGGTTTGGACGATGTAGTCGCGCAACAGGACCAGTTGTTCGGGCGTAGCGGTCAGCCACTTGTGGCGTCCGCCGGGGTCGGGTGTGAAGTGCGTGAAGCCCTTGTCGTCGACGGCGACGGTTCCCGGTTCGCTTTCGGTGAAGTATTCGGGATGGAGCAGGTAAACCACCGACAGCAGGTCCCACGACGCGCGGTCATAGGGCATTTTGTGGTAATTCTTATAGCCTTCGACGAGTGGATGAAGTTCCGCCCAGCCGAAATCGTTTTCGATGGCCGAGCCGGGGTACATGACCTGTTTTCCCAGTTCGAAGGGATTCTGCACGATCGGCGATTCCCATTCGGCGAAGAGTTTCTGCATGGCGGGGATGTCGTTGACGACGTTGTATTCGGCGCGTTGTTTTTCGCCGTAGCTGCCTGCCATGATGGAGAGCAGTTTCACCTTGCGGGCCACCAGTTCGCGGCCTGTGAGGGGCGAAACGGCGTCGGCCGGGCTGTCGAGCAGTTTTCCCAGCTCGGTGGCGAATCCCAGCGAAAGGACGGTTACCGAGCCGTCGGGCTGTGCGGCCAGCGTGCGGCGGTAGAGCGCGACGGGGTCTTCGATCTGTTCCGGAGTTTTGCTCCGGGCGAAGGCCGGGGAACCGTCCTCCCGGGTCATTGCGCAGACCGCCGCCGTGTAGTCGGGGGCGTGGTCGTTGAACACCGGGGTGGGCGACTGGGCCAGCGGCGTGCCGGGGTAGCCGTACCACGTATTGAGGATGTCGATGTAATCGGTGGCCGTCGGGCTGAGTTTGTGGTTGCCGATGGCGAGCAGGTCTACGCAGCCATCGTCCATCGCCTTGTAGATCAGGTCGAAGGCCAGTGCGTCGTCGATGTCGTTTCCCATGTCGGTCTCGACGATCAGCCGGATCGGTTCCGGCGTTGCGGCTGCGGGTCGGGAGTCGCAGGCCGTACCCGCAAGCAGCAGGGCGGCCGCTGCGGGGAGCAGTGAGGTTTTCATTTCGGTTTTTGGGTTTTAGTTGCCGCCGGAGGCGATGATCGAGGCCAGCCCGGCGATGAAGAAGAGGAACATCACGGCCAGCAGCGTGTTGGTTTTGCGGTCGGCGCCCCTGAACTCCTTCCAGATGAAGACGCCCCAGACGGCGGCGATCATCGGTGCGCCCTGTCCGAGCGCGTAGGAGATGGCGGCTCCGGCTTTTCCGGCGGCGATGTAGCTGAAAGCCGTGCCGAGACACCAGACGGCGCCGCCCAGCACGCCTACGAGGTGGGTCGGCAGCGAGCCGCGGAAGTATTCGCGGTAGCTGACGGGCGCTCCGACGAAGGGCCGGCGCATGGCGTAGGTGTTGAAGGCGAAGTTGCTCAGCAGTACGCCGACCGAGAAGACGAAGATGGCGGAATAGGGCGTCAGCATGCCGGGTGTGGGGGCTGCGAAGTTGTCGAGGTCCATCGCGGCGGCGACGAAACGGTAGAAGAACGACATCAGCACGCCTGCCACGACGGCCAGCACGATGCCTTTGCGGTTTTGGGCCGCCGAATCGCCGCTTTTGCGCATCCGCCCCGAGGCGATGCCGTTGCAGATAATTGCGACAACGATGAGCGCAACGCCCAGGAAGAGGATGGCGGGGTCGCCTTTCGGAGCGCCGATGTAGTTGACGATGACGCCCAGCACCAGTGCGAGGCCTACCCCCAGCGGGAAGGCTACCGAGAGCCCTGCCAGCGACACGGAGGCCGAGAGCAGGATGTTCGAGGCGTTGAAGATCACGCCGCCCAGGACGACGCTGCCGATCCCTTTCCACCGGGCCTGTGCGAGGTCTTCGAGGAAGGGACGGCCTTCGGTCCCGATGCTTCCCATCGTGAAGCCCAGGAGGACGGCGAAGAGTACCATGCCGATCACATAGTCCCAGTAAAAGAGCTCGTAACGCCAGGTCTTGCCGGCGAGTTTCTGGGTGTTTCCCCACGAGCCCCAGCAGAGCATCGTGATGAAGCAGAAGATGACTGCCAAAGAGTAGCTGTTAACAACGAACATAGTATTTGAGTTTTAAGGTTTTCGTTCGGTTCAGGCGAGGGTTCCCAACTCCTCGCGCCATGGTATCGAGGTCTGGGCGCCCATGCGGGTCACCGAAACCGCGGCGCTGCGCGAGGCGAAGCGTACGGCGTCGGCGAGGCTGCTGCCTTCGGAGAGGGCCACCAGCAGGGCCCCGTTGAAGACATCGCCGGCGGCGGTGGTGTCCACGGGCGTGACCGTGTGCGCCGGGATCAGTTGCTCCCCGGCCGGTGTCCGGATCAGCGCGCCTTCGCCGCCCAGCGTGACGATGACGTTTCCGACGCCTTTCGCCAGCAGTGCGGCGGCGGCTTTCGAGGCGTCCTGCGCCGTATGTACGGGGATTCCCGTCAGCGTTTCGCTTTCGGTCCGGTTGGGGGTGATCAGGTAGACCTTGCGCAGCAGGTCGTCGGGCAGCGGCATGGCCGGGGCCGGGTTGAGCACCACGCGGGTTCCCGCTTCGTAGGCCTTTTCGATGGCGTAGGCCACCGTCTCCATCGGGATTTCGAGTTGTACGAGCAAGTATTGGGCCCCGGCGATACGGTCCGCCACGGCGTCGATCGCTTCGCGCGTAAGGCTGTGGTTGGCGCCGGGGGCTACGGCGATGCAGTTCTCCCCGTCCTGCGAGACGAAGATCAGCGCCGTGCCGGTCGGGGTGTCCTTGGCCGTGAAGAGGGCTTCGGTGTTGATGCCGTCGGCGGTGAATTGCTGACGGAGGACTGCGGCCCCGGCGTCGTCGCCCAGGCACGTGACGAAAGCCACGTCGCCGCCCAGGCGTGCGGCCGCTACGGCCTGGTTGGCTCCCTTGCCGCCGTTGGATTGCATGAAGCGCGCCTCGCCGACGGTCTCGCCCGGGCGGGGGAGGTGTTTGACACAGGCGATCATGTCGATGTTGGTGCTGCCAATTACCAGAATCTTGTTCATCGTTCGGTTATCGTTGGTTAATTTTTGACACTTTCTCCACCCGGGAGGATTCGGACGACGCATCCGCTCGGGGGGGGGAATGCTGTTTTCGGGTTTCAGGTTGTTTTTCGATGGCCTCCGAAGGCTCTTTTTGCCGTTTTGCGCCTCTTGTTTTCGTAAATCAATTTTATGCGATATGTTTCATATGGCCTCTGGTGCGGCTGTCTGTGCTTTCGGATTCTATCTTTTCGGCTCTGTTTGCGCTTATCGTTTGCGCAAATATAATTACTTTTTGGAAACCTCCAAAATTATTTTGTTGTTTTTCTTTCCTTTTTCGATATTTTTCATACATTTGTCATGGGTGAACTGAAAATAAAACAATGAAAAAAGAAACTCTTGTTAGCATCGCCGAACGTTCCGGATGTTCGATTTCCACTGTTTCGCGTGTCCTGAGCGGCAATGCGGCCAAATACCGCATCAGCCAGCGCACCGTGGCGCGCGTGATGGAGGAGGTCAAACGCTGCAACTATACGCCCAGCCTGCTGGCAAAGGGTTTGCGCACAAATCGTACCGATACGATCGGCCTGCTGATTCCGAATATCGAAAACTCGTTTTTTGCCAATGTTGCGGGCGTGGTGATCCGCGAGTCGCGCAATTATAACTATAAGGTGGTGGTGGTCGACACGCAGGAGGACGAGCGTAACGAGCAGGACGGATTGTCGGCCCTGCTGGCGCGGCGTGTGGATGGAATCATCGCTGCGCCGTGCGGCAACGACGCTGCGCTGTTCGCAAGCGTGCAGGAGGGCGGCATGCCGTTGGTGCTGATCGACCGCTACCTGCCCGATGCCGGGATGCTGTCGTACGTCACGACGGACAACTACCGCGGTGCGGTGATGGCGGCCGAATACCTGCTGGAGAACGGCCACCGCCGCATCGCCTGTATTCAGGGTACGCCTCATTCGATGCCCGTGCGGGACCGCGTGCGCGGATTCGGCGATACGCTGCGTGCACACGGGCTGGGCGATCGGATCGTGGTGACGGGCGAGGATTTTTCCGTACAAAACGGTTATCTGGAGACCAAACTGGCGCTGGCCCAGGCCGAGCGGCCTACGGCGATCTTCGCGCTGAGCAACCTGATCCTGCTCGGGGTGGTGAAGGCGGTCCACGAATCGGGCCTGCGGATTCCCGACGATATTTCTGTCGTTTCGTTCGACGACAACATGCTTTTCAACTACCTCGACCCGGCGATCACCTGCATCGGGCAGCCCACGGACGAGATCGGCACGCTGGCTGTGAAACTGCTTATCCGCGCTATCCGCGAACCCGGTGCGGCGCCTTCGCACCTGCACCTGCCGCCGTCGCTGATTATCCGGCGTTCGGTGCGCAACCTGCTGTTGTAGAAAACAAAAACGGGAACCCTGCAAGGTTCCCGTTTTTGTTTTTCGGCCTGTCGCCGGCTCTCTTTTGTTTATAGGCCGTGCGGAAAACGGGGATGTCCGTACGGACATCCCCGTTGCATGCGTTGTGTCTCTTCATCCTTCTGTTTTTCGGCAATAACGTTTTGTGGAAATAAAATTTCTGTGAATGGTCTTTTGGTATTGCGGTGTGGTTTTGCTAAGTGACGGCTTGATAGGTGTGATATTTTCGGGTAATTCTGCTATTTAGATAAATGTGTTTATTTATTTTATTCAAAATTGAATAATTGATAAAAATAATTACTATGTTTGTGTGTCAAAGGTGTTACATTTTTATTTCAAAATGAATAAATGTTGTTTTGAGGACATCGAAAGATGTAGCGCCGTTGTCAATGAAAAAACTTATAGCGAAAGGGGACCTGAAACTACATACTATTAAAACGTCAAACCTCCTGTAACCTAAAAACCTTTAATTATGAAAAGACATTTTAGTCTGATGACTTTATTGCTCGGCCTCCTGGTAGGGGGAGGGCTCGCTTCGTGTTCGGATAAGGACGACGGTGAGGGCGATTCGAAAGAGATTGCCAATCCGATTGCGTCTGTCGTGGCGGTCGACGGCTCTAAAACAGCCAATGCCGTGATTTCCGATGCTGACAAAACCATCAAATTCGCATTCGAGGAGTTGTCCGACCTGACCAGTGTGTCGGTTACGATCAACATGACCAAGGGCGCGCTCCTGAAAACCCCGAGCAAAGCCACTTCGACGCTCAATCTATCGGCTCCTTATTCGGTCGTACTGCACAACGGCGTGAAAGAGGTGACCTATACGATGACGGCGACGCCCAAAGAGATCCTCCAGCCGGTTGTTGGGGCCAAGGTCGGCGACACCGATGCGGTGGTCGAAGGCCAGCTCATCACGATCGGCTACAAACCCGAGATGGAGATCAACGCCATGACGTTCGATTTCAGCCTGTTGAGCGGCGCCACCGTCAAGTCGCCCGCCGACAAGACGTTCAACCTCGAACTCGAGGACGGCAAACTGGTGGTTACCTATCAGGGTGAAGACTACAACTATACCGTCAAGGTGAAAGATTATGCAGATCCGCTGCTGAGCAAGGGCTGGACGAACGTGACTTCGTCCTACGGCACGCTTCCCAACTACATCAAAGTTTACAAGAACGAAGACCTGCTCAACAATGCAGCCACCAAGAGCATCGGTTACATCGCAATCATGTCGCCGGGCAAATCGACGATGGGAGCGCTCGGAGCCGGCAAGGATAACAAGAAATCGATTTATACCTTTGCTTCGGAGGAACCCTCCTGGAATGTCCTGCTGGTCGGCATCGATAATACGGCAGACCCGCTGATCTTCCGCGGCGGACAATTCGTGCAGGAAGGCGCGCTTTATCCTTTCGGCACGCTGGGACAGGACAGCAAGGGTGTGTACAAGATGGCCTGGTCGCAGAAATTCGACGACAAACTCTATGCGTTCCCCTACAAGCCGGGTTCGACCTATGTCGAGCGGAAAAAGGAGGAAGGAACGGTCTGGGACGCGCAGAATGCAGCTTCCGGCCTGTTGATGATCTTGTGGGACGGACAAATCCAGACTGCCGACGAGATGATCTGTAATACGGGAATCAACTGGAATTATCCCACCGATGCCCACCCCTATGCGACCTCGTCGATCGGACTTACTCCTCACGGTAAGGTGATCGCATTCTGCGGACAGCAGATCAACGGAAGCGTGGGCCTTACGATTCCGGAAACGGCGCAGGTCATGAAGGATACGGGCTGCGCTTCGGCCATCGTATTCGAACGGTCCAGCTCGCCCGATATGCTCATCAACGGTCAGAAGACCGTGGATAACTCCAAAGGGTCTGTGGAAGCGTCGAAGAAAGTGCAGGGCGCTTTTGGATTCAAGTAGCGGAGAAAAGGCGGCATAATTTACTGGCCGGTAAATTTTCTGTACCCGGGACGGCTTTTCGGCTGCCCCGGTTTTTTATCGTGATCGCACCTGCGCAGGCGCGGAGCGGACCGGTATCGCCGATCGGGACCGGCAAAATCGGCTGACGGAAGTCGGTATGCGCTCCGGTTTTTCTTAGGATGACACGCCGAACTCCGGTTGCCTGTGCTAAACGTATTTATTTTTGCTCGATCGTGAATTTTAAAGGCAAAAGGTTGCTTCATTGTAAATAAATTAATTATATTTGCATTGTAGAGTGATAAAATTTACTTTATTTTGAGTGTGCGATAAAATTGGAACCCAATATGAAAACCTCGACCCGCAGGAATTTCCTGAAAAAAATTGCCATTACTGCCGCCTCGGCGGTTGCCGTACCTGGGCTGGTCAAGGCGTCTGAAAACCTCGGAACCGCAGAGGCCGAATCGGCGGAGGCGTTCCCGGACCCGGGCGGTCTGATTGTCCCCAAAGGGAACGGATTACAGATTTCGGGAACATTCCTGGATGAGATTTCCCACGATATTCCCCACCAGAACTGGGGCGAGAAGGAGTGGGACGCCGACTTCCGCTACATGAAAGCCGTCGGCATCGATACCGTGATCCTGATTCGCTCGGGATACCGCAAGTTCATCACCTATCCGTCGCCCCACCTGCTCGGGCAGGGATGCTATATGCCCTCGGTCGACCTGGTCGATATGTACCTGCGTCTGGCCCAGAAATATGGTATGAAATTCTATTTCGGCCTCTACGACTCGGGCCGGTACTGGGACACGGGCGACATGTCGAGTGAAGTCGAGCATAATAAATACGTCATCGACGAGGTCTGGAGGATGTACGGTGAAAAGTATCGGAGTTTCGGCGGCTGGTATCTGAGCGGCGAGATCAGCCGCAGTACCAAAGGCGCTATCGGGGCGTTTCGTGCCATGGGCAGTCAGTGCAAAGCGGTTTCCGGCGGACTGCCGACCTTCATTTCCCCGTGGATCGACGGCAAGAAAGCCGTTATGGCGAGCGGCAGCCAACTGACCAAGGAACAGGCGGTGTCAGTCGAGCAGCACGAGAAGGAGTGGAGCGAGATTTTCGACGGGATTCACGACGTGGTCGATGCCTGCGCCTTTCAGGACGGACACATCGACTACGACGAACTGGACGCTTTCTTCTCCGTCAACAAGAAGATGGCCGATAAATACGGTATGCAGTGCTGGACCAATGCCGAGTCGTTCGACCGCGATATGCCGATCAAATTCCTGCCGATCAAATTCGACAAACTGCGCATGAAACTCGAAGCGGCCAAGCGCGCCGGGTACGACAAGGCGATCACCTTCGAGTTCTCGCACTTCATGAGTCCGCAGTCGGCCTATTTGCAGGCCGGACACCTCTATGACCGTTACAAAGAGTACTTCAATATCAGGTAGCCTTACTATGAAATCACAGACAAACACAGGCTACGTTGCGTTCCTCTCGGTCGTAGCCGCTATCGGCGGAATCCTGTTCGGATACGATACCGCAGTCATTTCGGGAACCGTGACCGGGGTTTCGGCCCAATTCGGACTCGACGCCATGCAGCAGGGATGGTTCGTCGGCTGTGCGCTCGTCGGTTCGATCGGCGGCGTTGCGGTGGCCGGCATCCTCAGCGACCGTTTCGGCCGCAGGATGACGATGCTTATCTCGGCCGTATTCTTTACCGTATCGGGCATCGGCTGCGCCTTGAGTCCCGATTTCGCGCAGTTGGTCATTTACCGCATCATCGGCGGGGTGGGTATCGGCGTCGTGTCGATCGTCTCGCCGATGTACATCTCGGAGGTCGCCGTAGCGCGCTGGCGCGGTACACTCGTGTCGCTCTACCAATTGGCCATCACGATCGGATTCCTGGGAGCCTATCTGGTCAATTTCCTGATCCTCCGATCGGCCGAAACGGCGGTCTATTCATCCGCCCTGATGCAGAAAATCCTGGTAACGGAGATGTGGCGCGGCATGTTGGGAAGCGAAACGCTTCCGGCGCTTCTCTTCTTCATCGTCATCTTCTTTATCCCTGAAAGTCCGCGCTGGCTCGTGTTGCGCAACTGCGACGCACGGGCCCATACCGTTTTGGAGCGTATCTACCGCTCTTCGGAAGTCGCCTCGGCGGAGATCGCGGCCGTGCGCGCCGCTGGATCGCAGCAGACAAAGTCGGAATGGCGTATGCTGTTCGCTCCGGGTATCCGCAAGGCGGTTCTGATCGGCGTGTTTATTGCTGTGCTGGGGCAGTTCATGGGGGTCAATGCGGTGCTCTACTATGGTCCGACGATTTTTGAGAACGCCGGCCTTTCGAGCGGGGACTCGCTTTTTTCGCAGATACTCGTGGGGATGGTCAATATGCTGACTACGGTTCTGGCACTGGTGATTATCGACCGTGTGGGGCGCAAAAGTTTGGTATACTGGGGCGTGTCGGGCATGATCCTGTCGCTGGTCTGCATCGGGCTCTACTTCCTGTGGGGAGCGGCATGGGGTGTGTCCAGTACGTTCCTGCTGATCTTCTTCCTGGCCTACATCTTCTGCTGCGCGGTGTCGATCTGCGCCGTAATCTGGGTGCTGCTTTCGGAGATGTATCCCACCCGCATCCGCGGGCTGGCGATGTCGATCGCCGGACTCGCCCTGTGGATCGGCACTTACCTGATCGGCCAGTTGACGCCGTGGATGCTCGAAAACCTCACCCCCGCAGGTACGTTCTTCCTCTTCGCCGCCATGTGCGTTCCTTATATCCTGATTATCTGGAAGGCCGTTCCCGAAACCACGGGGCGCTCGCTCGAAGAGATCGAAAAGTACTGGCAGAAATAGTTTACCAATGTTTTCATCGCGGTTTTAACAACCTCGAAATTAACCGAATAGTAATATGATGAATTTTCAAGAATTAGCCGATCAATATAAGTCGGAGTTGCTGGACAGTGTGTTGCCCTTTTGGCTCGAGCACTCGCAGGATGAACAGTACGGCGGTTATTTCACCTGCCTCGATCGTGACGGAAGCGTCTACGACACGGATAAATTCATCTGGCTGCAGGGCCGTGAGGTGTGGATGTTCTCGATGCTTTACAACCAGGTGGAACAACGCAAGGAGTGGCTGGACTGTGCGGTTCAGGGCGGCGAGTTCCTCCGGAAATACGGGCATGACGGCGATTACAACTGGTACTTCTCGCTCACGCGCGACGGACAGCCGATCGTCGATCCCTACAACATCTTCTCCTATACCTTCGCCACGATGGCTTTTGCGCAGTTGGCCAAAGCGTCCGGCAACGAAGAGTACGCCCTGATCGCCAGGAAGACCTTCGACCGGGTGCTTGAAAAGCGCTCGAATCCCAAAGGCAAATGGAGTAAGGGCCACCCCGGCACGCGTCCGATGAAGGACTTTGCGCTGCCGATGATCCTGTGCAACCTCTCGCTCGAAATCGAGCACCTGATCGATCCGAAGCTCATCGACCAGATTGTCGAAACCTGTCTGCACGAGGTGCTGGACGTGTTTTATCAACCCGACCTGGGGCTGATCGTCGAGAATGTCTCGGCGGCGGACAATTCGCTGGTGGATTCGTTCGAGGGGCGTTCGATCAATCCCGGACACTCGCTCGAAGCCATGTGGTTCATCATGGACCTGGGTAAGCGGCTCAACCGTCCCGAACTGATCGACAAAGCCGTGAAGATCGCGTTGTCGACCATCGAATACGGCTGGGACAAGGAGTACGGCGGCATCTTCTACTTCATGGACCGGCTGGGCCATCCCCAGCAGCAGCTCGAATGGGACCAGAAACTGTGGTGGGTGCATATCGAGTCGGCGATCACGATGATCAAGGGCTACCGGATGACGGGCAACGAAGCGTGCCTGGCCTGGTTCGGGAAACTGCACGAATATATGTGGACGCACTTCAAAGATTCCGAATACCCCGAATGGTTCGGCTACCTGAACCGCCGCGGCGAGGTGCTGCTTCCGCTCAAGGGCGGCAAATGGAAGGGATGCTTCCACGTCCCGCGCGGCATGTACCAGATATGGCAAATTCTGGAACAGTGCGAGTAGGCGGGCCTGTATACAAATTCAATTCACTCGCGGCCCGAACCTGAGCCGCGAGTTTCATTCGTAAAAGTCAAAAGCATGAAACGTACAGGATTCCTTCTCGCGGCCGTATTGGTCGTAACCGTCGCTTTCGCACTGTCGGCAGCCGCCAAAACCACCCGTCGGGTGGTCGATGTCCTGATTATCGGCGGTACGACATCCGGCACGACAGCGGCCGTTGCCGCGGCGCGGCAGGGGGTGACGACGCTCGTCGTCGAATCCACGCCGATGCTCGGCGGAATGTTTACGGCGCAGGGCGTTCCGGCCGTCGACGGCAATGCCAATCTGCCTTCGGGCTTGTGGAATGAATTCCGCGAGGCGCTCCGGGCCCATTACGGAGGAGCCCCGGCTCTGGCTACCGGATGGGTGAGCAATACGCTCTTCGAACCCCATGTCGCCGACAGTATTTTCAAAGCCATGGCTGCGGCCGAACCGGCGTTGTCGGTCGAGTATGGATTCCGCCCCGTGAAGGTATTCAGGCGCGGCCGTAAAGTCACCGGGGCGCGGTTCGTCGACAAAGCCGGCAACAGGCTGGAGGTTTCGGCCGAAGTCACCGTCGACGCCACCGACCTGGGCGACGCGCTTCCCCTGAGCGGTACGCCTTACCGGTTGGGAATGGATTCGCGCAGCCTGACGGGCGAGTCGCTGGCCCCGGAGAAGGCCCGCAATATCGTACAGGACCTGACGGTCACTGCGATTCTCAAGGACTACGGCCCCGGGACCGACAGGACGATCCCGCGCCCCGAGGGCTACGATCCCGCGGAGTTCTCCGGTTGTAATGCGACGGCTGTCGGCGATCCGATTCCGCCCGAAATGGTGATTACCTACGGTCGCCTGCCCAATGGCAAGTACATGATCAACTGGCCGACCAAGGGCAACGACATCTACCTCAATGTCGTCGAACTGCCGTATGAACGGCGCGAAGCCGCGTTGCGTCCGGCGCGTGAAAAGACGCTGCGTTTCATTTATTACATCCAGACCGAACTGGGATACCGCAACCTGGGTATCGCCGACGACGAATTCGACACTCCCGACGGACTGGCCTATCTGCCTTACCATCGCGAGGGACGCCGGGCGGAAGGGGTCGTCATGCTGACTTTCGACGACGTGATGGCACGTTACGACCGGCCTGCGCCGCTTTACCGGACGGGTATTTCGGTAGGCGACTACCCGGTGGACCATCACCACAAATGCCGTCCCGACGTTCCCGGCATCGCATTCCTGCCTGTGCCGTCGTTCTGTGTTCCGGCGGGGGTGATGATTCCGGCCCGAACCGACAATCTTATCGTTTCGGACAAAGCGATCTCGGTCTCGAACCTGATCAACGGGTCGACGCGCGTGCAGCCCGTCGTCATGCTTACCGGACAGGCCGCGGGGACGCTGGCGGCCCTTGCGGTCAAGGCCGGCTGTACGCCCCGCGAAGTCCCCGTGCGGCGGCTTCAGGCTGCCTTGCTGGCCCAGAAAGCTTATCTTCAGCCGCTCTATGACGTGAAGCCCGACGATCCGGATTTCGGGTTGTTGCAGCGTATCGCTTCCACGGGCATCCTGCGCATGACGGGCGAACCCTACCAGTGGGCGAATCGTTCGTGGTTTTACCCCGAGCGGACGGTATCGGTCGGGGAATTTACGCTGGGGTTGCACGACTACGCCCCGCAGATCGCGGTCGAGGACGACCCGGCGCCCCTCACGGCGGCTTCGGCGGCTGACCTGCTCCGCAGGGCCGGCGGACGGATTGCCCCGAGCGCCGATACGACGCCCCTGACCCGGCGCGAAGCGGCCCGCATGGTCGACGAGGCATTGCATCCGTTCGAGCGGGACATCGATTTTGAAGGAAATCTCAAATAAACCATCCGATCATGAAAAAAATGATTTTTTTACTGCTGGCCGCCCTGCTGACGACAGCCGTTTCTGCCCAGGACTACTACACGACCAAGCGCAATGTCGAGGAACTCGTGCCCGTAACGCGCCGTAATATCGTCATGCTCGGCAACAGCCTCACCGAACGCGGATTCTGGTCCGAGTATTTTCCGGATAAGCGGGTGCTCAACCGCGGTATCGGCGGAGACCGTATCGTCGGGATGCTTGCCCGCCTCGACCCCATCGTCGGAGGGCAGCCGCGCGCCATCTTTATTATGGCAGGAGTGAACGATCTGGTGTTCACGGATATCAGCAACGAAGACCTGCTCGGGCAGTATGAGCGGATGCTCGACATCATTGCGGACAAATCTCCCCGCACGAAGGTTTACATCCAGAGCGCACTGCCCGTCGACGAGTCGCGCGGCGAATCGCTCAAAGGCAAGAATGTCCGTATCGCCGAGTTCAACGCCCTGCTGCAAAAGGCCGCAGCAGCGCGCGGATTGCAATACATCGATATTTGGAGCAGCATGGCCGAGAACGGACAACTGCCCGAAAAATACCATTTCGACGGGATTCACCTCAAGGCCGACGGTTATAAAGTCTGGATCGACAAGATTCGTCCGTACGTAAAATAATCCGGCTATGAAAGTCCTGTTCTTTGCTGTCGCGCTGTTCCTGTCGGCCGGGGCCGGTGCGGCCGACAGCGGGCCGCGTTCCTGCCGGGCGGATTCGGAGCTGGTCCGCTTTGTAGGGCGTGCCGCCGGAGACGCCGCCGGCAGCCTGTCGTTCGATTGGAGCGGCAGCCATTTTTCGTTCCGTTTCGACGGTACGGCTTGCTCGATGCGCGCTTCGGATACCGGGTGTAACTACTACAATGTCTTCGTCGATGGTAAGCTCTATGGCACGGTGACGGTCGAGGGCGGGACCTCTGTCATCCCGCTTGCCGGAAAACTCCGCCGCGGACCGCACACCGTGACGGTTCAGAAGCGGACCGAAGCCGAGCAGGGGCGAACGACGCTCTACGCGATAGAGACCGACGGCAGGCTGCTGGCGCCGCCGCCCGCACCGGGGAGGTTGATCGAGTTTATCGGCGACTCGCATACCTGCGGTTACGGAACCGAGGGGCTGTCGCCCCGCGAGCCGTTTACGCCCCGGACCGAGAATTGCGACCTGGCTTGGGCCTGCATTACGGCCCGCTACTTCGATGCGGATTACGTGCTGATCGCTCATTCGGGACGGGGGATCGTGCGTAATTGGGGCGATCCGAAAGCGGCTTCGGAGATGACCATGACCGACCGCATGATGCGCACGTTCGACGAGGTCGCCGATTCCCGATGGGATTTTCAGGGCTATAAACCCGATATTGTGGTCATCAAGTTGGGAACCAACGATCTGAGTGCGGACATCGTGCCTTCGGAGCGTGTGTTCGGGAAGGCTTTCCGGCGCATGTGCGGCAATTTGCGTGAAAAATACGGCGACGTGCCGATCCTCTACGTCGTGCCGCAGGGCGCCGGGCCGTTTTACGATTTCGCCCGAACGATTATCAAGGGATTGAACGATAAGAACCTGCATTGTATCCTGCAATTCGACGAGATTCACGACATGGATGCAGATCTGGGAGCGGGCTATCACCCCAATTACCGCGGACACCGCAAAATAGCCGCGGCGGTAATTCCCTACATCGCAACGATCACCGGTTGGGAGATGCCGCTGCGGGCAATCGAATAAAATCAGCATAAGATGAAAAAACTATTGACTGTCGTTGCCGTACTTGCCGGCATTGTGATCTGCGCCGATGCGCATGCCCAGAATGACTGGGCCGGTTTTAGCAGGTTCGAACAGGCGAACCGGGAACAGCCTTCCGCGCCGAAAGCGGTTTTCATGGGCAATTCGATCACCGAGGGCTGGATCGGCAAACACCCCGGGTTCTTTTCTTCGAACGGTTATGTGAGCCGCGGCATCAGCGGCCAGACGACTTCGCAGATGCTCGTGCGCTTCCGGGCCGATGTCATCGACCTGCATCCGCAGGTCGTGGTGATCTGCGGAGGTGCGAACGACATCGCTCAGAATAACGGCTATATCTCGCTGCCGCACATTTTCGGCAACATCGTCTCGATGGTCGAACTGGCGCGGGCGAACGGCATCGCTCCCATTCTCTGTTCGCTGCTGCCTGCCCGGGATTTCGGCTGGCACAAGGGGCTGGAACCCGCTCCGAAGATCATCGAACTGAACCGGATGATTCGTGCCTATGCCGCGCAGGAGAAGATTCCCTATGTCGATTACCACACGCCGATGGCCGAGCCGGACGGGGGAATGATCGCCGCCTATACCGGCGACGGCGTTCACCCCACGGAGGCAGGTTACGATGTAATGGAGGCGATCGTGCAGCCGGTGATCGGCGCTGCGCTCAAACACACGGGATCCAAGCGTCATAAATAGCCTGCGGGCCGGTATCTGCACAAAGAAAGAGGTCGACGATTGCCGTCGACCTCTTTCTTTGGCTGTTCCCGGCAGGGGCCGTTCGGTCACTTGCAGAACGACAGGACGCATCCGCCGGGCTTATCGGCCGAAATCCGGAGCTTCCCGGCTCCGCCGGGCGTGATGCGGATTCCCCCGTTCGGGCCGATCGTTTCGTACTTCTCCGGATCGAGGTAAGAAGGCAGCGTTATGCTTTTTTCACACGCTCTTTTGGTGTCGATGAAGACCGCCGGATATCCGTTCACCGCTCCTTCGTAGCACAGCATGTCGCCGTCGTCGGCAATCGGCGCTGCGAACCAGGTGTAAACGCCGCGCCAGTCGATCGCATCGCCGTTTTGGATCGGTTTGTTCGAAATCAGCTTGTGGTAACTTTTGCCGTAGGATGCACAGATGAACATCACGTCGGCATCTGCCAGCCAGCTATGGTCGCCCAACCCGTCCGGCAACAGATATGCCGACTGGTAAGCCTTTGTATTTTTCTCCACGAATCGTCGGAAATCGGGGTAGTCGGCTTTGGTGAATGACGATTCCCCGGCTGCGGGAGGGGGTGTCCAGCCGCTGTAAGCCCCGCCCGGCGTGGCGAAATGGGTCTTGTTCGCGAACATAGACTGCATGCCGTAGTAAATCGCTATCGTCACCGGATTTTTGCAACAGAAATCGTGGCGTACCGTCACGTCGATGTTGTTGCGGAAGATCCGGTAGGTTGCGAACTCGTGGCACAGCTCATCGCGCAGTTCCTCCTCGTTATCGGCGTTTTTGTACGGATGCGTCGGGTCGAGAATCACGTTTTCCGCCTCGATCGTTATTCCCTGCCGGCTCCATACGGCCTTGTCGCCTTCGAGGGGCTGCCCGTCCACCGTTACGCTGAAACTCTTGTTGTAGGCCGTCCGGGCCGTCCGCTCCATGTATTTGTGGTTCGCTCCGCACCAGCCGCCGCCCTGGATATTGAACGGGCCGATATTGTCGCTGTAAGCCAGGTTGAGCACCTCGGCGGGTTCGCTTTCCGGGCGGGTCGTGGGCGTCCGGTCCGTATTGGGGCGGGTTCCCACGCGGTAGAAGGTATAGACTTCGTTGAACAGGCAGCGCTTGAACCAGTAGAGGATATCCGTCGAAGCGTCCATTTTGGCCGAAATGTAGAGGTTGTCGCCCTGGCGTTTGACGTACATCATCTCGGAATAGGGGCGTTTGCCGTCGTCGGCATTGCCGCCGTTGCTGCCGTTCTCTTCGCCGGAACCTTTGTCGGCGCAGGCGGACGCAGGCAGGAGCAGACAGCAGATCAGCAGGCAGCGTAAAATTCGGTGTCTCATTTTTTTTCGTTTTTGGCGTGGCGTCACCGGACGAGCCTGAGGAATAGGTCGGGACGGTCGGTGGTGATGAAATCGAACCCGTTTTCGATCACCCACAACATTTCGACCGGGTTGTTCACCGTCCAGACGTTCGAAGCCATTTTCAGCCATTTGATCGAATGGAGCCACGTCGGATTGTTCTGGAAAACCCAGTAGTTGAAATCGCATCCCGTCATCCCCATTTTTTTCAGGTCTTCGGGCAGCGTGCCGCCGCCCAGGTACATGATCGGGGTTTTGGCCGGGGCCACGCGCACCAACTCTTTCAGCGCATGGAACGAGAACGAAATATAGGTTACGCGCTTTGTAAGTCCGTATTTGCCGATCATCTCCACGATCTTGCGGACCGCTTCGGCGTCGGCTTCGGGCGTAGCGTGGGGTTTGACCTCCAGCACCAGTTCGAGTTTCGTTTTCCGGGCGGCCTGCAGGTACTGTTCCAGCGTGGGGATTTTCTCGCCGTTCGCCAATTCGAGCGTCGTCAGTACGGTCGAGGGATTTTTCTCCATCTCATAGCTGCCGTGTTTGTCGTCGTGGTGGATTACCAGTTTGCCGTCCGCAGCCATCCAGACATCGAACTCCGCACCGTAGGCGCCCAGTTTGTCGGCGTTTAACAGCGAGGAAACGGAGTTCTCCGCCGAACCGTCGGTATGCCAGAATCCGCGGTGGGCCACCACGCGGGTTTTGTTTTTGACGGGCAATCCGTATTTCATCACCTGGCGCGTATAGATGATACGGGCCAGACGGTCCATGATGACCTTGTCTTTGCGTTCGTTCGACTCGAAAAGCGTCAGTACGCCGCGATTGCCGCAGTAGTAGGCTACGGCCGACGCGTTGAAGACATCGTTCTTTTCGAACCGGTCGATATAGGCCAGCATCCGGTCATAGAACGTATCGGGGGCGGCAATGGTAGCCCGTTCGTCGAATTCGAACTCCATCGCCATGCCGTTTTTGCGGGCGACGGCGCAGGCTTCGTCCAGGCGGCTGTCGGGGATCGACTTGTTGAAGAAGTGGTTGGGCTGCTGATAAGCCACATCGAATCCCAGGCGTTTCCAGTCCTCGTGGCCTTTGGCCTGCCAGTAGGGAATCCAGTAAAAAAGTTTCTTCTGCGCGTGGATATATTCGCTGAGCGGGACGGTCAGGTCGCCGCAATGGTTGGTGTCTTCGGCGACCCAATAGAAGCCCGAGAGCTCCAGGTGTTTGTACCCGGCTTTTTTGAACCGCGCGATCAGTTGGTCGATATACCATTTGGTCGCGGCGATCTGGTCTTCGTCTTTCGAGAAGTCCATCCTGCGGCCATCCAGTTCGCCCCAGTCTTTCTGGTCGCGCACGGCTTCGGGAAGTCCCAGCACGACCTTATGCCTGAACGCCGGTTTGCCGATCTCTGCGATCTGCTCGCCGATGCATTGGTCCAGCGCGGAAAGCGACTTGCCCTCGTCGAAGATGCGGTCCAGGAGCCACTCCCATTCGGGTTTGCGGGCAAATTCTTTCTCATACCCGACGGTGTAGCAGCGGCCCGTGCCGTTTTTGAATTCGAGGAACAGGAATCCGTCGAAAAGCCAATGTTTCGAACCGTCGAGGAATCGGTGTACGACGTAGGGGCGGAATTCGTCGACCGTCCAGTCCAGCCGGTGTTTCCCGCCCTGATAGATCAGCGCGAGGTCCTGAATGTCGGTCGTCTGGTAGTTTTGTGCGGCGGCAGTTCCGGAACTTCCGGCAAACAGTGCCAAGCACACGGAAAATGCAAAGTATTTAAAGGCTTTCATAACAATATTGAACGTTGAATTTTATTTCCGCAGCGGATTCCCGGTCACGAACTGACAGAATTCGTGGTAGAGTTCCTTGTCCTTCTCTGCCGGAGACGCCCACAGGTCGTAGAACCCGTTGGTCCCGTGGTAGTAACTCAGCGGCTGTTTGCCGTAGATTCCCTCCGATTTGGCGTTGGACATATATTCCCGGAAGCGTTTTTTGTACACGTCGCAGTTGGGTTTTCCTTCCAGCAGCGCTTCGTCGAATTCGAATTCCATCGCCAGATTATTGGCTTTGATATCGGAAAAGAAGCGGGGAAGAGGGTGCTCGTTTTTATCGTCCCAGAAATGGTTGGGCTGCATGTAGGCGTAGTTGATGCCGAAATCGGTCCACTTGTTATATCCTGAAGCCCGGTTGTAGGGAATCCAGCAGAGACATTCGTTGAGCGAGTTGAGGTATTCGGCAATAGGCGGAATAATCTCGTCCGACCGCTTCAGCTCATTGTTCCAGCCGTAGCTCGGCGTGGTGAGATCCTCCGAAATAATGTAGAACCCGGCCAGTTCGACATACTGGTAATTTGTTTCATTGAATTTCTTGCGCACCTGGTCGATATACCACTTGTAAACCGCTGTGCGGTCTTGGGCATTTGCAAAATTCATTGTGCGGCCGTTCAGTTCGCCCCAGTAGACCGTCGATGCGGATTCGTCGGCGTACTCCCTGTAAATGATCGGATCGGGCATGATCATGACGACTTTGCGTTTGGACGGCGGCGTTCCCATGCGTTGTGCGGCCTCTTTCACGGCCTCTTCGAGTGCATTTATACCGTTGTCCTTGTCGAACCAGTAGTCGATCAGCTCCTGCCATTGGGGCTTTGCCGCCGAAGTGAGTTTCAATCCCACCATATAGGAGTAGGGCTTGCTGTCGACGCTGCTGGTTACCTGGAACTCGATGGCCAGGAAACTGTCGAACAGCCAGTGCTCCTTTCCCTGCTTGTCGGTATAGGTGACGAACGGTGCGAACCGCTGCTTATCCCACCGGTAAGGCGTTCGGTGCGAACTGCCTCCGTAGCACAGCACCAGGTCCGAAAAGGAGAGGATTCCGCCGCGGCTCTGTTCCCAGGCGTACATCGTGGGGTCTGTCGCTTCGGTGGTGAATTTAACGGATTGCAGGGTTCCGAAGTCGCCTTTGTCGTTGCAGGCTACGGCGAAGACCGTGTAGGTCGTGAGTTTCGACAGCCCGTCGATTACGATCCTGTTGCCGGTGTAGGTTTTACCCTCGTCGAAGACCTGCCGGGCCGTCCGTGAGGATTCGTCGTTGGTCGCCGCGCACAGGATGCGGTAGTGCGAGGCGTTCACACTCTCTACGCGCAGAGTCACCGATGAGGCCGATGAGGTCAGTATCTTCATGCTCATCGCGGGCTGCAAACCCTCGTCCTCGCCGCTTTTGCCGTTGCTGCAACAGATGAATGAGACGCAGCACAGGAGCATTGTTATGAATCTTGTGGTTGTCATGCCGGTATCCGATTTTTATTTCCGCAATGGGTTTCCGATCACGAACTGACAGAATTCGTGGTAGAGTTCCTTGTCCTTCTCTGCCGGGGACGCCCACAGGTCGTAGAACCCGTTGGTCCCGTGATAGTAGCTCAGCGGCTGTTTGCCGTAGATTCCCTCCGATTTGGCGTTGGACATATATTCCCGGAACCGTTTTTTGTACACGTCGCAGTTGGGTTTCCCTTCCAGCAGCGCTTCGTCGAATTCGAATTCCATCGCAAGGTCGTGCGCCTTGATATCGGAGAAGAACCGGGGAAGAGGCCGTTCGCCCTTGTCGTCCCAGAAATGGTTGGGCTGCATATAGGCGTAGTCGACGCCTACCTGTTTCCACCGTTTGTATCCCCCGGCGCGGTTGTAGGGAATCCAGCAGAGGCATTCGTTGAGGGCATGCAGGTACTCCGCAACCGGAGGAACAACCTCCTCCGACCGCTTCAGCTCGTGGTTCCAGCCGTCCTCGACCGCCGGCGATACGACGATCTCTTCCGAAATGATGTAGAACCCGGCCAGTTCGACGTATTGGTAGTTCGCTTCGTCGAATTTCCGGCGTACCTGGTCGATGAACCATTTGCAGGCGTCTACGCGGTCTTTGCCGACCGAAAAGTCCAGCTCCCGGCCGTTCAGTTCGCCCCAGTAGACCGTCGATTCGTTCGTCTTGTCGTACAGTTTGTATATGACCGGATTGGGGAAGCTGAAAATCACTTTGCGTTTGGACGGCGGCGTTCCCATGCGTTGCGCAGCCTCTTTCACGGCCTCTTCGAGCGCATTTATACCGTTGTCCTTGTCGAACCAGTAGTCGATCAGCTCCTGCCATTGGGGTTTCCCGGCCGAAGTGTAGCCCCGGTGTCCGACTTCGTAGGCATAGGTATGTCCCAACTGGAATTCGAGACAAAGGAAACTGTCGAACAGCCAATGTTCCTTTCCCTGTTTGTCGGTATAGGCGACGAACGGCGCAAACCGCTGTTCATCCCACCGGTAAGGCGTCCGGTGCGTACTGCCTCCGTAGCACAGCACCAGGTCCGAAAAGGAGAGTATCCCGTTGCGGTCCTGCTCCCAGGCATACATCTCGGGGTCCGCCGCTTCGGTGGTGGCTTGGCGGGTTTGCTGCGCTCCGAAGGCGCTCTTGCTGCAACAGAAGAATGAAACGCAGCACAGGAACATCGTTAAAAATCGTTGGGTCGTCATTGTGTATTTTGTCGTTATTGGGTTTTTATTTCGGTTGTTGCCGCAGCGGATTCCCGATCACGAACCGGCAGAGTTCGTGGTAGAGTTCCCGGTCTACCTCGTCCGGGGATGCCCACAGGTCGTAGAATCCGTTGGTCCCGTGGTAATAGGCGAATGGCTTGGTCCCGTATATGTTCCGCTTTTTTGCATATTCCATGTAGCTGCGGAACCGCTTCCGGAAGGCTTCGCTTCCCTCCCGGGCGTGGAGCAGCGTAGGCTCGAACTCCAACTCCATCGCCATGTCGTATTGCGCGATCTGGTCGAAGATTTTCTCCATGTCGTGCTCTGCTTTCCAGTAGTAGTTGGGTTGCAGATAAGCCTGGTCGAATCCGAATGTCGGCCACACGTCGTAGCCGCGCGAACCGTAATACGGAATCCAGTTGAAACTGTAATTCAGGCGGTGAAGGTAGTCGGCGACGTGCGGCAGCAGAATGTCCGAACGTGTCAGGAAGTAACTGTACGCCGTATCCTGCGGCCGGGTTACGATCTCGCGCAGCCAGTAAAAACCGGCCAGTTCGACATATCGGTAATTTCCGGCTGCAAATGCGGCACGCACCCGGTCGATATACCATTTGCAGGCGGCGAGGCGGTCCTCGTTTTTGCTGAAATCGAGCCGGCGGCCGTCCAGTTCGCCCCAATAGGTTGTCGAAGAAGTCGTGTCGATGTAGTGTTCGTAGATCACCGGATCCGGGAGGACCATGATCACGCGGCGTTTGGCCGGGGCATTGCCCAACCGTCCTGTGGCCTCTTTGACGGCTTTATCCAGTGCATCCACACCGTTTCCCGGCCTGAAATAGTAATCGATCAGTTCCTGCCACTGCGCTTTTCCGGCTGAGACGCCCGTGTCGCGAAGTTGGCCTGTTTCAAACGCATATCGGGCATTGTCGGGGCGGTTGGTGTCCTGGAATTCCAGGAAAATGAATCCGTCGAAAAGCCAGTGTTCCCGACCTGCCGGATCGGTGTAGGTGACCAGCGGCGCCAACCGGGCCTGATCCCATAAATAAGGAGTCCGGTGGTGGCTGCCACCATAACACAAAATGGCGTCGGTCGTAGTCGCAAGGCTTTTCCGAGCCTCTTCCCACGGATAGCGTTTAACAACGCGCGTGCCGGTGCACGATGTCGCCAGGAACCCCATCGCCACAGCCAATACCAGTGCAACGAAATATAACTTACGCAAAATGAGTCGTGTTTCATGTTGTACGAATTAATCCCGCTGTGAAATTTTTTCAGACTCACAACGGGATTAATTTATTGAAAATCAGTCGTTAGAAGCCCATGCCCTGAACGTCGGCCAATTTACCGCGTCCATTCAGATAATCGCCCGTTTGCGGATTCTCTGGTTTTAGGATTATGAACTTCAGGTAACGACCGGCGATCATCGTCTTAACTGGATAATCATAAGTCTCGATCGTGCCGGTCCAGCCTTTGAAATCGCGCTTCCCGTCGGCGACGAGTGTCCACTGCGTACTTGCCCCGTTATACTTGTCTGCTATGTAGATTTCGTATTCGCGGTAGTTGCCCTGGTGAGTCGTATAGTCGCTGATCAGGAACTTGGTAAACACGCGGGCCTTGCCCATATCTACGACAAAGGTCATCGGGAATGAGATGGGGCCGTTGTCCCACGAGGAGATCCATTCGCCGCCGGCGGTCAATATGCCGTCGAACAATTTGTTCGCAGTATATCCTAATGCCCATGCAGGAGCGTTAGGATCCTTGCCATAGCAGTTGTTTTCACCCTCGAGTAACGTCCACGGGCCTTTCACATCTCTGTTGAAAGATACGGGCACGTACATGACGGAGCGGCTGATGCCGATGGCCTCGTTCGACAGCGATTTGATGCGTACGGGTACGAGATACTGATTATCGTCGACCGCCTTGAGCTCGTTGCCGTTGAACAATTTTTCGGAGAGAATCTGGAGGCTGAACGCCGTCGAAGATTTGCCGGCCTCGAGCTGTGACGATGTCGCGGCCAGCGAAACCAGGTCTGCGGGAGCGGCCTTGTAGTCGGTTCCGTTCGCGTCGTTATAAGCGGTGATCAGGCTGTTGTCGATTTCGTAGTCGACGGTAATATCCATCACCGAGATCGGGTTGTCGATGGTGACGGGGCCTTCGTAGACCGCGGTTTCGCGCGAAGCGGCCGGGCTGAACACGGGCGCTACATCCGCTTCCATGCCCAGGTGCGACCATGCCATGCTGACGATCATTACCTTGCGGGCTTCGGGAACCTCCAGCGCGTTGTTGTCGACGGATAATTCGATTGCGACGGCATAGTTTCCTTCTCCGAGCGAATTGATGTTCTCGTCGTCCCAGGTTACCTTAACCGTCTTGCGGATATCCTTTTCGGAGAACTTGATCGCCGGAGAGAATGTCACGTAGTTTGCCGGCAGGGCCTTGTAGTCCGTGCCGTTGGCCGTATTGTACGCTTCGAGCGCAGCTTCCGAAACCTCCAGCCGCGCCGTAGCGCCGGTTTGTCCCTTGCCGCTCTTAATGACGGTCAGATCACATTCTTCATTATACAGGGCTACATTGATAAGCTGGTTGTCTGTCGCGAGAAATGAGATCGTATCGTCTACCATGTAGTTGTTGCGCTCATCCTTGCAGGCGACCATGGCGGTCGATGCGATCAGGGCAGCAAACAACAGTTTCCACATATTTATTTTCATATCACATCAAGCGTTAGTTAAAATCCGTAATTCTGGGTCATATTGGTCATCTCGGCCAACTGAGCGGCACCGATGGGATACAGATAGTCCTTGTCCTGGAAAACATAGGTGCTGATTCTGAGCTCGTTGTTTACGCGCTGGTAAGAATCTTCGTAGTTTGTCGCAGTCAGGTGCAGCGTCCAGGGAGTGCCCGGGTATTCGTCCTTGGCGATCATCCAGCGGCAGGCGTCGTAGTGACGTTTTGCCTCCAGTCCGAATTCGACCATGCGCTCTTTCTGGATACACCAGCGCAGCAATTCCTTGTTGCCCTTGATTTCGGGGTATGCCTCCTCGATATCCTTCAGTCCGACCCGGTTGCGTACCTTGTTCAGGTAAAGGAGGGCTGCGGTTTCGTCGCGCTGCGGTTTCTCGTTGCAGGCCTCGGCGTAGTTCAGGTAGACCTCGGCCAGGCGGAATGCGGGATACACGTACTTGATCGCTTTGTACATGTCGTATTCGTCGTTGAGCGAATAGTCGGGTTTCAGCAGCCGGCGCCAGGTATAACCCAGGCGGTTGGCGTCCGAAGTGGCGGAATACCTCGACGTGCACTCCGCGTTGTCATAGCAGGTGAACCGGTTCGGGAACGTCTTGTTGGGCCAGTAGAATCCGTTGGGAACCAGGCAGGCGTAGAAGCGCGGATCGCGTCCGACGCAACTGTTGTGCGCCTTGAAGGGAGGGGCCCAGTCGGCGTCGGCCGGCTGCTTGTAGTTTTCGGTGAATCCCGTTGCCTGGTATCCCGATTGGGGATCGACGATCGGTTTCGACAGGTCGTTCTGGCCCTGGTAGCCGGTAACCGGGTAACGTCCGGTTTCCCACATGGGATAGGTGTCGATCAGCTTGAGCGACGGGGCGATGCCGCCGTATCCGCCGCGGACACCCAGTGTTTCCAGTGCGTTGGGCGGCATGGCCGGGCCGATCTGCCCGCCGGTGGGACCGAAGTATTCGTAACCCTTGGTCGTCCGGAACCACCATCCCCAGATCGTTTCGCTGTTCCAGTTGTCGAACATGACTTTCTGATACGATGCAACGCCTTTCTTGAACGGATCGGTCTGTGTATTGTCCTCGCACAGGCTGTACATGCCCAGGTCGATCACATCCCATGCTGCCTGTGCCGCAGCTTCCCATTTGGAGTCGTCTTTGGTCTGCGGAAAGAGGAATTCGCCGCGCATGTTCTTCATCTTGCCGACATAGAGGTCGCAGCCGTTGTAGAGCGGCGATGCGGCGAAGAGCAGGACGCGTGCTTTCAGGGCCAGCGCGGCTCCCCGCGTAACGCGTCCGACAAAACTTGCCTCCGGTTCTCCGATATCGGACATCCGCAGCGGCAGGTCGTTCTTGATTGCGTCCAACTCGCCGACGATGAAATCGATATTCTGGTCCACCGTCATGCGGTCGATCGTCGAACCCATGATGGTCTCGTCCGGCATCTGGTCGCCCCAGATGTAAACCGGACCGAACTGACGGAACAGGCAGAAGTAGTAGAATGCACGCAGGAACCGGGCTTCGGCCTTCATGGCCTTGATTTTATCGGGGCTCTCGCCTTTGTTCAGGTCGACGTATTTGAGGAACGTCGAACACTGGTTGATCGCCACGTAGTTCTTTCTCCAGAAGTTGTAGTAAGCCGCGTCGGCTGTTACCAGGTCGCCTCCGGTCCCGTTGACCGTACCGCTGCTGTAACTGCCGGTTTTGATCTGAAGGTAGTTCACCCACTGGAAGAACGAGTACTGGGCTTCGTCGGAGCGCGGAACTACCCAACCCTCGCTGCCTACGATCTCTTCCTCCATCGGAATGTAGGAGTAGATATGGGCGAGATACTTTTTGGTGCCGTTTGTCGTGCTGAATATATCCTCGATATTGGGCTGGTCGTCCAGTTTTACATCGAAATACGATTCACAGGAGGTCGATGCCAGGGAAAATACCAGGATAGCACACAATATTCGCATTTGTTTCATAATAGTTCAGGTATTTTGGTTTAGAAGTTCAGGTTTACACCGATCGTAACGGTGCGGACTTGAGGATACTGGTTACCGTAGCTGGCGCTCAACTCGGGATCCCATAATTTGAAATCGCTGAATGTAAGCAGATTGACGCCTTGAACATAGAATCGAACCGCTGAGAAACCTGCTTTTTTGGTCCATGCCCTGGGAAGCGTATAACCGATTTCGGCATTCTTCAGGCGCAGGAAACTCATGTCGCGCAGCCAATAGGTCGATGCCTGCTGGTTGTTGTCGACCTTCTTCATGGCCAGGCGGGGATAGGGAGCGTTGGGGTCCTGGTTGTCCAGCGTCCAGCGCTTTTCGGCTACGTCGGCAAAAATCTGTCCCGACCGTTTGATGTTCGAAGCCTGTCCGAACAGGTTGAAACCGCTGATGATACGGGTCGTATTGGCGACGCCCGAGAAGAATACCGAGATATCGAATCCTTTCCAGTTGAGGCTGGCGCCGAAGCCGTAGTTGATCTCCGGAATGGTCGTATAACCGATGGCCACCTTGTCGAACGTGTCGACTACGCCGTCGCCGTTGATGTCGCGGTATTTGATGTCGCCCGGACGGACATCGCCGAAATTCTGTTTCGGCCAGGTGGCGATGTCTTCTTCGGATTCGAACAAACCCTCGGCGATAAGTCCGAACTGCTGGTTCTGGGCGAATCCCGCCAGGTTCTGGTATTTCCAGATCTGATCCGGTTTATCGTCGTAGAGTTTCTTGTTGCGGTTGTAGGTGAAGTTACCGCGTGCCGACAGGCTGAGGTCCTTGTTGAACTGATGGTCGAATTCGAGCGACAAATCCACGCCCTGATTCTGCATCCGGCCCAGGTTGACATACTGGGCGACCTTGGTTCCGACCACCGACGGAGTCGATTCGCGCTGGATGAAGATGCCTTCGCGTTTCTCGTAGAAGTAGTCGGCCTGAATCCGGACCTTGTTATACAGTCCCAATTCGATACCTACGTCGGCCTTCGTCGCCTCTTCCCAGGCCACGTTGGCATTGCCGATCTCTCCGGTCGTGTAACCGTTCGTCGGAATACCCGTATAGATCGTGCCGCTGGGGCCCGTGGTTCCCCAAACGAAACCGGGGGCGGAGACGTTCATCGTCGTGTTATAGGCGAAACGACGGCTTCCGCCGATCTGGTCGTTACCGATTTTGCCATAAGAACCTCTGATCTTCAGTACATTGATCTTGTCGCGCAGCGGCTCCCAGAATTTCTCGTTGCTGATCATGTAACCCAGCGCATAGGCGGGGAAGAAACCGTATCGCTTGCCCGGAGCGAAGTTCTCCGAACCGTTGTAGCCGCAGTTGAACTCCAGGAAATATTTGTCCCGGAAGGCGTAGGTGACGCGGGCCGCAATACCCATGTTCCGATAGGGGAACGCCGCGATATAGGTTCCGGGGACGTTATTGGTCCGGTTGCGTACGCTGTAAAGAAACAGGGCGCTTACGCGGTGGTCGTCGGCAAAGAGCCGTTCGTAGGTGAGGCTTCCCTCGAAGTTGATCGTCGTCCAGCCGGCATTGGACCGCGCGAGCGACATGTAGCCCGTTCCGACGACCGTCTGGTCGAAAATCAGGTTGCCGTCCTCGTCGCGGCCGGTGGCCGAATAGACGTTGGGGGAGTAGGCCCGGTTGAGGGTCGTCGAGTTCTGGGCATCCCATGAAAACTTGACGTTGGCCTTGAGGCCCGGCGTGATGATATCCGAAAAGTCCTGGGTCAGCGACATCAGCGACTGGGCGACGACGTTTGCGGTCCGTGCGTAGCCCGAGTTGTTGAGCATGTTGTAGGGGTTGGTGCTGCCGTTGTCCGAGGCGATGGCGAGCGTGCCGTCCGAATAGATGGGTGCAGTCGAGATCGGCGTCGAAAGCATGGTGTAGTTGTACAGGTCGGCCAACGAGCTGTTGGGCTGGTTCGTCGTCGTGTATTGCGTCGACAGCGAGAGCCCGAGTTCCGTCGACTTGGTGATGTTGATGTCGATGTTCGAACGGAAATTGAACTTATTATAGTTCATCTGGGCGTCGTAACGCTTGTTGTCGGCGATGTTGAAGATACCGCCTTCGGTGTAATAGGACGACCCCACGTAATAGCGCACCTTGGGGGAACCGCCCGCCACGCTTACGTTGACGCGGCCGGTCATGGCCAGGTTCTTGAAAATTTCCTTCGTCCAGTCGACGGACGGATAGAGGTCGGGGTCTTTGCCGCTCAGGTACATCTGGCGCTCATAATCCGAAAAACCCTGCTCTCCGGTCGGGCTGTCCCGGCACAATTCGTCGTAGAAATCGAGCCATTGCCTGGTGTTGGCCATCTTGGGCAGCTTCGTCGGCTGGGTCATGCCGAATTCGGCCTTCACGTTGATCTTCGGCGTTCCCTCCATACCGCGCTTGGTGGTAATCAGGATGATGCCGTTCGCTCCCCGCACGCCGTAAACAGCCGTTGCGGTGGCGTCCTTCAGGATCGAGAAGGTGGCGATGTCGTCTGCGTCGACCAGGTCCATGCTGCGTTCGATACCGTCGACGAGCACCAGAGGCGTCGTGCTGCCTGTTCCGAACGTATTCACGCCGCGGATCCAGAATTCGGCGCTCGATCCCGGCTCGCCCGTACGCTGCATGACGACCAGACCGGCGAGTTTTCCGGCGAGGCTCGATGAAAGCTGTCCTGTGGATACTTTCAACTCTTTGGCGTCGAGCGTGTTGATGGCTCCGACGATGCTCTCTTTGCGCTGTTTGCCGTAGGCGACTACGGTCACAGCTTCCAGTTCGGAGGTTTTGCGGACCAGTTCGACGACGATATTCTTTCGGGCGCCCACCGGAATCTCCTGCGTTTCATAACCCAGGTAGGAGATTACGATCACATCGGTCGGAGTGACCTCGAGCGTAAAACTGCCGTCGTTGCCGGTGATAACACCGCGGGTGCTGCCTTTGACGGTGACTGTCGCACCCGGGACTCCGGCCTTGGTCTCGTCGAATACCTGACCGGTTAGCTTAAATTCCCCCCCCCCTCTCTTGCGGAGCCGATACCGCCTCGGAAAGGTCGTTTACGGTATACTCGAATCTTGGATTCGCGCTCAATTCCGTAATCGGGATAAGCCCCGGAATCAACACACACACCCAGGGCACTATTTTACAAAAGAGCTTTTGTATAGTCATTGTCATATTTCCTCATTTAAATTACTTGATAAAGTTTGGTACGGTTCCTACGTGTGTCCGTCGGACGGTCCGTCCAGGTTCAATTTTGTTCTTGCAAACTGCAAAACAACGAGAGATTGTGAAATTCGGGAAGTCAATAGTTTTCGATTTGGCCGGTGTCATTTAACCATAGGCGTCCGTTTTTTTAGGTAAAGTTAATAGTTTGTCGGTATTGGTATTCAGTTAGTTATCGGTCTTTGGCGGAGTCGGGTGTGTCGTTTATAGGACTCGTATCACATAATTTTACGGCAATGCTCGGTTAAAAGTATTCATTATGCAAAAGCAAATATAACAATAAAATTATTATCACGTGTATTTTTGGTAAGTTTTTTTACTTTAAAAAGACAGGGAGGATGTCCGGTAAGGTTGGTTTTTGGGGATTAAACTATTGATAATCAATGGTTTTAGTTGCTTCGGCGGGGCGTTTCCGAATAAAAATATTTCCTTGCCTATGGCTGGAATCAACTCGGTAAAAGAATATGGTTTTGTTGTATAAGTTGTTGTTGATTAGAATATTGAACGATATTAGGCGCGGTGGAAGGGTCTGTGGCCTCTTAAAATGCGATACCCGATTCGTTCGTGAAGGGGATCGAAAAGTTTTTTATGAACTTCCCGTTGTTTGAGAAATATTTTTTGTTTACTTTTGTTCGAAAGGGACGTTTCCGAACCATATAACTCCCTGCCGGATATATACCTTATAATATAAAGCGCCGGAAATGCCCGTAACAACCGGTCGTCGGTACGAAGCGGCAACACACGACGGACAACCCGAAATACACTGTCAAAATATGATGAAACGAATCTGCAAGCTGTCGGTATGCCTGCTATTGCTGAACCTGCCGACTTTCGCCCGATGCCAGACTGCGGTAAGCCGGACCGGCGACGATTACACCCTGTCCAATCGATATGTGGAGGCCGTTTTCGGCGCCGGCAAGGTTTTCGGGATTAAAAAACTGGTGCTGAACGGCCGTTCTGTGGCTCCCGAAGGGCAGAACGACCGGCCGTGGTCGCTCGTCTACAAAGGCCCGCAGGGCGAGAATCCCGAGTTGCTGCCCGAGCACGCTGTTTACGAGGGAGTCGGGGTACGCGACGATGCCGGGGCCAAGACGCTCGTCTTCACGTGGCAGTTGACACTCGATTACTCGCCGGTGAAATATCCTGTCCGGATGTACGTCACGCTGCCCGACGGCGGCGAGTTGCTGCAATGGAACCTGGAGGCCGATCTGCCTGCCGGATGGCTGGTCACCGACGTGAAGTTTCCCCGCATCGTAATCGACCGTCCGGCGGCCGGTAAAGTGATTACGACCGAAGGCTGGGGCGTCGAAAAACCGCTCGACATTGCCACTTTCGAGGCTCGCTATCCCTCGCATGCTTCGGCCATGCAGTTCGTGCTGGTGCATAACGGCGACGGAGCCCTTTACTACGGCACAGAGGATCGCCGGGGCTGCGGCAAGACCTACTCGGTGCAGTGTACGCACAAAACGGTCGTCTTCAATGACGCGATTCCCGCTTCGGCCGGATGGATCGAAAACGGAATGTTCCGCCTGCCCTGGACTTCGGTCGTGGGCTTTGCCCCCGAAGGTTGGGAGGACGCCGTCGTCCGGTGGTATCGTCCTTTCACCTTTACGACCGAGTGGGGCAGCAAACCGCTCTCTGCGCGCAATATTCCGCAGTGGTGCTATAACGCCGACGCATGGGTGCGCGCCAAATACGTCGGCGACGATACGTTCGATGCGGTCAAAAGCGCCGCCGAATACTTCGGCGATGGATTGGGTGTACACTGGTACTTCTGGCACAACCATCCCTACGATACGCACTATCCCGACTACCTGCCTGCCAAAGAGGGCTTTGCCGGGATGGTCCGCGCTGTTCAGCAGTCGGGGGCCCGGGTCACGCCTTACATCAACGGTCGTCTCTGGGACCCCGCGGCGGACAGTTATAAGCGGGACTGCGGTTACGATGCTTCGTGCCGCAAGCCCGACGGATCGCTCTATACCGAAATTTATCCCACCTCGAAGGTTCTCAATACGGTGACATGTCCTTCGACCGCCATCTGGCACAGGAAGATTATCGGACTGGTCGACAGCCTCCAGACCGGGCTCGGCGTCGACGGCGTCTATATCGACCAGATTTCGGCAGCGGCGCCGGAACCCTGCTGGAACGAGCGCCACGACCATCCGGTCGGCGGCGGGAGTTTCTGGTACGACGGCTACCGCAGGCTCATCGGCGAAATCCGCGCCAACCATTTGCAGGAGGGGAAGATTCTGACCAGCGAAGAGAACGCCGAGTGTTACATCGACCTGTTCGACATGCTGCTGGTGGTTAATACACCCCACGAGGAGAACGCCTGCGTCATCAAACCCGTATTCCCGATGGTTTACTCCGACCGTGCTGTTACCAGCGCATTTACCTACACGCCCGCCACGGCGGATAAAATGGGCCTCGGCGACTTCCGTTACGAACTGGCCAAAGCCCTGTTGTGGGGTTCGCAGATCGGGTGGGTCGATCCGCGGCCGCTGATGTCGGAGAGCGCGGCGAAAGAGGCCCGCTTCATGAAGACGCTCATGGACTTCCGCCGGGGAGTGCATGATGTGGTGTACGGGGGCTTGTTTATCCGCGAGTTCGCCCCGTCGGGCGATAATCCGGTCGTCCGGATTCCCGGATTCGGCGACGATGCTTCGGTGCTGGCCGCCGAGTGGCTAAAACCCGACGGAAAGCGGGTTTACCTGATCGTCAACATGGACGACAAGGCGCACACGGTCTCGCTGCCGGGTGTCGGCAAACCGGTCGGGATGGCCAGAGCCTCCTGCCGGCGTATCGACTTGTAACCGTCGTCCGGTCTTCGGGGATAATTCGTAAGAAGCTGATTTAGGTGTCGGTACGGGTGTTGTAGTCGTCTTCCGGAAGCCGTCGGCGAGTGCCTTTCGGCGCTGCTTTCCGGTCTCTTATCCCTGTTGTTCGGTTTAAATTGACGTATTCGGTTTGCAAAGCCTGGCTTTTTTGTTAAATTTGTCCGACCCAAAACTATTGACGATGCCTCTGCGGATTATCCTTCGTTTCTGCGTGTTTTTCTCGTTGGCTGCGGCGTGCCTCCTGCCGGTAGGATGTACACCGCAGGAGAGCTATTCATTGCAGACCCGGGCCGCATTGGAGCGGTTGGATGCGGAGCTGGCGCAGAAAGCCCGCTATCAGCAGTGGCGCCAGGAGCAGGCCGACGAGTTGCGCGGCCGCATCGACGCCAAGGCCCCGACGGCTGAACAGGCGGAGCAGGTGTTCGCGGTGGCGCAGGTTTTCGTGACTTTCGATCTCGACTCTTCGGCCTATTATGTCGACCGGCTCTACCGGCTGGCCGAACGGAGCGGTTCGCGGTATGAGCGGCGGCTGGCCTTGCTGGCCGATATCGATGTCTGGCTGGGCCGCGGGCAGACCAGTTACGCCGAAGCTATTTTCCGGAAAATAGATACCGTCGGTATGACTCCACTTGAGTATGGAGCATGGTATCTGTGTTTTTGCTCGGTAGCTTCCCGGCGTTATTCCGAGGTCGAGGACCCGTACCAGAAGCAGGCATGGCGTGATACGGTGTTCCTGACGCGCCGCATTTCGGTTCCGGGGCTGAGCGAATTTACCCGGGCGCGCATGGAGGCGCTGAGTCTTCGCGACAGTGCGCGCTGTGCGGAGGCGCTGCAATTGCTGGAGCCATTCACGGCCAAAGTCCTGAGTTATCCCGAACGTGCGCTGCTCTATTATGCCATGTCGGACATCGCCCGGAAAATGGGCGACGAGGACCTGTCGGCGTACTGCCTGGCCGAGTCGTCGATCTCCGACCTGTGCGCCGGAACCCGTTCTTACTATTCGCTCTACGACCTGGCGCTCCGGCTTTTCGACCGCGGGGACTTCGACCGTGCCGCGGCCTATATGGGTTCCACTTTCGACGATGCCGTGCGCTGCAAGTCGATCGCCCGGATTCCCAACTCTTCGGCGGCGGCAATGAAGATCAGCGAGGCCGTGGCGGCCAATATCGCCGGACGGCAGACGATGATGATCGTGGTCATCTGCCTGGCCGGAGTTTTCCTTGTGGTGCTGACTGTCGTGCTGTGGTTCGTGCTGTGGCAGCACCGCCGCCTGCACAACAACCACGAAAAACTGATCCGCATGAGCGATATGCTCCGCGAAAAGAACCACGAATTGCTCGGCAAGAACGATCATATCCGCCGGATCAACGGCGCTTTGGTCGATTCGAACCGCATCAAGGACCGTTATGTCTGTCACTATATCGACCTCTCGGTGCGCTATATCGGACAAATGGACGCTTTTCGCCGCGAAGTGTGCCACATTGCCAAGACCCAGGGCGCCGATGAACTGGTGCGCCAGCTCAGCATGTCGCAGACCATCAACGGCGAGTACCTCAAATTCTACCAGTCGTTCGACGCCTCGTTCCTCGATATTTTCCCGCATTTCATCGAGCAGGTCAACGAACTTTTGCAGCCCGAATCGCGCTTCGCTCCCCGCACAGACTCTTCACTGACGACCGAACTGCGGATTCTGGCTGCCCTGCGGCTCGGAATTACCGACAGCGGGCATATCGCTTCGCTGCTCAACTGTGCCTCCGCTACGGTCTATACCTACCGCACCAAACTGCGCAATGCCGCGCTCGACCGCGACGATTTCGAGTCGCAGGTCGCCCGGATCGGGCTGTAAAGATCTCCGGGAATCTATATAATACGGAATTATTCATCATATTCATCGAGTTATTCATTTGCATATATTCATTCCTGTTTGCATACCGCAGACAGAGGCGGCTATGCTGTCCCGCGCGGGACGACCATGACCGCCGATTTTTGCGGCTTGCGATATATTTTTTTTCTTTAATATATGGTCAAAAACTGACATATGCAAGCACTATTTTTGCCCTTTGGCAGTTCGCACAAAAACTGCACAAAAGAAACTGCATAAAATATGAATATTTTTGCTTGACTTTGCATGAATAAACGTTGTATACTGTTGCCATCACAAAAAAACATGCACAACATTGCATCCGAAAATGAAAAGGAGTATTGACTATGAAAAAGCTGCTTGCACTGACGCTGGCCGCGCTGATGGTATTCGGCATGGTGGCCTGCGCGTCCAACACCAATTCCACCCCCGCTGACACCTCCGCGCCTGCTGATTCCCAGACCACGGAACAGGCCGACGCCTCCACCGAAGCCGACGCTTCCTCCGAGTCCACTGAGCAGGCCGACGCCCCCGCCGAGACGCTGATCTTCGGCACGTCCGCCGACTACGCTCCGTTCGAGTTCATGTATCCGGACGACAACGGCGACATGGTCTACGGCGGCATCGACGTCTCCGTCGCGCAGTACATCGCCGACTACACCGGCAAGACCCTCCAGACCGAGAACATGGCCTTTGACTACCTGCTGGCCTCCCTCCAGAAGGGCGATTTCGACATCGTCATTGCCGCGATGGAAGCGACCGACGAGCGCAAGGAAGCCGCCGATTTCTCCGACCCCTACTACACCGACTATCCGCCTATGATCCTTGTCAAGAAGGAGAACGCGGACCAGTACAAGACCCTCGCCGACTTTGACGGCAAGGCCGTCGGCGCCCAGACCGGCACGACCAAGGCCGACATCGTCACCAATGATATGCCCGGCGCGAACCTCGTCGCCCTCCAGCTCGTGACCGATCTCGTCAACCAGCTCATGTACGATAAGGTCGACGCCGTGGTCGTCGACGGCAGCGTCGCCAACCAGTATGTCGCCGAGAACGACGATTTCGTCATCGCCGAGGCGTCCAGCGAGCTTGGCGCGGCGGAACCCTACTGCGTCGCCGTTCAGAAGGGCGACCCGAAGGGCCTGCTCCCCGGCATCAACGAAGCCATCGCCAAGATCAACGCCGAGAATAAGATCGAAGAGTTCATCTCTCTGGCCGATTCCCTGAGCGGCGTGGCCGAGGAAGTCTCCGCCGACGCTCCGGCTGAAGGCTAAACAGAGCCCCATTTCAAACGTCATTCCATTTTCCTGCAAAGTGCAAGGCCGCCTTCCGGCCCTGCACTTTGCGCACGTTCGACGTCTCATCGAAAAATAAGGGAGGGCGTGCTTCTTCCAGAGCCAAATGAAGTAAGGCTTCCCGCAACAAAGAAAGGAACCATATTCTATGTGGTGGAGCAACCTGTTCGTCGACATGAACAAGGCGAACTTCTTCAATTTCTCCTTCCTGCCCAAATACGCGACGTCGTTCGTGCGAGGGCTGGAATACACGCTGCTGCTGGCGGTCGTGTCCGTCCTGCTGGCTATCATCCCGGCGCTGCTGCTGGCGCTGATGCGGCTGAGCAAAAACCGCATCGTGCGGAGCATCTCCGGCGCGTACATCGCCCTCTTCCGGTCGACGCCGCTGCTCGTGCAGCTGTCGATCATCTACTTTGGACTCTTCGGGGCCATCTCCATCCCGCGCGTCACGATCCTCGGCTTTGCCGACATCTCGCGCTTCATCCCCGGCGTTGTGGCCCTCGCGCTGAACAGCTCGGCCTACGTCGCGGAGATCTTCCGCGCCGGCATCCTCGCTGTCGACAAGGGGCAGACCGAGGCGGCCCGCTCGCTGGGCCTCTCCGGCGGCGCGTCGATGCGCTTTGTCGTGCTGCCGCAGGCGATCAAAAACGTCCTGCCGGCCCTCGCCAATGAGATCGTCACGATGGTCAAGGAGTCGTCCATCTGCTCCATGCTCGGTATGGAGGAGCTGATGTTCGGCGCGAAGGCCGTCGCCAGCGCGACTTACGTCTCCCTCGCGCCCTATACCCTCGCGGCCCTGATCTATTTCTGCATCAACTACCCCGCCAGCAAGGCCATCGAGGCCGTCGAAAGGAGGATGCGCCGTGGCGACAAGCAATAACGAGCTGATCCGCGTCGAGCACGCGGTCAAGGAATTCGACGGCGGCGCCGTCAAGGCCCTGAACGACTGCAACCTCAGCATCAACCGCGGCGAGGTCGTGGCCATCATCGGCCCGTCCGGCTCCGGCAAATCGACGCTGCTGCGCTGTTTGAACCTGCTTGAGGTGCCGACGTCCGGCTACAGATCCTATTGTCGATTTTTGTATCGCCAAAGGGATAGCAATCCATGGACATCCGTTAGTCTGGGGACTTCGGAAAGCACATTTCCCCAATTGGAT
>ENA-UESI01000125-UESI01000125.1-human-gut-metagenome-genome-assembly--contig:-NODE-125-length-65968-cov-15.833073_pt1 | contig 65968 bp, 57 predicted proteins | sample MGYA00243005_ERZ508006 | MGnify/ENA primary metagenome ERZ508006 (study PRJEB26167, sample SAMN06115436) | human gut metagenome | host: Homo sapiens | place: China:Shandong | collected 2015-06-10... | reverse complement strand
CTATTTCAAAAATTTTATTTTCCATATTTGCTCCGTATCAAATCAAAAAGATCAAACCGTATTTTATTGCCATTTTTCACCATTTTTGATAGTTTCTTGGAATCAGTTTTACCGCTCTAATACAGTGAGTGGGTGCAACGCTATTGGTTGCAGGTGTTGAGCTTTTTGTATAGCTCGTTGATAAAATCGTATGGGTTTTTAATCGGTATATAGTATGTTTGCGTGGCTGTTTTGATTTCGACTATGTTGTCGGAATCAACGCCGTTTATACTATGCTTGTCGGACTTTTTGCAAAGTTGTATATCGTTGTATGAAATGCTTTTGACATTGATTAGCCCATCGGTCGCTTTGTCCGTTTTAAACTCAACGCCGTTGACACCAAGCACGATTTCGTCACAATCCGGCATATATCCGCGTTGCAAATCAAATTGAAACATATTTGTCGGCACAGCCGCTTTGCTTGTTTCATCATTTTCCTTGCTTTTGGCTAATTCTACGCGTTTATTGACCTCGTTTATAAAATCATCGGGGTTTTCAATTTGGAGATAAAATATATTATCTCGTTCCGTAACAATTTCAACCATATAATCCCAATTTATCAGGATAACAGGTATTGGTTCAAACATTGACGGATGACTTTTGGGAGGCTTAACTATCGTTTCAATTTTGTTTATTTCGATTTTATCATAAAAGCCACGAAATATTCGGTGAAGGAATAAATTGTTTCTATAGATATAAATACAATCATTCTTTATAACTGCTTTTTGCGGAAAGAAAGGCAAAACGGCAGCAACTAACAGTATAACTATAAAAGCATAAATGACAACTCTTCCTATAATTTCAAGCAGTACGCCGTCAATTATCTTTGCAATGCATTGAATAATTACAATGTATAGTGCAATTGCCCAAATTGACATAAATAACGCAATAATGATATTAGATACAATAAACAATATGCGATTGCAAATGTTTCGTTTTTTATTTCCACATGTAAATTTATATATCATTTTATGTCGCTATCTCCTTTATTCTCGTTGAATTTAATAAATATATCCATGTATAGATAATGCTGTTATTTTTGGAATATATGAAGCTATTATCGAAACTACTGTTCCTGCAGGACCAATGAAAGGAGCTATTCCTCCTGCAATAGCGGCTCTGTTTTGCTTTGTTTTATTTTGATTTTTTATATATTTTCTTTGACTTCAACCTTTAAACCTCTGTATTCAATGTATCATAATCAAATAATGGTTGTAGTTTTCCATTTTTATCCCATTTTGCAAATTCGGCAAAAATGTAGTATTTTCCGGTTTGCGGATCATAAGATGAGTATGCATTGTTATTAGATTCATCAAGTGTTTTTTCTATAAAGTTTAAATAACCATCACTGTCAACATATGAAATTCCAGCTGCATATGTATCCATATAATTTGGATTCAATGATTTGTCTTTGCATACAAATTCTAGACTATTTTCATCAAGTGTAAAAAGGCAGTTATCTTTTGTATAATAAACTACTTCTGAAATATTATTATAAGAATTACCTAATCTATCATAATATGTATGATGAAAAAACGGATAAATAGTCAAAACAGCAGATCCTATAAAAGAAATAACGCAAATTGATATTAACATTATATTTCGCTTTTTGTTATCTCTTTTGGCAATGAGAAATATAATTCCGACGAATGTTATTATTCTTAATAACCATTTTAGAATTTCCATTATTTATCACCTTTTGTAATTATAAATCAAACTGAAGAAAATGACTGAATGTAACAATAATACCCATATTTTATACTTTCTTTATATCGTCTTAAAGCTTTTTGCTTTTCTTTCAAAATCACTTTGTTTTTTATTGCAAATGATAAGCCGTAGTTAAGAATTGCTCTATAAAAGAAAAATGGTACCGATGCTAATTCCAACATTGCAGACATAAATCCCTTTGTACTTTCTTCTAAACGGCAAAGTGACTGATACTCATTATACCAAGCCTTTTTATCTCCATAAATAAAATTCACGAGGTTAGTTTTTTTGTTTCTAAATCTATGTTCTGCTTCTAATTCATATAAACCATTTTTGGATTTGCCAAGTGTGTATATACTATACTTAGCACCATAGCAATAACTCTTATAGTAACCCTTCTTTTTCAAATAAGCGATATACTTATTTATAATACTATTTCTTTCCTTTGTGTTTTTTACTCTTTTAATTCCACTGGGATCTTGATAATTCAAAGAGTCATTATTACAATATGTGAATAGATTAATACCCGCATAAACATCTTTTGACTTTTGAGATATTTCAAAAATATCAGAATTAATAAACCTACAAATATCGCTATCATAATACCTCGACTGCAAGTAGTAGTAGCCGGTTTCGTTATCGTAGTAGTATCCACGGTAGCGAAGTGGGTTTTGGTTTGCAATGTCTGTATCGGCGGTTAAAACCTTACCCCAAGCGTCGTACTCGTAGTTGCCGACTATGTTGCCCTCGGTATCGGTAATCGCAAGTACATCGCCCATTTGATTTGTAATATAGAAATACTGCGTTCCGTTGTAGATGAATCCGAGTGGTGTGCCGTTGGTATCATACTGGAAATACCAAGTGTTTTCACCGTCGGTTTGCGACAGAATAACGCCGTTGTCGGTATTGTAGTATGTTGTAACACCGTTTACGGTCTTGCTTGTGCGTATTCCGTTTTCATCGTAGTTGTATGAATATGTGTTATCACCGTCGGTTATACCTGCAAGTGTTCTGCCGTAAGTCCAAGTGAACTCTTTATCACCGTAGGTGAGGACATTGCCGTTAGCATCATAGGTTAAATCAACACCGTTTACAGAAGCAAGCTGGTCTTTCCAACCACTGTTTGAATAGGTGAAAGTGGTAGTTGTGCCCGACTCCGTTTTGCTTGTAATATTGCCTCTGCTGTCATAAGCATAGGTATCATCATTTGCCGACAAAAGCTGACCATTGAAATCATAGGTGTAATTTGTTGTTTTACCGGCATATGTTGTTGATGTAATTCTGTCTTTGCCGTCATAGGTGTTGGTTATTGAAGTGTTTTCGCCATATGACTTAGTAAGAACATTTCCGTCATCATCATAAGTATATGACGATGAAAGAATCGACTTGCCGTTGAACGAAACGTTATCAGACTTTGCCTTTTCGTCATCATCGGAAATCGGGGTGACGGAATATGCAACAATGCCGCCATTGCCGGAATATGTTATTGAATTATCCTGCGATGACAATGTGTAGGACAAGCCGAAATGTGTTTGTTCAACAGTTTCACCCGAATCGGTTGAATCCGTTTCGTCACTTTCGTCGGTTTCGTCATTGGTGTCATCGGCTGATTTTTTGTAGGACTGAACAACCGTGCCGTCGCTTATCCTTGTGACAGCGATATTATCGCCGTCATACGAATACTTCAAGCCGGTATCGGTGTTTGTCTTTTGTGTCAAATCGCCGTCGGAATTGTATTCATAGGTCACATACGGCGCAGATTCGCTGCTTTTTGTTTGCAAGGTTAAATTACCCTCGTTGTTGTGTGAATAGGCGATTTTGTCGCCGTTGGCGTAAGATTCGAGCACGAGTTTGTTATCTCTATCGTACTCATACGAAACGGTGGTTTTGCCTGCGATTTTTACGCTTTCAAGCTCGCCGTGCGATGTATAGGCAAAATCGTAAATATCAAACTTTTCGCGAATTTTAATGCCGACAGAGTTATACTCATACTCGGTTTTTACTCCGAGACGGTTTGTTTCGCTGACAAGGTTGCCGTTGTCGGCATAGGAATATGTATGACCGGCGGTTGAGTCCGAATATGTATTGTTTTCAGGCAAGCCGTCCTTTGCGCTGTCATAATCCTCGGTTGTGATTTCCTGCACGGTTCTGCCGAGCGAATCATAAATTGTTCTTGTAATTTCGCCGTTTTCGTTTGCAAGGAGCGTTCTGCCTGCCTTGTCATAGACATAGGTTGACTTTGTGCCGCCCTGATTAACGCAAAGGGTATTGCCGGCGAGGTCATACTCACACTCTGTGGTTGAAACGGTTTCGTTGTCGCCGTCATACTCGGTTGAGTTTGTGTTTATGACATTGCCGTAGGAATCATACACATAAAGCGTTGATTTTGAAGTTTTGCCTTCTTTTTTCTCGACCGATGAGGTGACAAGACCCGAATCGTTATACACATACTCTGTTGTATCAAACGATGTGCTTGTGCTGTCATAATCTGTTATTTCATCGGCAAGCGACATATCGTTGAGCGATGCGACGAGAGTATTAAGCCCGTTTTGATATTGATAGAATGTGTATTCGTCATCGCTCTTTTGGCTTAGCAAATTGCCCGAGCTGTCATATTTATATTCAACGACCGATGAATCGCCGCCGTCCTCCGAAAGGTCGGTTGTTGTTTGTTTGACAACATTTCCGTTTGAATCATATTCGTATTCAACGGATTTATCCGACGAGGTTTCGCTTTTAACTCTGTAGCGGCTGTCATAAGTATATTTGGTTGTTTCGCCGTTTTCATCTGTTGACGAAACGGTCTGCATAGCATTATTGTACACTATTTCTGTTTTGTTATCAACAGAATTTACGGTGATTATTTTATTTTCTTCGTCATTGTATGAATATCGAACAAAAGCGCCGTTATCGCTTGTGGTTGATGCCACCCTGCCGTCGGCAGTATATTCGATATTTTCGCTTGAACTTTTTGTTACAACGCCGTTTGTGTAGCCGTATCTTCCGATTACAACGCCTGCTTGGTCTGTCACCTTAACGAGGTTGCCGTCGCTGTAGGTATAAACGATGCTGTTGCCGCTCGGGTCTGTAATTTTTGTGACATTACCGCTTTCGTCAAGCGAAACGGTGAAAGCTCTGCCCGCCGGGTCGCTCACGGTTACGGCGGAGTCTGAATATTCAAACGAAACAGAATTGTTATTGTTCAAAACAGCCGAGAGTTTGCCGTTTGATGAATAAACATAATTCATATCGTTGTAATCAACAATATATTTGCCCGACTCGGTTGTAAGGGTATAGCCGTAAATTTCGTCCTTGTATTTATCGGCGGCGGTTTTGACAAATGTCAGCTCCTCGCCGTCCGGCATAACTGCGCTTATAATACAATCGCTTTGTTTTTTAACACTGCTTTGAGTAGCAAAAAACCACTTTTTGTTGCCGCTGTTATATTTGCGCGCAAAGTCAAACGACACGGTATTATATGCAAACGAGCAGTCGCTTGCCGACTCGGTATATTCACCGAGTGCTTTTGCGTTTGGTGAATATGTTTTCGAAACGACAGCCTGCGATTTGTCGCTTTTAGCATAAACGACGGTGCTCTTGTTCAACTCGAGCGCAAGCGGCGCTTTGTATTCCTGCCAATCGCCGTTGTCAATTTTATACATGATTTTTGCGTCTGTATTACTTGAGGCAATGCCGACAAGACCGTTGCAATCATAAAATTCGGGATAAACATTCGACTGATTTTGCTTTGCGACATTGCCGACCTTATCCTTGACGCAGACCGCCAAATCATTAGGAACAGAATCAAAATCCATATAAGCGGACGATGTCCAATCAACGCCGTTGTTAAAGCTGTATTCCGCGATACCCGACTGACTGTCGCTTGCATTAACGGTTACGCGGTTTGTGCTTTTGTCAACGCAAATGCTGTTGATTGTCGGAGCGGTTTTATCTATTTTAATCTCTACCTGCTTTGGTTGTGAGATATTGCCGGCGTGGTCTCTTGCATAGAAATAATATGTTCCGCCGTCTGTTACCTCCATTTCAAGCGCGGCATTGCCGGCAGAATTGAGAGTCCAATTTGTAACGGAGCCTTTTGTTTTTGTAAAGCCGTAATATCTTACACCCGATGCAGCAAGTGTAGAAGTTGCCGCGGCGTCTGTTGCCTGAACGGTTACCTTTGCGTTTGAACCTGTCCATGTGCTCGGTACACCGCTGACAGTGGGCGTACCGGGAGCGTTTTTATCAAGCGTGTTTATCACAACAGTTGATGCAAGCGCGATGTTGTTTACAGTGTCACGGACATAAATATACACCGTGGTATTTACTGCAAAAGTTTTGGAATTGCTTGCCTGCCACGAATAGCTGCCCTTTGTGGTAGAGAACGAATACGGCGTTGACGGTGCGCCTGCGCCGCCCGAATTATCGGCATATCCGTTAACTGTCAGTGTAATGTTTTGGTTAGTCCATCTTATTGAATTACCTGTTACGCTCTTGATTGTCGGAGCTGTTGTGTCGTTTGTGTAGTTGATAACGGTGTATGGGCGCATTGCGGATGAGGAATATGTTCTTGATGTGAAGGCGCGCCAATTGTATGCGCCGTCTTTTTCCTCACTGCTGAGAAACACCATTCCGTTGTTTGCCGTGCCCGACGCCCATTTTTGCACAAGGTTTTTGATATTGAATTTATACCAATACGAATTGCTCGAATCGTCGGTTGATTTGGAGCTGATTGTTCTTGTGTTTGACGCTACCGACGAGTTGTAGCCCGGCTTGTTGCTCCAAGTTATACCAGACTCTTTCCACGATGAGTTGGCAAGATAAGCGGTGAGCTTGGTGCTTGTTGTTCTGCCGGTTGTTTCTCTTTCCCACTGATAAGCGCTGTTGATAACCGCGCCCTTTTTAATTGCCGACGGCATTGTGAATTTGGAATAAACTCTGCCGTAGCCGTATTGCGAAGCCCTGCCGAAGCAACAGGTTTGCTCACTGCCGTAGTTGTTTGAGCTGTGTTTTGAATAAACGCCTGCGTCGGCTGAATTGCTGATATTGCTTGTTGTCGGATCGATTACGATAGGATATTTTGTACTGCTTGCGCCGAGCCATTCTTCGTCAACGCAAACCGTCATTTTGTATGTATTTTCGTCTGCTTTTTCAAGAGTGTATTTGCAGTCGGAATAATGCTCGTCCTTTTCGCCCTCGACATACTCGCTGTCATACGCAAAGGGGGCAAAAAATGTTTGCACGCTCTTGCCGTCCTTGTTTTTAAGCGAAACGGTGCCGTCATCGTTGAGAACCGCGGTGCAATTGTTTGTTTTCAGCGTAAACGAAAATGCGTTTTGACCTATGTTTTTGTCAAGCACGATTTCATCCTTAACGCCGTTGAGCTGTGGGTAAAATTTGAGGCTTGTCGACTCGCCGTAAATCGACGGATACTCAAAAACTTCAAACTTTTCGTTCAAATATTCCGACTCGCTCTTTTTGCCTGCGGCGTCAAGAGTTGATTGCGGAATAATTGTGTATTCGCAGTCGTCGAAGTTGACGCGAACACCTTTGTTTTTATCCTCGGAGAAGTTTATTCTATAGTCGTTTTGACCGTTGGCATATTCATATCCGTCGCTTTTCAAATCGCTGTTCTTTTGCTTTTCAACGGATATGTCCTTTGTTTTCAAATCGCCGTTTTCATCGGTGAACGAAATCGGCTCCGAAAACAAATACACTGTGTTGGAGCCGTCACGGTTTTCCAAATCAATGATGTGATTGTCTGCAAGCATTGATTTTTCGTCAACTGCCACGGCGCCTTTTGTGTCAACGATTTCCGCCGCATATGCAGATAGCATAGACCTCACGCCGAGCCAATTTTGAAACCGCGTGTTGCCGAATGTTATTGTAACGAATGTACCAAAGGCAATGATTATTGACAGCAATACGCTTAATGCTTTTTTCCATGGCTTACACCCGGTAGTGTTAGTTTTGTTTAATTTTTCAGTATTATTTAATACCATATAATCACTTCTCCTATCTTTATGATTTTTCATCAGCATTGATAGCTGAAAATTATCATAAATTGATTGAAGTTGCAATAAGTGTGTTGAAATTATCGAAAATCAGGGCAAAATTATTAAAGGCAACAGGTAGCTTGTATTTGACTGCCTGTTGCCTTTAATATAGTTATTGCTTATATGGAATTAAAATAGTTAGTTTAAATTGTTTATTTTCTTCGCTGTACTCCCATCTCATTTCGCCATTGTATTTATCAGCAATGTTTTGGATACTTTTAGTTCCGAATCCGTGGGATTCTTTGTTCTTTTTTGTAGTAATTAGTTTATCATTTTTGCTACGGGGAGGGGTATCACAGCTATTGGTTACAATAATTTTGTGATACGAATTTATTGCATTTGTAATCTCTAAGCCGATATCCTTTTTGTTTGAATTTGCTGCCGCTTCAACAGAATTATCAAGAATGTTATTAAATAACGATGATATATCATAGTCGTTCATAAACGATAAATTTTCACTTAGTATATTTGTTTTAAATGTGATATTTTTATCAGTACATATATCAGTATATTTATTTATGATAATATCAAGCATTTTGTTTTTTGTTTTTGCTATTTTATTGTATTTTGAAATTTCTCCAACCATTTCGTTTATATAGCTTTTAATTTCGGTGGAGTTTGTCATATCAGCAATCGCCAGAACATTGTTTTTGTAGTCATGGGTCATTATGTTCATGTCATCATTTTTCTTTTCAAGAAGTTCTAAATATTGCATGTCTATTTCATTTTTTTGATTAGTCAGCTCCAGCTCAATAAGCTTTTGATTAGCCTTTTCGGCTTGCTCATAAATTGCGTAAACAATTATGTTTACGATAAAAAGAAAGGCAATTGATGAAATACAAATTAAATTTTGTTTAACGGATAAAATGTTCCCGCCGGTTAACATCCTAAATACTAAAATAATTACAATGCTGCATATAGGCAATAGAGATAATAATGCCCATTTTCCCCATGACTTTGCTTGCGTTTCTTTTACCGACAGCTTAACAGCAATACGGCTCAATAAAAAGCATATAATATTGCTCATTAACGATGCCATCTCAAAATAATTGTTAATTATATCATTTGAAGATGTAGTATATGTTATTGCTAACAAGTATATAGAGATGAACTCCGAAATATATCTTAAAATGCACATAACTATGCTATGAAAAACCGATGATTTTATAGAGCTGTTAAAAGCAACCAAAATTATTGCTATATTGGTAACAATAGTCATAATGGCGTTTACAGTTTCTATGTTGACAACAAACTTAAATACTAACATCATTGCAAGATATAGTGTAACTGTTAGTGTGAACGATAATTTGCTGTTCTTTTTAGGCTGATATAGCGATTTGCAGTAAAAATAAAATACAAGTGATTCCGCAAAATATGTAAATGTTAAAAATAATATATTTTCCAATATTATCTCCTTTCAAGTACATAAAAAAATAGCTTTTTCATTTCAGCTTGTTTTTTTGGAGCGATGCTGATTTCATATTCTTCGATAATGTTGTCTTCCAAATCCTTTTTTGCTAAAACAAGGGACTGGCGAGTGTGAGATACTGAATAATCAAGGTTGGTTATATAGCTTGAATGTGGACAAACAAAAGAAATTCCGTTTAGCTTTTCCCTCCAAAATGATATTTTTTCTTTAGAGTAATAAGTACCGTCAACAGTGACTATTTTTGTTTTCTTTTTAACTATTTCTATATAAATGATGTCGTTAGTGTAAATTCTTACATCATTACCTGAATTAACATCATAAAATACTACAATATTATTGTTAATCAGTTCTTCGGCATCATCAAGGGCTTTATACAGCCTTACTATATCCAAAGGCTTTTGCAAAAATCGAAACGCACGGATTTTAAATGCATCATCAAGATAATTTTCGTAAGAGGTGATAACAATTGTTATGCAACGTCTGTTTCGCTTTTGCAGCTCCATACCTGCATCTATGCCTGACATTTTACCCATTTCAACATCAAGAAATGCAAGGTCAAACAGAAGGTTTGATTCTATTATTTCTTCGCCGCAAGAAAAGTGAAAGAAATTTAAAGGAACGCTTCTTTCGTTGAAATAGATTTTTAAGTGTCTTTCCAATAGTTCTCTAAAATTGTTATCGTCATCACATATTGCAATGTTCATTTACTGTCCCCCACAAAATAACAATAGTAAGCATATATTTGAATATGCTTACTATAACATAAAACAAAACATTTGTAAAATTTAATGATTTCTTTTTTCAGAAAAGGTTTTTGAAATAAGCAAAATATTATCAACATCATCTTCGCTGCAAATGTGTAAATATTCATTGATAGTTTTAATCTTTTCTTTTTTAGAATTGCTATCGTGATCTATACCTAACAAAAAGTAGTCAGGTGTTTTTTCCAGAAGTAAGCACCAATTAACAAATTTATCTAACTTTGTTGTACTTTCTCCGCACTCTACACGAGAAATTTGCTTATCAGTTAAATAATCCTGATCGGTGTTCGATAGATTTTTGTTCAGTTTTTCTACAAGCTGAGCTTGAGTATAATTGAGATTATTTCTCTCATTTTTCAGTCTAATTCCGACTTCTTTTAAAAATGCTTTGTTGTTCATAAAATCACCTCAATATAACTTTATCAATATTTCATCAATGTAAAAACTTCCAAAAGTAGAATAATCTAATAAAATTAGAAATTATTTAAAATATTAGAATATTCTAATAAATTGTAGAATTTTAGCAATTAAAGCACAATTTTCGATAGATAGGCATTTGATATTGAAAAAGTCTTTGAATTGAAATAATATGTAGGTAAAATAATCTAGAAAGGTGGTTTCTCTTATGAAATCTACAAACAAAACATTATCAAAAGCAATTAAAGCAATTGCAACGAATTCATTGAAGCGTGATGCTAACAGTACAACTTGTATTGCGGTATATCAGCCAAAGGCACCGTCTGCACTTAAAGAGTTTAGTAAAATCAATAAATGATTAAAAAACTGTCTGCCGGTCTTACAGATAAACTCATCAATAACGGTACGATTGATGTAGAAGAATCCGACTTATATATTTATGGATTTTTTATATTATTCACGCACATAGCTTACCTTTTACTCACATGTATATTTGGTCTGTTAATAAACTGCTTTATTGAAAGTGTTATTTTTTATATTGCTTTTCAGTTTTTAAGAAGATATGCTGGAGGTTACCATGCCAAGACTGAAACAAGGTGTGAAATAATGTCTGCCCTATCAATTCTATGTTGCATAGTGCTTATCAAGTGTTCAAAAATGTATGATATTAACATAGTGTTGCTTAGTACATCTTTAGTATTTGCTGTTTTAATATTCACTTTTTGTCCGCTTGATACCCCGGAAAAGCCTTTAACAGACAAGGAATATAAATATTTTCGCAAAATATCTTGGATAATATTATTGCTGATTATTGTTGCGATAATCGTATCATTTATTTTTAAATTTAATGTTGTATTTGCACCGTGTTGTGCAAGTTTAATACTTGAAGGTGTACTAATTTGCACGGGTCAAATTAAAAAAGCATACAGTAAAAAAAGAGCAAACTCTAAAGTGTAAAGAGTTTGCTCTTCGCCGTTATACAGACCTGTTCTTGTTATTCAAAATGATGTCGGTAACAAATTCAGTCCAACTGTAATTGTTGTTTCTATTACAAGCAGAGTCGGAATCAAAGCGAAACTGCCCACGCATTATTTCATAAACACAGAAGACGGACTGCAAGCTCCGTCTATTATTTTGCTTGAACAGATTAGAACGATTGATAAAAAACGACTTGATTCATATATCAGTCATTTGAGTCAAAAGAATATTGACGGTGTTAATGAGGCTATATTGATTAGCTTAGGATTTAATGATAGAGATGTGTCTTTATAGTATAATGAAAATAATAAAAAGAAAAATAATCTATGGAAAAGGTTTTAATGAGTATCGAAGAGGTTTGCAAGTATATAGGGTGGGGAATGACCAAAACTCGTGAGATTTTGAAGCGAAGTGATAGTGATTTTACAATACGAGTAGGAAACAGGCTGTATTCAACCATTCTTTTTAATCTTGACGGGACTCTCACCGATTTATCGCAGGTTCAAATATGGATACTACTCGCTCAAAAAAAGCGGAAGTAATTGAATATGCGCTTAGTGAATGTAATATTAAGGACAAATCCAAAGTTATATTTCTATATCTTTTGTCCGACGCATTTGTTTGTCATCGGCTTGATTAATTATTATAGTCAAAAAGTCTGAAAACACAGGTGAAGTATTAACAAATTGATTCATTTTAATTTAATGCAAAACACTCATTTGTTCCACACAGGTGGAACAAATGAGTGTTTTTTTGATTAATTGATTTTGAATTTATAGCCGCAGTTTTGACAAATGCCTACGGTTTGATTTTTAATTTTTGTTTTGCTTGTGCCTTTGTGCTTTCCGACAAGCAACCAAAGTCCGCAGGTGCAAATTATAAGAAGTGTTCTTCCCATTTTCCAAAGGCAACCATTGCCTTTGGAACTTGTTTTTGCGTTAACCTGTTCACTGACAACGTTTACATTATTGCTGCCGCATTTTGGACATACCATTATAATATTCTCCTTTCCTGATGATAATACAATTATAGCATACTGTAATTACGAGTGCAAGACAAATGTAGTGCAGATAATCAATACTGTAATGGGTACAATTGTATTGGTGATTATTATGAAAAAGTTTGAAATACCGTCGATTCCTCCGACAACAAGCAAAAGCATTCGATTTCCAAACGATTTGATAGAGAAAGTCGAAAACGCAATATCGGGCACAACCTGCACTTTTACTGCTTTTGTTATTGAGGCTGTCAGGGTTGCGCTTGAAAACCTTGAAGAGGACGAAACGGACAGTAAATAACAGCCTCTTACCTTGAAATGCATTATTTACTGTGCTATACTGAACGCAGAGGTATTTATGCCTTGTGTTTGTATTAATTTTATTTGAAAAGGGGATATTTTTATGGCTAACAAATATTCGGGCACTCAAACCGAAAAGAATCTTATGGAGGCATTTTCGGGTGAGTCGCAGGCAAGAAACAAATATACATATTTTGCATCTAAGGCTAAAAAAGAAGGATTTGAGCAGATTTCGGCTCTTTTTCTTAAAACCGCAGATAATGAAAAGGAACATGCAAAAATGTGGTTCAAGGAGCTTTCGGGCATCGGAAACACTGCCGAAAACCTTGCCGCTGCCGCAGACGGCGAAAATTACGAGTGGACTGATATGTACGAGGGCTTTGCCAAAACCGCAGAGGCGGAGGGTTTCCCGGAGCTTGCCGCAAAATTCCGTATGGTCGGTGAAATCGAGAAAAAGCACGAGGAACGCTACCGTGCGTTGCTTCATAATGTCGAGGCGCAGGAAGTTTTTGCAAAGAGCGAGGTCAAGGTTTGGGAGTGCCGCAACTGCGGTCACATTGTTGTAGGCACAAGCGCACCCGAGGTTTGCCCGGTTTGTGCACATCCGCAGTCGTATTTTGAGGTACACGCAGAAAATTATTAATTTAAAATCTTTTTGCACAGCGCAGGACAAATGCCGACAATCGGCGTTGTTCCGCGCTGTGTGCTTTTCGGCACAGAGTGTTTGTCTGTGCCGTTTCCTTTTGTGTTTTGTATAATTATGTTGAGGGCGGCTAAACTGTTAACAGTTTGTTCGGTTGACTTTGTTTTTTTGTTATGATACAATTTAATGAATGATTTATCCGAGTTAGGAGATGCAGAATGAAACTTTCTTTGGTTGTCCCTTGCTATAACGAAGAGGGAAATGTTGAAAGATTTTTCAGCGAAACAAACAGAGTTTTTGCAAATAATGTTGATGATTATGAATTCGTGTTCGTTGATGACGGCAGCACGGATTCAACATATTCAAAATTGGAATCAATCTATGTTTCAAATCCGCAAAGCGATATTCAGGTGCTTTCATTCAGCCGAAATTTCGGCAAGGAGGCTGCGCTTTTTGCAGGAATCAACAACGCAAAGGGCGATTGGGTTTGTCTTATTGACGCCGATTTGCAACAGCGCCCCGAGGTCGTTTTGCAAATGCTTGATGTCATCAGACTCAACCCTGCCGTTGACTGCGTAACCGCCTATCAGGAGGTCAGAAACGAGGGCAAAATGATGACCGCCTGCAAGTCGCTTTTTTATAAAACAATCAACAAATTATCCGATACAGAGTTTATAAACGGTGCGTCGGATTTTCGCTTGATGAACAGAAAAATGGTCGATGCGATTAAGCAAATCGGCGAGTATCATCGCTTTTCAAAGGGCATTTTCGGATATGTCGGATTTAACACGGAATATATCCCTTATACTGTTGCCGAACGCGAAAGCGGCGAAACAAAATGGGGGCTTAAAAAGCTGATGAAATATGCGTTTGACGGTATTTTATCCTTTTCTGCGTTTCCGCTTAAAATCTCCACCTATGTCGGCAGTGTTGCGTCGATAATTTCGGTAATTTATATTATAATTGTGCTTATCGAAAAACTGTTTTTCGGCATACCGACCCCGGGCTATGCGACCATCGTCATATTGATTTTATTCCTCGGCGGAGTTCAGCTTTTTTGCCTCGGTATGATTGGCGAATATCTTTCAAAAATATATATTCAGGTTAAAAACAGACCTATTTATATCTTAAAAAAGCATCTCAAAAAGGACAAAAAAGATGATTAAAAAACTGCTTGCCAAATATAAGGAAATAATAACATATGTCCTTTTCGGCGTGCTTTCTACAATCGTCAATTTCGGCGCATTTTATATTTTTAATTTGATTTTAGGCTCGTCGTTTTATCTTGCAACAAATATAATTGCGTGGCTTTTTGCCGTTGCGTTTGCTTATGTCACAAATAAACTGTGGGTCTTCGAGTCAAAAAGCTGGGCGGCAAAAGTTGTCGTCAAGGAGGTTTTGGGCTTTGCCGCGGCAAGGCTGTTCAGCCTCGGAGTTGAGGAAGTCGGGCTGATTGTTTTTGTTGAACTTCTTAATTTCAAAAGCATTTCGTTCAGCGTTTTCGGCTTTGATTTGACAGGCACACTGATTGCAAAGGTCATTTTGGCTGTGATTGTCGTTATTTTAAACTACTTTTTCAGCAAATTTGTCATTTTTAAAAAGAAAAATAAATAGCAAAAGTCTATAAATTATTGTTTATAGACTTTTTTGTTTTGGTAGTGTATAATAATTTATAGTGTATAGTCTATAACAAATGTATCGAGGTGATATTTTGGAAACTAAATTGCATTCACTCGACTCAATCGGCAAGGCGCTCGAGCATGAGCTTGATTTCAATTTCAGCGTCAGTGAAAACAAAATTAATACGCTTGAAGATTTTAATTCGATGCTCAAAGAGCCGTTTTATAATTCAAAACGAAAAATTTTTTACCGTGGCGAGCGTATCAATTCTCCCGAACGCCGCCTTGTTCCGACCCTGCTCAGAAAAAACGAAAACATCTTTCGTCAGGGCGAGTCGATAGTTAATATCGACTATGATTTTTTGTTGAATTATTACCGCGAAAAGGGAGCTTATCTTGATTTTTATCGCTATGTTTTCGGCAAAGCGTCAAAGTACAGAATGTTTGAAATTTGTTCATTTTCGCAACATTATCTTGATGAATCGCCGTTTATTGATTTTACGAAATCGTTGTTTGTTGCGCTTTCATTTGCACTGAAGGACAGGTCTGTTTTTGATGATGATATTGTTATCTATTCCGTTGAAATTGACGATGACGAGAATTATACCGACGATATTGTTACCGCCGAATGTTGGCTCCATGATTATAAGGTTACTGTCATCAATTCGCCTGAAAAAATTATGAAACAGGCGCTCGGCACTATCAAACCGTTTAAATCAAAGGAATTTTTGGAGGCGGCAAACGAGCGTGCAAAAAGTACATCGCCTACTGCCAAGTTTATTGATATTCCGACAAACGATTTGATTAAATTTCAGCAGGGCGTGTTTCTTTTGCTGACAGATTTTACAATGTTTTACAATTCGTATCTTACAAAAAGTATCCGCGATAATTTCAAAATCGTAAAATATGTTATAAACCGCGATATTTGCCCTGATTTGCTCGATGTTATATCAAATGAGGCACCGTGGTACCAATACGATTCGATTTATGATATAAATAAGGCTATCACAAAAGTTTCTCAAACAGACAACCATTATTCTATTTTGAAGAAACGGCTTAAAGATAAAAAATATTGATTTTTACCGAGAAGAGGAGTATATATGGATAAAATCGCTGTCCTTGTGCCTTGCTACAACGAGGCGCAGACAATCAAAAAGGTTGTTGAGGACTTTAAAAGGGTTCTTCCAGAGGCTGTCATTTATGTTTACAACAACAATTCAACCGACGATACGGCAAAAATCGCCGCTGAGGCAGGCGCAATTGTTCGCAACGAGTATAAGCAGGGCAAGGGCAATGTCATTCGCCGTATGTTCCGCGAGATTGACGCCGAGTGCTATATTATGACAGACGGTGACGATACTTATCCCGCAGAATTTGCGCCGCAAATGGCCGATATGGTGCTCAATAAAAATTGCGATATGGTTGTCGGAGACAGGCTTTCGTCTACATATTTTCAAGAGAATAAGCGCCCATTTCACAATTTCGGCAACGATATTGTCAGAAAAAGCATCAACTTCCTTTTTAAAAGCAAAATCAAGGATATTATGACGGGCTTTCGTGCGTTTTCATATCAGTTTGTCAAAACATTCCCGGTGCTTTCAACCGGATTTGAGATTGAAACGGAAATGACAATCCACGCTGTTGACAAAAATATGGCTGTAGGCAATGTTGTTATCGACTATCGCGACAGGCAGGAGGGCAGTGAGTCAAAACTCAACACCTTTTCCGACGGCTTTAAGGTCATCAAAACGATTATCCGTCTGTTTAAGGCGTATAAGCCGATTTGGTTTTACGGTTTGGTTGCGCTTATTCTTGCCATAATTTCAATAGGATTTTTCATTCCGATTCTTGTTATTTACGGCGAAACTGGTCTTGTACCAAAGTTTCCGACCCTCATTATGTGCTGTTTCGTAATGACCGTTGCGATTCTTTCGTTCTTCTCCGGCTCAATTCTCCAATCGCTCCGCCAAAAGGAAAAACAGGATTTTGAGTTGCATCTTAATCAGGTTTATTTCAATTTTATGCAGCTTAAAAATAAATAAAGCGATAAAGCGAAATTTAAAACCGCAGTGTTTTTTCACTGCGGTTTTGTTTGTGTTTGCTTGATTGATTCATTTTGTTAGAACAACCTTTGCGGTATAAATTCCGTTCTCGGCGGTTGCGTCATATGTTCCGTTGTATTTCTTTGCTATTTCGCTTATTATTCCGATTCCGTTGCCGTGTTCTTTTGATTTTCTGCGCTTTTTGCCGTATTCCTCGTTAGGAATTTCGTTTTTGGTTATAACCGAAAAATGTTCCTTGTCAATTTCAATTAATACGCGCGATTTTTTCGCGTTTGTTTCCGCCGCGGCACTGATTGAATTGTCGATAATGTTGCCGAGCAGTCGGCATAAATCATAATCGTCGATTTTAAGTGCAAATGTTTCGTCAACATCAATGTCAAGCGAAACGCCGCTGTTGAGTGCCTGCTTTCGTTTGAGATAAAGCACCGTGTTTATCGTGTCGTTTGAGCACGGACTGTACTGCGATATTCCGCTTATGTCATAGCTTGCCTTTGACAGTATTTCTGCCGATTTTTCCGGCTTGCCTATTTCTATAAAGCCTTTAGCTGTTGTGATAATGTTTGCATAGTCATGCTTGAGTTTGCGAAATTCCTGTTTTTCGCTGTTATACATCATAATTTGCTCGTAATCAAGCTTTGCTTTGAGCAAACTCTTTTCACTTTCAATGTTCTTTTCTTCGCGCTTTTGGTTTTTGTCTATTATAAATATTAAAACAATGTCTGCAATCATGCAAAGCGCGGTGAATGTCAAAAGACTTGCGTCAAGGGGAATGCCTTTTTTGTCCATCGCCCTGTAAACGCTGTCGGGAATGTTTTGCAACAGCGACGCTATAAACATAAAGCAGAAAAGGTGCGTTATCGGATACATAAAATATAATGTGTATTTGAAATTGTAATTAAATCCGTTCGTTTTTTTGCCGATAAGTTTTATTATAAACACAAATACAAACGAGCTGCAAAACATAAAACCGTTATATGTTAAATACAGTTCAAGAGGCATTGTAAGCGTTGTGGCAAATTGCAATGTGTTGTCGGTCAGTGCCGTCAGTATAAGAACAAATACCGTTGCCGACAGCTCCCATGCAATAAGCGGAAGTATTGACGCAAACAGCTTGTTGAAAAGTTTGCCTTCGGTCATAAATATTGAAAATACAAATACAATCACATAATATAAAACCATCAGCAAAAATTCGGATATATGCAGTTTTGAAAATGCTGATGTTACCGATATGTATGAATAAAAGACGGTAATTGCCAAAAACAGCATGCCGCTTAAAAAAGTGTTTTTCTTTTCCTTAACAATTGTGCGCAAAATGATGTAAGTGAAAAGCGCCCTTACAATGTGCGTTATCATTGTAAAAGGGAAAAATTGTGTCAAATCTACCTGATGCATTGATTTCTCCTTAAAACCAAAAAAGCCGTAATTCAATAATTGCATAAATCACGCAAAAACGGTTTTTTGCCACGCAGAAAATCAATAATCCTTATTTCTTGCTGTAACAGACCGATTATGCACGATTTTGCACACTTAGAATACCAATATAACAGATATTTTTTGCGTTGTATTGTATTTAGTAAATAACTTTATTTATGTTTGAAATTTTTGCCTTAATTTATTGCTCTTACCTTGTATTTGATAAAAAAATATGCTATATTTGTGGTGTATAAAGAAAATTCTGCGATTTTATGTTCGCATTTTAGGTGATATTATGAAAAGAAAGATTAAAACAAAAAATGTTACACCGAAACGCTTGCTGTCATTTTTCATGAGCCTTGTGCTTATGCTTACGGTGATTTTTTCAGTCGGAGTAAGCCCCGTTTCAGCCGCAACATCGGGCAAGTGGGGCGACGCTACATGGAAATATGACGCCGCAACATCAACACTTACGCTCAGCGGAACAGGCGCCAGCAAGGACTGCGGTGCGTTGATCAACAGGGCTCCGTGGACAAGCTATAAGGAAAAAATTTCAACTCTTGTTGTTGAGGAGGGCATTACCTCGCTCGGCTATTATTCGTTTTATAATATGACAAAACTAACAAAGGTTTCGCTTCCGTCAACTCTTACAAAAATCGGCGGTTTGGGAACTGTTGTCAGTGATGAGGGTAGTTACGGCTGTTTTCAGAATTGCACCGCTCTTGAAGAAATCACACTGCCGAAAAATCTCACAACAATAAACAGCTGTGCTTTCAGAGGATGCACTGCGCTCAAATCAATCACAATTCCGGACAGCGTAACCACAATCGGAAATGGTGCTTTTGCCGAATGCACAAGCCTTGCCGATGTCACATACGGCTCCGGACTCAAAGAAACCGGCGATTATGCATTTTGGAATGCCGGCGTAAAGCGTGTTACTTGGGGCAAAAATATTGCAAATCTCACCCAATACACATTCTTCGGCTGTCAAATGACGGAGATTGAAATTCCCGAAAGTGTTACTTCAATCGGTTTTCGCTCGCTTGCAAACTGCGATTTCCTTAAAAAAATCACTGTATCAAACGCAAATGCAAAGTTCACCGGCGACCCGTGTGCAGACTCTTCTCAGACGGTTACTGTTTACGGTCACTCTGCATCAACAGCCGAAACATACGCAAAAAATAAAGGTTATCAATTTGTTTCAATCGATTCATGTCCGCATGAGTCCACACATGATGAAGTCACAAAGGCTGCCACCTGCACCGAAAAAGGCTCAAAAAATACCGTTTGCGACAAGTGCGGTGCCATAACCTCAACAACCGAAATTCCGGCTCTCGGTCACAACTTTGTTGTAAACGACACTGTCGACAATCATTTGATTGACGGCCATATTTATACAAGTTATAAATGCTCTCGTGAGGGTTGCACGGAAACTAAGGAAACAATTGAACATTATCGCCTTACCAACGGTGAAACAAGGTATCTTTGGTGTAATGGGTTTTACGAGCATACAAATACAGCAACTTGCCAAAAAACAGGAATTGAAACTTTCAAATGTACTGTCGAAGGCTGTAATGCTTTTGAAAGCCATATTTCTCAAAAAACAGGCCACAGCATTCAGGATTACGAGATTGTTACGCCTGCAACCTGTACGACCGACGGCAAGAAAAAGGGCCATTGCTCGGTTTGCAACCAGGATGTCGAGGAAACCATTCCTGCAACCGGTCATCAATACAGCAGTGCCGAAGGTTCTCCCGATCTTGTAAAAAAAATCGACAATACGGCTGAGGACGGCCATATCCACGAGATTTATGCCTGCCGTGTCTGCGGTGAGCAGATAGATGTCCCCGTCCATGTCGCTTGGGTTGACGGAGCATATACATCAAATACAATTACTGAAGTTACATGTCGTGTTGACGGCATGCGTGTTGATTCCTGTACGATTTGCAATGAAAAGCGCACGGTTATAACACCGTCAAACGGCGAGCATAAATATGTCGCAACAGGCAACTCCACTGCGGCAACCTGCACAACACGCGGCTTTGTCGAGTATAAGTGTTCTGTTTGCGGCAGAATAACAAAAGAGTATTCCGATGCCCTCGGTCACGATTATGTAAAGTCCGACGCCGACAGCAAAGCTCCCACTTGCACAGAAGACGGCTATGATTATTATAAATGTTCCCGTTGTTCACAAACAAAGAAAGAAACTGTTGCGGCTCTCGGCCACAATGCTGACGAATCTCAGACAAAAATTATTGATGAACCGAGTTGCGAGGAAGCCGGCAAGGCTGTTTCCGTCTGCACAAGATGTTCAAAAGAATTTGAACTTACTCTTGCCGCTCTCGGTCATGATTATCAGGACGTAGTAAAAGACCTTGCGAATGAAAATAAGCCCGGACATTCACTTGTCACACCGACATGCTCGCGCTGCGGTCGAACAAAGACGGCTTCCATTCGTCACGATGAATGGATTGACGGTTATTATACAAATGTGGATACAATGGCGTCGACATGCACTGTTCAGGGATACACAACAGATACCTGCACAATTTGCAATACCACAAGAAAAAACCTCAAAAATGCGCTTGGTCACAATTTTAATATGACCGGAAACGTCACCTCGGAGGGAATTCAATACAGATGTACGCATTGCCTGCGAACAACATATATTGCCGGTGAACTTTTGATGAGCTATTGGTCAAATGATTTGCTCAATTCAAAGGATATTCACAGAACGGCTGTTGACAACACAAGTTATCTTGACACAAACGGTGACGGCGTTATCAACGGCAAGGATTTTGCGGCTATTCTTCACTCGTATGCGGTTTATAGGCAAAAAGTGAAGGAGGAACAAAGTTCGTCCGGCGGTGGCTCGGGAACTGATACCGGCACCGATTCGGGTAGTGATTCGGGTACAGACTCAAAAAATACCGAATCTTCGGATACAAATGCATAAATAATTTTTACGGCGGCAGGCCCATCGGGTTTGCCGCCTTTTTGATTTTGCGGTGCAGTTGACAAGCGTTTTCGGCGAATATTTATAAAAGTCGACATTTTGTTTACTGTTTTGTAACAACTTTTTTTGCCGATAATACTTTACTTTGTTCATATTTTATATTATTATTAATAAAAGATTAGTTTACCATTCTCGGAGGTGTATTATGAGCATTGCTTATAAGAGAATTTTGTTAAAACTCAGCGGTGAGGTCCTTGCAGGTGAGGCAGGCAAGGGCATTGATAATGACACCGTGTTGAAAATATGCAAAAGCGTCAAAAAGGTTGCCGATATGGGCGTTGAAGTTGCCATTGTTGTCGGCGGCGGAAACTTTTGGCGCGGCAGAACATCGGAACATATGGACAGAACAAGAGCCGACCACATCGGCATGCTTGCAACTGCCATGAACTCGCTCGCTCTCTGCGACGCGCTCGAACAGCTCGGCGCAAATGTGCGCGTTCAAACCGCTATCGAAATGCGCCAAATCGCAGAGCCGTATATCCGCAACAAGGCTATTCGCCATTTTGAAAAGGGCAGAATCGTTATTTTCGGTTGCGGCACAGGCTCACCGTTTTTCTCAACAGATACGGCGGCTGCTCTTCGCAGTGTCGAAATTAATGCCGACGCTTTGTTTAAGGCAACAAATGTTGACGGCGTTTATGATAAGGACCCGAATAAGTATCCCGACGCCGTTAAATTTGACACCGTTTCTTTCCAAGAGGTTATCACCCGCGATTTGAAGGTAATGGATTCAACCGCATTTTCACTTTGCAAGGATAACGATATGCCGATTATCGTATTCAATCTTAACGACCCGGAAAATATCGTTAAGGCTGTCAGCGGCGAAAAAATCGGTACAACGGTAACAAATTCGTAATCACAGAAATTAAAAGAGAGGTTTAATATATGGACAGAGTATTTGAAAAAACAACCGAAAGAATGGAAAAAGCTCTTGACGCACTTGAGAGAGATTTTTCAACAATCAGAGCAGGCAGAGCAAACCCGAATGTTCTCAACAATGTTGTAGTTGAGTATTACGGCACTCCGACACCGCTTAACCAAATGGCGGCTGTTTCGGTTCCCGAGCCGAGGATGCTTGTAATTCAGCCGTGGGACGCTTCAACACTCAAGGATATTGAAAAAGCAATTAATGTTGCCGAAATCGGTATCAACCCTCAAAACGACGGCAAGGTTATCCGCCTCACATTCCCACAACTCACCGAGGAGCACAGAAAAACTCTTGTTAAGGATGTTTCAAAGCGCGGAGAAGAGGCAAAGGTTGCAATCAGAAATGTACGCCGTGATTCAATGGACGATTTGAAAAAGCTTAAAAAGGATAACGAAATCACCGAGGACGACCAAAAAGACGGTGAAAAGAAACTTCAAGACATTACAGATAGATATATTAAAAATGTTGAAGAAATGACAAAGAAAAAGGAAACCGAAATTCTTTCTATCTGACATTGATTTATTTCTGGGCGTTGCATTTATGCTGCGCCCTAAAACTCTTTTTAAGGAGTAACAAAAATGGCTATTTTTTCAAAGAAAAACACATCAAACGATACCGTCGCTCCCGACAGCTTTGAGGTTTTGCCAAAACACCTCGGCATTATTATGGACGGCAACGGCAGATGGGCAAAAAAACGTGCGTTGCCTCGCTCGGCAGGGCACAAGGCAGGCGCAGAGGTCTTTCGTTCAATTTCAAAGGAATGTTCGCGCCTCGGTATAGAATATGTCACTTTTTATGCCTTTTCGACAGAGAATTGGAAACGCCCCAAAGAGGAAGTTGACGCCATTATGGCTCTTTTTAAAAGCTATCTTCTGGAGGCAAAGTCGGATATTGAGCAATCGGGCAATATGAGACTTAAGTTTATCGGCGAGCGTGACGGAATCAGCAAGGATTTGCTCGACCTTATGGACGAGGCGGAGACTGATACCGCGTCACACACCGGCACAACGGTTTATCTTGCGATAAATTACGGTGGCAGGCTCGAAATCACACAGGCTGTCAATAAACTTATCGCCGAGGGCAAAACGAAAATCACCGAGGACGATATTTCAAAAAATATTTATACATATCCCGAATGTGATTTGATTATTCGACCGTCGGGTGAGCAAAGGCTTTCAAATTTCCTTTTGTGGCAGGCGGCATACAGCGAGTTTTGGTACAGCGATGTTCTTTGGCCCGATTTTAAAAATGAGGATTTGTATCAGGCTCTCCGCGAGTTCGAAAAAAGAAACCGTCGCTTCGGCGGATAAGCAGTTTTGCTTTTTTTATTGAATTTTATTCGGCTGTTTGGACTAAATCAAAAATCCTACAGCCCGAAAGATGAATGGTGGATTATATGAAACAACGAGTTATAACAGCCGTCGTACTGCTTGCGTTGCTTGCAGTCGTTGTATGGCAGATTTATACACCGCTTTTCGTTATCGTTATTGCCTTTTTCTCGGCGGTTGCGGCAAACGAAATTATGAAATGCGCAAAAGTCAGCAACAAATTTATTTTGTGCGCAGGCACTGCATTTGCCTTTTGCGTTCCGTTTTTTGCAAGTGCTCACATTCTCGAGCCGCTTGTTTCAACGCCACAGTGGGCGCTTGTGATTAATAAAGTGCCGAATATCGTGTTCGTCATTGTGTTGATTCTTGCTTTTTTCCTTGCAATGCTGAAAGAATATTCGCACACAAAGTTTGAAGATGTTGCCGTTTCGTTCATCGCAAGCGTTGTCGTTCCTTATGGCTTTTCGATTTTCGTAAGGCTCCGCGATATTGACGGTTACAAAACGCAAATCGGCGTTTATCTCATTTTATTCGGTCTTATTTCCGCATTGGGAACAGATACCGGCGCACAGCTCGGAGGTATGGCGTTCGGAAAGCATAAAATGTCGCCGAATATTTCGCCGAAAAAGACTGTTGAGGGTGCTGTTTGCGGTGTAATTACAGGCTTTGCACTTAATCTTATCGCAATGCTCCTTTACAATCACTTTGCCGATTCACCGCTCACTCAAACGCAGGCAATCGTGCTTATGTGCGTTGAGCCGCTTATCGGAGTAATGAGTATGATGGGCGATTTGAGCGCCTCTGTTCTCAAAAGAAATTTCGGCGTTAAGGATTTCGGCAAGATTTTCCCCGGTCACGGCGGAGTTATGGACAGATTTGATTCTTCACTTTTCACATTGCCGCTTACATATTGCGTCGCAATGTTGGTTTTATAATTTTCGGAGCTGATAGATATGACAAAAAATATTTCTCTTCTCGGCTCAACCGGCTCAATCGGTACACAGTCGCTTGATGTCGCAAGAATGCAGGGCTACAATATCAAATGCCTTACGGCAAATTCAAATGTTGCCGTTATTGAAAACCAAGTCAGAGAATTTAAGCCCGATATGGTTTGTATGATGCAGGATAGCGCGGCAAAGGAACTTAAAGCAAAAATCGCCGACACACCCACAAAGGTTGTCAGCGGTATGGACGGACTCATCGAGTGCGCGACATATGACAGTGCAGATACAGTGCTCAATTCCGTTGTCGGTATGGTCGGACTTCAACCGACGCTTGAGGCTATCAAGGCAAAAAAGACAATTGCTCTTGCGAACAAGGAAACACTTGTCGCAGGCGGTCACCTTGTCACAAACCTTGCAAAACAGGAAGGCGTTTCAATTCTTCCCGTAGACAGCGAGCATTCCGCAATATTCCAAGCAATGCAAGGCTCGCCGCGAAAAGAGGCTGTCAAAAAAATCATTTTAACTGCATCGGGCGGTCCTTTCTTCGGCAAAACGCTTGCCGAGCTTGAAAATGTTAAGCCTGCCGACGCATTAAAGCATCCAAATTGGAATATGGGTGCAAAAATCACCATCGATTCTGCTACAATGATGAACAAAGGTCTTGAATTTATCGAAGCAAAGTGGCTTTTCGATATGCCGAATGACGATATTGAAATCGTCGTTCACAGGGAGTCGGTTGTTCACTCTGCAATTGTTTATCGCGACAATTCGGTTATCGCTCAACTCGGCGTGCCCGATATGAGAATACCTATTCAGTATGCGCTCACATATCCTGAAAGAGTGCCGAGTCCCGTTGACGAACTTTCTCTCACAGATTACGGCAAACTCACTTTTTTTGAGCCTGATTACGATACATTCAAATGCATCAATGTCTGCAAAGATGCAATCGATCTCGGCGGACTTCACCCGGCGGCTGCAAACGGCGCAAACGAGGAAAGCGTAAAATTATTCTTAAACGGTAAAATTAAATTTACCGACATTGCATATCTTAATAACAAGGCAATGAAAAATGCCCCTGAAATTTCGGATTTCACACTGCAGGATGTGCTCGATGCAGACCGTGCGGCTCGTGATTTCGTTTTGGAGACGGTTAATTGTTAGCAAATATTTGGAATACGGTTTATCCCATATTGATTGCGATTCTGTTTTTTGAACTTATCATCATAATTCACGAAGGCGGTCACTTTGTCGCCGCAAGGCTTATGAAAATCAAGGTCAACGAGTTTTCAATCGGTATGGGACCAAAGCTGATTCAGTTTAAAAAAGGCGACACAAAATACACTCTTCGCCTGATTCTTTTCGGCGGTTATTGCGCCATGGAGGGCGAGAGCGAAGACAGCGACGATGAAAATTCTTTTGCAAAGAAAAAAGTTTGGCAAAGATTTTTTGTTGTTGTCGCAGGCGCTCTTATGAATTTGATTTTGGGCTTTCTCGTCATCGTCATTATGCTTTCAAGCGGAAGCCTCATCGGCACAACCGAGATTGCAAAATTTGACGATAAGGCGGTCAGCTCTGCAACCTTGAAACAGGGCGATATTATCAAGTCGATTGACGGAATGAGGGTTTATACCTCTACCGATGTCACAACGGGTCTTTCGCGCTCGGGTGACGATACTCTCGATATGACTGTTTTGCGCGACGGCAAAACTCTTGACCTCAAGGTCAAATTCAATATGGAAAAATATGAGGGCAGAAATTTCATTAATATGGATTTTTGGCTCGTTGGAAATAAAAAAACAGTCGGCGGCGTTATCAAAGAATCGTTTAAAGAATGGGTTTCTTTTACGCGAATGGTTTTTCTCTCCGTTCACGATATGATTGTCGGCAAATACGGTCTGTCCGACCTTGCCGGTCCTGTCGGAACGGTCAGCGTCGTTTCAACCGCCGTCAAAACAAGTGCATATTCAATGTTGCGTATTATGGCACTGCTTACTATAAATGTCGGGCTGTTCAATCTGTTCCCGATTCCAGCACTTGACGGCTGGCGACTTTTCCTCCTCATCTTTGAGGGTATATTTAAGAGAAAACTCCCCGATAAATGGGATTGGGCAATCAACGCCGTAGGTCTTGTTTTACTCCTCGGTTTGATGTGCGTCATCACATTTTCGGATATAACAAAATTATTATAGCGTATGGTCAGAGCGTATTTCACCGCCTTTGAATTTACGCATCAAATGTCGCAATGCTCGGCTACACATTGCGACTGGCTGATTATCGTAGCCGGAAAGAATATGTGGTTTTATGACTCGTAAATCTAAAAAAATCAAAATCGGAAATACCTTTATCGGCGGCGATTCGCCGATACTTGTTCAAAGTATGCTTAATGTCCCGGCAGAGGATATTGAAGGCTCTGTCAAGCAGGCTGTCGAGCTTGAAAAGGCAGGCTGTCAAATTATCAGATTTGCAATCCCGAATAAGGACGCGCTTGCGCTTGTCGAGCCGATTAAAAACGCGGTCAGCGTGCCGCTCGTTGCCGATATTCATTTTGACTATAAACTTGCTCTCGGTGCCGCCGAAAGGGGAATTGACAAAATCCGTATCAACCCCGGCAATATCGGCTCCGAGGACAGAGTTAAAGCCGTTGCCGATATTTGCAACCAAAAAGGCTTGCCTATAAGAATCGGTGTGAATTCAGGCTCGCTCGAAAAACATATTCTCGCAAAATACGGTGCGCCGACACCCGAGGCAATGGTCGAGTCGGCCATGTATCACGCATCGCTTCTTGAAAAATTCGATTTTGACAATATCGTTATTTCAATCAAATCTTCAAATGTCAACACTATGATTAAAGCGTATGAACTTGCCGCTCAAGAGTGTTCATATCCGTTGCACCTGGGCGTTACCGAGGCAGGCACGGAGCGTATGGGTATCATCAAGTCGGCGGTCGGCATCGGCTCGCTTTTGACTCACAATATCGGCGACACAATCCGTGTCAGTCTTACCGACAACCCCGTTAAAGAGGTTTACGCCGCATTTGATATTTTAAAGGCAATCGGATTAAAAACGGATTGCCCTTATCTCATTTCCTGCCCAACCTGCGGCAGAACAAAGATTGACCTTGTCGGTCTTGCAAAACAAGTTGAGGAGAGGCTTCGCGACTGCAAAAAGCCGATTAAGGTTGCCGTTATGGGCTGTATAGTCAACGGACCCGGCGAGGCGAAAGAGGCGGATATAGGCATTGCAGGCGGTGACGGTTGCGGCCTCATTTTCAAAAAAGGCGAAATTTTAAGAAAAGTTCCCGAAGATGAGCTTTTAAACGAATTGATGAAAGAGATAGATAAATTATAATGTCACAGGTTTACCAATATTTCACAGGCTACATAGATGAGGAGGATTTGGCGTTTGTCGGTTATGCCGAAATATCGTCAATCGCTATCTCGCGCAAAATGCGCTCTATGGAGCTTGGCATCGTGTGCGACAGCGTTCTTGATTATCGCGTTATCGAAAGCGCACAAAACTCACTTAAGGAAAAACTTATGCTCAAAAAGGCAACCCTTCGTCCGCATTATAACAAGGGACTTTTTGAGCTTGATAATATAGAAAAAATTATTTCCCCCATTCGCTTACACAACACCGTTGTCAACGGATTTTTCGATGGCGTTGAGGCGGAGCTTGAGGACGATACCTTGACCCTTTGCCTTAAAAACGGCGGCAAAGATATGCTCGAGGCTCAAAAAATCGACAGCGAAATATCAAAGCTCATTTATGACGAGTTTGACATCGACCTTGTTGTTTCGTTTATGGAGGTTCAGGCGTTTGATATTGATAAGGCTGTGGCCGAGGCTGTTAAGGTTAAGCAGGAGGAAAAGCAAAAGCAAATCGAAGAGGCGGAGAAAAACACCGTCCACGAAATGCTCGGCGATACACCGCTTTATGCCGATACAAGAAAGATTATCTATGGCAGAGCAATCCGCGAACTGCCAAAGCCCATTAAGGATGTCGAAACCGATGACGGCTTTATAACCGTTTGGGGCAAACCGTTCGGTATGGATTGCAGAGATACAAAGAGGGGAGATAAAAAAATATTCTCCTTCAATGTCACCGATTATACCTCGTCTGTCAGCATCAAACTTTTTGAGCCGGCACAGGTTGTCGAGCCGATTATAAAAGCTATTAACGAGGGCGCGCCGCTTATTTTAAACGGCAGCTACGATCGCGATAAATATACAAACGAGTTTGTTCTTTTTCCGCGCAATATCGAGCGCACGAAAATGAAAGAAAAAACAGACGACGCCGAGGAAAAGCGCGTCGAACTTCATATGCATACCTCGATGTCCGAAATGGACGCAATGACACCTGCCAAGGAGCTTGTTAAGCGCGCCGCAAAATGGGGCCACAGAGCTGTTGCAATCACCGACCACGGCGTTGTTCAGGCACTGCCGGAGGCTTATGCCGCCGCAAAGGCAAACGGCATCAAGCTTATTCTCGGAATGGAGGGCTATTTGGTTGATGACAGCCTTTATCCCGATTTTATGAATATGAAATTAAAGGAATTTCGCCGCCACCACATTATTCTCCTTGTTAAAGAGGACACCTCGCTTGACGAGAGCATTCCGAAAGACGAGCGCAAGTACGGCAGAAAAAACCTTTACGAAATGATTTCACATTCAAATGTTAAAACATTCAAATCCCGTCCGCTTATTCCGAAATCGTTGCTTGCCGAAAAAAGAGCCGGTATTCTTGTCGGCTCAGCGTGTGAGCAGGGCGAAATTATTCAGGCTATTCTCCGTGGTGAGCCGCAGGAGGAAATCGAGCGCCTTGCCGAATTTTACGATTATCTCGAAATTCAGCCTAACGGCAACAATGCGTTTATGATTCGCTCCGAAAGAGAACTTCACCAAAATATCAATTCCGAGCAGGATCTTATAAATATCAACCGCCGTGTTATCGACATTGCGGACAAACAGGGCAAACTTGTCGTTGCCACCGGCGATGTCCATTTCTTGGATAAAAAGGACGCTCAAATCAGAGCGATTATTATGGCGTCAAAGGGCTTTGACGATGCCGATATGCAACCTCCGCTTTATTTCAAAACAACTGCGGAAATGATGGAGGACTTCGCTTGGGCAGGTGACAGAGCAAAGGAATTTGTTGTTGACAATCCAAACAAAATCGCCGACATGATTCAGGATAACATTCCGCCGATTCCGCCCGGAACTTTCCAGCCGTATATCGAGGGCGCTGATGATGAGCTTACAAACAAATGCTGGACAATGGCAAAAGAGCTTTACGGCGACCCTGTTCCCGAGTATGTGGCAAACCGACTCGAAAGGGAACTTGATTCAATCATTTCAAACGGCTATGGTGTGCTTTATGTTATCGCAAAGCGACTTGTTGAGGAGAGTGAACGCCGCGGCTATCTTGTAGGCTCGCGTGGTTCGGTCGGCTCATCGCTTGCCGCTCATTTCGGCGGTATTTCCGAGGTTAATCCGCTTGCGCCGCACTATTATTGCAAAAAATGCAAGCACAGCGAGTTTATTCTCGACGGCTCGGTAGGTTCGGGCTTTGACCTTCCCGCAAAGGATTGCCCGAATTGCCATATTCCTATGAAGCGTGACGGTCACGAAATTCCGTTTGAAACTTTCCTCGGTTTTGAGGGAGACAAAGAGCCTGATATTGACCTTAACTTCTCGGGTGAAGTACAGGGCCAAATCCACAAATTCACCGAAACATTGTTCGGTAAGGAATATGTGTTCAAGGCAGGAACAATGGCAACCGTTGCCGAAAAAACGGCTTACGGCTATGTTGCAAAATATCTTGACGAACGCGGACTTTTTTCAACAACCCCGAGGGCAGAAATCGACCGCCTGACTGAAGAGATATTCAAATCAAAAATCAAGCGCACAACAGGTCAACACCCCGGCGGTATGGTTGTTGTGCCCGATAAATATACGGTCGAGGATTTCACACCTATTCAATATCCGTCAAACGATGAAAAGAAAGGTACATACACAACTCACTTCGACTTCAAAAATTCACTTCACGATACATTGCTTAAACTTGACGAGCTCGGACACGATAATCCGACTTTGTATAAGTATCTTGAGGATTCAACCGGCATTCCGGTAATGGATGTCGATTTGAGCGACCCGAAACTTTATGAATTAATTACCTCAACTGCGCCGCTCGGCGTTTCTCCCGAGGATATTGATAACCCGACAGGTACGCTTGCAATCCCCGAAATGGGCACGCCGTTCGTTGTCGGTATGCTTATGGACGCAAAGCCTAAAACATTTGCCGACCTGCTCCAAATTTCCGGCTTGTCGCACGGTACCGATGTTTGGCTCGGCAATGCGCAAGAGCTTATCGAAAACGGAATATGCACAATTTCCGATGTTATCGGCTGTCGTGACGATATTATGACTCACCTTATCCATGTCGCCGAAAATTACGAAAAGCGCACAGGCAAAAAATCGCCGCTTTCAAAAAAGGATTGCTTCAAAATTATGGAATATACCCGTAAGGGTAAGGCTCCTAAAGAGTTGCCGCCGTATGAGGACGCAATGAAAACCATCGGCGTTGAGCAGTGGTATATCGACTCCTGCTATAAAATCAAATACATGTTCCCTAAAGCGCACGCCGCGGCTTATGTTATCGCCGCACTTCGTATCGCTTGGTACAAAATATATTATCCGCTTCAGTTTTACAGTGCGTTCTTCACCGTTCGCGGCGGCGCAATTGATGCCGTTGCCGCTGTTCAGGGCAAAGCCGCCGTAAAAAAGAAAATGAACGAAATCAAACTTAAGGGCAATGATGCCACCGCAAAAGAGGATTCGCAGTACACCGTTTTGCAGATTGTTATTGAAATGCTTGCGCGCGGCTACGAATTTTTGCCCGTCGATTTGATTAAATCCGATTGGCGTATTTATAAAATCGAGGACGGAAAAATCAGACTTCCGTTTTCCGCTATCGACGGTATCGGCGAAACCGCTGCAATCGCAATTGCCGACGCTGTTAAGCGCAACCCGGAGGGCTTCACCGCTGCCGATGATTTGGCAAACGAGCCGGGTGTCGGCAAAAGCGTTGTTGACGCGCTCCGCGAGGCAGGCGCTTTGGGCGATTTGCCCGAAACACGCCAAATTTCACTTTTCGGTTTTTAACATTATATATAATATGCAACACTTGATATTGACAAGATTACTTTATTATGGTAGCATATTAGCGCACTAAAGTGAACAAACTACAGAAAAGGATTTTTCGCGTATATGAAAAGATATTCAAAAATAACCCCCGAAGGCTCAAGAGATTTTCTGTTTGAGGAGTGCGACGACAGACGCAAGGTCGAGCACATCCTCGCAGATTTGTTTAAGGAAAACAGCTATCGCAAGGTTATAACACCGGCAATCGAGTTTTTCGATGTTTTCGACAGCGATAATATGGGTATCGAGCCGGAGGAGATGTATAAGCTCAGCGACTCAAAGGGCAGAACAACCGTTCTTCGTCCCGATAACACAATGCCGATTGCGCGTATGGTTGCAACAAGGTTGAGCGAAGAGGATTTTCCCGTTCGCCTTTATTACAGCCAAAATGTTTATGTCCGCTCAAAGGATTTAAACGGCAGAAGTAACGAAATTGCGCAAAGCGGCGTCGAGTTTATAGGCGACGGCTCGACAAAAGCCGATTTGGAGGTTATCTCCATGGCGATTGAGAGCCTTAAGCGATGTGAGCTTAATTCGTTTAAAATAGAAATCGGCAACGCCGCATTCTTTAATTCAATACTTGATAAAATGCAAATTACATCAACCCAAAAGGCTGATATTTGCAAGCTTATCGAGGGCAAAAACTATGCTGCACTCGGCGATTTGCTCGAGCGTATCGGCGACACAAAGGAAACAAGAGTTATAAGAAAACTTCCGCGCCTTTTCGGCGATGTTGAGGTTATTGACGAGGCAAAGGCTCTTTATGACGAGCCGAAAGCGCTCGAGGCTCTTGATTATCTTAAAAGCGTTTATTGCGCTCTTTGCGACGCAGGGCTTAAAAAGTATATTATGCTTGATTTGGGTCTTGTCAACAGGAGCAATTATTATACAGGCGTTATTTTCCACGGCTATGCGGAAGGTTCGGGCTTGACCGTCCTTTCAGGCGGCAGATACGATAATCTCCTCGGCGAGTTCGGAATGCCTGCTCCGGCTATCGGATTCGGCGTTGAGGTCACAGCCGTTTGCGAAGCAATGCGCGAGGTTATTAATGTTGAGCGACCGCTCAGAATTGCTCTTACAAAGGGCAGACTTGAAAAATCGTCGGTTGCTCTTTTCCAAAAAATGGGGCTTGATACAACTCAACTTGAAAATAAAGGCAGACGCCTGATTTTGCCGGTTGATAAATATGAGGCTGTGCTTTCAAAGGCTCCGGATGTTATTACATATGTCGAACACGGCGTTTGTGATATAGGCATCGTCGGCAAGGACACGATTGTTGAGCACGGCTCGTCATTCTACGAGGTGCTCGACCTTAATATCGGCAAATGTAAATTTGCTCTTGCCTGTCCGAAGGATACGGATTTCTTCTCGGGCTATAAGCGAAAAACCGTTGCATCAAAATATCCGAAAGTTGCAAAGGAATTTTTTGAATCAAAGGGTATGGATGTCGCTGTGATTAAAATTGAGGGCAGTGTAGAGCTTGCTCCGCTCCTCGGTTTGGCAGACGGTATCGTCGATATTGTCGAAACAGGCTCAACCCTTAAGGAAAACGGACTTGAGGTTGTTGAAGAGATATTCCCGATTTCGGCAAGGGTCATTGTCAATATGGCGTCAATGAAATTGAGAAAAGATGAAATAGAGGGCTTCCTTTCCTGTTTGGAAAAGGCTTGCTCGGAATAGGGTGAGAAAAGATGAAAATTACAAAAGCAAACGGCAAGGCTGAATATGCGCTTATCGAAAATCTTAAAAAGCGCGCAGGCGAAACCGATGAAAAGATTGTTGAAATAGTTACCACAATTCTTAACGAGGTTAAAAAAAACGGTGACGATGCCGTAAGAGAATATACAGTTCGCTTTGACGGCGGCCTGCCGAAAAAATCGGTTATCGAAAAGGACGAGCTTCAGTCTTATCTCGATAAGGTCGATGATGATTTTAAAAACGCAATCGTCAATGCAAAAAACAATATTTATGATTTCCACCTTCGTCAGGCACAACAGTCGTGGATGACTACTAAGGACAGCGGAGTTATTATGGGTCAGCGCATCAGAGGACTCCATAGGGTTGGCATTTATGTTCCGGGCGGAACAGCCGCTTATCCGTCATCTGTTTTGATGAACGCAATCCCGGCAAAAATCGCAGGCGTTAAGGAAATTATTATGGTTACCCCTCCGGGAAAAGACGGAAACCCAAATCCCAATATTATGGCTGCCGCCGCTGTTGCAGGCGTTGACAAGGTGTTCCTTGTAGGCGGCGCACAGGCTGTTGCCGCTCTTGCATACGGCACCGAAAAAATCCCAAAGGTTGATAAAATCGTAGGCCCCGGCAATATTTTTGTCGCAACCGCAAAAAAACTTCTTTACGGCATTGTCGATATTGATATGGTTGCAGGTCCGTCCGAAATCCTTATTGTTGCCGACAAAACGGCAGACCCGGCATTCCTTGCCGCAGACCTTATGAGCCAGGCAGAACATGATAAAATGGCTTCCGCAATTTTGCTCACAACTTCGCTTGAACTTGCAAAAGCAACTCTTCACGAGATTGATAAACAGCTAAAATACCTTGAAAGACAGGTTATTATCGAAGAATCGCTCGAAAACTACGGCGAAATTATCGTTTGTGAGGATTTGACTCAGGCAATCGACTTTGCAAACGAGCTTGCACCGGAGCATCTCGAGTTATGTGTTGCCGAGCCGCTTAAATATATCGGCAAGGTTGACAATGCAGGCTCTGTTTTCCTCGGAAATTGGTCACCCGAGCCGCTCGGCGATTATTATGCAGGACCAAACCACGTTTTGCCGACATCGGGCACGGCGAAATTTTTCTCACCTCTCTCGGTTGACAGTTTTATAAAAAAATCATCGTTCATTTATTACACACCCGACGAATTGCGCAAGGCAAAGGACGATATTATCAAACTTGCCGACACAGAGGGTCTTACCGCTCACGCAAATTCAATCAAGGTTCGTTTTGAATAAAGGATATTTATATGAGAACATCTATTGTTGAAAGAAATACAAAGGAAACACAAATTAAGGTCGAACTTTGCCTTGACGGCGGCGCTGTCGAGGTTTCGACGGGCATCGGCTTTTTTGACCATATGCTCACGGCGTTCGGCGTTCACGGCGGCTTCGGTCTTAAGGTCACCGTTAAGGGTGATTTGGAGGTCGATACTCACCACACCGTTGAGGATACGGGTATCGCGCTCGGTATGGCGTTTAAGCAGGCGCTCGGCGATATGAGCGGCATCGAGAGATACGGCACATTTTTCATTCCTATGGACGAAAGCCTTGTTCAAGCCTCGCTCGACATTTCAAACAGACCGTTTCTTGTTTTCAAGGCTGATTTTAAGCAGGAGAAGTGCGGCGATTACGAAAATTGTTGCACCGAGGAGTTTTGGCGTGCCTTTGCAATGAATGCAGGCATTACGCTCCATATCATTGTCCTTTACGGCGCAAATGCTCACCACGAAATCGAGGGCATTTTCAAATCTGTTGCCCATGCGCTTAAAATCGCAGTCAAAAGAAATGCCGACGGCACCGTTCTTTCCACAAAGGGTGTATTATAATAAAGGATATTAAAATATATGATTATTTTTCCCGCAATTGATATTATAGGCGGCAAACCCGTCAGATTGTTTAAGGGCGATTTTTCAACCGCCGAGCAGGTGGCAGACGATGCACTTGAAACAGCTGAAAACTTTGTCAAAGCAGGCGCACAATGGATTCATATGGTTGACCTTGACGGCTCGCTCAAAAAGGAGCGTGTCAACAGCGAAACTTTTGTTTCCGTCGCAAATCAAACACCGCTTAAAGTCGAAATCGGCGGCGGCATACGCACCATGCAGGATATTGATTATTATGCAAATCACAATATCAGCCGCGTAATTCTCGGCTCCGTTGCTTTGAAAAATCCCGAGCTTGTCCGTCAGGCTGTTAAGGAGTTCGGCTCGCTTATAGCCGTCGGAATAGACGCAAAGCACGGCTTTGTCGCAACAGAAGGCTGGACAGAGGGCAGCGATACCCATTTTATCGACCTTGCAAAACAGATGGAGCAAATGGGCGTTGAAACTGTTATTTATACAGATATTTCAAAAGACGGCACGCTCAGCGGTCCGAATGTTGAACAACTTGTCGAGCTTAACAATGCCGTTTCGTGCAATATAACTGCCTCCGGCGGAGTTACGAATATCGACGATATTACAACACTTCGCGACAAAGAACTTTACGGCGCAATCTGCGGCAAATCAATATATCAGGGCACATTGAGCCTTAAAGATGCAATTGATGTTTGCAAATAATTTGAAGGAATATTATAATGGATTTAGATAAATATTTTAAAAAAGGCGATTTAATCCCGGCAATCGTTCAGGAGGACTCAACGGGCGAGGTTTTGATGCTTGCTTATATGAACAGAGACTCTATGCAAAAAACGCTTGAAACGGGATACACCTGGTTTTGGTCGCGTTCTCGTCAGGAGCTATGGAACAAGGGCGCAACTTCGGGTCATCTCCAAAAAATAGTTGATATTAAAGGCGATTGCGACGATGATACATTGCTTATCAGAGTTATTCAAACGGGTGCGGCTTGCCACACAGGCAACCATTCGTGCTTTTTCAATAATATAGATTTTAGCAAAGCTAAATAATTTCGGAGAATATTTATGGATTATATCAGAAACGATTATGAAACTATCCTTGCGCGTAAGGACGCTAAGGAGGAAGGCTCATACACTTGCTACCTTTTTGAGCAGGGAATTGACAAAATTTTGAAAAAAGTCGGCGAGGAATCGACCGAAATGGTTATCGCCGCAAAAAACGGAGTTAAGGAAGAAACGGTCGGCGAAATTTGCGACCTTCTTTATCATACGCTTGTTATGATGGTCGATCAGGGAATTTCAATTGAGGATGTCGAGGCAGTGCTCCAAAAGCGCGCCGAAAAGGCAGGCAATTTAAAGAAATTTCATAAGGTAGACAAAAACTCATAATGGCGCACAAAAAATGGATAATCAGGCAGGCTGATAAGGAACGGGCATCTGCCGTGAGCGAAAAATTTAATATTGACGCTTTCGTGGCATTCTTGCTTGTCAGCCGCGGAATAACGGACGATGCGGATATTGCCGCCTTTTTGTCCGACAGCTATATGCTTGCCTCACCGTTTGATTTTGTCGATATGGAGGAGGCGTCGTTCGTTATCGGCGATGCAATTGACAACGGCGACAAAATCTGCATTTACGGCGACTATGATTGCGACGGCGTAACCTCAACAGCACTTTTGTATTCTTATTTAAGAAATGAGGGTGCTGATGTTTGCTATTACATACCAAGCAGGGAATCCGAGGGCTACGGGCTTAATAACAGCGCCATAGATAAAATTGCCGCAGACGGTGTAAATCTTATCATCACTGTTGATAACGGCATAAGCGCAATTGAACAGGCAAATCATATCTATGATTTGGGTATGCAACTTGTTATAACGGACCACCACCAAATCGGCAGCGAGTTGCCGCGTGCGGAGGCGATAGTCAATCCGCACCGCCCCGAAAATAATCTTAAATTCAGAGAATACTGCGGCGTCGGTGTTGCATTCAAACTCGTTTGCGCAATGTATGACGGCGACGCACAGGACATTTTATACGAATATGCCGATTTTGCGGCGATAGGCACAATTGCCGATATTATGCCGCTTACAGATGAAAACCGTTCGCTTGTCCGTGCAGGACTTGAAAAAATAAATAACAATCCGCGTCCGTCAATAAAAGCGTTTGCCGAGTCAAATTCAAAGAAAAGCTATACAGCAAACGATATTGCGTTTCAGCTTTGCCCTCGCATCAACGCCATGGGCAGAATGGGCGACGCGTCGAGAGCGGTTGAGTTTTTAATCAGCGAAAATCTTGACGATTGCCGCGAAAAATGCAATCGGCTTAATCTTGAAAATACAAACCGTCAGGAAACAGAAAAAAATATTCTCGACGATATTGAGCAAAAAATCGAGGCAAATCCGTCGCTTGTCAAGGGCAGAGTTATCGTTATCGACGGCGAGGGATACCACCATGGTGTCATCGGTATTGTCGCAAGCCATCTTGTCGATAAATACGGCAAACCGTCATTTGTTATCGGCGTTGATGAAAACGGCATTGCGCGCGGCTCGGCTCGCTCAATAGACGGTTTCAATATTTATGACGCAATCAGTGCTTGCGGCGACGATTTGATTCAGTTCGGCGGCCATCCGCTTGCCGCAGGAATTACTCTCAATCAGGATAAAATAAACGATTTCAGGGAGCATATCAACGCATACGCCAAGGAAAAATATCCCACAATGCCCCCGCTTTCGCTTACTCTCGATTATAAAATTTCACCCTTTTATTTAACACTTGACCTTGCAAATGCGCTCCAATCGCTCGAGCCGTACGGCGCAGGAAATCCGCAGGCTGTTTTCGGTGTGTTTAATATGAATTTGCGCGCTGTTACTCCGCTTAAAGAGGGCAAGCATCTCAAACTCGAACTTGAGAAAAAAGGTAAAAAAATATGGGCAATCAAATTCGGTCAGAATGCGGAGAGTTTTCCCTACAAACCGGGCGATGTGATTGACCTTGCCGTTAAAATTTCGCTTAATCATTACAACGGCAAACTTTATCTTTCAACTCATATTGTCGATGTCAGGCTTTCGACAACCGATGACGATGCCTATTTTAAAGAACTTAACGATTATAATTTGTTTTTGCTCAACGGCAAGGGTGACCCCTCGCTTTATCCCGACAGGCAGGTGTGCAAAATCGTCTATTCTTATTTAAAGCAAAACGGCGGATGGAATTACTCACTTGACGATTTGTATTTCAGATTGCAGGGCAGGGTAAACTATTCTCAGCTTATGTTTTCACTCAAAGCGTTTATGCAGTCGGGATTGATTACATTCGATTCAAAAATATCATTAAACAATGTTCAAAATAAAGTGAATTTAGAGGATACAAAAATACTAAAAACCATTAAGGAGCGACTTATCAGTGGATAACGGCACAACCGAAAAATATAACGACCATTTTTATGAGTTTTTCGAGCAAATAAAGGCAAATCCCCAATATGACAGTGCAAAAATCGAAAAAGCATATCTCCTCGCACACGATGCGCATAAAAACCAATTCAGGCGTTCCGGCGAGCCGTATATTATGCACCCGGTTGCCGTAGCGAAAATTCTTTTTGAACTCGGTATGGATAATGAAAGCATCATCGGCGCACTGCTTCACGATGTTGTCGAGGACACGGAATACAATTTGGACTATATCCGCAAGGAATTCGGCGACGATGTTGCTCTTCTTGTCGACGGCGTCACAAAACTCGGTCAAATTCCGCTTTCAACAAGGGAAGAGGTGCAGGCAGAGAACATAAGAAAAATGTTTATCGCGATGAATCAGGATGTCAGGGTTATTATCATCAAGCTTGCCGACAGACTTCATAATATGCGCACCCTCGAACATATGCCGCCGTATAAGCAGCGCGAAAAATCGCTTGAAACGCTCGAAATTTATGCCCCAATCGCTCACCGTTTAGGTATCCGTGCCTTTAAGGAAGAGCTTGAGGACCTCGCAATCCGCTATCTTGACCCGATTGCCTATAAGGAGATTGAAAACAATCTTTCTATGAAAAAGGAGGAGGGCGAAAAGTTCCTCGAGGATATAAAGTCACAGATAAATGCAAAAATCACGCCGATTATGGCACATTCTCAAATCACCTCGCGTGTAAAATCCGTTCACGGCATTTTCCGCAAGGTTTATATCAAGGGCAAAAATTTTGAGGAAATTTACGATATTTATGCCGTTCGTATAATCGTTGACACGCTTATTGACTGCTACAATGCGCTCGGCATAGTTCACGATATGTTTACTCCGCTCCCCGGCAGATTTAAGGATTATATTTCAACACCGAAGCCCAATATGTATCAGTCGCTTCACACAACACTGCTTTATCACGGTGTTCCGTTTGAGGTGCAAATCCGCACATGGGATATGCATAAAACGGCTGAATTCGGTATCGCCGCACACTGGAAATACAAACTCGGCACGGGCGGCAAAGACAATTTTGATTCCTCATTGCAATGGATTCATCAGGTGCTCGAAAGCGGCGAAAGTGCCGACAACCCGGAGGAAATGGTTTCTTCAATCAAGGGCGACCTTGCCATTGACGAAATATTTGTTTTCACTCCAAAGGGTGATGTTAAATCACTGCCAAAAGGCTCAACCGTTATCGATTTTGCCTATGTGATTCACTCCGCTGTCGGCAACCGTATGGTCGGTGCGAAACTCGACGGCAGAATTGTTCCGCTCGACACTGTAATCAAAACAGGTCAAATTTGCGAAATTATCACATCAAACGCACAGGGCAAGGGTCCGTCGAGGGATTGGCTCAAAATCGTGCGCACTGGTGAGGCAAGAGCAAAAATTCGCGCTTGGTTTAAAAAAGAACGCCGCGACGAAAATATTCTTGAAGGTAAAAATCAGCTTGAGCACGAATTTAAGCGAAACTACCTCCGTTTCGACGGCGACAAACTCTCCGAGTTTGTCAAAAAAATTGCCGAGCGTCAGCGTTTTTCAAGCGTGGAGGATTTTTATGCCGCTATCGGCTACGGCGGTGTCCAAATCAGTCGCCTAATGCCCGGTATTAAGGACGAATATAACAGAAATTGGAAAATCAAAGAGGAAACTGCCGCTCCTGTTGTCAATAAGGTTGAGCAGGTTAACCGTGAACCGAAATCCTCGGGCGGTGTTGTTGTCGAGGGCATCGACAATTGCCTTATCAATATGGCGCGCTGCTGCAATCCTCTTCCCGGCGAAAATATCATCGGATTCATCACTCGCGGGCACGGTTTGACAATTCACCGTCGCGACTGCAAAAATGTTCCGGTTGATATTGCCTCATCACCCGAGCCGGAGCGTTGGATTAACGCCCATTGGGACAACAGCATTAAGGTCGAGGCTCGCTCAACGCTCAATGTTTACGCTATCGACCGTGACGGCGTTGTTCTTGATATTACAACGACTATGGCAGGTGCTCATGTCAAAATTCACTCAATCAATGCCCGCCCGATTAATGACGGAAATTGCCTCACAACAATGACAATCAGCGTAAACGGCAAGGAGCATCTTGAGTCTATTATAAAAATGCTCAACAAAATCGACGGCGTTTATTTGATTGAGCGAACAGAACTTTAATTTTCGGAGATGTTATGAAAGCAGTTATTCAAAGAGTTAAATATTCAAATGTTAAAATAGACGGCGAAATTGTCGGCAAATGTGAAAACGGATTTATGATTTTGCTCGGCGTTTGGCAGGGCGATACAAAAGCGGATGCCGACAAACTCGTCAAAAAAATTCCGAATTTGAGAATTTTCGAGGATGAAAACGGCAAAATGAATTTGTCCTGCCTTGATATTGGCGGCGAAATTCTCGTTATATCACAGTTCACACTCTGTGCCGATTGCTCGCACGGCAGGCGACCGTCTTTTACAAATTCCGCACCGCCAGACGAGGCAAACTCGCTTTATGAATACTTCGTTTCCGAGCTTAAAAACTCGGGTGTCAAAAGCGTTCAAACGGGCAGATTCGGCGCCGATATGCAGGTTGAGCTTGTCAATGACGGACCTGTTACAATAATTCTCGATTCCAAGGAGCTTCACTGATGATTGTTAAAAATGCCACATTCGGCAATATTCAAAACAACTGCTATTTGGTTGTTGACGAAAAAACAAACTGTTCCGCGCTTGTTGATTGCACGGAGTGCTCACAAAAAATGCTCGATTTTATCGGCGAGACCGATTTAAAATACATTTTTCTCACACACGGTCACTTCGACCATATTACCGGTGTAAAAGGCGTCAAGGAAAAATACGGCGCACGCGTTGTAATTTCGCACGAGGACGCACCTATGCTTTCGTCTGCAAAACTGTCGCTTGCGGCATTCTGCGGCGGCGAGCAAAATATTGTTGAACCGGATATTCTTGTGGCCGACGGCGATGTTGTCAAACTCAACGATATTGAGTTCAAGGTTATTTCGACACCAGGTCACACAAAGGGCGGCGTTTGCTATCTTGTCGGCGATTATATTTTTACGGGCGACACGCTGTTTTTCTGCTCCTGCGGAAGAACTGATTTCCCCGGCGGCTCGTCACAGGAAATTATTGCGTCACTCAAAAAAATTGCCGCTCTCGACGGCGATTTAAAGGTTATGCCCGGACACGACAGACTTTCAAATCTCAATTTTGAAAGAGAAAACAATCCTTATATGAAAATGTAGCTTATGATTTTAAAAAATATCAACCACGATTACGGCTATCACACTCAAAAAATCGCCACAATGTTTTTCGCGCTCGAGAAAATCAAAGTCGATTGCGACGGCGATGATGATATAGTTGTCGAAACAATAAAAAACGGCGATGAGATAACAGTAAACGCAAGGGTTTATTCCAAATACATATCAAAATCTTCAAATATCGGTGACGACGACGGTGCACACGCGTTGTCACTTTTGCTTTATGATACTCTTTGTGAGGTAACTTGTTTCAATGTTCCGTGGGGAATACTCTACGGCGTTCGCCCTGCAAGGCTTATGCACGCCACAGCCGAAAAAATAGGTGACAGCGCGGCTTATCAAAAATTCATTTCCGACAGGGTGGAGCCGTCAAAAGCACAGCTTGCGCTCAATGTTATGCACAGCGAAAACAAAATTATTGCGCTTTCGACGGCGCGTTCTTTTTCGCTTTATGTTTCAGTTCCGTTTTGCCCGACAAGGTGCTCGTATTGCTCGTTTGTTTCGCACAGCATAGCAAATGCGGCGGACCTTATTTCGCCTTATGTCGACTTGCTTTGTCGCGAGATTGCGGAAAACGGCAAAATCGCCGCTAAACTCGGTTTGCATCTTGAAACAATCTATTTCGGCGGCGGCACACCGACAACGCTTTCTGCCGAGCAACTCGATAAAATCCTCACTGCGGTTGAAAATGCATTTGATTTGTCAACACTGCGTGAGTACACTGTTGAGGCAGGCAGACCCGATACCGTGACCGAGCAAAAACTCAACACTCTTTTTGCCCACAATGTCGGCAGAATCAGCATCAATCCCCAAACATTTAATGATGCGGTGCGTGCCAATGTCGGCAGGCGCCATACTACGGAGCAGACAATCGCCGCCTATAATCTTGCGCGCAAGGTCGGCTTTGAAAATATCAATATGGATTTTATAGCAGGGCTCAACGGCGATACGCTCGATTCGTTTAAAAACAGCATCGACACTGCCGTTGATATGGGTGCCGATTCCGTCACCGTTCACAATCTCGCCCTCAAAAGCGGTGCATATCTCGTAACCGAGAAAGAATATTTCGACCTCTCACAGCGCAACACCGCCTACAATATGATTGATTATTCCGCACAAAAACTTTCCCAAAGCGGTTATTATCCTTACTATATGTACCGTCAAAGTAAATCACTCGGCAACCTTGAAAATGTCGGCTGGTGCAAGACTAACAAGGACTGCTTATATAATGTTTTTATGATGGATGAAACGCATACTGTTCTTGCGGCAGGTGCAGGAGCGGTCACAAAACTGAAAAATCCCCAAACATCGCATATCGAAAGAATATACAATTTTAAATATCCGTATGAATATATCAACGATTTTCAAGTGTTAATAGACAGAAAATTCCAAATAGTCGATTTTTATAATAAATAATCACTTTTAGTATTGCAAAACTGTACTTATTGTAATATAATGAAAGTATAAAAGAGGTGTTAATTATGGGTATTTTTGATGATGTTTTAAACAGTGCAAAAACAGGTAATTTTGAAGAGGTTTTAACTAAAACCAAAACCTATGCCGAGGACGCTGCAAAAAAGAGCGCAGAAAGGCTTGAGATTTCAAAAAAGAAGATTGAATTGCTTGATTCAAAAACAAAACTTGTCAAGGCTTACGAAAATTACGGCAGATTGCAGTATGCTCTTGTCGAAGGCGATGAGGTTTCACCCGAGGAGCTTAAGTCGTTAGAGGAGGAAATTCAACTTCAGAAGAACAGAACTGAATATCTTGATGCCGAGGTTGAAGAACTTCGCCAAAAATTCCTTGACAGCCTTTCAAGAAAAAACCAAAAAATATACGAGCGTGAAACTCGCCGCAGTGAAAAAGAGGCTGTTCGTCAAGCTCGCCGCGACGCAAGGCATCCGTCACCCGACATCAGTATTGATGCCGAGGAGAATGACGAATAATTTGCCGGTGTAATATTTTTAAAAACCCAATAATATAAATTTAAAGCAATGCATATGCGTTGCTTTATTTTTTTATTTGGTGATTTTGTGAACAATAGGTCAAAATATATTTCCTCCGCATTGCTTCTTGTTATAACCTCGATTTGCATTAAGGTTATCGGCGCAATCTATAAAATTCCTCTAACTGCATATATAGGCGCGGTCGGCAGGGGATATTTTGCCGCGGCTTACACAGTTTGTTTGCCTGTTCATGCGCTCACTATGGGATGTCTGCCTGTTGCGCTCTCGCGCCTTGTCAGCAAATATAATGCAAATTCAAATAAAACCGCTATCGTTGGTCTTAAGTTCGCATCGTCAAAGCTGTTTTGCGTTGTCGGTTTTGTCGGTATGTGTGTTGTGCTCATCGTTGCATATCCTTATTCCGTTTTTATCGCCGACGCGCCGAAAAGCGTTTATACAATTGTCGCCCTTGCACCGAGCGTGTTTTTTTCATGTCTCGCCGCCTCCTACCGCGGATATTATGAGGGCTTTCAAAATATGGTGCCCACCTCCGTATCGCAGTTTATCGAAGCGGTGTCAAAAATGATTTTGGGCATTGCGTTTGCAAAGCTTTCCGTGCTTTATATGTTTTCGCAGTACAGCCAAACCGGCAAAATCTTTTCCAACGCCGTTTTAAGCGACAGGCAAGCCTTTTCTGTTATATATCCGTATGCCGCCGCTGCCGCTATGCTCGGCGTAACCATTGGCGCAATTTTAAGCTGGCTTTATACCGCGGTTTATTATGCAATAAACGATAAAATAAAAATCAAGCCGCAAAAGGCGCAGGTGAAGTATGCAAAAAGCGAGCTAATATCTTTTGCAATGCCGATTATGATAAGTTGTGCCGTTCAAAGCGTTTTTCAGTTTTTGGATACCGCAACAATCCAAAAGGCTCTTTCCCTGATTGATAAAGATGCGCTTCGCTTAGCTTATTCCGACACTCTTTCCGTTGCCGATATTCAAGACTCCGAGCTTTCGACATTTCTTTACGGTGTTTATAATGCCGCACTCGATTTTAAAAATCTTGTTCCCGGCATAACAATGGCGCTCGGTGTTGCCTCCGTTCCGGCAATAAGTGCTGCGTGCGAAAAGGAGGATAACGCCCACCTTTCATATCTCGTTAATTCGATTTATAAATACTCGTCGCTTGCCTCAATGCTCGGCGGTCTTTTGCTCATTATTTGCGGCGATGACGCGCTGTCCGTTTTCTACTCGTCATCCTCGCCCGAGCTTGTCACGGCGTGCTCTCCGCTTGTCAAATTGTTTGGCTTGGTTGTGCCCGTTTTCTCACTCGTCGGCACTGTTGTATTCTCCGTGCAGGCTATCGGTTGCCCGGAAAAATCAATTAAATCGTATGTTGTCGCAGGTGTTATTCGCGTTGCGCTCAATATAATTCTTGTTATGAACCGCCATCTTGTTCTTGCCGGCGCAATTCTGTCCGATACGGCAGGTTATACAGTTATGCTGATAATGAACTGCGCCGTTATGAAAAGACAAAGGAATATAAAATTTGATTTCGTAACCGTGATTTTAAAACCGCTTTTGGCATTCGGCGTTTCGTATTATCTTTCAATTTATATTATTTCACATATCAAATATGTGTTTTCTCCGCTGCCCGGTATGATTGTCAAGGCGATAATTCCCACCGCTGTGTTCTGTATATTGTGTTTTTCGTTAAAATTACTAAATTTTGACAATAAAATTTTAACTCGAAAACCTAAAAAAACGGCTTAAATACTTGCATTTTTGGGCAAAATATAGTAACATTATGTTAATCGCGCAAGCGACATTTTATTAAAGGGTATAGGTTATGTCAGCAGAATTTGAAATTAAAGACAAATATACTATTGAGGATTTGGTTTCTATCGTTAAAGTTCTGCGTGCCCCCGGCGGTTGCCCGTGGGACCGTGCCCAAACTCATGACTCAATTAAAAAGAATTTCATTGAGGAAACCTATGAGGTTGTAGAGGCGATAAATAAGCATGATACAGGCGGTTTAAAAGAAGAACTCGGCGATATTTTGCTTCAGGTTGCCCTCCATTCCGAGATGGAAAGCGAAAAGGGAAATTTCGATTTTAACGATGTTGCAAATGATATTGTTAAAAAGCTCGTTTTCAGACACCCACATGTTTTCGGCTCTGTTCAGGCGGACGATGTCGATTCGGCTCTCAACAGCTGGGACAGCGCAAAACAGGTCGAAAAAAGCATCAAATCCCAGACGGACTCAATGCTCCGTGTGCCGAGAGAGCTGCCTGCGCTTATGCGTGCGCAGAAAGTTCAGCACAAGGCGGCAAAAGTCGGTTTCGATTGGGATGATGTCAGCGGTGCAGTGGACAAACTTTACGAAGAAATTAATGAGTTAAAAACAGCCGTGTCCGATAATGTCAAATCGGAAATTGAGGACGAATTCGGCGATGTTTTGTTCTCCTGTGTTAATATTGCACGCTTTTTGGATGTTGACAGTGAGGAGGCGCTCACCGGCGCCACCGACAAATTTGTTTCAAGATTTTCAACTGTCGAGCAGCTTGCACGGGAGCGCGGAATTGATATGAATTCAGCCGATATTGACGAACTTGACAAGTTATGGGACGAGGCTAAGAAAATAAAAAAAGCCGAATAATCGGCAAACGGAGGAATTTTTTATGAATAAAACAGAACTCGTAGCAGCAGTTGCTGCAAAGGCAGAACTTTCAAAGAAAGACGCAGACGCAGCAGTATCAGCAGTAGTTGACGCTATTACAGAAGCACTTGCAGATGGCGACAAAGTATCTCTCGTAGGTTTCGGTACATTCGCAGTTAAAGAGCGCGCAGCTCGTACAGGCATCAATCCGCGTACAGGCGAAAGCGTAGAAATCGCTGCATCAAAGGCTCCTGCATTTAAGGCAGGCAAGGCTCTCAAGGACGCTGTAAATAAGTAATCTTTGATCTTTTACCGGAGCTGTCGCAAGATGGCTCCGATTTTTTATTCTCGCTCGGGTGATAAAATATATCGAACAGCATCACTTGTATGCAAACGGCTGTTAACCGACAGATAATATTCAATCGAAAGGCAGTTTTTATGCGACTTGACAAATATTTAAAAGTTTCGCGCATCATCAAGCGCCGCACTGTTGCCAATGAGGCATGCGACGCCGGCAGGGTAGAGGTCAACGGCAAAGCCGCCAGGGCATCATATGATGTTAAGGTCGGCGATGTTATCAAACTCACTCTCGGCGACAACGAACGCTCGTTTCGCGTTGAAGAAATCAGCGAGCATGCGCTCAAAGAAGATGCGTCAAAAATGTATAAAATTTTATAATTTCAAACCGAAAAAAAGCCTTGCACATTTGATTTGTGCAAGGCTTTTTAATCGTCTTTATTGATGTATTATGTTGTCAAAATCCTGCTTTGCGACAGTCTCAAGATCTTTCGGCGTTTTGATTACCGTCTTGTCATATACATATGACATTGCCTGAACCAAGCCGATAACAATCATCATCATTATTATCTGCTTTGGCGAGTTGAAAATATAGTCGCTCAAGCCGAATACGAAAAATCCCACAAAACTTGTCGCAGCCGCAAATGTCAGCGTTATTTTGAGCTTGTTGTTTGAGTTGATTTCGAGAAGTTTGCCGATTGTGATTGCAATTACAATAAACAACAAAATCAATCCCACAATGCCAAGCTCCATCCAAATTTCAAGCACAAAATTGTGTGCATGCGGTTTGTTGAGTCCGTATTCACTGAACAAAATCTTGCCCGTTTCTTCCATTCCGAAACCGTTACCGACAATCAGCGTATTTATATGGTTTGAAATGTAGTCGATAATGTTTCTCCAAATGTTGAAATGTGCTTCTGACGATTGAAGTGCCTCAACTCCGTTGAGCATTTGATAGTTCTGCCAATACTGCATATTTGCACTCGTCAAAACGGTAATTTTGCCGTATCTCGTGAGCAGTGCAAGCACCGTGCATATTCCGGTCGGAATTGCGGACAAAGCAAGTTTTTTGCCGTTCTTTTTGATATGAATAACGAACAAAAATGCCCACTCAATCAGCATTATTATACTGCCCGCTCTTGTAAGCGTCGATGCCATACCGGCCGCAATGCAAGTGATAGCCGAGAAATAAATAACACTTGTTCTTTTTGTGCTTGCGTTTAAAAACAGATATATTGCAAGAGGAAATGCAACAACCATCATCGTTGCCAGCAAATTCGGGTTTGAGAAAAATCCGCTTGCTCTCGAACTCCACATATTTGTTGAAATTTCAAACGGAAGAAGGTCATAAATAAATGCGTCGAGATTGCGATAATACGGTGTTGTGAGCACAGCCGATTGACTGAGCTTGCCGTTTATCCAAAGTGCATACGAGCCAATTTGAATTGCCCCTACAAGGCCGTTCAAAGCTGCCGATGCTACAAACGCCGTGATAACTTTTTTGATTCTTTCCTTAGTTCTTGCAAGGTTGTAAATCATGATTTGCATCAGTATCACTGCCCACCAAAGCCCTGCACAGCCCAGTGTGTCAAGCTTGTTCGGCGACCATAAAACGCTTATCAGCATATACGCCATAAATATCATTTCAACTTTGCCGACCGTTCCGACTTTGGCAAGTCTGCCCTCGCGTGTCCACTGCCTTTTAAAGATAATGTACGCCGCAAAAAGGATAAACGGGCTTATGTATTCCGGCAAAAGGAAAAATAAAAATACCGTTCCCAAAAGCCAATACCAAGCCGGGTTGTCAAAAAATTTAAGCCGTGCTTTACCGAGCAGATAATCTGCGCGGTTAACATACCATTTAAGTCTTTCTTTCATATAAAAATCCCCATAGATTATAATTTATATAACATATCTACTCTATACTACAATAATTTGCATCGTTTTGCAAGTAGTATATTTATCCTTTTTGATATTTTATTGCCGATTTGTTTAGAAAAATTTAATTGATTTTTTACCGTTTATAAACAATAACCGCCTTTTGCGGTGTTGCAATATTTTGTTTTATATTGTATAATGGTTGCTATATTATTAATTTAAAATTATGGAAGTGCTTCTTATGAAAGAAAATAACACAAACGAATTTGAAAATAATCAAGATGAAATGAAAGCAGCCGATACTGCCCACACGGGCGGCTCGGCGGATACTGTCAATAATGCCGCAAGCGACTCAAACTACGAGCAAAATGACAATTGGGAGTTTGAGGCAGAGGCTCCGACCGTCAGCGGCAGTGTGATTGACGGCGGCGATTTTGAAATCGAACTCCCTGCAGAGAAACCGAAAAAGGTTGAAAAATCGGCAGACAAAAAATCAGCCGAGCCGAAAAAGAAAAAAGACCGTGACAGCGCAAATACAACAAAATTCCTTTTAATCGCAATTTTTCTTGTTATTGTTGCTACCGTTTGCGGCTTCTTCGGCAATCAATATTATAATCAGCCCAATATTTCCGAAAAGAAAAATCCCGGCAATGTTGTAATGAAAATCGGCGACGAGGAAGTCACCGTCGGTATGTATAATTTCTATTATACTCAAATCGTTAATCAGTACACAACATATGCCTCATCATTCGGTCTTGACACCACAAAGGATTATTCAAAGCAAACCGTAACCGATGATGACGGCAAGCAAACCACTTGGGACAAGGTGTTTGTTGACCAAACAGTCAGCCAGCTTCAAAGAACGCTCTCACTTTATCAGGATGCTGTGAAAGCAAATATGACACTCACCTCCGACCAAAAGGATGAGATTAAATCCGAGCTTAAGAATTATTCCGATTCGGCAAAAAAGAGTAACCTCAGCGTTGACGATTATATCAGCCAAACTTGCGGCGATTACTGCGGCTATGAAACACTAAAATCTGTTTACGAGCAAAGCTATCTTGCCGAGAATTATTATTACAAAACATATGTAAACACAACCGCAACCGATGATGAAATCAATGCTTATTTCAAGAAAAGCGGTAAGAATAATTGCTACAATACCGGCTTTTCATATGTTTCGGTTTCTTACACTAACGACGATAAAAGCAACTACTCGTCCGGTGAGGTAAGAACAAAGGACGAGGCTCAAAAGCTTGCCAAGGAGTGCCAGCACAAAATTGCTTCGGAAAAGAATTTGAAGGCAAAAACAAACCGTGTTCACTCACTTGTAAAAGAGGTTATGAAGGCAGAGGCAAAGAGCTATTTCACCTCCGGCTATTTTGACAGTATAGCTGACGCAACCGATTATCTCGTAAATGCAAGCGACAGAACAGCCACAAGAAGCGACACAACACTTATCAACGATGCAAAGAATTGGCTTTTCAGCGAGGATACAAAGATTGGCGACAGCAAGGTGTTCGTTGACACGGAAAATTCATTTGCATATGTTCTCCTCAAAACTTCAAACGAAAAGCTGATGGAGGACGAGGTTTTCAGCGTAAGACATATTCTCATTCAGGCTCAAAACGGTAATTCGTCAACAGGCAAAATCTCAGATGCTGATATTAAAACCGCTAAACAAACCGCAGATAAGGTGCTTAAAATGTATAATTCGGGCGACAAGTCCGAGGTTTCGTTTGCTCTCCTTGCTGAGGATTATTCAAGCGACACTTCTACAACATCAAGCGGTCAAAACGGCCTTTTCGGCGGAATTTACGAGGGCTTCAAGGCAGGTTCGTCAACAGGTCCTTTTGATAAATGGGTAACCGATAAATCAAGAAAAGCAGGCGATGTCGGCGAGGTTTATGTAAACGATTATTACACCGGTTATCACCTCATTTACTACAAGGGTAAAATGCCGGAGTGGAAATATATTTGCCAAAAAGCGATTGTTCAGGATAAGCAAAAAACAATTATCGACGATTCTATGAAGAGCAAAACACTTGTTAAATACGACCGTATTATGAAAAATACAAAGGTTGCAAAGCCTGAAAAGTCGTCATCAGACGATTCATCAAGCTCTACCGAGTCCACAACGGTAAAACAAAACACATCCGAATCAAAATCAGAAAGCACAACCAAATAACTTCCCGAAAGGATGGTTATATGCAGGAAAACAACAACACCTCACCCGATCTCGAAATACAGCAGGTGAGCGTTGATGACGGCGATGATATTGTAGCACAGGATATAGTCGGCGAAAAAGCTGATATTAAGCCTAAACCATTTTATAAAATGCCGAAATTTATTATCGGCGTTGTCATTGTCGTTGCCGTGCTTGCGGCGATAATCGCCTTTGCCGTTTCAAGTTCAAATTCCGACAACGGCAAAAAAGCAACCGCAAATTCGGGCACTGCCGATGTTGTCACGAATGATGACGGCAAAAATGCCCTAAAAATCGGCAACACGGAAATTTCCGTCGGAATGTATAATTGCTATTACAGTCAGGTTGTCAGCCAATATCTCTATTATGCCGACAAGGGCTATTATACAATAGATAAGACAAAGGATTATTCACAGCAAAAAACAACCGATTCAAAGGGCAACGAAACTACTTGGGCTGATTTGTTCGTGCAGGACACAATCACTCAGCTAAAACGCACCGTCGCGCTCTACGAGGCGGCTCAAAAAGCGGGGCTGGCGATAACAGATTCACAGCAAAAACTCATTGACCGGACGCTTGCCGATATTAAATCCGCGGCAGAGAAGGAGGGCGTTGACCTCTCAACATATATTCAAAACAATTACGGCGAGGGTTGCACCTATTCCGTTTTGAATGAGGTTTATAAGCAAAATTATTTAGCCGAGGCTTATTACGAACGCCTTGTTATAGGCACTTCGTCAACCGATGACGAGATTGAAAAATATTTTTCAAGCCACAAGGACGAATGTACCGGTGTTGATTTAAGCTATATTCAAATAGGTTTTGAAAGTGATTCGACCGATGCAGAAAATTCGGCTCAAAAGTGTGTTGAAAAAATCAATTCTCAAAAATCACTCGATGAAAAAAAGTCAAAGCTTAAATCTCTTATCCCCGATGTGTGCTCCAAAAACATTAAAAACTATGTTTCGTCGGGCTATTTTGAAACAGAAAAGGACGCCGAGCGGTATATCGTCAATTCTGCCGATACCTCACTTAAAAAGACAGATAAAACACTCGTGTCTGACGGTATAAATTGGCTGTTTTCAAGCGATACCGAAGTCGGCTCGTGCAAGTATTTTGTCGATAAAGATAATTCTGTCGTGTTCGTTATTTTGAAAACAGGCAAGGCTGAAGTTTTGAACGATACGGTCTATTCCGTTCGCCATATGCTCTTCAAAGCAGAGAGCGAAAGCGACTCAAATACCGTCACAAAAAAAGCGATTAACGCTGCAGAAAAGCGTGCCGATTCCGTTCTTTCTCAATTTGAGTCAACCGATAAAACCGAGCTTTCGTTCGCAATTTTGGCAGACGAAAATTCCGACGATGAAAAAACGATTTCGTCCGGCTCATACGGTGTTTTCGGCGGACTTTTGGGCGGTATCAAAAAGGGTGAATATCCTACCGAGTTTGACGAATGGGTGACAGATTCATCACGCAAAAAAGGCGATGTCGCAAAAGTTTATGTCAAAAATTCCTATACCGGATATCACCTGATTTATTTTATCGGCTCGCAAAAGGAATATCAATTCATTTGTGCGGATGCCTTGAATAACGAAAAAGTCACCTCAAAAATGAACACTCTCGTTGACGGCGCAAAAACGATTAAGTATCAAAACGGTATGAATAATACTCAAACCGCTAAGCCGGAATCAACAACTGCCGCAACGCAGTCAACTACAAATAATAAGGCAAATTAAACAAAATGACACGCCTTGTTTTGTTCAATATTAACACTATTAAAATAATACTTGTAATATTTACAAAAGTAGTGTAAAATATTAAACAGTTTAAAAACCATTAAAAAGGATGAATAAGATGGCTAAAGATAACGAAAAAGAAATTCTTGAAGAAAAACTTGAGGATAAGGATACCGAAGTATCCCCCAAGGAGGCAAAAAAGCTTGCCAAGTTAGAGGCAAAGCAAAAAAAGGCTGATGACAAAATCGACGAGCTTTCAGACCAAATTGACAAGCTCAGAGAGGATATTAAAAATCAACCCGACCAAAAGGCTAAAAACAAACTTCGTAAACAGCGCGACGAATTGATTGCTCAGCGCGAGGGTATTTACACAAGCAAAGACGGAATGACAATCCCGATGTCAAAGAAAAACAAAAATATCATCAAATCGGTTATTGCAATCGTTCTTATTGCTGTTCTTCTCTGCGTTTACATAGTAACAGGCGCCGCTCGTCACGGCTTGCTCAGCTATTTCGGAGTGCCACAGGATACTCTTACTGCTTATACCATCACAGACGGCGACGGCAATTCACACAATATCAAAGTCAGCACATACAACTATTATTATGCTGTTGAATACAATAACCTTCGCCAAAAGAAATCAACATATTCACAGTACAGCGCACAGTACGGTCTTGACCTTTCGTCAATGAATCTTGATGTTGATTTTGAAAAAAAGCTTTCAAAGCAAACAACCACTAACGACGACGGCAAAACCATTACTTGGGCACAGTATATCGACGACGAGGTTAAGGATAATATCAAATCAACCTACTCATATTACTACGAGGCTGTTAAAGCAAACAACGGTAAAGAGCCTTCAATCACAGATGACCAAAAGAAAGAGCTTCAGGAAACCCTTGATAAATACGAGTCATCGGCTAAGGAGGCAGGTTATGCTCTTGACGGCTATTTAAAGGCTGCAATGGGTAAGGGCGTTGATTCCGCTCTTGTTAAAAGAGAAATGACAATCGCTTACATTTCAGATAACTACAAAAACGGCTTGACCGACGAGTATGCCGAAAAGGGATATTCCGAGGATGTGTATAATACATATAAGAAAGAGCATAAGTCCGACCTTTTGGCTGTCGATGTAAAATATTTTGAGTGCTCATCTGCCGACGATGCCAAAAAATTCAAAAAGGCATTAAAAGCTGACGGTTCAAACTTTGCAGAGCTTGCAGCAAAATATTCATCATCCGATTGGGATAAAAAAGCAAACAAGGATGCTGTCGAAACAACATATTACGATATGACACGCTCTACACTCAAGGGCTTGAGCGCTGCTATCGCTTCTGCCGATTCCGAAAAGGATAAGGATGGAAACGAAACTTATTCAAACCTTGATTGGCTCTATTCAAGCGACAGAAAAGCAGGCGATGTAAACACAAATCAGGATATTACCTCTGTTGTTTATATCATCAAGCCGGCTCACTATCCTACAACAAACACAGTAAATATTCGTCACATTCTCGTAACTCCTTATTATACCGAAAAGGACAGCGACGATTCTTCATCGTCAAAAAAGGATGCAACCGAGGCTACAGCCGATCAGTGGAAAGCTGCATACAAGCAGGCACAAACTATCCTTAAGGAATATCAAAAAGGCAAAAAGACTGCCGCTTCTTTCGGCGAACTTGCTAAAAAATACAGCGAGGACAACAACGCAAGCAAGGGCGGCGTTTATGAAAATGTCACTCCAAACCAAATGGTTTCAACATTTGACGCATGGTGCTTCGACTCTGCAAGAAAAGCAGGCGATGTCGAAATTGTTAAAACAAAATTCGGCTACCATGTAATGTATTTTGAAAAGAAAAACGATATGCCTACTTGGAAGTATAATGCACAGCAGGCTATGGCAGGGGAGGACAGTAAGTCCGCTTCCGACAAGATTGATTCAAAATACACCTCAAAAACAAACTCATTCGGTAAATATTTCTTCGAGATTGATACCGATATCGATTCATAATTGTTCTAAATTTCACAGAGGCTGCATTATTGCAGCCTCGCGGTTTTTCTAAATGTAAAGGTGAATATATGCCGATTATTCAAAAAAACAACGAAATTCAGCAAGAGATTGAAAAACTCAAAAAAGAAAACGCCCGCCTCAAAGCCGCACTCTCCGAGTCGGAATTTGAGTGTCAGCGCCTTGTTATTATCAATTCAAACCTTGAAACACAGCTTAACGAGGCAAATCGCGAGCTTGGCAAAAACATTCAGGTTTTGCAAAGCCTTAAGGGCGAGATTGAAGAGCTTGTAGACAATCTCAAAAATACAAAACAATAAAGTTATAAATCCCTCTGTTCGGTCATAACCTATACAGAGGGATTTTATTATGAATGATACTGTTTCAAAAAAACAACACACTTTGTCGCTCCAAAACAGAGAAAAACTCGATATAACCGGCGTCAGCGATGTCCCTGCTTTTAATTCGGACGAAATCACAGCGCGTTGCGATTGGGGTACGCTGATTATCAAAGGCTCGAATCTCCATATGGAAACGCTTGAGCTTGAAAGCGGCGTTTTAAAGGTTTCCGGTCGCATTGTCGCCTTGATTTATAACGAAAATTCACCGCAAAAGGGATTTTTTAAGAGGGTGTTTTCATAGCCTCGGGATTAGTTGCCTTTGCACTTCTCGGCTTTGCATTCGGTGCGTTGTTCGATTTGACGGAGTTTTTAAATGCGCTTTTCGGCATAAAATTTGTTTTGGATTTCTTGATGATGTGCGTCTTCGGCGTTGCTTTTTTCGTTTTTCTGCTTGCCTATAATAACGGCGAAATTCGCTGGTATTATTTTGCCGTCAATCTTGCCACATTTTTGACTTATTATTACACCTTGCATAAGTTTTTCGGCAATAGATTGTGCGCTCTTGCCAAAAATATCAACAATTCGGTTAAAAACAGTGCAAAAAATTAAAAATCGGTAAAAAAAGTTTCAAAAAACTATTGCATTTACATAAATAACTATATTATAATGTATGTATCTTGCAGAAAGGCAGTGCATTATGAAAAAGTTATTTAAAAAGCAGCTTGATAAAAAAACTATCATAAAAGCAGTCGGAACATTTGCGTTTGTCGCTTTAATTGTTTATTGCTCAATCGCATTTCTTAACAACACAGCCGATATAAGTCGCCTTAATGCAAAAGCCGCCGAGTGCGACGCTCAATATCAACAACAGATTAAGGAGAATGACGAAATTAAGGCAATCGTCAACTCCGATAATAAGGATGATTATATTGAGCAAAAGGCACGCGAAAAAGGCTATGCTAAAGAGGGAGAAACCGTTTATTACGATATTTCCTCAAGCAAATAAATTTTGAGTGTTATGAGTTGCCGCACGGCAACTCTTATTTTTTGAAAAGGATTTTTAGTTTATGAATATGCAAATGGTTGCAACCTGCCTGCTTGGCGTTGAGGGCCTTGTTGCGGACGAGCTTCGCAATATGAATGCCGAAAATGTCAGCGCCCAAAACGGCAGAGTATTTTTTGAGGGCGACGAGACAATACTTGCCCGTGCAAATATCTGGTCACGCTTCAGCGAAAGAATTTTGATTGTTGTCGATACTTTCAGGGCTTATACTTTTGACGACCTTTTTGAGCGTGTCAAAACTCTTCCTTGGGCAGAGTTTATCGGCAGTACCGACACTTTTCCGGTAAAGGGCTATTCAATTGCGTCTGTTTTGCACTCCGTTCCCGATTGCCAAAGCATCATCAAAAAGGCGATTGTCGAAAGCCTTAAGGAGGATTACAATATCTCTTGGTTTGAGGAGAGCGGACCCGTTCATCAGGTGCAGTTTTCCATTATGAAAGACGAGGTCACAATTATGCTCGACACCTCGGGCAAAGGCTTGCACAAAAGGGGATACCGCCCGGTCGGCAACGATGCTCCGATTCGCGAAACGCTTGCCGCCGCTATGTGCAGTCTCTCAAGGCTTCGCCACTACCACACTATGTATGACCCCTGTTGCGGAAGCGGTACGGTGTTGATTGAGGGCGCGTTGATTGCAAACAATATCGCCCCGGGAATCAATCGAAATTTTGATGTCGACAGATGGGGCTTCATTCCCGAAAGCGTTTGGATGAGCGAGCGCGAGAGATGCCGCGACCTTATCAAAACCGATACAGACTTTGTGGCGTTCGGCACCGATATTGACCCCAAAGCAATCGAACTTACGCTTAAAAACGCCAAAAATATCGGAGTCGACAAGTTTATCCGTGCTTCGGTTGCAGATATTAAAAATTTCGACCCGACTACCGAGCGAGGCACGCTTATCACAAATCCGCCGTACGGTGAGCGTATGCTTGATGTCCGCGAGGCAGAAAAGATTTATCGCATTATGGGCGACAAATTCGTTGCAAAGCACGGCTGGAGCTACGGCATCATTTCACCCGACGAGGAGTTTGAAAAATGCTTCGGCAGAAAGGCTGACAAGCGTCGCAAACTTTACAACGGCATGATAAAATGCCAATATTATATGTATTTTAAATAATTTCAAATGTCATTGCATATAAAATGTATGTAATGGCATTTTTTATCTATATTTTGTGAAATATTTGTAAACGCTATTGACAAATGAAAAAAAGATGCTAAAATATAGTTAGCACTCGAGATAAGAGAGTGCTAACAAGCAGAAATTTAATTCAGAGGTGACATACAATGACAATCAAACCACTTGCAGACAGAGTTTTATTAAAATCTGTCGAGGCAGAGGAAACAACACAATCAGGAATCATCCTTGCGGCTTCCGCACAGGAAAAACCCGAAATGTCAGAAGTAGTAGCAGTAGGACCCGGCACAGACGAGCATCCTATGACTGTTTCTGTCGGTGATAAGGTTATTATCAGCAAATACTCGGGCACTCAGGTTAAACTTGACGGCACCGAATACACAATCAGCGAGGTTAAGGATATTCTCGCAGTAGTAGAATAATTTTGAGGTGATTTATAATGGCTAAGGATATTATTTACGGCGAAGACGCAAGAAAAGCGCTTCAGGCAGGTATTGATAAGCTTGCAAACACAGTTAAAATTACATTAGGCCCAAAGGGCAGAAATGTTGTTCTCGACAAAAAATACGGCTCACCGCTCATCACTAACGACGGCGTAACAATTGCAAAGGAAATTGAGCTTGAGGATTCTTTCGAGAATATGGGCGCTCAGCTTGTTAAAGAAGTTTCATCAAAAACAAACGATGATGCAGGCGACGGCACAACAACAGCAACACTTCTTGCACAGGCACTCGTTCGCGAGGGTATGAAGAATGTTGCCGCAGGCGCAAACCCGATGACGGTTAAAAACGGTATCAAGAGCGCAGTTGATGTTGCAGTTAAGTCTGTTAAGGCAAATTCCGTTGCAGTTAAGGACAATGACGATATTGCCCGTGTAGCAACTGTTTCTGCGGCAGATGAGTATGTCGGCAAACTTATTGCCGAGGCTATGGAAAAAGTTTCTGCCGACGGCGTTATCACAATCGAGGAGTCAAAAACAGCCGACACAACTTGCGAGGTTGTAGAGGGCATGCAGTTTGACCGCGGCTATATCTCACCTTATATGGTAACCGATACAGACAAAATGGAAGCTGTTATCGACGATGCAATGCTCCTTATCACAGATAAGAAAATCAGCACCGTTCAGGATATTCTTCCTCTTCTTGAGTCTGTTCTCAAAGCAGGCAAAAAGCTTGTTATCGTTGCAGAGGATGTTGAGGGCGAGGCTCTTCAAACAATCCTCCTCAATAAACTTCGCGGCACATTCACATGCGTTTGCGTGAAAGCTCCTGGCTTCGGCGACAGAAGAAAAGATATGCTGCAGGACATCGCAACACTTACCGGCGGTCAGGTTATCACTTCCGACCTCGGACTCGAGCTTAAAGACACTACAATGGATATGCTCGGCCAGGCTCGCCAGGTTAAGGTTACAAAGGAAAATACAATCATCGTTGACGGCGCAGGCGACAGCGACGCTATCAAGGCTCGTGTAGGTCAAATCAAGTCTGCTATCGAGGCTTCAACATCAGATTTCGACAGAGAAAAGCTCCACGAAAGACTTGCCAAAATGGCAGGCGGCGTAGCAGTTGTTAAAGTCGGTGCCGCAACCGAAACAGAAATGAAAGAAAAGAAACTCCGCATCGAGGACGCTCTCGCAGCCACAAAGGCAGCAGTAGAGGAGGGCATTGTCGCAGGCGGCGGCGTTGCTCTTATCAACGCTATTCCCGAGGTTGAAAAGCTCCTTGACACAGAGGATGCCGATTTCAAGACCGGTGTTAAAATCGTTCTTAAAGCACTTGAGGAGCCTGTTCGCCAAATCGCAGCAAATGCAGGTCTCGAAGGCTCTGTTATCGTTGACAAAATCAAGAACAGCGAGGACGGCTACGGTCTTAACTTCGCTACAAACGAGTATGTCGATATGATTAAGGCAGGCATCGTTGACCCGGCAAAGGTTACCCGTTCGGCTCTCCAAAATGCCGCATCTGTTGCAGCAATGGTTCTCACAACCGAATCACTTGTAACAGATATTAAAGACCCACAGGCAGATGCCGCACAAGCAGCCGCAATGGCAGCCGCATCACAAGGTGGAATGTATTAATTTAATGCATTAATACAAATATACAAATCTAAAGCCGCACGCTTTTGCGTGCGGCTTTTTTCTGTCTGTCTGTCTTTATTTGTTCGGTTTCATCTTGTCGCTTATTCCCAAAATATAATCGGTGCTCACATCATAATATTTTGCAAGTTTAATCAATATCTCAGTCGGAATATCAAGGTCGCCACGCTCGTAATTGCTGTAAACGCGCTGTGAACAGTTCAGGATTTTTGCAATCTCGCGTTGCTTTAAATCATTGTCCTCTCTCAATTCATAAATCCTTTTATACATTTGTACCACTCCGTTTGTTCAGTATGGTATTAGTATACTATAGCGGATATTCCGCTATATTTTTTCTGTAATTTGTAATAAAGGAGATTATTTATGAAAAGAGTATTCAGCTTTATGCTGTCTTTGATTATGGCTGCATCATGTCTTTTCGGCTTGAATTTCAGCGCAGAGGCGAGCGAATTTTATCACTGATTTTCGTTTGCTTATTCAAAACGGAATAAATAATGAAAGGAGATTACGCTGTGAAGGAAAAATATATCAAGCCACAGTCAAATGTCGAAATTTTCAACTCACAAGATGTTGTAACAACTTCGGGATATGATGAAGGCAAGAGAGACCCGATTGAATTGCCGGATCTTTAAATCTCACATATAATAAAAATCGTGCAAGTTATGCTTGCACGATTTTTTATGTTGCTTATAAAAGTTTTACTTAAAGCTCGCTCACAATCTCAAAAAACTCATTCTTACTCATCATATTGTTGATGCAGGAGAGGAGGGAGGAGGTTGAGAGAAATTCCGGCAGGTCAAGCTTTTTGAGCAGTGCTTTTTTCCTTTCTTTTGCATTCGGCGTGCCGGATAAGCCTGCCTCGTACAAATCAAAATTAGTCAACGGGTCGGGATTTGCCGTTGCCTCACAGGCAATGCCTGCCTTTTTGAAAGCGGCGAGCAAAACCTCCTTGCTCATACCTTCAACGCCGAGCTTGCCCTCTTTTGAGGCATGCTCCTTGCGGCGTTCCTTGCCCAAAATGTCGGGGATATAAACATTCGTTATTCTGTCTTTCTGCACTCCCGACGAGATGTAATTTCTTATCATAAAGCCTGCGTGGTCGGAGTCGGTCAAAACGATGATTCCGCGCTCTTTTGCAAGCTTTTTGATGAATTTCAGCTTTTCCTTGTCCTTGAACACGCCAAAGCCGTTCGTTTTGATTATAAACGCGTCAACAATGTTTGAAAGCTTGATTTTGTCATACTTTCCCTCAACGATTATTGCCTGCGTGATTTTCAGCCTTTCGTTCATCATTTGTTCCTCAGCATAAACAACTTTGCGACAGCCTCTTCAAGCAAAATTTTGCCGTCAACCGATGTCGACTTGAGCATTTCGTCAGTTTTTGAAAGTGCGTCAATCGACTCCCTCAAACTCTCGGTGCTTATGTTTCTGCAATTTCGCGCCGCATTTGAAATCAAAAATTCGCGACCTTTGTAGTTGAAATATTTTGCAATGTCGCTCTCGCTCTCTCCTGCCGATTTTGCGCACTTTGCACGGTACATATCAATATAGCATGACGAAAGCACCGCGAGTATTCCTATAGGCTCTTCCTTGTTGGCAAAAAGCGCGTTTAAAACGCCGTATGCGCCGTCGCTGTTGCCGGCAAGGATAAACTTCGATAAATCGTAAACGCGCGCCTGCAGGCTTTTTACCGCAATTTCGTCAATGTGCTCTTTTTTTATTTCGCCCTCGCCGATATAAAAGCAAAGTTTTTCCGTTTCGTTGAAAACTGTTTTTAAATCGCTGCCTACAACGGAAATCAAATACCTTGCGTTTTTAGAGTCAATTGTGCATCCGCGCTTTTTTGCCGATGCCACAATCAGCCTTGCAATGTCGCCCTCGGTGCGCTTGTTCAGCTCTGCAACACTGCCTGCCTTTGCAAACGCCGTTATAAGCGACTTGAATTTGTCGTTCTTTTTTGTGTCGACCGCGAGCGAGTCATACCAAAATACAAGCACGCAGGTGTCGGGCACATCTTTCAAAAATTCTTTTATTTCCTTGCAGTCGTTTGCCGATTTGTCAAACGGATAATCGCGAACAAGAATAAAAGAATATTCCGCCATCATCGGCACGGTTTCTGCGTCCTGTAAAATGTCTGAAATCGAAATGTCCTTGCCGTCATATCTGTGATAATTAAAATCGGCAAACGCAGGGTCAACTACCGCGCTTGTGAGCTTGTTTACATAATGCTCTTTAAGGTAAGACTCCTCGCCGTAAATAAAATAGACATTTGAAAACTGCCTGTTTTTAATTTGTGACTTAAGCTCCGCTTCGTCTATTTTTGCCATGTGCCGATCCCCCTTGCCTTGTAGTTTTCGCCGTAAAATGTGTATATCACTCTTGTGTCGGAGTTTATTTCACCGTTGGCGTCGGTTATTTTGCCGTCGGTGATTTTTATATCGCAGTCCCTGTCATTTCGACCGCTGTAAATCTTAATGCCGTTGATTTGAATTTCAAACTCGGCTGAATTTCTTTCATCAAGATTATACTTTATATTGACACCGCTGGCAAGAGTGTTTTTGTATTCACTGCAAACGGTTATATCCTTGATTTGCCCATCTTCAAGCAGACTCGCGTCAAATGACGGTGTAATGTATGTGTTACAGCCGTATGCGTCTGCGATTTTCTTTGCATATTTGCAATTGTCGGAGTCAATCAAAATGTCAATATCGCCGTGGCTCATATTCAAAAATCCGTTTGCCGCAGAATATGCACTCTTGCTGTCAACGCCGAAAAGCACCGTTGTGTCCTCGTATCTCAAAACAATCGCACCGCTTCCGATATACAGTTTCGGCAACTTTTGATTATAAAATGTGTTTACGCAACCGCAAACTATCATCAACGCTGTGTTGATAACTGCAGCGGTTTTGATTAGTCCTTTCCTGCCGAGAATAAACGGAATTGCAAAAATTATTAGAATTGCGGCAATAATCAGCCCGAAATATTCGCCGAAATTGAGCATTGCCGTGTCAAACGATGCAAACCACGCCGTTATTTTCAAAATGACAAAATTGAGCCAGCGGATTATGAATACCGTCGCACCCGAGAAAATGTTTATCTTTATTAAAAAATACCCTGCGAGCGACAGAATTACCGATAAGCTTCCGAGCGGAACAAGCACAATATTGCACAAAATTCCCGAAAGGCTTGCATAGCCGAAAAATGCGTAGCAAACCGGCAGTGAATAAACCATTACGCTTGCGCCCACAAGTGCCGATGAGATTATTTTTGCAAATGGCGTTGCAACAACGGTTACAACAAGTCCGTCACACTCGCTTGTTGCATCTTTGTCAATCAGCTTTATCAAATACGGATACAGCGTAATCAGTGAAAGCACTGCAAGAACGCTCAACATTGCGCTTAAATCATACACAGCAAACGGATTTAGGCATATCAAGAATACCGCAAATCCAAGCGAGTTGAGCGCGTCGGGACGCCTCTTTATAATCCTGCCGCCGAGCATTACAAGAAGCATTATTCCTGCACGGATTACAGATTTGGAAAATCCTGCCACGCCTATATAGACGAGTACACAAATTGCCAAAATGAGTGCGCTTGCCTTGTCTTTTACTTTTATGCTTTTTAAAATCCATGCGAAAGCCGCTGTTATTACAGTAAGATGCAAGCCGCTGACAGCCATGAGGTGCGTTGCGCCGGCAAATACAAAGTCGGTGTATGCCTTGTCAGACAGCAGGCTGTTTTCACCGGTTAAAAATGCGGCAGAAAGCGCACCCTCATCGCCGCCGATTTGTGCATACAGCGTGTTGATTATGTCTTCGCGCAGTAAAAGTGTGTATTTCCACGGCGAATTTATTTTGTTTCCCGTGGCAGTAAATTTTGAGCCTTTAGCGCTCAAAAATATCTTTTCTCCCCAATAACCGTATGATGATGACGCATTGTCGGCAATAGAATAAAATTTCAACTTGCCTTTGACTGTTTCGTAATAATCGGCATTGATTTTGCGCGTGGATTTTACACGGAGCTTTATGTTTTGCGGTGCTCCGTCACAATCTATTTTTGTTGTTTTGACGGTATAAACATAATTTCCGTCATCGTCGATTTTCGCAATGTCGGTTATATAAAATTCGGTGTCCGCCTCGGCGGAATCAAGTGAAAGTTGCGGCGCAACCGTTGCATTGTATGTGCAAAGAAACACTCCGCAGGCAAAAACGCCGGATATAAGACATACAAATACCGCTTTTTCCTTGCCTTTAAAAATTACAAGGCTTGCCGCTGACAAAACGGCAAGCCCTAACATAATTAGGCTGATTGAATTTACGGGGAGTAGGTTTATCACAAGCAGTGTAACCGCTGTGCTGAAACCTATGTGCGTAAAAATTCGCTTCATTGATTATTCAATCGGCTCAACAAGAAATGACACACTGAGCTTTTCGCCCGATTTGAGCTTGTATTGCTCTCTTACATATGCTTGACCCGGCATATCGCCGCCGATGCCTTGCTGTGTTGCGTCAACTGTTACGCAAATATTTCCGCTCCTGTCGACTTCATTCATGTGCTGGAATGAGTCAAGCTGTTGCGGCGTGTACGGAAGTGCCGAGAACATAATCGGCTTGTCGTAATATGCCGTAACTTTTATTCCGCAGTTCTTTTTGTTTGTAAGTGCAAATTCTCTTACATCGGCTCTCGTACTGCTTTCCTGTGGCCTCATATATGTGTATTCAAATTCGGATAACGGCATTTTGTATTTTCCGATTTTATAGCCTTTTTTTCTGTCGGTGTATGACGGAGCAGGACCTCTGCCGTACCATGACACATTGTTAAATTCGTTGCTCACGCCGAACATGCAGCCGAATCTGATAGGCGTTGCCGTCGGAATGCCGCTGTGATATACGGCAATTTTTCCGTCGCCGTAAACCGTGTATGAAATGTATGCGCTTTTCATCATCGGGATGCTGAGCGCACATTTGACTTTAACCGCGCCGTTTTCGGTTGAAACGGTTGTTTTAAGCGCCTTTGCTTTTGTTGCCGCATTCTTCCATCTGTAGTAGGGATGAAGCTTGATAACCGGCGGAACAAAGTTGAACGCGTCAATATCGTTATCGGTCAGTGCTCTGAAATAGTTTGGAGCGATTTTGTCGGTCAAAAGCTCCTTGCCGTTTGAAACAAAGCTTTCGATTGCGCCGTTGTTCACAACAACGCTGAAACCGTCGCCGTTTACAATTACGCAGTTGCTTTTTTGGTCAAATTCAATGTGTTTTTCGCTCGGTTTGATAGTCGGCTTTGCTTCCTCAACAAGTACAAATTGGTCCCACGCAATCTCTGCGTTTGATTTAATATATCCGTTTTTGCGCTTTGTCACAAATGAAACTGTGAGTATGCATTCCTTGTCCTGCGGCAGTGCGCTGTAATCGTAAGGAATGTCGATGTATTCCTCCTGCATCGGTGCAACACTGAATTTCTCAAGCTCGCCGCTTTCGATTTCCTCACCGCGGCACTCAATTTTCCACTTACATTTGTATTTGTTTACATCTGTAAAGCGAAGTCTTGAGCGGACATTAAATCTGCCCTTTGTTATGTCAAACGCCGTTGTCACAATCGGTCTGTATCCGTGTTGAACCTCGAAATACTGCGGATGCGGATTTCTGTCTGCCGAGATAAGTCCGTTTGCGCAAAAATATGTGTTACTGCCGGTCATTGCGGTTGTGTTAATCGGGCTGTACCAATGCCTCGGCTCGTCCTTTTCAAAGTCGGTTCCGTAAAGCAGGTTGAAACCGTCGTAATCCTTGTTTACTCTCTTTTCGTCAATCGCTTGGTCAACCCAATCCCAAATAAAGCCGCCGCACATATTGTCATATTTCTCAAAGTCGGCAATGTATTCCTCAAAGTTGCCGAGCGAGTTTTCCATGCTGTGCGCATATTCGCAAAGCAAAACCGGCTTTGTATACATTTCTGCAGCAATCGGCTTGCTGTCTGCGGCAAGCTGATTTGCAATGTTGTCATAAAGCGAAATCGTTATAGGTTCTTTTTCACCGAGTTTTCTCATCGTTTCCGCATCAGGGTACATTCTCGATATAACATCGCTCTTTGTCAAATCAAAGTCGCCCTCGTAGTGGAACGGCCTTGTATCGTCAAGTTTAAGCGCCGCCTTTTTCATTTCGGCAAAGTTTGAGCCGTCGCCTGCTTCGTTTCCGAGCGACCACATAAATATGCTCGGTCTGTTTCTGTCACGGAGCACCATTCGCTCCATTTTGTCAACAGCCGCACCGGTCCAAAGCGGATTGTTGCCCGGCACGCCCTTGCGCCTTACACCGTGGCTCTCAAGGTCGCATTCGTCCATTACATAAAATCCGAGTTCGTCGGTGTAATCATAAAAAATTTCGTCATCGGGGTAGTGCGATGTCCTGATTGCATTGATATTTGCGTTTTGAAGAAGTTCGAAATCTCTTTCATAGCTTTCCTTCGGCACAGCC
>ENA-UESI01000124-UESI01000124.1-human-gut-metagenome-genome-assembly--contig:-NODE-124-length-66091-cov-7.622701_pt1 | contig 66091 bp, 62 predicted proteins | sample MGYA00243005_ERZ508006 | MGnify/ENA primary metagenome ERZ508006 (study PRJEB26167, sample SAMN06115436) | human gut metagenome | host: Homo sapiens | place: China:Shandong | collected 2015-06-10... | reverse complement strand
CTGCCGCTGGCTTCTCCCTGCGGATAGGCCCTGACTCCGTCGGCGCCGCCCAGGCTGAACTGCTCGCTGCCGTCCAGGTCTTTGCTGGCCAGCTGACTGTGCAGGTTGACGTGTAAGTTAACAGCATGTCCCAGCATTTGGATGTGGTTGACGTCGGTATTGAATTTATGGTAGGTACCTTCGTTACTGGTGCTGATGTCGTCGTAGGTCAATCTGCCGGCATAGTAGAGGGCGCTGTAGCCGGTGTAGCTGCCTGCTCCCCTGCTGTTGCCAACAATGCCCAAGTGCAGGGCATCACTGTGTTTTTTAGTATTAAAACCAAAAGTCCTCAGTTCATCCTGCAGCTGACGGTTGTCGTAACCGTAGGCTGCCGCTAAATAGCTGCGGCTGGTATTCACGATAGGCGTACTGCCGTAGATGCTGAAGGTTTTCGCCCTGCCGACAGCGTCCAGAATGTTGTAGAAGCCGCTCAAGGTATAATCCATCAGGCTGTAGCTGACGCCTAAGCGGCTGCCGTTACTGCCCACAGGCATTTCATAGCCCAGATTATAGTTGTGCAGGTCGCTGTTGGTCAGCATCCCGCCCACAAAAGCTTTGTCGCCATATCCGCCCGGGTTATTCATGGTCGTCTGGAAGCCATAGCGGTAGCGTCCGCTGTACTGACCGCCGTGGTTATCTGTATATAAGACGCTATCGAACTCTTTTTTATCGGCCAGCGTCACGGTCAGGTCGGTGCTGCCTACTTCTGTGCCTGCAGTCAATATGCCGGCGGCAGCTATGCCCGGTAAGTCATTCAGGTTATTCAGCGCTGTTTCCAGCGGGGCGTTTTTGATAAGGTCGCCCTGATGCAGGCCGCTCAAAAAACGGGCGGCCTGTTCTGCGCTGAGTCGGGATTGGTTATCGATCCTGACCTCGCCCAAAATGCCCAGCAAAACACGTATTTCTACGACGCCGTTTTGAATATCCTGCTGCGGTAAAAACGCCGTGGCTACAGTATAGCCCTGACTGCGGCAATACTCCGTTATTACGTCGGCTGCCTGCTGCAATTCACTGACGCTGATCTCTCTGCCGGTATAGTCTTTGGTCAGGTCAGCAAAAATTGCCGGGTCGATCGCTTCCTGCCCGGTAAAATCGAAGCTGGTGAGCATAAACTTTTGCTCGCCCTGCACTTTGCCTGCTTCCTCCGGCGCTGTTACCTGCGCCTGCTGTTCGGCCTGGCTGCGGTTCTCTTCCAGCGCCCGCACCTGCGGATCGCTACCCGGCAGCGCCGCTGCTGCCCAAGCTGTCGCCGTTATTCCCAAAGTCAAAACTACTGCTATACTTTTTCCTGCTGTTTTTAACAATCTGCTCTCCCCTTAATTACAGCTTTTTGTTCTTCGCTCTCTGTCAATTCCCTGCTGTCTAAAAACTGCTTCAGCTCTCGCATTCCCGGACTGCTGTCCCAATAATCAAGCATTTTTTGCGACTCATCCTCTAACGTAAAAAAATCGTTGAACGTGCAATGCAAAATATTGGCAAGCCGCAGCAGGATCACAAGCCCGACCGTAACTCTGCCGTGTTCGATATTACTGAGATGCGTCTGACTGATACCCAGCTTGCGCGCAAGCTCCTGCTGCCTGATTTGATGGACAGCACGGAGTATTTTGATCTTTTTGCCTATCTCTTTGATCTGACCTTCGTTATACATTTGCCACCACCTTTGCTGCAGCCGCAGCAGCGTTTTGTCCAGCATTTTATTTTATGTTTTTTAAGTTTTATGTAGAAAACTTTTATTATAGTTATATGTATTATAACATCGATGTCCCCCCCCGCAAGACACTTACTTTTAATGTGAGTAAAAATTTTATTGTATCTTGCCCAGAACCTTATGCTGAAAAGCAGTACGCCTGTCACCGTCTGCACGCTGCCTTTGCTTGCGTCAGCTTCAAATAAGCACAAAAAAAATACCGCTCAGCATTACACTGAACGGTATTCGTCCGTTACTAATTTCAAATTTTATACAGTTTTCATTAACGCAGACTATTATAGTCAGCCTGCGTCACATACACCTGTTAAGTTTTATTTCAGCATTTCCAATACACACAGAGCGCTTAAAGTTTTAGAATCGAAGATCTCGCCAGCCAGCACCATTTGCCTGACCTGCTGCGGCGTTAAGGCCACAATGTCAATAAACTCATCTTCATCTGTATGCTGAGCGTGCTCTTCCAGTCCACGTGCCGCATAAAGGTGAATAACTTCATCCGTAAAGCCCGGCGTGGTAACGATAGAAGTAAGCTTCTGCCATGCCTGGGCGCTGTAACCGGTTTCTTCCGACAGTTCCCTTGCCGCGCACACGTCAGGTTCCTCGCCTGGATCAAGTTTTCCTGCCGGGATCTCGTACATTACCGTCCCCACTGGATACCTGTACTGCTTAACAAAAATCATCCTGCCGTCGTCTAAAATCGGAACAATAGCGACAGCACCCGGATGATGGATCAGTTCACGGGTCGTTTCCCTGCCATTCGGCAAGGTCACTGTATCGATGTTTACCTGCAGCAAACGTCCTGAAAATCCGACTTTACTGCTGATAAAGGTTTCGTCTAAATTTGCCTGATGAAATTTTTTCATAACGCTCACCTTGCCTGTTTATTTTTGGCAGCCGCTGCCAGAAGTTCCTTAGCGTTGGCATAAGCAACTTCGCTGACGTTGTCGCCAACAGTCATACGCATCAGCTCCTGGATACGTCCTTCTTCATCCAGCGTCGTCAAGCCTGTCAAAGTGCGCCCGCCCGCGCTTTCCTTACGGATCAGGATATGTCTGTCAGCAAAAGAAGCGATCTGCGGTAAATGCGTAATACACATCACCTGTCCTACTTTAGCAATAACAGCGATCTTTTCAGCCATTTTCTGCGCCGTGACACCGCCAACGCCTGTATCGATCTCGTCGAAAACCATTGTCGGCACGCCGCTGGCATTTAAAAGCACGGTTTTGATAGCCAGCGCCACACGTGAAAGTTCGCCGCCGGAAGCTACTTTTAATAAAGGCCGGATCGGTTCGCCCAGGTTCGCCGTGAACAGGAAGGTCAGTTCGTCCTTACCGGTTTTGCCGGGCATTTCTTTAGCAGCAACGGCGATCTCAAACTTTCCTTCCGGCATCGCCAGGTCGTGAATATGCGTGGTCACTTTGGCCGCCAGTTCGGCTGCGTATTTACAGCGCAGCTGTGACAACCTTTGTGCCTGCTGTTCTAACTCGCTTTTTTGCTGCGTCAGTAACTGTCTTGCTTTAGCAATATTCGTTTCCAGCTGCGTCAGGTCGTCAGCCTGCTGCTGCGCCTGCTGTAAATAGGCATCGATAGCTTCGTAGCTGTCGCCGTATTTCTTCTGCAGCCGATACCACAGATCCAAACGCCCTTCAACATAAGCGGCTCTTTCTGCATCGTATTCTTCACTGCTCAGGTAATCGCTCAGTTCACGCCGGCATTCGTCCAGAGTGATCCAGCTGCTTTCCAGGCTTTCGCAGACACTGCTCAAACGCTCGTCATAACGTACGACAGATACTAACTGGTCTTTAGCAGCCGCAAGGACGTCAAGGATACCTCTTTCAGCATCCAGATATTCATGCGCGCTGCTGACTGCCGTCATGATCTTGCCGCTGTTTTGCAGCCGTCTGGCTTCTTCCTGCAGGACTTCCAGTTCGCCGGCTTCCAGAGCGGCATCGGTGATTTCTTTGATTTCCCACTCCAGCCTGTCCAATATGCGTTCCCGCTCGCTGCCGGTATTTTCCAGCTGCGTCAGTCTGACCTGAGTCGCCAGATAAGCTTCATACAGTGTCTGATACGTTTTAAGTACAGGAGCGATCTCCTTACGTCCATATAGATCGACCAGCGTCAAAGGTGCATCCGGCTTTAAAAGCGCCTGATTTTCGTGCTGACCGTGAATGTCGACTAAAAGTTCGCTGAAGCTTTTGAGCACTGCCAATGGCACCTGCACGCCGTTAACTGTAGCCTGGCTTTTGCCGTTGGCTAAAATACGCCGTCTCAAAAACAACTCGTCCTCTTCATCGATCCCCTGCTGTGCCAGCAAAGCCTTGACGGCCTCTATCCCGCTGATGTCGAACACTGCCTGTACCCAAAAGGAATCAGCCCCGCTGCGGATATAATCCGCCGAGGCACGATTGCCAAGCACGACGCCGAAAGCATCGATCAGGATAGATTTGCCGGCGCCGGTCTCGCCTGTAAAAATATTGAAGCCGGAAGCAAAATCTATTTTCGCATCTTCAATTAAAGCAAAATTATGCACATGCAAAGATTGCAGCATCGTTCAACGACCCCGTCCTTATCAGCGATTATTAAAGCGTTCCATAAAAGTCGCCGTATTCTCTTTTGCAGCGACAGCAACAAAAATAGTATCGTCCCCGGCAACCGTTCCCAGCACTTCCGGCCATTTCATGTAATCGATAGCATAAGCTACGGATTGAGCCGTGCCTGGCAGACTGCGGATAACGACCAGATTTTCGGAAGCACGCATCCCCACGATAGAATCCTGGAAGATACGTTCCAAACGGCCGGGAGTCAGCAGCATATTATGTTCTTTCGGAAAAGCATAATGGTAGTTGCCTTCGGCATCCGGGACTTTGATGAGCATCAACTCTTTGATGTCGCGGGAAACTGTGGCCTGTGTCACCTCGATACCTTCGTGGCGCAGCGCAGACGCCAGATCTTCCTGGGTCTCGATTTTGCTGTGTTCGATGATTTCTTTGATCTTACCGTGTCTGATACCTTTCACGTCTCTCACCTCATATCTTTATTTGTAAGCTGTTGGATATTTTAAAGCATTTCCGTGTTGCGGATCAGCTTTTCCTGCCATGTTTCATAATAACTGCGGCCATTGAGCCTGATAAACGTCACCTTATTTGGGCTTTTAGCAATTCTTACCGTGTCGTTTTCCGCTATAGCGGCTATTATCTCCCCGTCAGCAGAAAGCAGAAGTTCTTCGTAGGGCGGCACAGCATTCAATTCAATGACTTTGTCCATTGGGATCAAAAGCGGCCTTGTATAAAGCGCATGAGCGCAGATCGGCGTAATAATAGTGACATCAAGGCTTGGATGCACCAGCGGCCCGCCTGCTGACAGGGAATAAGCAGTAGAGCCTGTCGCCGTTGCCACAATAAGACCGTCGGCGGCATAATTGCCGGAACGCTTGCCGTTGACCTTTAAGCTGAGGTGCGCCAATTTGGAAAAATGCCCCTTGGCCACTACCATATCATTCAACGCGTGGGCGTCGACCAGAACCTTACCGTCACGCCAGACGCAGGCCTGCAGCAGACTGCGTTCTTCCAGTACATATTCGCCGGAGGTCAGCTTTGGCAGCGCTTCCGGCAAATCTTTGAGTTCTATCTCAGCTAAAAATCCCAGTTTGCCAAAATTGACGCCAAAAACAGGGATTTTGAGCGGCGCTAAAAATCTTGTCATCTGCAGCAGCGTACCGTCACCGCCCAAAGATACAGCCATATCCATCTGCTTCAGGCTCGTCCTGTCGCAAACATCGTAGCCTGGCCTGGTTGCGTATGCCAAACGCTGCGGCAGCACTGCTTCGATACCGGCCTTATCACACAGTTCCAGCACTTTCGGCAGACTGTTTTTGACATTTTCTTTTTTCATATTGGGAAAGATACCCAATCGCAATTTATTCATAAAAGCCTCGCTGTTTTTACTTTTGGATCTGCGGTTTGTCCAAATCGCCATGGGATCTGGAAACAAGCTCGTCGACCATCGCTTCGCTGACGGCATCATCATCGCCCAACGTCAGATGCAGTAAATATTCAATATTGCCTTCCGGCCCTTTGATCGGCGAAAAATCCAGCCCGGCAATGCCGAAGCCTTCTGTTTTGGCAAAGGCGACGACCTTTTTGATCACGCCGGCATGTACTTTGGGATCGCGGACAACGCCTTTTTTGCCAACATTCTCTTTGCCGGCTTCAAACTGCGGCTTGATCAGCGCAATCACAAATCCCGTCGGTTTCAGCAGCTTATGCACCGCCGGCAGCACTTTATCCAGGGAAATAAAGGCTACGTCGATAGTCGCCGCATCCACCTGCTCTCCCAGGCTGTCAGCTTCCAGATACCGTACATTGGTACGTTCCATATTGACGACGCGCTCATCATTGCGCAGCTTCCATGCCAACTGGCCATAGCCTACATCAACGGCGTAAACCCTGACCGCCCCGTTTTGCAGGGCACAGTCAGAAAACCCGCCTGTGGAAGCACCAATATCGGCAACGGTTTTACCTTTGACACTGATAGGAAAGATCTGCAGGGCTTTTTCCAGCTTCAAGCCGCCGCGGCTCACATATTTGAGCTTTTCTCCCAGCAGACGTATCGCCGCATCTTCGGGGACCTGCGTTCCCGGTTTATCTATTTTCTGTTCGTTGACCAGCACCTGTCCTGCCATGATCGCAGCCTGAGCCCTGGCCCGGCTTTCAAAAAGACCTCTGGCGGTCAGCAGTGCGTCTAATCGTTCTTTTTTCACTTAGCTTCGTCGGCACCTTTCACCCAGGCAGTAATTTTTTCTGTAATGCTGCCGTTATCCAAACCCATATCCCGGAACAGATATTTTTTATCGCCATGCGGCACAAATTCGTCAGGAATCCCCAGATTCAAGACCTGCACCTTTTGCAGCAGTCCTGCCGCATTGAGCAGTTCCAGAACTGCCGAACCAACGCCGCCAGCCAGCACCCCTTCTTCCAGAGTCACCAGTCTGCCATACGTTGCGGCTGCCTGCATGATCAGCTCTTTGTCCAGCGGTTTGGCAAACCGCAGATTGACCACACCAGCCTGGATACCGCCTGCCGCTAAAGCATCAGCCACCTGCAGAGCGGGCTGCACCATACTGCCGATCGCCAGCAGGCAGACGTCTTTGCCTTCTCGCAGCAGCTCGCCCCTGCCTATGGGCAGCTCGCGCAGTTCACCTTCGCAAGGCACACCGACGCCACTGCCGCGCGGATAACGGATCGCGACCGGTCCGTTAAATTTCAGCGCCGTATTCAGCATCTGCCGCAGCTCATTTTCATCTTTCGGCGCCATGACAGTCATCTTCGGCATCGACCGCAGATAAGCATAATCAAAAACGCCATGATGCGTATAACCGTCGTCACCGACGATCCCTGCACGGTCAAGACACAAGGTCACGTGCAGATCCTGCATGCAAATGTCATGCAGCACCGAATCATACGCTCTTTGCAAAAAGGTAGAATAGACAGCGACCACAGGCTTCAGCCCTGCAGCCGCCATACCCGCAGCAGCCGTCACAGCATGCTGCTCGGCAATGCCTACGTCCAAAAACCGCTGGGGGTAGCTTTCCGCAAATTTGTTCAAACCTGTACCATCAGGCATAGCCGCCGTAATGGCAACAATATCAGTATCCTGTTCAGCCAGTTCGACCAGAGTTTTGCCGAATATTTCCGTATAAGTTACAGGAGCTTCAGGATCAGTGATTTTTTTGCCTGTAGCGATCTCAAAAGGACCGGTACCGTGAAATTTATTCGGGCTGGTTTCAGCAGGCTCATAGCCCTTACCTTTTTTGGTGATCACATGCACAAGAACCGGCCCGTTGACATGCTTGGCCGCTTCCAGGACCTCCAGCAGCTTGCTCAGATCATGTCCGTCGATCGGCCCCAGATATTTAAAGCCCAGTTCTTCAAAAACGGAACTGGGTACCATCAGGTACTTAACGCTGCCTTTGACACGTTCGATAGCATTCAAAACATCGGCGCCGAAGTCGAGGCCTTTCAGCCAGCCTTCCACGTCGTGTTTGATTTTATTATAGGTTTCGCCCGTACGCAGGTCGCACAAATACTGCGACATGGCACCTACGTTTTTTGAAATGGACATCTCGTTATCATTTAAAATAACGATCATTTTTTTATGCAGATCGCCGGCATTATTCAAGGCTTCAAAAGACATACCGCCTGTCATCGAGCCATCACCGATAACGGCGATCACATTATTGTCTTCACCTTTAAGGTCGCGTGCTACCGCCATACCCAAAGCTGCCGAGATCGACGTGCTGGAATGGCCGGTACCAAAAGCATCGTGTTCGCTTTCTTTCCGTTTCGGAAAACCTGACAGGCCCTGATACTGCCTCAGCGTTGGAAACTCTTCCTTGCGTCCGGTGAGGATCTTATGGATATAGGACTGATGCCCTACGTCCCAGATGATTTTATCTTTAGGCGTCGTAAATACTTTGTGCAAAGCCAAAGTAAGTTCTACCACACCTAAATTAGGCGCCAGATGTCCGCCGTTTTTAGAAACGACATCAATGATCAGCTGTCTGATCTCGCCGGCCAAAAGCTTCATTTCATCCAGCGTCAGCATTTTCAGATCTGCGGGAGAATTTATTTTTTGCAACAATTGCTCATTTTGCATTCAGCAATCCGCCTTTCTTCTCAATAACAAGTAGCTCAGCTTTTACGCCCGCACATCATTTTTGTGATCTCACGCAGAGCTTCGGCATTTTCGCCAAACATTTCCAGACAGCTCAGCGCTTCATCAACAGTTTTCTGGGCCAGCGCTTTCGCGCCTTCCAGCGTATATAAAGTCACGTAAGTAGATTTATGTTTTTTCTCGTCGCTGTGCGCTGCCTTACCCATCTGGGCAGCGTCGCCTTCAACGTCAAGGATATCGTCTGTGATCTGGAAAGCCAGACCCAGCAGGTCGGCAAATTTAGTCAGAGCCAACAGCTCTTCACTGGAAGCACCTGACAAGCGTGCGCCGCTGCGCACGGCCGCAATAAAAAGCGCACCGGTTTTACCAGCATGCAGTTTACGCAGTTCTTCTTCGCTGATCTGCTTACCTTCGGAATCAAGATCGATTACCTGACCGCCGACCATCCCAAAGTTGCCGGCACACATCGCCACTTCGCGCACCGTTTCGATCAAAGCTTCCGCCGGTACGTTTTTCTGTTCCAACATCACTTCAAAAGCCAGGGTCAGCAAAGCATCGCCTGCCAAAAGCGCCATTGCCTCGCCGAAAACCTTATGGTTAGTCAGCCGTCCGCGACGGTATTCATCATCATCCATACAGGGCAGATCATCGTGGATCAGAGAGTAAGTGTGGATCATTTCCAGCCCGCAGGCTACCGGCAGAAAATTATAACCGCTGACGCCCAAAGCATCGGCCGTTGCCATTAAAATGATCGGACGAATACGCTTGCCGCCCGCCAGCAGGCTATAGGCCATTGATTCGTCGACACGTGAGATCCCCTTTTTTTCCAAACGTTTTTCTAAAAAAGTATTGACCAGTTTCTGTCTGTCCTCATAATACCTGTTAAAATCCATGTCAATCCTCCAGATCTGCGAATGTTTCCAGTTCATATTCGTCATCGCTGCCATTATCTGCCACAACGATTTTTTCCACTTCCTGCTGAACGGTGTTGAGTTTGGTCATGCAAACCTTACTCAAAGCCACGCCCTGCTGAAATGCAGCCAGGGCTTCCTCTAAAGGCAGCTCGCCGCTTTCCAAAAGCTGTACCTGCTGTTCCAGTTCGGCCAGCGCATCTTCAAATTTTATATTTTTGGCGATTTTTTTCATCGTCATTCCTGTTCACGCCTTTCTACCTGCTGCACTATCGAGATTACGTCGCCGTCGGCGACCTGTGTTCTGAGTTCTTCGCCCCAGCGTACGTCTTCGATACTGCGCAGGGCTTTGCCCGCATCTGTTTTCGTTATCGAATAACCTCTGGCAAGTACTGTCAGCGGTGATAAAGCATCGAGCCGCGCTGCCAGCAGGCCAAACTCATGCTGACGCTGCCGCAGGATACTTTCCATCCTGCCCTGCAGCTGACGCATCGCCATATCGGTGCGCTGCTGTAAAGGTTCCAGCCAGCGTTCCGGTCTGGTCAGAGCCCAGGAGTCCTGCAAACGCTGCAGCTTATGCTGCGCCTGTTCCAGTTGATGCAAAAGCACCCGCTCGCCACGGGCCGTCAATTCTTCAACATAACGCAGATAAGCGTCAGCATCAGCAACGACCAGCTCCGCTGCCTGCGAAGGTGTCGCAGCCCTGCGGTCGGCAGCAAAATCTGCCAAAGTAAAATCCGTTTCGTGCCCAACTGCCGAAACTACAGGTATTGCAGAAGCGGCAATAGCACGGACAACAGGCTCTTCATTAAAAGCCCACAATTCCTCTATAGAACCGCCGCCGCGTCCCACGATCAGGACGTCGGCCAAACGGTGTTTATTCATAAATTGGATCGCTCTGACGATCTCAGCAGCAGAACCGTCACCCTGCACCTTGACAGGAAAAAGCAGCAGCTTGATACCGCGATTGCGCCGTCTGGCAACAGTGATCATATCGCGTACAGCAGCACCTGAAGGCGATGTTATCATACCGACTGTTTTCGGGTTCAGCGGCAGTTCACGTTTACGCTCGCTGTCAAACAGGCCTTCCTCAGTCAGTTTTTTCTTCAGCTGCTCGTAGGCCAGCATCAGATCTCCAGCTCCTAATGGCAGCAGCAGGTCGGTATACAGCTGATAGACGCCGTCGCGCTCGTACACACCTACACGGCCGATAGCTATGACAGTATCGCCGTTTTGCGGTTCAAAACGCAGACTGCGCGCCTGATTCCGAAACATAACTGCTTTTAATACGCCGCCGGCATCTTTCAGGGTAAAATAGCAATGACCTGAAGCATAGCGCTTAAAGTTAGATATCTCCCCCTGGATCTGGATATTAGTAAAAGTGCGATTGCCCTCCAGCAGGCTTTTGATCATTAAATTTATTTCACTTACGGAATAAATCACTTCATTCATAACGGCTTTCTCCCTGCCTGAACGCATATGCAGCACAACCGGCAGCATTATCCGGGCTGAAGCGGCTTTCCGGTATCCAGACCCTGATCCTGCGTTTAGCAAGCTTTTCTATCAGATGGCTGCGGATATAACTGTTAGAGGCCACTCCGCCGACCAGTAAAACGTCAAAAATTTCTTTCTGCGCCGCCACATTGCGGATCATTCTGACAAAAGTTTCTGCCAGAGCATACTGCACTCCTGCCGCCAAAGCTGCAGGATCAGCACCAGCCTCCAGCTTGCGTAAAGCTGCTGTTGCCGGGCCGGACAAACTGACGTCACCCTGACGCACTGCTACCGGCACTTCGATGCAGTCGTCTGCTGTTGCCGCCAACCGCTCTAAAGCAGGCCCAGCGGGAAACTGTAAACCCAGGGCAACCCCTACTCTGTCGATAAATTGACCAGCGTGCAGGTCTTTACTGCCGCCTGCCTGAGTCAATTCATAATTATCGTCAGCACGTTTTTTCACTGCCAATAAATCGGTAGTACCTCCGGAAGCGTGCAAAAGCAGAAAACGGTCGGCATCAGGACCCTGCGCTGACCATAATCCGGCTTCCAAATGATTTTCCTGATGGCTGATCTCATGCAGCGGGATTTCGCTTGCAGCCGCCAGGGAACGCGCCAAACCTAAACCAACCAAAAAGGCCGGCATATACGAATTTTCCAGTGGACGCGGCCGTGCAGAAACACCGATGCCAACGATTTTCAGCGGCTTTGTAAAAAGCTCCTGCATCAGATCCGGCAGGTTACGAGTATGCTGAAACACCATTTCTGACTGCTGCAGTCCTCTGCCGCCCTGTTTTACCTGTAAGATCCTGCGGGCCTCGCCCACCAGTCTGCCTTCCCTGTCGATCGCTGCGACCGACGTAGTATAACAGCTGGTATCAATGCCCAGATACACCTCATTTTTATACATCACTGCGAACCATTTTACCTAAAACTCCGTTGATAAACCGCGGAGTATCATCTGTTCCGTAAATTTTCGCTATTTCTACAGCTTCGTTGATCGCTACATTGGGCACCAGCTTTTCCGGTGCAAAAAACATTTCGTAAACAGCGACCCGCAAAATATTACGATCGACTGCCGGCATACGCTCTAAAGTCCAGTCAATAGCATATTCGCTTATTTTGGTATCAATAGCTTCATTATTGGTCAGAACGCCATTTAAAACATCCAGCGCATATGCTCTGGCTTTTTCGGCGCTTTTATCCGCCCGTTCTTCAATAGCCGCGTCCAGCGCCGCTGTACTGTCGACCTGGGCAAAATCTATTTGAAACAAACTTTGTAAAACCAATTCCCTTGCAATCCTGCGAATCATATTAGCCCTCTCTCGTCTAAAATTTATTTATGGTAGCCGGGCGGCAGCAGCCTGTCCAGCCATTCCAGTAAGTCTTCTTTTTTATCCAGCTTGTTGCCCAGGAAGAACCCGGCAGTGATGCAGATCAGCAGAAAGATCGTCTGCAGAAAGCCTAAAAGCAAAAACATCACGCCGATAAACAGTCCAAACAAAGAACCCAACAGGCGGCCGCGGTAATTCTTCCAAAGGTCACTTAAAATTTCGTTAAACATACCGTCGTCCCCCTTAGCCTTTGGCTTTGATCTGTTTGAAGAACAGGTCTATATCACCGATCTCCATACCCAAAACCTTTTTAATGGTATCGCGTACATTATATTTGATCTCATCGGTAGTTTCAGGAATATTGATGCCAGGTTCTATGGAAGCATTGATGCGGATACTGATATGTTCTTCGCCCATTTTAGCCTCGACCTTGACCCCGTAAACGCCATAGACCTCTTTGGCGATTTCGGCCACATAATCTTCGATCGCGCTTTTGCCGACAGATACTTTGCCGGTATCAGCACTGCTGATTGTCAGCGAAGTCATGCCTGTGGCACCGATACCTGCTATAAGCAGGCGCAGGCTCACCAGCAGAATAATAATACCTCCCACCGCATATTCCCAGTTACCGGGGATCGTCGCAAAGAAAGCAGTGATAGCGGTCTGGCCGATAATACCCAAGCTGCAAAGCACTACCAAAACTGCTACTACTGCCATCAAAAAAGTGTATAAAGTTAAAATAATTCTATCAGGTATTCCCAAAATAACTCACTCCTCACTAAAGAAATTTTCATGGGCGGCGTCCATTTTTTCCAGGCTCTCTTCCAATTCACTCTTGGGTCGGCGCGCCACGCCCTGTATATGCACATCGACGAATTTAACTTCATAACCAGTCATGTTCTCGATTGCTTCTTTGACCTTTTCCTGTATTTCCAACGCTATTTCAGGGATACATGAGCCATATTCAACATTGACATAAACCGCTGCCGTGACCACATGTCCATCGACAGTGATCCGTACGCCTTTGGCAAAGCTTTTCTTGCCTAAAAATTCATTCAGGCCTTCGGCAAAACTGCCGCTCATACCAATAACACCGTTGACTTCCTGAGCAGCCAGACCGGCAACGATACTTATTACTTCGTCTGCGACCTTCACATCGCCGATCTCGTCCGGCAGCTGCTCTTCATTTACTATATCCGCATCGGCCGCTTTTGCAGCCTGCGCTTCACCGATTTCCAACTCTTTCTCTTCAGCATCTATTTTCAACACCATGCCACCTCCTGTCTGTGCGGCAACAGAATATACTTACCCTATTTTGGTTTTAATTATACCACAACCACTGTCTGAATACTATGCATAAATGCATAAAAAAACAGCGGCGAAAATAAATCCACCGCTGTTTGAACAGTCTTTTTCAATTATGCGCGTTCGATGTAGTCGCCGGTTCTGGTATCGATACGAAGAACGTCGCCTTCGTTGATGAACAGAGGAACTTTAACAACATAGCCGGTATCCATTTTAGCCGGTTTGCTGCCGCCGGTAGCGGTATCGCCGCGGATTCCGGGGTCGGTCTCAACTACGGTCAGCTCAACAGTATTCGGCAGGTCAACGCCGAGGATACGGCCTTCGTAAACCATGATCTTAACATCCATGTTTTCTTTCAGGAAGTTCAAAGCATCGCCCAATTGCTCTTTCGTCAATTCGGTCTGCTCATAGTTTTCGTTATCCATGAAAACATATTGTCCGTCAGATTCATACAGGTACTGCATTTCGCGGCGGTCGATACGCGCTTTCGGCAGACGTTCGCCTGCATTGAAGGTACGTTCAACAACGGAACCGGTGCACAGATTACGCATTTTAGCACGGACAAACGCCGCACCCTTACCAGGTTTTACATGCTGGAACTCAACGACTTGCCAGGCATCGCCGTCGATAGTAACAGTCACATTGGTTTTAAATTCGTTAGTAGAAATCATAAATAGTCCTCCTATATAAAAAATTAAACAATTTCCATCAGCTGTTTTTTAACCCCGGTCAGCACTTTTGCGCCTTCGTCGGTCAACACAACCGTGTCTTCTATACGTACACCGCCCTTACCGGGGATGTAAATACCAGGTTCAACAGTAAATGTCATACCAGGCTGCAAAACTACATTCTGGCCGCGTTTGTTGATATTCGGCATTTCATGGATTTCCAGACCGATACCATGTCCCAGCCCATGCACATAGTTTTCGCCATAGCCGCGGGAAGTTATATAATCCCTGACAACAGCGTCCAGCTCTGCACCGGTGATACCGGGTTTAGCATTTTTCAGACCGCGCCACTGGGCTTCTTCAACAATGGTATAAATTTCTTTATGCCACGAGTTGGCCATCCCCAAGACAACGGTACGGGTCATATCCGAATGATAGCCGTCATAAACGGCGCCGAAATCAAAAGTAATAAAATCGCCGATCTCTACTTCCTTATCAGAAGCGATACCATGCGGCAGCGCAGAACGTTCACCTGAAGCTACGATAGTTTCAAAAGCGAGTTTTTCTGCTCCCAGGCTGCGCATATAGTATTCCAGACGGCCAGCCAGTGTTTTTTCAGTCATGCCGGGCTGTAATTCATCCAGCAGCCGCAGATATGCCTCGTCGGCAATTTTTACGGCGCGCCACATCAATTCCAGCTCGCGTTTATCTTTGACCATACGGATATATTTCAGATCGATGACCCGCAGCTCTTTGCCGCCTAAAAGTCCCTGCAAAGTATTGAAGTCATTATAAGTGAAATAATCACCGTCAAAGCCAACTATTTTAGCGTCCTGCGCCAGTTCGGCCACAGTCTGCCAGATATTTTCCGCATATTCGACGATATGGCAGCATTTGGCTTCCGCCCTTGCTTGATACAAATATCTGCCATCAGTGACAAGGACAGCCCGACGGTCATCGGCATAAAGAATGCTCGAATCACCTCTGAAGCCGGTCAAATAGCGAATTGTATTAACGTCTTTGATAACGACGCAATCCAAATGTTCTTTTTCCAGAAAATCAAAGATTTTACCGATACGCGGCATAAATCCTTACCTCACTTTTTTTATAAAATAATACGATACCCAAATATTTTATCACACTTTTGACAATTTGCCTACAAAGCTTCATTAAAACTTTCAAGAATTTCTACTGCAAACGGCATATTTTCAATAATTTCCAAAACATCATTATAGGTATCAGGCGTACCACGCAAAAGAATAATGCCTTCCTGATGATCAACCGTGCTGACTAAAGCCAGATGCTCATAGCCTTCCATGATCCAGTTTACATCCGCTATACGCTCAGGCGCCACCTTTGCGTAGATGGTACTTCGGTCTTCTAACATATTACCTTCCTCCGCAGCAGCGAATCGGGCAGCAGTGCCCTGTCGCTGACGATAGAAAATTTTTGCTGGGCATGCGGGGCGCAGTCGATACTTTCTCCGTCTGCATTGCGCATATCCTCTAATGTGAGCGGGAACAATTCCCCATCCGGCATCAGTATTTCCAATACCTCGCCGTTTTTTACATTGTTGCGCTGTTCGATATAAGCGCGTTTGGCAGCAGCATCATAAGCAAGCACGATGCCGACAAAATCATGTGTCTGCTCGTAGCTGGAAGTCGTATAGACCTGTCCGTCACTGCCTGGCCTGCCAAAGGCAAACCCTTTCGTATACGGCCTGTGCGAAACTTTTTCCAATTCCTGACGCCAGGCATCCGTCACCTGATAATTTTGAGGATCGTTCCAGTAAGCATCGATCGCCTTACGATAGACACTTACCACAGTCGCCACATAATGAATACTCTTCATGCGCCCTTCGATCTTCAGGCTGCAAATACCGGCTTCGGCCAAATCAGGGATATGGTCGATCAGACACAGATCCTTGGAATTCATTACATACGTACCGCGTTCATCCTCTTCAATATCGAAGCCTTCGTCCGGGCGGTTTTTCTCAACCAGACTGTATTCCCAGCGGCAGGCCTGCGCACAGGCCCCGCGGTTGCCGTCGCGCCCAGTCAGATAACTGCTCAGCAGGCAGCGCCCGGAATATGAGATGCACATTGCGCCATGCACAAAGGCTTCTAATTCAACCTCAGTCCTGGAGCCGATTTCCCTAATCTCCTCCAGCGACAGCTCGCGTGCCAGGACGACACGTTCAGCTCCCAATGCCTGCCAGGCCTGCACCGCCGCCCAGTTGCTCGTATTAGCCTGCGTGCTGACATGCAGCGGCATTGCCGGTACAGTCTGACGCGCTATATTCCAGACACCTAGGTCAGAAATCAGCAGCGCGTCCACACCAGCCTGCTGCAAATCAAGCAAATAAGCAGGCAGCCTGGCTAAATCTTCGTTATGGGCAAAAATATTGACTGTCACATAGACTTTTTTACCAAGCCCATGCGCATAAGCAGCCGCTTCAGCAATTTCCTCGATACCGAAATTATTGGCAAAAGCGCGCAGCCCAAACATTTTGCCGCCCAAATAAACGGCATCGGCACCATAACGCAAAGCTATTTTACATTTTTCCATATTTCCTGCCGGCGCCAAAAGCTCCGGCTTACTTTTCATTCTTGTCATATTACTTCCTTACTGTGGTCCATGAATATCTTCGATCGCTTTCAAATGTTCGGCATAAGTTTTAGTAAAACGGTGATGTCCGTCTTTTTCGGCAACGAAGTATAAATACTCTGTTTTTTCAGGATTCAAAACAGCCTTGATCGCACTCATACCGGGACTGGCGATCGGCCCTGGCGGCAAGCCGGGGTTCTGATAAGTGTTATAAGGATTTTTGATCCTGGTATCAGCGATGGTGATCTCTTCTTTTTGCGTACCCAAAATATACTGAATCGTCGTATCCGACTGGATCGGCATATAAATCTCCAGACGCCGCAGAAAAACACCCGCAATACGGGGCTGTTCTTCTTTAAAAACAGCTTCCATCTCTACCAGGGAAGCCATATTGACCAGATCCCTGATCGACATTTTCTGCTTTTCAGCTTCTTCCTGGATATTCTCTTTATTCATCTGCGTATTGAATTCCTTGACCATCATGGCCAGCATCTCTTTTTCATTCATACCGATGTCAAACATATAGGTAGACGGAAAAATAAAGCCTTCCGCTTTATAAATAACATTGGGATCGCTGGTTTCCATATAGGGATACGGAGTATAGTTGCGGGCAGCTTCGATAAACTTTTCCGCAGAGCCCAAACCTTCTGCCTCGATCTTTTTAGCAGTTTTTACAACCGTATAGCCTTCCGGCACCGTAAATCTTATCCGCTGCACCTGCCCCTTCGACAAAACCTCAACGATCTCGCTGTTGGACATGCCGGCTGTTATTTCATAGCGTCCAGCCTGCAGATCACGTTCTAATCCGCGAAACTTTGCTTCCAGACGAAACGCTTCCGGTGTTTTTACCAATTTTTGCTTATGCAGCAGATTCGCGATATCTGCTGTAGTCATTCCCGGCTCGACCGTGATCAGATACGGGCTGCCTGTCGCCAGATCCTTATTGCTGCCAGTGTAGTTCAATACCCAGTAAGCACCTACTACTACTACCAGAAAGATGCCTAAAATAAAGGGCAATACCTTCCTCATTTTTCCATTCCCTTCACGCCAGAGATAATAAAGCTCAAAAAGTGCCGGACAGTATGTCCGGCACTATAAGTCGTTATTCTTCGTCCCAGTCTTCTACGAGTTTTTCGTAAGCAGCTTTTACTTCATCAAACTCTTCGTCAGTAGGAGCCAAATAAACCTCTTCGCCGTTTTCATCAAACTCAATGCGGGCGATGATCACATTTTCTTCTTCGTCATCTTCATGCTCATGGCAGTGACAGTCTTCATCTTCACATTCGCAGTCTTCCAAATCTATCTGCGCTAAAATTGCGAAGTTTTTCTTGCCTACAGGTACTACCATTTCTTCGCGGAAATACAATTCATTGCCTTCATCATCAGTGATAACAACGATTTGTTCTTCTTCCATAGCTTCCATATTTTCTTTATTTTCTGTTTGGTCCATTACGACACCTCGTTTCTAAATTATATACATTTTATATCATTTACAGTAATGCTGTCAATTTATCATTTTTCACCAAGCCGGGCAGCTAAAAAGCCTTTATCCAGATCAAAGCCCAGCTTACCGTTATCTTTAACTATGATATTAGTATCAAAGCTGCCGACAGCGGTAGCGATCCTGATATTGGAAAAAGCAAATTTTCCCTGCTGTCTGGTGACCGAACCTTTGATAGACCTGAAAGGCAGCATCATATATTTGCCTTCCCCGATGCGGAAGCTGCCCGCACCTGTAGCACTGCCTGCATCAGCAGTTCCTATCGCCAGCATTTTAAATGACAGCGGACCATCGACCTGCGTTTCCGTAACTACGGAGCTGTCGAGGTCTATTCCCTGTATTTCCAGTTTAAAGTCTTTGGTCCTGGTATCTACCTGACCATTGACATTGACCTGTCCGGCATAAACATTACCGATCGCGTCCCCGATATTCAGCTTGCCGTCTTTATATAAGAACTTGCCGCTGAGAGCAGTGATATAAAGGGGATCATAAGCCAGCTTATCCAGTCCGAAGGTACCTTCAGCCTCAGGCTTGTCGATGGTACCCTTAACCTTGCCCAAAGCAGTAACGGCGTCTTTTAATCCCAGCCCCGGGCTCAACGCTTCGATCGCAAAGGACGGCGCATTAACAGTCAGTGCATAAGTCTGTTTTGCTCCAGGCTTCTCGGCATAATAAACATTACCCTCCAGGATCACCGTCTGCCCTGCTACTTCCAGGTTCAAACCGGCAAATTTCAAAGCTTTAGTATCTGCCGAAAATTTACCGCTGCCCTTCGTTACAGGATAATTGATCAAAGAACCTTTTAATCCGTCGATCGTGCCGTCGATATTCAAAGTCCATTTCCCATCAGCTTTATCAGCCCTGATCTTCACGTCAGGCAGATTACCTTCGGTTAGTACGACATCAGCCGCCTGCGGCAAAACATTCAGGATATTCTGCAGTGGCATTTTTTTGACCTCTGCTACGACCGCAGTCGTACCTGCATCATTTTGAATATCGGCAATAATATCGCTTTTGCCGTCTTTGACCCGCAAACCGTATTTGATTTTTGGATATTGCTTGAAATTGCCCTGGAACTGTACCTTATCGAAATCCAGCGGCTTGCCTTCCAGCAGCAGATTCACCTTAGCGTCTTTGATTTCCATCAAGCCGCGGAACTGCGTTGCAGCTGAAGCTTTTTTTACAGTCAGCAGTGCATTGTCCGGCTGCGGTTCTTCAACCTGAAAATTGATGTAATTGACAAGATTCAACCCGTCTTTTTTAGTATAGGCCACAAAAAATCTGGGCTTGTCGATCACCACGTCACCAACAGAAGCTCCTGTCCCGCCCTTCAGCAAAGCATCGAACAAATTGACGGATACCGTTGCCGCAGGTATTTCGGCAAGCGTTTTACCATCCGGTCCTGCCCAAACGACATTTTTAAAAACAACGTCACCCGACCAGTTGGCCTGGATCGTTTCGGCTTTTAAAGTCCCCTGCAGCGCCGTCTGCTCTTCCAGCAGCTTTTTGGTAAGTTCCTCGGCCGCACGGCCGCCGAATTGGAACAGCAGTACGAAAGCAACTAAAACCAGTGCGACAAAGCCGATAAATATTTTCTTCGCCATACTTTCATTCCGTCCTTTTACTTTGTGGACTATCCAGATAATTTTGCAGAATCACCACAGCCGCCATCATATCGATGACTTTTTTGCGCTTACTGCGGCGCAGATCAGCATCTATCAAAACTTTTTCAGCGGCAACTGTCGACAAACGCTCGTCCCATAAAACTATTTTAAGCTGAGGGAACCTTGCGCCGATAACTCTGGCAAAAGCCTCACAGCTCTGTGCGCGCTCGCCTGCACTGCCGTTCATATTTTTAGGATAACCCACCACCATCGTATCGACCTCATATTCAGCGATAAGCTCGCCGATACGCTGCAGATCGCGTTCTTCACTGGTGCGACGGATCGTTTCCACCCCGTTGGCGATCATCCCCAACAAATCACTGGCGGCCACGCCGATAGTCCGCGTGCCGACATCCAGAGACATACTTCTCATGTAAGCAGCTCTCCCCGTCCTATTTTACGTTTTTTTCCAAATATTTTACTACCAGCTCTTCAATCAGCTCATAGCGTTCAAAACGGCGCAGCTTTGTACGTGCGTCGTCATGACTGGTGATATATGTAGGATCGCCGCTGAGCAGATAACCTACGAGCTGATCGATCGGATTATAGCCTTTTTCTTCCAGCGCTTTGCACACCTCGCCGATTGTTTGCGATACGTCTTTATTTTCATTGTTGCGTTTGAACATCATTGTTTCCTGTGATACCTGAGTCATCGTTGATCCCTCCTTAATTGCAGAACTCCCTTGTCTGGCAACCGTTTAATATAGATACATTACTATTGTAGCATACCTTAGAACAAAAAAATACAAAATAACTGTGAACTTGTATAAATAAAGGCCGAGAATATTCTCGGCCTCTAAACTTTTGCGTAAGCTTTATTCTTTTACCTGTGCCTCGATAATTCCCCAGGCAGCTTCTAATGCTTCTCCCAGTTTGGCAGCGTCTTTGCCGCCGGCCTGCGCCATATCAGGACGGCCGCCGCCGCCGCCGCCGCAGATACGGGCAACCTCTTTAACGATGTTGCCTGCATGGATACCTTTAGCAACAGCCTCTTTGGCTGCCATTGTCAGAATACTGATCTTACCGTCTGCAAAAACGGAAGCCAGCACAACAACGCCGCCGACCTTATCACGCATTTGGTCACCCAGACTGCGCATCGCTTCGATATTATCAACACTGACCTGCTGTACCAACGCTTTTACGCCTTTGATGTCACGGATCTGACTGTCAACATCGCTGACCTGAGCTTTCGCAATTTTATCAGCCAGTTCAGCAGCTTTTTGTTCGGCAGCTTTCAGTTCGCCCTGCAGCGCCGTCAAGCGCACCGGCACATCAGCCACACGGCATTTCAGGCAGCCTGCCAGGCCTTTTACCATAGCTTCCATTTCGTTGACATGGGCTACGGCGCCATGACCGGTCACAGCTTCGATACGGCGTACGCCGGCACCGGTACTAGACTCGGAAATGATCTTGAACATACCGATCTGTGCAGTATTGGTAACATGCACGCCGCCGCAGAATTCCATGGAAAAACCAGGCACCGTAACGACACGTACGATATCGCCGTATTTTTCGCCAAACAGCGCCATCGCACCGCGTTTTTTGGCTTCTTCGATCGGCAGTTCTTCAATAGTAACGCCTTTAGCGGCTAAAATCTCTTCATTAACAATAGCTTCGACGCGGCGCAGTTCTTCTTCCGTTACCGGCGAGAAATGCGAAAAGTCGAAACGTAGACGATCGGGCCCGACATAACTGCCTGCCTGATTGACATGACCGCCCAAAACAGTTTTCAGGGCTGCATGCAGCAAATGCGTCGCCGTATGGTTACGGGCAATATCACTCTTGCGGCAGCTGTTTACTGCATAGGTCACCGCATCGCCCACATTGACAGTACCTTCAACGACACGGCCGAGGTGGATCGTAGCGCCGTCCGGCAGCTTTTTAGTATTTTCTACTTCTATCACACCAGTAGGAGCGGTGATACGGCCCAAATCGCCTAACTGTCCGCCGCCTTCGGCATGAAAAGCAGTAACGTCAAGAATAACGGCAACGTCTTTGCCGTCTTCGGCATTTTCGATCGGCTGGGCATCATGGGCCGGATACAGCATCACGATCTTGCCGCTGCCGGCAGCTTCGTCGACCTTCAGGGCAGCAATATCAATGCCGCGCGTGTTATAGATGACCGGACGGCCTGCTTTATCGTCGCGGGCTTCGCGTGCCATTTTACGCTGTACCTCAAGCGCGGCGTCAAAGCCTGCTTTATCCATCGTCATACCGTTTTCTTCCAATATCTCCGCCGTCAGTTCCCAAGGGAAGCCAAAGGTATCATTCAGTTTGAAAGCAGTGGCGCCGTCCAGCTCAGTCGCACCGGCAGCCTCCAGTTTCACGATCTCATCATTCAGCAATTCGCAGCCCTGGCGCAGAGTCCGCAGGAAGCTGGTTTCTTCCATTTCGATGACTTTTTGAATATATTCGCGTTTTTCCACCAGATTAGGATATACATGGCCGTACATTTCGATGACTACATCTACGGCGCCAGCCAGGAACATCTTATCGATACCGATCAAACGTCCGTGACGTACGGCACGGCGCAGAATACGACGCAAAACATAACCACGGCCTTCATTAGACGGCAGGATACCGTCCGCGATCATAAATGTCATACTGCGGGCATGGTCGGCAATGACCTTCAGGGAAATATCCGTTTTTTTATCTTTGCCATATTCCACAGCAGCTACTTGAGCTGCATATTCAATGATCGGGAAAATCAGATCGGTTTCAAAATTAGACGGTTTTTCCTGTAATACGGAAGCCAGACGCTCAAGGCCGGCACCGGTATCGATGTTTTTATTGGCCAGCGGCGTATAAGTGCCGTCTTCATTCTGATTATACTGGGTAAAGACCAGATTCCAGATTTCCAGGAAACGGTCACAGTCACAGCCGACGGCACAGGTATCTTTGCCGCAGCCGCGTTCATCACCCAGATCGACATGGATCTCAGAACAGGGACCGCAGGGACCGCTGCCGATCTCCCAGAAGTTTTCTTCCAACCGTACGATGCGTTCTTCCGGCAGGCCGACAACATTGTGCCAGATGTCAAAAGCCTCATCGTCTTCAGTATGGATCGTGATCCACAGCTTATCAGCGGGGATACCCAGTTCTTTGGTAATAAATTCCCAGCTCCAGGGAATGATCTCTTTTTTGAAATAATCGCCGAAAGAGAAATTGCCCAGCATTTCAAAATAGGTATGGTGGCGGGCAGTACGGCCCACGTTTTCGATATCGCCGGTACGCACGCACTTTTGGCAGGTTGCGATACGTGGAGAAGGCGGTTTCATCTTGCCCGTAAAAAAGGGTTTGAAAGGAGCCATACCGGCGCCAATCAAGAGCAGCGTCGGGTCATCCTGAGGAATGAGTGACGCGCTGGGCAGGATCAAATGTCCTCTATCTTCGAAGAACTTTAAAAATTTCTCACGAATTTCATTACCAGTCATGTACTTCATAATCGTTTTATCGCTCCTTTAAAGTCGAAACATCATAATAAAAAATTATATAAAAATTAACGGCTAAAGTCAATTAAACTGACAAAGTATACACTCTTTTGCCGATAATTGACTTGAACGGATATAAAAAAGCCGTAAGCAGAAACTTACGGCCCCACGCCAAGTATTTCAGGAGGACACCCAAAACTTTCGGCACTATCAATTATAGATGTAAATTTACACAAAGTCAATATCTGTATAGATTTTTAGTTTTTATTGTAATCAGCTGTTTTTTATTACAGCAAACAGCGGCAGTCTGCTTATTGTTGTCCAGCGATCCGAATAATCTCTGTCACCCAGCGGGCACAATTGTATAAATCACACTCACGCAGATATTCTTCCGTTGTATGCACCTTGCTCATACCGGTTGCCAGAAGTATACAGGGCAAACCGTAGCCACAGAGGAAATTTCCATCGCTGCAGCCGCCTGTTTTCGTCAATTCAAACGGCAATTGCAGATTATCTGCGGCCTGCTTCGCCAGCAAGACAGCGGCATGGTCCTCCGCCACATGAACTGCTGGACTGCCTTCCACCGGCTCGACCTCTAACATACCGCCGCCAGCTTCCACCACTTCCCTGATAAGACTGATCGTTGCATCCTTCAGTCGTTCCAGCTTCTCCGGGTCCATACAGCGCATATCGATCACAAACCTTGCCTGTTCCGCAACGATATTAGTTGCCGCACCGCCTTCGATCTGGCCTACGTTTAATGTTGTTTCTTCATCTAATCTTCCGTAAGCAGGCAGCGCCGCCAGCGCCTTGGCCGCCAGCATGATGGCATTGATGCCTTTTTCCGGCTCGATACCGGCATGAGCCGACTTACCCCTGACTGTAAAATAAATATCAAACAGCCGCGGCGCCGCATTGGTAATGATACCGGGCGCACCGCCAATATCCAGACAATAACCAAGATCAGCCTTAATGTCAGCAGGATCAAGATTGACCACGCCCAGACAGCCTATCTCCTCGGCGATCGTAAAACACAGCTGGATGTCGCCATGCGGGATATTCTGCTCCTGCACAGTCCGTACCGCTTCCAAAGCAGCTGCAATACCCACTTTATCATCACCGCCCAGGGTCGTGGTTCCGTCCGAATACAAAACTCCGTCCCTGCGTACTACCTTTGTACCCGTGGTCGGCGGTACCGAATCCATATGCGCTTCAAAAAACAGCCGGGTCGCGCCCTGCACATTGCCTGGCAAAAAAGCCCATACATTGCCGGTCGTCCCGCCGATCTTACTGCCGGCGTCATCAACTTTTACTTCCAGTCCCATGTCCTGCAGCTTGCGCACCAGCAGTTCTGCCTCTGCTTTTTCATCTTTACTGGGGCAAGGCACCCCGACCAGTTCTATAAATTCATTTAAAAGCCTGTCTTTGTTGATCATCACGTTTACCCCTCACTTCACAAGATATTACATATTATAACACTGGCCGCCCCAGCCAGCCACTTTTATAATTTACCAAATAAAAAAGAGCAGGGACTTTATCCTTGCTCCTGGTCAAGATACTCTTTAATGATCTCTGCGGCGGCTTCCGGCGTGATATCACTGCACAGGCCAGCATCATTCAAGATCGCCTGCAGGCTCCTGCTTTGCTGATAGTCAAAATACTGCCATTTCAGAGTGCGGCTGCTCCACATCTCCAAGCCCTCTTTTAAGTCATCATAGCGCAGTAAAAAGAACCATTTATGATCGTGGGAAGTTACTTTTTTATAAAACATTTTCTCCCTCCGTTCCCCTCCGTCCTCATTATAGCACAAGAGTACCCCCCCACAAGACATTCAAGAACTTTTTCTCGTCGCCTGACGCTGCGTTTTTGCTCGTACGTTTTGCCAGTCGTCCTGTTCGAAAAAATAACAGCTTTTCGGATAAATAACTTGGCAAATAACAAAAATGTGGTACAATAATAGCGATAAATCCCGCAGACCGGACCGTTTACTGTTTTTATTTTGGCCGATACTGCAGAAGGAGCAAAAAATGAATCGTAAAGAAAAATTCAAACAGGCTAATCGGGAAGCAAATGCCACCTGGTTAGCCCTTCTTATTGTCATCGTCTTTTGGTGCGTCGCCGGCTTTGGCCTTGCGGACGTTAAAGTAGAATTTTTCCAGACGCCTTTATGGGTCTGGGCCGGCTGCATCGGCACCTGGCTGTTTGCCATTGCCGTTTCTGTTATCCTTGCCAATCACATTTTCAAAGATATGGATTTAGACGACAAGGAGGATGAGATCAATGGGTAATTTCCTCCACCTCTGGCCGGTCTTTTTATTCCTTATTTTTATGCTTGGGATCAGCTTCTGGGTGCAGCGAGCCTCCCGCAGTGACCGCCGGCAGAATTTTGCCAAAGATTATTTTATCGGTGGACGCAGCCTGGGCGGTTTTGTCCTGGCGATGACCACCGTCGCGACCTACAGCTCAGTCAGCACTTTTGTCGGCGGCCCCGGCATGGCCTGGGTCATCGGTTACGGCTGGCTCTACATGGCGATCGTGCAGGTAGTAGTCATCTTCCTCGTTTTAGGTATTTTCGGCAAAAAAATCGCTATGGTCTCGCGCAAAATCGACGCTGTCACCGTTGTCGACGTGATCCGCAGCCGTTACCAGTCCGATCTGCTGGCCAATATTTCCGCACTGGTGATCGTCGCCTTCTTCTGTGCAACGATGGTAGCCCAGTTCGTAGGGGCAGCCAAACTTTTTGAAGCCGTTACAGGCTTTTCTTATGTCACAGGGCTGACACTGTTCGGCCTGATCGTAGTCTTTTATACCACTGTCGGCGGCTTCAAAGGCGTCGCTATCACCGACGCTATCTGTGCCGTCGCCATGATCATCGGCCTTTTCATCCTGTTCTTCTCGATGCTGGAAACAGGCGGCGGCTACGAAAAAATCATGACCCATATCCAAACTAATCATCCCGATATGCTGGAACCGCTGTCCCGCGGTAAAATGCCGGTCTCGCTCTATATCAGCCAGTGGCTGCTGGTCGGCGTCTGTACACTGGCTCTGCCGCAATCAGTAGTACGCGGCATCAGCTACAAAAATACCAAAGCCCTGCATAACGCCATGATCATCGGTACTGTAGTCATCGGCGCCATGACCCTGATCGCCACCTGGATCGGCGTCCTCTCCAAAGGCGTACTGACTGATACCCTGCAGGCTTACGGCGGCAGTGTTGACAACATTACACCGCTCACTATCATCAGCACTATGGATCCTTTCTGGGCCGGCATCACCATCATCGGGCCCATCGCAGCTACGATCTCTACCGTTTCTTCGCTGCTGCTGGCGTCCTCCTCGGCAATCATCAAAGACGTTTACATGCATGAGTGCTCTAAACAAGGCAAAACCGTCAGCAACAATACAGTCAGACTTTTCAGTATGGGCGCTACCATTATCCTGGGCCTCGGCGTTTACTTTATCGCCATTGCCCCGCCCAGCGTGATCTGGAAAATCAATATGTTCGCTTTTGGCGGTCTGGAAACAGCTTTCTTCTGGGTGCTGATCTTCGGCCTGTTCTGGAAAAAAGCCAACCGCACCGGCGCTGTTTGTGCCATGGCCGGCGGCGTGCTGGCTTACTGCACCACGATGGCGCTGCAGATAAAATTCTTCGACCTGCACCAGATCGTCATCGGTATCGGTGCTTCACTGATTTTCTTCCTCATCGGCAATGCCTTCGGCAAAAACCATGACGAACATATTTTACGTATTTTCTTCCCCGAAAAATATCACGATTAAAACGCCCTGTAAAAAAGCTTCGCCGGCAGGATCGATCCTGCAGCGAAGCTTTTTTTATATCTTTTATTTTTCCAGTTCTGCCGCAGCAGCAAAATACGCCTCCGGCGTCCAACCGCATGCCAGCAATTTTACCAGCAGCTTACCAGTATTGGCAGCATCGTCATAAGCAGTATGCCACAAGCCGCCCGTATCGACGTTTTGTTCTTCCGTCGCCTTCTTCAGCCCTGTCGTATAACTGTCGCCCTTCATCAGCTTGTAGGCGGCCGCCAGATCAAGGTAATCCTCTTCTAAAACAGGGTTTTCCAGCTTATGCCTCCGGCAGCCTTCTGCCACTACCTTATAATCCTCATTGCCCCAGGCCACAAAATAAGTCTTGCCCGGTACATACAACGCTTTGATCTGCTCTAGCATCTCACTGAATTCGATAGCTGTCTCCATATCTTTTTCAGTGATCATACAGAAATCCATCCCCTCTTTAGCCTGCTTCGGATAAAAATGCGGATGGACAAAATTTTGGATCTTACCTGTGACTTCAAGAGAAGTTCCATCAAGCTTCACCGCGCCGATCTCAATGATTTCTGAAAAAAATCCCCGCGGCCGTCCCATTCTTTTAGTATATTGCGTAAACTCAAAGTCCGCTACAAAAAAATCCCTGCTCATCAGTCTGCCCCCAGCTACTCTAAATATTTATCCTCATTATAACACTATCTGTCATCAATGCGCTATCTGCTGAATTTTCCGAATTATAAAATTTTGCATAAATACTTAAACTTTCCTTAAAATAATGCTAAAATATAAAAGTTCTTACTTTTATAAATAACAGGGAGTGTTATAGATGCAGCAACATCAACTTAAAGGCAGCTTGATGCTGTTTTTCTGCGCCTTGATCTGGGGCTTGGCCTTCGTAGCGCAAAGCGTCGGTGCCGACCACGTAGGCGCTTTCACCTTCAACGGAATCCGTTCGCTGATCGGCGCAGCTTTTCTGATCCCCTGCGCAGCCTTTTTTGACCGGCTGGCCGGCAAGCCTTTTTCTATTTGGGGCACTGATAACAAGACCGAACGTCAGGACCTGATCACCGGCGGCATCGTCTGTGGTATCGTGCTGACGATCGCCAGTACACTGCAGCAGATCGGCATCGGCTATACCTCTGTCGGTAAAGCCGGCTTCATCACCACCCTCTATATCGTTATCGTGCCCCTGTTCGGGCTCATCGTCCATAAAGCCGTTACCAGGCTGCAATGGCTCAGCGTTTTGATCGCCGCTGCCGGCATGTACTTCATCTGCATCAACGAAAATTTCAGCGTCAACTACGGCGATATGATCATTTTCGCCTGCGCCTGCTTTTTCGCGCTGCATATCATCACCATCGAACGCTTCTCCGTATTGGTAGATGGTGTGCGGATGTCGCTGCTGCAATTTGCCGTCTGCGGCATTTTGAGCCTGCCGGCCATCTTCTTTTACGAAACGCCGACCTTGGAAGCGCTTGAGGCAGCCTGGCTACCGATCCTATATGCCGGCGTCATGTCCTGCGGCATCGCCTATACCCTGCAGATCCTCGGCCAGAAATACGTCAATGTTATTTTAGCTTCGATTATCCTCAGTATGGAATCCGTCTTTTCCGTTCTGGCAGGCTGGCTGCTGCTGGGCGAGCAGCTTTCCCTGCGCGAACTTGGTGGCTGTGGCCTGGTCTTTGTCGCTATCCTGTTAGCTCAGCTGCCGCCCAAACGTCAATAAATCATTAATACGCACATAGATCAAACCCGCTTCTATAAAATTATAGAAGCGGGTTTTTATCTTAACCACTGCAAAATATACGAATGCTCATGTAAATAACGCTGCCGCACCTGATAATCCGGCAAAATGCTGGCTACACGCCGCCAAAACCGACAGCTGTGATTCATATTACCGATGTGACTCAGCTCATGCACGACCACATAATCCAAAACGGCCAGCGGATAAAACACCAGCCGCCAGGAAAAATTCAAATTGCCCTTCGTGCTGCAAGAGCCCCAACGCTTCGCCGCTGACGACAGCTTCACGTTTTTGTAAGTGACACCCATCTGCTCCGCAAAAAATGCAATCCGCTCCTGCAAAACCAGTAAAGCCTGCCCACGCAGCCATTTTTCCAGTGCCTGCTGCGAATCCCGCTGCGGGCACAGCAGCACCGCACCATTTTCCTGCACCTGTTTCACATCAGCCAACCGCAAAGTATATCTTTTATCCAATACATTTAACTGTATTCCGTCTGCCGCTAACAACTGACGCTTTTTCTGCACAGCAGCATACTGCTGCTTCTGCAGTATCCAGGCGGTTTTTTCCTGCACAAAGCCTTCTATATCGCTTAAACATGCCTGCAGCGGCGCCCGTACGCTGCATTTACCCTCGCTGTCGATCACGATGGCAAGCGTCCTGCGTTTACTTCTGATCAACTCATAAGCTACTGTCATTCCTGTCTCCATATCGTTCTGTAGTTTTCTTCATCACGCTAACCGCACACTCTGACTATTGCTTCCAGATTTTTCAGCCCGGCCAGCCATTCGCGCGGAATACTGTCATAGCCATAATACAAACCTGCCAGACTGCCGGCAACAGCCGCTACCGTATCGGCATCGTCACCCAGATTTACTGCCCACAGCAGGCACTCGCGGTACGAATCCGTATTAGCCAGACACCACAACGCCGCTTCCAGCGTATCTACCACATAACCGCTGCTCTCGATCTCAGCAGCCGACAAATCATACAAACTGCGGTCAATAATACGGCTGTAATAATGCAGCTCCCGGTTATCATCGGTATCGGCCACCTGCCGCAGCTCCTCCACAGCCTTCGCCACACCACGCATCAGCAAGGTAGGCAGTTTAAAGCGTTCGCGGTGCTGAATGAGCTCACCGGCAACAGTACAATATAAAAAGCAGCCCAAAGTACAGCAAATATGCGCGTGCGTCAGTGCCGACACATTCCTGATAGCTTCATAACGATCTGCTTCCGGATGGGCCTGCAGATAAAACTCCACCGGTAAGATCCGCATCAGCGAACCATTGCCGCAGTTCCATTGGTTACGAGGCGCGCAGCGTTCCAGCGGCATCCTGTTCAAATAATTCAGCAGCGCCTGCTTCGTTGTCGCGCCAACGTCAAACGCCGTCCCTTCCGGTGTCAGATACCCTTCCTGCAGCCAGCCGGCAAAACGGCGCATCAAATCATAATAATCCAGCCGCCAGTCATTTTCACGCAGGCTCGCTAACGTGCACAAGGTCAGGCTGGTATCGTCCGACCATAAGCCCTGCTGCATTGCCAGTACCGGACTGAATTTTAAACTCTCGCGGCTTTTTCCCTGTGCCGGATAGCCCAAAGCATCACCTACCGCCAGCCCCAGTACACCGTTTAAAATATGATCAGTCATGATTTTCTTCTACCAGCTCAAAACGGTACTGCTGCTCCGCCTCGGGATACTTTTCACGATCCACCTCGGAAGCAAACATCGCATAAGGCCGTACATAATAGGCAAAATCACCATACAAGGCCTGATAAACAACGCACTGCTCACCTGTTTCCGTATGCTGCGCCACGACCAGCACTTTATAATCCCTGCCTTTAAAATGCCGGTAGATCCTGCCTGCTAAAATCTTACGCATAAAAATTACCTCATTACAATATCTAAAATTTATTATTTTCAAAGACTGTTTTAAACTTCACGATTCAGCCCTTCATGGGCCAGTTCCATACTCTCTACCGCTATTTCTTCACTGCCAGTGCTAATATCAGGACAGCTCCACTTAACAGGCCAGGCGTTAAAAATCTGCCAGCGTGCTACAGCTTTTTGGTCGTCACCCAAAAGCTCGATCAGCACATTTTTCCGCTCAAGATCGCCCTTCTTAATACTTGCAAACCAATCCGTCCAATACTGCGAATCAGCCATCCCCCATTTCAGTGTCACGTTGCCAAACTTTACAAAACCCGGCATTCTCCTAGGTGCAGCGGCCTGATGATTGCCTTCCCTGTATTCAATCGGATCAACATCTATATTAGGTGCTGAAACCTCTGAAAAATGCCCTACTGATTTATCATCTATCAAAACATTATAATTATATTTTTTAAAAGGGTATACTGTTGCCATTTTCACTCACTCCTTTATAATTGCTGCCCGATATCTCACCGCAGCCTGCACCTATATTTTAACCTATTTCAGCGTCAGACGGCCAGCAAAATAATTATCAACTGCAAATAAACAGCCGGCAGGCAAAAACAGAACAACAATAAAACATTGCCAGCAGTCGATATCTGTGCTATAATCTCAATTGATATTGATGAGCCGATATCTTTTGCTCCGCCTGGAGCACAAAGCACCTGCGTGAAAACGCAGGTGCTTTTGACTTTTATGCTTTAATTTTTTTACTTCCTCCAATAATTTAAACTATATTATTTTCTGTTTACTTCACTTCCACCATAGTGCAGTAATTACCTGTTATATTAAATACAGAAAGGGCCCTTTCTACATTTTAATAATTAAGGAGGTAATATTATGTCAGTAACAAGACAATGCGGCAACTGCCATCGTTCCTATACCATTGAGAACGCCGATCAAGTAAGTACCGGGGGGAGTTCCGTTGAAGTTATATGCCCTTATTGTCATGAACCAGATGGCAGTATTGTTCTAAAAGATGGTGAATGTTGTCCTCGCTTCAAATAATCCTGATAATAATCAAGTACACATCTTATCTATTAAATAATATCCAAGGCAAACTCTGTCGATATATTATTTAAAGAAAATTACCACAAAACCCCCATAACTTCCACAGAAGTTATGGGGGTTACTCTTCAATTTGGTGGAACTAACTGGACTCGAACCAGTGACCCCCTCGATGTCAACGAGGTACTCTAACCAACTGAGCTATAGTTCCGCAACGATGTTATTTTAGCGCAGAATCGCCTTTTTGTCAAGCTATGGCCGTATAAAAGCCATTATACGCTGAATTTTACGGCAATTTATTCTCTGATCGTGACTTTGCTGCCAACCTGAACATAAGGCAGAAGCTCCAGCAGCTCGTCATTACGCATTCTCACGCAGCCTTCCGAAGCCATCGTACCGATAGATTCCGGCGCGTGTGTGCCATGGATGCCGATGCCGTCCCAGCCTGTTACCAGCGAAATAAATTTAGGACCGTAAGCGCCTTTGATCTCGCCTTTGCCGTCACCGAAATCATGCGTCCAATACGACGCATCTAAGATCTCGTCCACCTCAAATTTACCTGTCGGCGTAGTCATATCGCCGGCACGCTGCTTTTGCCCAGGCTTAGCACCAACGGCAACGCCCCACTGCTTAACGACTTCGTTGTCTTTCAGCACATACAGCTTGTAATCACTTTTATCTATCAATATCGTATAGACCGTTTTAGCCGCTGCCGGCTGCTTCTGTTCTTCCTTCGCCGGTTCTGAAGCAGGTTTTTCAGGCTTTACCTCCTGCTTTGGCTGCTCAGTCGGCGTCGCAGTCTGTGTCTGCATAGTTTGCTGCGTCGCCTGCCGCTCTTTGCTGAGCCCGTCCAAATACCACAAAGCACCCGATACCAGTACGCCGATCAAAATTATTACAGCAGCGATCTGTTTCTGTTGACGGCGTCTGCGTCTGGCACTTTCTTCTTTGAACTGATCTCTATACGATTTACTCACAGTAACATCCCCTTTATGTGTTTATGGTATAACCGTTGCCTATTTTTGTCAATCGCCGCAAAAACATTTACCGGCCGTTATATCCGTGCTAAAATATACATAACGATCAACAACTGATGACGGAGGGCTGTATGGAAAATATCATGACAAACTTTAAGCTGCCTGCCGCTGCCGGCTTCGTACCCCTGCTTCTGGACGACGGCCACGGCGACTACAATCGCAGCTATGAGCAATATGAACATAACGACATAGATTATGCAGATTATTCGACCGACCACCGCGATAATAATTATCGTAACTTTGAAAAAAAGAAACGTAAAAAAACAGACAAAGAAATCGTAGCCGATATTTTGAAACGCTGGGATTAAGTAACGCAAAACCACTCAACTATGCAGTTGAGTGGTTTTTATATTTACAGCTTCCAGCCTATAAGCAAATTCCTAAATTGTGTGCAGAAACAGCTGCTTTTGCCTTGCTGTTTCTGCACCTGACAGCAGTCACGACATTTTACCTTTATACATTGCTAATATTCCCCTATAACAATGTAAGCCAGTTAAAATGTCCAGCGTGCGCCGACGTTCCACTGCCAATCCTTAGTAAAGTCGCTGCCGGAGCTGCGCTCTACATCCAGATAAATATGACTTGTCTTGCCGGTAGCAAATGCCGCGCCGATACCATATTCAAACCAGGTATCGTTAAAGGTATCACCAGTCTTCACACTGTCAGTACCGTCATGCATCGTCACATCATAACCGCCGCCAAACTCGTGCAGCAGATTTGCTTTCGCATAAACGATCCCCTTACTGCCAACCTCTTTACCGATATTGAAACCAATGCGTCCGACAGCACTCTTGATCCCGCTTTGGTCTACCTGGATGCCATTGCTGGTAGTATAGTTATCGCCGCCCAGATAGCCTAAAGTAAACTGCGCCTGCGGCTCGATATACCAGCCATTTTGCAACGCATTTTTGCGGCCATACTCAGCGCTCAGCGACACACCTGTATTGTTAAAGTCTCCGGTGATCTTGTTATTTCTGGTATCATAGACCGAAAAATCGTTATCCATATTGCTCACTTTAAAAACTACATCCAGATAATGACCTTTACTGCCTATTTCCGTATTATAGAAGCTGATCGCCTTGCTGCTGTTATCGCCGCTGCCGCGATTATAGCTGCTGTCACCGTCTACATAACTGATCGCAGCACCCTGATAACGCACCTTATCTTCGGTACGCTTAGTCACCGCATCATACCCCAGCTCATAAGCAGTATACTTGTTCTCGAAACTGAATTTACCATCGCGGCCGATCTTCGATCCCCGCAGTCTGAACCAAGCACCCTGCGCTTCTTCACCGTTATGCCGCAGTTCACCCATTCGCTGCAGCAGCTTGTCGTTCTCGCTGCGCCAGGTATGGTAGTTCAAAGCATTTGCCGACAGGATCGTATCCGTACTGGTAGTAGGATTACCGATATTCGTTACCTGCTTCAAATACCAGTCCTTGGTATAATTACCGCTGGTATCGGCAGTATCTTGATAATCCAGTTCATAACGCTTCCAGTACAGCGTGCCTTCGCCATCCACCGCGGCAAAGCTGCCGTTATGATTGTTGACAGTCGCCAAAACCGTACCGACTCCCTCTGCCCCAAGCGGCTGATAACTGTTGACTTCATACAGATCAATGTACTGCGTCCCTGTCAGAGTATCGGTCACATATAGCTTATCACTGTTCAAAACATTCTGGCTGGCATCGATATCCATTTTGATAACACCATTATTGCCGCTGAGATTCTCGACCGTTAAGGTATGGAAAGTATTCCCGTCCTGCGTCATATCAACAATCGAATTATCGTTGACCAGATGCTGCAGATTAGAATCTCCTGTCATATTCCACAGAGAATGCTCCGTCAGACTGAGATTGGTTTCAGCCGTACTGTCGGTTCTGATCCAGCCCTCAAGCAGCGAAGCCCCTTTGGCAGCAAGATCTATTTTCCCGCCGCTTTGGTTGAGTATCTTGCCATAAATGCTGTATCTGCCTTCATTGCCGGTCACAACGCCGTTATCACTGTTATAAATCGCATAGCCCATTTCGCTGCCCTGCCTGACAACGATCTCGCCGCCGTTTAAAACCGCATCACTGCCCGTCCCCCTCACTACCAGACCATAAGCCCCGTTTGCTGCATCTTCGCTAGTAACATGCAGCTTTAAACCATTACCTAAATTCAAATGACCGGTATTAAAGACGAAAGCGCCTACCGCTGAACCGTTTTTGCTCTTGACAGTAATTTCTGCATCGTCACCAATAGTAAGCTGCGCATCATGGAAGCCAACCTCAACTCCTCTGGTTTCCTTTTCGCCCGAAACAAACATCTTCATTTTGTCGCCAACAGTTATCCTGGCATCATCATAAGAATCAATACCATAGGTCCAGCCGTCACCGGCGTTAATAACATTCAGCTCAAACCTGTCACCGACTTCGATACGACCCGGCCCCAGCGTAGCATTATCGCCTGCATATAATCCCTTCATCGTATAATAGGGATTATTGGGATCGATATTGCTGACATTACCGGAAACGGTGATCTTAGAACTGTCCCCCAGCTTAATAACGCCAGACGCATAGGTTTTTACACCGTAAACATCCATATTATGTACGATACCCGGATCATCAGTAAAATTCAGTTCTATCTGCTTGAGATCGACTGTACCATTATATCCAAAAATCCCATTAGAACTACTGTTGTTAATAGCACCGGCAAAGCCTGTAATATCCAGCTTCACCGCTCCGCTATGGTAAATAAAATCGCTGTCGCTGACAGAAATGCCCTTATCACGATGGTTGATATTACTTGAATCAATAGATGCAATACCACTAACCGCCTCTAAAGCACTTACTGTCGAAAAAGGCATATCGATGCCTTCTGCCGCCCATACTGCCTGCTGACAGGTCACAGTCAGCAATCCTGCCAATATAGACCGCTTCAGTACTTTTTTTCTTTCTTTCATTTCTCAATCCTCCATAAGCTAATGTCCTAAGCAAATAATTAATTAGCCAATATTATAACTTCATCGCAAGGATACAATAAATTAAATGTATTGACAAGTCCATTTCAGAATATTATTTTTCATAACCTGTTTTAAAGTCTGAAATCACGCTCTACAACTAGTTTTAGACTATTTAAAGAAAATATTGTTTGGATTTTGTCCCTTGACAAAGCCGAAAATAAAATTATCGTTCAGCAAGGCATTATATTCTTTTTTATAAATTTTTTGTTTATCAGAAACTTCAATCCCTATCTTCATAAGAAAAACACCTGGTTTAAAACCAGGTGTTTAGGGGAATATTTTCAAGCAGGGCAAGGGTTGCTACGCCCTGTTGAAAAACAAAAGGAAAAAAGGGGAAACGGCGCTCACTTAAAATTCAAACCGTACGCCGGCATTGATCTGCCATTTTTTCTGGATCTCGGCGCCAAAGCTGCGTTCGATATCTCCATAGAAATGGCTGCTGTTGCCTAATTTGACATTAGTTCCCAGCCCCAGCTCAAACCAGGTATCGCCATAATCACGGTTATCACTCAAGGTCTCGCCGTTAGCGGCACGCATATAAATATCACGGTCGCCGCCAAACTCATGCAGCAGATTAGCTTTGAAATACACATCATTGTTCTCAGACGTTTTCTGACCCAGCACAAAGCCTAAACGGCCGATGTAGCTGTTGACCCCACCCATATAAACATGGTTGCCTCGGTCTGTCGTATAGCTGCTGCTACTCAAACGGCCCATGATAAACTGCGCCTGCGGCTCAATAAAGACGCCGTGTTCTTTGCTCAGCTCTATCGTTTTGCCATATTCGATGCTCAAACTGTAAGCGTGATTTTTATTATTAGCTTTATCAGGATAATCGCCATAAGAACTGATATCCGTATCAAATAAGCCGGCTTTGGCCACTACATCGGTATAGTTACCGTGCTCGCCATACCAGGTGCCATACAGGCTGCCCGCAAACAGCTTGTCCTTGCCGCTGCCCAGGCTGTAATCAGCACGCCCTGTGCCTCTTTCCAAAGCAAAACCATAGGTGCTTTTGGCATTATCTGCTTTATCATAGCCCAGCTGGTACATATTGTAATGGCTGTCAAAACTACCGCTGCCAAACTTGCCGCCGGTATAACGGGCCCACAAGCCGTCGCCGTCAGTCTGGTTGCTGCGGTGACGCAAGTCACCCAAGCGCTTGCGCAGGGTATCGTTGCTGTTACGCCACAAAGCATAACTGTTATCGGCCGCATCCAGCAAAACACTGGTATCATTATTGATTTTTTTCGCGATCTTCGTCAGATACCACTCGTTGACTGTACCCACAGGATTACCGTTAGCGTCCAAAGCCGCCAAACCGTTTTCGATCGTCGGCGTCACATCCCACAAACCGCCGGCGTTAAGTTCCTTGCCCACAAACTGTGCAGCCTGCTCGGCGCTGTTATCCGTTACCAGCAGCAGGTTTTTCACACCAGTCACTTCGCCCAGACCGTTCGTCAGGCTGGCGTCTTTAACCTGGATATAAGTTACACCGGCAGTAGTTTTTGTCCCGATAGTGATCTTATCGCCGTCAGTTTCGCTGCCCAGATCCGTATCCATGATAAAATTACCGCCGTCGCCCTGATACTCTGCTACAGCCAAAGTATCGGCGCCCTGCGTCATATCTATAGTAGCGTCGTTATCATTCACCAGCTGCGTCGCCACACTGTCGCCTGTCATATTCCACAGCGAACCATTGTCAAAAGACAGACTGGTAGTCCTGTCAGTATTGTTGGCACCCAAACTGGCGCCGGTCAGGAACGAAGATGCATTTTTAAAGCTGATATCGATAGCCGCACCGTTATTAAGCATAGCCGCATCATCAAAATGCTTGACATCGCCAACCAGCTGCACCTTTTTCCCTGCATCTGGATCAATAGTGATCGAACTTGTACCGACACGGGCAGCATTGCTGCTGTCAACTGTCGCTACCGCAGTCCCCTTATTGGTATTGACGATCACATCGCCGTTATATACCGCATCGTTGGTATCATAGCTTACTACCACCAACCCGATACCGCCCTCGCTGATAATATTGACGTTCACATCACCGCTGGCCTGTGCTGCACCGGAAATACCAATAGCGCCGTTATAGCCGGCGGAATTGACAGCACAGCCATTGATCGTCACATTAGTCTGCGAACCTTCCTGCAAAACGATCGGCGTACTGTTGCTCCAGCTAAAAATACCTACCATGCCTTTTTGCTGCTCGTTGCCAACGCCAACCGTAGCATCAGGCGCGATCACTGATACATTCAGCACCGCGTTTTTACCCAGGTTCAGACCTTCACGCAGACCATCCATCATCTCTATACTGTTACTGCCCGTACTGACCACGCTCACATTGGTAACAGAATTATCAGCAATGGTCGTCTTACCGCGGATAGCTCCGGCCCAGCGCAAACCATTGCCATTCTGGTCATAAACATGGATATTATTGACCGCTCCGTTAAGATTGATATGGCTGCCATACAGAGCATAATTATTACCGTTGTTCGCACCATATAAAACAACATTAGTATTGCCGTCTACATCAAGCGAACCGTCCACGCCGTAAATATTGCCAGGCCCGCCGGTAACCGACATATTCAGATCGCCTTTGATAACAGAGGTAAAACCGCTGATACCGGCAACACCTGAACCACTGTCACTGACAACTACCATATTTACATTGCCGTCGACTGTAGCATTACCCTTGATCCCATATGTAGCGCCATGGGAATTTACCGACATATTCAAATCCCCGGCAACCGTAGTATTACCATTGATGCCGGTAACATTTTTCTCGCCGCTCAATATCGCGTTCACGTCACCGCTAACCTCAGCCGTGCCGTTAACACCCACGACATCACCAGTATTGCCCTTGATATCCAGCCCCAGATCACCGTCGATATCAGCCTTATAGCTGCCAACATTGATACCGGTAGTCTTATCCGTACCCTTGGTATTATCCAGGATCACCGTTGTATTCTTAGCCGCAAAATCAACAGCCGGGTTCCAGATCCCATGCATCCCGGCAGTAGCTCCGCCACCGCCGTCCTTTTTCGTCAGCTTGACTGTAACATTCTCCAGCCCCATCTGGTTGCTGGTCTGATTTTCGATCCCGAACATAAAATTTTTACCAGCACCGTCGATCACGATATCCCCGGCGCTGAAAGTACTGCCTACCTTATTGGTGATACCAATAATATTACTGTTGTTATCAGCCTTGATATTGATCGAGCCCGCTTTAAAATCAGAAGCATTCGTACTATCCAGCCCGTTTTGGATACCATAGACCTCGCTGCCGTTACCCTGCAGCTCCATCGTAATATCGGCTGCTTCAAAAGAAGATACCTTACCGGAAACGCTGCTGATATTCGCGATCCCCACGACCTGCCCCCCACCCCCAGTGCTGGAGGCAGTGATATCCAAATTTTTAAGGTTATAGCTGCCGCCGGCATAATTATAAATGCCAAAAGCTTCACTACTGCCGCTGCTGCTGGCCGCTATTTTCACGTCCTGCATAATTACCGCTCCGTCACCGCGGTTCTGCACCCCGGCAACACGGCCGCCATTAGCGCTGTTGCTCACCGTAATATCAACCTTATCGTTAGCGGTATAACTGCCGCTCTGCGCCAAAGCGATACCAACATCTTCCTCCTTGTTACTATTGCCGCCCTTGACCGTCATTGTGACCGCACCGGTCTCGATATGACCGGCATCACCAGCCGCGCCAAGATGTGTATCAACAGCAATACCATAAGCAGCGCCGTCTCCTCCCGCAGTTCCGGCAGTGATATCCATTGTCAGCGGATTACTGACGATGATCTGACCATTTTTATAAACACGCAAACCGCTGTTATGGCTGCCGTTGCTGACAGTGATATCAACAGCCGACGAATCGATCCTGATCACCGAATCCGTCCCTGCTACGATGCCATGATTATCAAACGTTGTATGAGTAGCGGCATTATTGACCGACAATGTCGTATCGGCTGCAAAATTGATCTCCGCACCGTTATAAGCGCCAATACCATGCGCATCAAGACCAGTGTTATAGCTGCTGCCGATATTGACCCCAAAAGCACCGCCGCTGACATTCATTACTACACCAGCGCCATTACCGCTCACAGCCGCATCAGCCGTCGCCAGATAACCAGGCATATAACCGGGAAAAGCGTTATTCTTTACATCAGTAACAGTCTGAGCGCCGATATTATACGTTCCTGCCGTATCATGGTACACAGCGGCTGCGGTCCCCACGCCGCCGCTAAAAGCTGTTAATACCAAACTCATTGCAATAGCCTTTTCCAACTCTTTTCTTTGCATCCTGTTCAACCCTCTCGCTTTTTATTTTATTTTCAAAGTCCCTTAAAACTGAAACTGCACTCCGGCATTGATCTGCCACTGCTTCTGGATGTCTGCGCCAAAACTGCGCTCAATATCCAGATAAACACTGTTGTTCTTGCCAGTACGCCAATTCGTGCCCAGGCCCAGCTCAAACCAGGTATCGCCGTAATCCTTGCTCTCGCTCAAACTGGAACCGTCTGACGCCAGCATATTTACCTCTCCCCGTCCGCCTAATTCATGCAGCGCCGAAGCCTTTAAATACACATTGCCTTTCTCAAAATCGCGGCCCATTGCCAGCCCTAAACGGGCGATAGCGCTGTCCATACCGTTATATTTGATCCGGGTGCCGTTCTTCGTCGTATATTCAGTACTGTCGATATGTCCCACAGTAAACTGTGCCTGCGGCTCGATAAAGAAACCGTCCTTCTGCGTCAGCCGCTTGTTATATTCAAAGCTCAGGCTGGTAGCCCTGGTATCAAAATCACCGCTGTCGGTGATCCTGCCGTAAGTATCGATATCGCCCTTCAACTTGCCATGCTTCAAAACTATATCCACATTATCGCCGTATTTACCTTTTTTCGTAGCATACAAAGCCAATGCACCCATATCCATATCACCATTACCGGCAGTATAGCTGGCATTGCCTTTACTGTATTCCAAAGCTGCGCCGCCGTACCAGACGCCGCTTTGCTTGCCGTCTTTATCGGCAAAAGCCGCATCATAACCGATCTGATACGTGTGATAGCTGCTTTTAAAGCTGTCGCCCTTCAGCTGGCCGCCATAAACGCGGGCCCACATACCATGCTTATCCGTATGGTAATCCAGCTCGCCCAAACGGTTACGCAAAGTATTATTACCGTTGATCCACGTAGCATACAAAGCATCATTAACTGCGATCAGCGACTGGGCATTAACAGTCTGTGACCTTTGATAACCATAAATAAACCAGTTCTTGGCACCGTTGCCCAAAATACTGTTCACCTCTGCATTCGCCGCAGCTTTATCGTTATACACCGCATTTTCCGGGTCGCTCACGTCATAATCCTCACTGCCGATCAGCAGCTCGTAATCCCACAGGCTCTTGCCGTAAATATTTTCCGAATCCTTAAAAGTTATCTTATTGGCAGCGCCAGCCCCTACTGTAGCAAAACGCAGGGTATTATCTGCGCTGATCGCCGAAAAATCGTCCGTCGCATAAGCCTGGATCGAATGCTCGCCCGTACCGGCAGTCGCGTTTTTGATATAGATCATATCGCTCTGGCTCTTATCACTGGAATTAAGATCCAGCTGGAAAATACCGTCCTGACCCTTCAAATTACCAATATAAACATAATCATGCTTCACATTGTTAATACTGCTGTACACCGAATCTAAGCCGTAATTATGCCATTCCTGCTTCAGATAATCGTCATACAGATTGACGATGCCGCCGCTTTCCAAAGTCAGAGCCGTTACGCCCTTACCCTGCGAATAATGGCTGCTGTCACCAAAATAACCCCATTCAGCGCCATCCTTAACAGTTATATTCAAAGTACCCGTAGTTGGGAAAATAGAATAACCGGCATTCTTTTCATCACCATACCAGTATGAATCCTTACCGCTCAGCACCGCATTGACACTGCCAAACCCGGCCAAATCTATAGAACCAAGGATCTGGGTAGTTTGAGAATTGATATTGACCTGGGTTTTGCTCAAAGCATGGCTGGTATCATTTTTAGCGCTGATAGCGTCAGGCTCATTGCTGACCGCCATGATCCTTGTCGTATTGCCATTGAAATTGATAATGCCACCGTTCTTTACGTACACAGCGTTAGCGCCGCTGGTGATATAATTACCGACACGGTTATAAATATAAGCATCGCCGGCTACATTGATCAACCCGCCGTCAATAGCCTGAAAGGTAGTCTGCGAAGCTGACGGGATCGAATCATTATCATCGATCATCGTCACCGAACCATTAAAATCAGCTCTGCCGGCTACATTAAAATTCTCACGCAGCGCTCCATTAACATGCGACGAAATATCATTGAGCCAGTAAAAATCGCCGTTGACCACCATCTCGCCGCCCTTTTCTACCTGCTGACCAAAGGTATAGATAGAAGAAAGCCCCTGCTGATGGATATTAAGATTACCATTGACCACCAGCTTTTCGCCGTTGTTGATCCTGATAAGTCCCGTATCGCCGACTGTTACATTCAAAGTATTATTGTTGGTATTGCTGATCGTATATTCGCCCTCTTCAAACAAATGCTGCCCCCAGACAACAACAGCAGCATCAGTATCCGTGATCAGCCCCGGAGTATATACCGCGGCATTTGCCGCCATCGGCATAACCATAAAACTGCCCGCACAAATAAATGACGCAGCCAATAAACCCCTTGCAACGCTACCGCTTAGAGCCGTCGCCCTTAAATTTAGTGCGACGGCTCTTGCCAAGTCCTTTTTTAACATTTCAACCCATCCTTTCTTTCCATGTTCCCCTCATGGTCAGGTAACGCTTATTCCGGCTGTGACAAACCTGCACACAAATTTCTGCTGTGCCAAAAATAATTTTTCAGCCCAAATCAACGCCCGCCTGATTTTTAACTTTTATTTTATTCCCAAAAGATAAAAAACTTTTAATCAAGCGATTTATATTTTGTTAAAATTAAAAGTTAAACTAGAAGAATTTTACGTATTATATCACACGTGTCCCCCCCCGCAAGACATTATTGTTCGAGTTTAAAAAAATTTTTGTTCGATGGTCTTGCAACTGGGAACCTTTACAAACCCTCTAAGAACACAAAAAAGCACAGACCTGAAAATCAGATCTGTGCTTTCGCACTGCTTATGTATGTAATTTTATGCCTTAAAACAACAATTTTATTTCTGTTCTGCCTCGATCTCGACCGGTACAAACACAAACTCGGCCAGCTTGCCGTCCTTATCGAACACATACGCCGCACGTACCACCTGCTGACGGCTGTAGCCCATCAGGTACAGCAAACGGTCTGCCTGGTCAAAACGCTCAAAAGAAGCAAATTTTACTTCCTTCTGCTTGCCGAATTTTTCCCTCAGCTGCTTTTGCAGCTCGGCAAAACCCTCGGCTGTCAGCTTGCTTTGCAACCCCGGCGCCAGATCGCCCTGCAGCTGGGCCAAACCGCTGCCTGCCGGTGCTTCCAGCGCCGCCACAAATTTATCTACCACACGCTGCTGTTTGTTCAAGTCGCTGCCGTCTCCGGCTGCCATACACACGCTGCTCACTGCCAACGCCAAAAGCATTACTACTGTCAATACTGTTTTTTTCACTGTTATTTACCTCTTATCATCTGTATTAGGGCTTTAAGCTCACCATTGCAGCTTCCCTTTGGTTTTTGGGTTTTATAATTTGCCGGGCCGCCTTTACAGGAGCCCGGCCTTTTAAGTTTTTCAAGTCTTTAGAGTTTTCTAACACTTTTACTGCTGTTTATGCAACGACAGCTTCTTGGTCAGCAGCTTCCTCCTTAACGGCTGCCACTGCTGCTTCACCTGCAGCCTGCTCCTGGTTTTCCAGCTCCCGCTCAGCCTCATAAGCTTCCTGCATCCGGGCATATCTGGCTTCCAAACGCTCCATGCGGGCTTCATAAGCCGCTTCCATTTTGGCCAGCCGCGCTTCGTAATCGGCTTCCAGCTTCTTCATCCGTGCCGACAGGTCAACATTGCTTTCCTGCTCTTTGCGTTCTGCCTCCGGCATTCTGTCCAGCGCAATACTGATACCCATATTCATCATATGCTTGCTGCTGGTAGTTGAAGCACCGATACTCAGCATCGTCCGTTTGTCCGGGCGGTAGAAGCCGCCCACGGCCAAAGCCTGTCTGCCTTCGTAGCTGCCGATGGCCATGGCAAAGTCTGCACGGCTGTTAGCGTTTTCAGGCTGCGGGTGCAGGCCTGCCAAAGCAGCGCTCAATGCGCCCACTTCTTTAATCTCGGCACCCATCCGGTTTACCTTGCCGTTCAGGTCGCGCACGTCGCTTTGCAGGCCTTCGATGGCGCTGCCCACTTCGATAGTGCTGCCGTCCTCACGTCTTAAAGTCACTTCGCCGCCGCTGATCTCCGTACTGCTGGTCTTTTTCTCTTCTTCGCCCTCTTTATTTGTAGTGGTAGTGGTTTTGCTCACCGTCATACCGTGCTCATTGGTATTCACACTGCTGCTCTGCACTGTTGTTTTACCAGCACTGTTAGTGATGGTTTTAGTAGTGGTAATGCTGGTACCTCCGGCAGAAGTGTTATTGGTGGTCTCCCACTTTTCTTTCTTATCGTTATTGGCATCCGACTCTTTGGTCGCCGACTGAGTAGTGCCGCCCACTTCCGAAGTGGTAAAACCGTTTGTATAATCGTAACCGTCTTTATTGTTGGAAAGCTGGTTATTGATGGCATCATTCTTATCCACAGTACCGCCGGATACATTTACTTTATTGCCGCCGACCCATAATTCGTTGGTCTCGATCTTGCCGCCGTTGATAGTAGTTTTGCCGCCGCTGTTGCTGAACTCTGCGCCGTTGCTGCTGTTAATGAAGCTATGCCCGCCCGCATTACTGGTCAGCTTGCCGCTGCTGCTATTGATACTGAACTTGGCAGCATCAAGATCGCCGCTGCTGCCCACACCGATATACAGACCATTGCCGTTGATAATCGAATGGGAATTGTTTTTGCCAACGGTAACGCCGTCCTTATTGATGACGGTCTGGTCAGCATCGCCTTTGGCTACGATGATGCCTTCCGTGGCTTCCATATTTTTGGTAGTGATGCCGTCGCCGTTAATGCTGGTGTTATTTTCGATAGTGGTAGTATCCGGGTAGGGCTTGCCGATGCCGCTGGTGTTAAGGCCGCCGCCCCCACCGCCCCCGGTGCCGTTTTTCTCCAGTGCGTCAACACGTTTATCCAGCCAGCTAACGTTTACGCCGTCTACCAGCCCGTTTTTAAAATTAACGCCGCCGATGGTCAGTCCTGTCTCCACGCTGCCGCTGACAGCCACACCGTTGATGCTATTGATGCCGCTTATTGCGCCGCTGCCGCCAAACTGTACGCCGCCGATTTTAGCCGTGGCCGCTTCCAGATCGGCAGTTTTCATGCCGTCCTTAGTAAAGCTGGTCGCCGTTTCGATGGTAGTAGTGTCGTTATCACCATCGCCGTCTGCGTCACTGCGTTTGACACCTTCCGTATTTTTGTTGGTATCACTGCTGGCACTTTTCAACTGGCTAAGGTTGATGTCGCCCACCATAATGTCAGTGCCATTGGTGCCGATAGTTAAGCCATTGATTTTGGCCGCCGTTACGCTGCCGGTGATCAGGCTGTTGTGGTCAAGATGGGTTCCGCCTCCATCGGCAAAGGTGCTGGTGCCTGTTGCCGGCTTGCCGATATGGATGCCGCTGGCGTCGATAGTGACCTGTTTATCGGCCCCTTCGCCAAAAATAATGGCATTGCTGGTGATCTTGGTATGGGTAAAGCTGCTTGCATCACCCACTACCAAATCATTGCTGACGGTGATTTTATTGGTGCTCAGGCCATCCTTGTTGATGCTGGTGCTGGTTTCGATAGTGGTAGTAGCGGCATCCCTGTCACGTATAATGCCCGCCGTATTGGCACTGGTAATGCCGCTGCCCTCTTTCAGCTCGCTCAGGTTGATGGTATCAATAATGATATCGCTGCCAACGCCGTTGATGCCTTTGGCGATGGTCACATCGTTGATGCTGGCCACCGTCAGTGCGCCGATACTGCTAAAGCCGAAGCCTGTGCCTTCGACCGTAAAGCTGTCGGCAGTTACACCGCTGGCAAAGATGGTCATGGCAGGACGAGTTGTATCCCCTGCGTCATAGGTCATGGCTGTGGCGGCGGTTTTTAAAGCGCTTACGTCAACATCGCCCACTGTATAGTGGCTGTCAGTACCTTTTTCCAGTTTTACACCGTTGATGACAGCTTTACCATCTGTAGTTTTGATTTCTACGCCGTTATAAGTGCCGGCGTTGGTCAGGTTGCGGTTGCTGTCGATGCCGATACCGTTGATACCGGTCACCCCGGTCACAGCGCCCTGATTGATAGTCACCCCGTCAATGGCCGTGCCTGTGGCAGTGTCGTAGCTTATCTTGGTAGTTTTCTGCTTCAGCTCACTCACATCACTTGCGCTGCCGCTGTTGTTGGCCAGATCGGTCAGGTTGATGGTACCTACCATGATGTCACTGCCGCTGGTGCCGATGGCCACGCCGTTGACATTACCATTGCTTAAAGTAACGCCATTCACTTTACTATCACCGATAGTTACGCCATTATAAGTACCGACGTTGGTCAGGTTGCGGCTGGTGTCAATAGCGATGCCATTGATGCTGGTAACGCTGCTGATGGTACTGCCGCTAAAAGCAATGTCGTTGACTTTAGAGACGCTGCTCAATGCGCCATCTTTCAAGGTGGCTGTACCGTCAGTAACGCCCTGCTTGGCAGTCAGCAAGCCTTCCATATCCAGATTGTTAATACCCACCAGATTGCGAGTTCCCAAATACTTTATCTCACCCGTGGTACTGTCAGTCATTATTCCACTAAATGAGACCTGATTGCCAGCGGTGGTTTGGCTACCACTACCAATAGCTACGCTGTTTTGGTGATAGGCCTTGCTGGCAGTACCAATAGCAGTGGCAGACATTGCCGTTGCATTTGCGGCCCTACCAAAGGCACTGCCGTCAAAAGCGGTGACGCTTGCCCCCTTACCAAAGGCGCTGCCCCCCTGGCCACTGGCAGCTGCCCCAGATCCAAAAGCACTGGTATTCTGGCCATAAGCCTTTGCATTGTAGCCAACAGCAACTGCATCAGTATTGCCGTAGGCCTTAGCGCCAACGCCTACGGCAATACTGTTTGCTGTTACAAAGTTAGACGTATTGCCGATTGCAAACCCTGACCCGTCACTTCTGGCACTGACTGTTATGCCGTTGACCTTGGTAAGGTTGCTAATGGTGCTGCCGCTAAAAGCAATGTCATTGACCTTAGTAACGCTGCTGATGGTACTGCCGCTAAAAACGATGTCGTTTACTTTAGTCACCCCGGTCAGCCCGCCGTGCATTTCGATGCCGCCCACATTTATCAAATCACGGAACAGGTCGTCGTTATGTTTACTAAGCAGTAACGATGACCCATTATCTTTATAGTACTCATCACCGATCTTATGACCGAAGGAGACCTGATTGTTGGCTGTAACCGTACTATACGAACCGATGGCGACGCTTTTCTCACCCATGGCATAACTGTATGAACCAATGGCAGTAGAATACCTATCATTAACATAAAAATCTCTACCGACAGTCGCCATAGCCCCAATAGCTATGCAGCCGGTCTCCTTAGCTCTTGCCTTATAGCCCACAGACACACCATATTCATTGGCCTCACTACTCACGCCAAAAGCAGTACCGTAGTCCCCTATACCACTTGAACCGATATGAAGCTTACCTCGATAGCTATCACCATCGGCAGTTACATCGCCGATGGTAGTAATAGCCAGCGGCATGACGCCGTAGTCTTCGGAGCTGATGGAGTTGGCCCGGGCCTTGTAGGTAACAGCGGACGGGGCGGTTACGCTTACCGCTTCTGTTTTTTCATTGGCCACTGCCGGGTCTGCTTTGGCCGTCTCTTCTTTTTCCTGCTCGGGCTCTGCCTGCTCATTTGCCGCTTGTTCGTCTCCGGCGGGGGCAGTTTCCGTCTGTCCGACTGTCAGGTTGCTCTCGGCTGCCAGCACAGCAGCCTGATCGGCAGATGCTTGCCCGCCCCCTGCCGACCAGGCCGGTGGCGCGTAATAACCCGGCACGCTGACGGCCAACAGCACTGTCAGCAGCAGTTTTTTGGCCCGCATATCCCTTTTACTCATCTCATCCCAACTCCCTTTGCATTACTGTTATACTCATCTCGCTTTGCTCATTGCGCTTATTTTGCTCTGCTGTTTACAACTTGCTTTTGCTTATTTCAGCCTTCCTGTTGCTTCTGTATTTTGCCGCTTGCCCCTTGCAGGGCCGGTTTTAGCTGAGCCAGCAGCTCCAACAGGGTGCTTATCTCGTCCACCGTATAGCCGCCCCGCTGCACAGGTGCAGGCTCCGGGGCCGGTTCAGCTTTTGGCTGCGGCGTTTCAAAAAAGTCGTCCAGCCGCCGCTGCATAAAATTGGCGATGCGCAGCAGCATTTTTAAGCTGACCTGCACCATGCCGCACTCGATGTTGCTGAGATGCGTCTGGCTGATGCCTATGCTTTGAGCCAGACGGCACTGGCGATGCCCACTTCCATGCGCAGCCACCGTATTTGCTGGCCGATGCGGCTCAGTTTGCTTTCGTCGTACATACTCCACCCCCGACAGCTTTTGGAAAGCAAATAAAAGATTTCTGAAAGTTGCTTTTTACCATGCCATGCTTTGATTATTTTTGCATATTCTTTAGCGATGCTTAAACTGTATTATTGCTTGCTTAAAGTGTTTTAAGAAAAGAATATCTTTTGTTATTATAGCACTGTTGTACCCCCCCACAAGACATTAAAAAACTTTTTTGGGACGCAGTTTGGTTTCGTTGTTGCCCGCACGGTCTGATAGTCGCCGGGAATGGCTTAAATCCGGGCTTTCCGGCAGATAAGCCCGCAAAGTTTTTTCTTTAGATTTTAAAAAAAATTTTTCCTTTGAGATGTTCATTTCTTTTGACGGCAAAAATTGCTTTAGACTTTCTTTCAAGAAAGCGGCATAAAAAACAAAATCATAAATCTAAAACCCTTAAAGAAAAATATAAAAAAGAAAACCCCTGTGCGGCTGCAGCAAATACAGTCACACAGGGGTTTGAAATTGCTTGACAGATACGGTATAATATAAACAAAGAGAGATAGCCAACCACGAAGGTGGCGCTCTCAGACAGTTAGGCTTTTACAAGCCCGCCCATTCTGGTGCTAGCAGGATGGGCATTTTACTTTTATAAATCAAAATGATTTTATGAAAGTAAGCAATGCTATTAAACACATTAAGGACATTAATAATAATGTCAATACTTCATATGTTCTCATAAGCATCACCCCCAATCATGACGATTGGAAAGCTCCACCCTGTTTACGGCTATCTCTCGCCATAGTATAGCACTTTGTAATCATGTTTACAAACTTTAAGAGATACTTTTAAACTTTTAACTCAAAAGTGGTTTTTGCTTTTACTTGACAAGTACGATATAATATAAATACAAAGAGATAGCAAATGTTTCGCAGCGTTGGCTCATCTCGTAACTAGTATTCTTTGAAGACGAGCCCGCATACTTTTATGTTGGGCTCATTTTCTTGCTATTTTACGGCAAGAATAATGGTTGCCACGAGGATACCAAAAGCAATCATCAATGATAATGCCTGATATACACTTATAGTCTCACCACCAATCCGCTACGGGACTGATAAGCCAACTCATTTGCTATCTCTCGCCTTGGTATAGCACTTTACATTCAAGTTTACAAACAATCGTTCACTTTTTATTCGTGCACACAATATTTTTGCCCGGCCGCTATGGCCGGGTTTATTTTTTATTAAAAAAAATTTTAGCCCCAAAGGGGCTAACTATTTCTGCGGCGGCTGCGCCTCTTTACTTTTGCATAAAAAAGGAGTACACTAGCTACTGTTGCGCGTAACGACTGACAGTATAACCGGTTATCATAAAACCAAGGGACTTGATGAAAATAAATAATCTTAACAATGCTGATATTGACGAAAGCAGGACCGCAAGATTACGGAGATTGATCTCTGCTGCTCAAAATAATGATAAAAATGCTCTTTTACAGCTGTGCGAGGATTTTAAGCCGCTGCTGCAAAGCGAGGCCCGCCGGGAGATGTTTTACAAATCGCTTGGTAAAGACGCAGAAGGGATCGCCGCTTTGACGTTTATCGAGCTGGTTTTAAAATATAATGGCGCTGATTTTGAAAACTGGCCCGGTCTGGCACGCTGTAAGGTGCATTTTACACTTTTTGACGCCATGCAGAAGCAGGGCAGGATCTGGGAAAACGAAGCGCAGATAGATACGGGCAGTGAAGCCGGCATCGACCTGCTGGATACAGGCCTTGCAGATACGGCACGTCTGGACGAGCTGGCACGGCTTTTGCTTTCGTTAGAGCTGCAGGAGGCATTGCGGCAGCTGAGCGCAGAGCAGCAGCAGATCCTGACACTGCTATTTTTGGACGACCTGAAGCCAAAAGAAGTGGCAGGACGTCTGGGCTGCAGCGTGCGCAATATCACCAAGCACCGCTTAAAGGCTTTGGACAGGCTGCGGCAGCTTTTGATAAATTAAAATCAAGCATCTAAAAAAGCAGACATTCACTAAAAAGTGAATGTCTGCTTTTTTACTACTACAACTAATTTTATATTTGTTCTTACGGCAAAGTGATTGTAAACTCACTACTTCTATTGCCAGTACTATCTTGTACCCAATTATTGGCTTCGATCGTATGGTGGGTTATGCCTCTGGTATAATCATAAAGCCAGATAACATGCGGCTTACATACAATATTTACTGCGCCGGCAGCATTTCTTGTCCTGAATCCTACCTCAAATTCAAAACTAAAACCGCCGTAAGACGCCGGTCTCGGGTTTATAGGTCTTGCCGGACTGAGAAAACCTACATGAGGCAGCTGCACTTCCCAGACAGCTTTATTCTCACCATTAAAATTGGCATTTTTACTGATAATCTGTACGTCCGCTGCAGAAAAAGTTGTGCTGCCATTAAAATTTACCACACCACTACTGCTGGCGCTGCCGGTTACAGAAGCTAAACCGCCTGCGGATTCACTGTGCGTCCCAACCGATGTTACCGGTCCAACAGCGTACCAGTCGCCTTGATTATTAGGAACAGTAAATTCCAGCAGCATCTGCGTTGCATAATATCCTACTGACAGCCAGTTGGGAGCAGGTTTGTAAAAAGCTCTGTCGGCATGATAGATACTATGCGACATGCTTCCTTTGATTTTATAAAATGTATCTGTCCCTTCTGTACCATTCGGTTCCACGGTAAAATCTACTGCTGCTTTAACCGCCTGTGTATTTTCATATACCGTACCAGCATGCTCATGATCTTGTCCTCTTTCTGTAAAAACCAAATTAACTCTGCTCATTTACTATCACTCCTTTTCAGCAATCCAATTTTTTGCCGTTCAATTCAGTAATCAAAAATTCCGCATAATTTTCCCGTGCAAAAGTAAGCTTTACTTTCATGCCCACATTTACTATCTGATCCGCTGCTGTACTTTTGACGCGGGTAGCCGTAACTGTATAAAAAGTATCTTTCTTAAACTGTTTTGTATCAAACAGACTGCTTTCTGTTTCGCCGCCTTCACAAACAAGATAATTGCCCAGAACAAGTTCGTTCTTGTCCCTGTCATTAACAGTACAAATCACCGCAATAACAGGAACTGGTTTTTTGTTTGTTTTAACAGCGCCTTCATAAAACTCACCTATTTTATATTCTCCGCAATATTTCATTTCGATAGCCTGCATAGTAACACTCCCTTTTTAATATCGACTAAGTAAGATGCGCATTTTTACTTAAATCTATAATAGCGCTGTTTTTATCCATTATGGTAGAAATTACGTGCAAGAAATACAAAAAGACCGTTTCAGTTAAACTGAAACGGTCTTTTGAGTTACGCTTGGTAATTTGATGCCGATTATCTGCGTTCGCGGATACGAGCAGCTTTACCGGTGAGGTTACGCAGATAGTAGAGTTTTGCTCTGCGAACGATACCACGACGGGATACTTCGATTTTCTCCAGACGGGGGCTGTGAACGGGGAATGTTCTTTCAACGCCTACGCCGTAGGAAATACGACGAACGGTGAACATTTCGCGAACGCCAGCGCCGCTGCGTGCAATTACTACACCTTCGTACATCTGTACGCGTTCACGAGTACCTTCGACTACTTTTACATAAACTTTTACGGTGTCGCCTGCACGGAAGTCAGGGATGTCGGAACGAAGCTGTTCTTGTTCCAATACTTCAATAATATTCATAATTTCCTCCTCGAATCATAGACGTTCATGTGCGAACACACCACAGCGGACCGTCCGTTTTACACAAATGACATTATATCATAATGTTACATTGGTTGCAATTATTTTTTAGATATTTTGGCAATTATTTTTCCCACCAGGCTTCACCGGCCAGCCGGTCTAAAATAATCGCCGCTGCCGAACGCACGCACAGGTGGTTGTAGTCGCAGGGGCCGTAAACAGGTTCCAGCACATAGTCAAAGCCGTTCATGGTTTCCTGTTCCATGCCGAAGCCGGTACCAAAAAGCAGCAGCATTGGTTTTTCGCCATTATGCAGCAGATCGCGTACAAAGCCATAGGTCACTGTATTAGGATAGGTGCGGGCATCAGTAGTAATGGTGACGGGCGCCTGCCCTTCCAGTTCAGTAACAGCAGCGATAGCCGAGGCTATACTTGGCGTATAGGTAACACGTTCCAGCGCATTGCTGCGGTCGGGATTATAGGTTTGACCGTAGCCGTGCTGCCAATAGTCGGTTATCCTTTTGATGATCTCGGCCTGCACCTGGAGCGGATGGATCAAAAAATATTTTTTGACGTTATAGGTGCGTGCAGTGCGGGAAATATCATGGATATCGAAGTTGGTGACGGCGGTGGCGATGACCTGCATATTTTTGTTATAGATCGGATAATGTACCAGACCCAGATAAAGGTTAGCCATTCTTATCACCTGCGAGTTCCTGTTTGATTTCTTTGAGCAGCAACGCATCTTCTTTGCCAAGCTCTGACAGCAGGTCAGGACGGCGCAGATAAGTTGCCTTCAGGGCTTCTTTACGCCGCCAGCGGTTGATGAGGGCATGGTTGCCGTTACGCAGTACTTCCGGCACTGCCAGTCCTTCAAATTCCACCGGGCGGGTATACTGAGGATATTCCAGTAAGCCTGTGCTGAAGGAGTCTTCAACGGCACTGGCCATTTTTCCCAGTACGCCGGGGATAAAACGCGCTACGGCGTCCATAACGATCAATGCCGGCAGCTCGCCGCCGGTAAGTACATAGTCACCAATAGAAAGCTTTTCATCGACCCAGTTGAAGATGCGTTCGTCGAAGCCTTCGTAATGGCCGCAGACAAGGATAAGGTCCTGGCCGCTGCCGGCATATTCTTCAACGAGCTCCTGTTTCAGAGTGCGTCCGCCAGGGCACATGGCAATAACGCGCGCTGCCGGCAGCTGCTGTTTGGCCATGCGGATAGCAGCTACCATCGGTTCCGGTTTCAAGACCATACCGGCGCCGCCGCCAAAGGGCGTGTCGTCAACGGTGCGGTGCCGGTCAGTGGCAAAATCACGCGGGTTGATACAGCTCACTTCTACAAGTCCGGCATCGACGGCGCGTTTGATGATGCTGTGGCCAGCCGCCTGTTCAATTTGTTCAGGAAATAAGGTAATAAAAAGAAATCTCACGGTGCATCTGTCCATTCCGGTAATTCGACCACGATCCGGTGGTCTTTGAGATTGATTTCCTTAACGTGTTTTTTGAGGGCAGGAACGAGTATATCCTTGCCTTCGGGCACGGCAATAACGTAAACGTCGTTGCTGCCGGTACTGAGCACGTCTTTGAAGGTGCCGATCTGTGTTCCTGCCGTATCGAATACGGGCAGACCGAGCAGATCGGCTACATAATATTCGCCTTCTTCAAGCTGAGGCAGATCTTCACTGTTAATCAAAACCTTTTTGCCGCGCAGCAGCTCAGCGTCGTTCATCGTTTCCACGCCTTTGCATTTCATCAGTACCATACGTTTATGAAAGCGGGCGGAGGTTATCTGAAGCGAGCGGCCGTCTTCGAGCAGCAAAGAGGAAAGCTCTAAAAATTGTTCAGGATGATCTGTCTGCGGCAGAATACGAAGATCGCCCCGCACACCGTGCGGAGCGATAATAGTGCCAATAACTACCTGTTTTTCCATATCATTCGCGGAAAGCAATGATCTTGCCGTCCTCAGTGAGGATCTCGGCACCCATCAGTGCGTCAATATTGGTACCGACAGTAATCTCGACAGTACGTTCGAGAGTGCCGTGACCGATCTCCGCACCGATCTCCAAAGCTTCGGCACGTTTGAGTTTATCTTCGGCTTCTGCTTTAGCGGCAGTGATCTTGTTTCTTTCCATTTCGATCTGCTCACGCAGAGAAGGAAGTACGCTCAGGTCGCTGGCGGCCTGGGCAAGAGCTTTTTTGGCTTGGAATTCGAAGTGTTCGATATCCAGGTTGATTTGTTTTATGGTGTTTTGGACATCGCCAATAATTTTCAACTTGAGATCTTCTGTTACTTTTGCTTTTATTGCAACCGGAACACGTACAAACATTTTATCCATTTCACTTACCATCCTTATACGTCTTAGACAATCTCTACGACAACTTTTACATTCTCACGGGTTGCAACAGCTTTCATGACAGTTCTGATTGCTTTAGCAATACGGCCCTGTTTTCCAATAACTTTACCCATATCTTCAGGAGCAACATGGAGGCGAAGCACCGTTGATGTTCCGGTGGTTTCCTCCTCCACGACTACTGCAGACGGATTACTCACTAGAGACTTGGCCATTACTTCTACCAATTCTTTCATGCAAATCACGCCTCATTTCTTATTTTGCTTTAGATTCAGCATATTTTTTCATGATGCCGTCTTTGCTGAACAGGTTTTTAACGGTATCAGTAGGTTGCGCACCTTTAGCCATCCAGGAAAGAGCTTTTTCTTCGTCGATCTTTACGGTAGCAGGTTGTACAGTGGAATCATAGTAACCGATGCTTTCGATGATGCGGCCGTCACGCGGAGAGCGGGAGTCAGCAACAACGATACGGTAGAAAGGAGCTTTTTTAGCGCCCATACGTTTTAAACGGATTTTAACTGCCATTGTCTATTTCACCTCCTTCAACCAGATGTTGATTTAAATTTATTTGTTCATAAAAGGCATTTTGAAACCGCCTTTTGAAGCAAACTTGGCCATGCCCTGCATCTTTTTCATCATCTTTTTGCTTTCCTCAAAGTTTTTGAGCAGCTTATTGACGTCCTGCACGCGCATACCGCAGCCTGCTGCGATACGTTTACGGCGGCTGCCGTTGATGATATCGGGATGACGGCGTTCTTTAGGGGTCATGGAGCGGATGATAGCTTCCACGCGGTCGAATTCTTTTTCGTCTACGTTAGCTTCTTTCAGCTTCTGGCTGATACCGCCCATACCGGGGATCAGTCCCAGGATCGTGTCCAGGGAACCGAGTTTTTTGACCTGCTGCATCTGTTCCAGGAACTGCTCAAGCGTAAATTCGTCTTTGCGCAGTTTCTTTTCCATTTCCAGGGCTTTGGCAAGGTCGGTCGTGGACTGGATCTTTTCGATGAGCGACAGGATATCGCCCATGCCCAGGATACGCGAGGCCATACGGTCGGGATGGAAGGGTTCCAGTGCGTCAAGCTTTTCGCCCATACCGACAAATTTTACCGGGCGCCCGGTAACTGCTTTGACTGACAGTACCGCACCGCCTCTGGCGTCGCCGTCGAGCTTGGTGACGATAAGTCCGTCGATTCCCAGTTCGCCATTGAAGCTTTCAGCTACGGTGACGGCGTCCTGACCTGTCATAGCGTCGACGACCAGCAGTATTTCATGAGGGTTGACGGCAGCTTTGATATTACGCAGTTCGTCCATCAGTTCTTCGTTGATATGTAAGCGGCCTGCGGTATCGATGATGACTGTGTCGCAAGCCAGTGAGAAAGCTTTATCCATTGCCTGGCGCGCTATCTCGACCGGAGATACCTGATCGCCGAGGGCAAAGACGGGCAGTGAGAGCTGTTCGCCCAGCACCTGTAATTGTTTGATAGCCGCGGGACGGTAAACGTCGCCCGCTACCAGCAAAGGCTTTTTGCCTTTTTTGCGCAGCAGGTTGCCCAGCTTGCCAGCAGTAGTCGTTTTACCTGCGCCTTGCAGACCTACCAGCATAATGACCGTCGGCGGTTTGTCGGCTACGGTGAGTTTGCTTTGTGTGCCACCCAGAAGCTGTGTAAGTTCGTCGTTGACGATCTTGATGATCTGCTGACCGGGGGTCAGGCTTTGCTGAACGGTTTCGCCCAGCGCGCGTTCTTTGATATTGGCAACGAAATCCTTAACTACTTTAAAATTGACGTCGGCTTCAAGCAAAGCCATCCGTACTTCGCGCAGAGGCGCTTTTAAGTCGTCTTCTGTGATCTTGCCGCTACCGCGGAACATTTTTATCGCATTTTGCAGTCTTTCAGATAAATTTTCAAAAGCCATTTTTACCTACTTTCGCCGCTCAGTTCGTCTAAAATGCGGCGTACTTGTTGAAGTTCTGCCGAAGCTTCGCTTTGGGCGAGGCAGCCGGCCAGCAGCCGCTGTGCTTCCAGCAGCAGCTTTTTATCGTGATCGTCGCGGGCCAGCAGCGCCAGTTTGCTTTCGTAGCGCTCCAGTATATGCTCTACCCGCTTGATAAGGTCGTGTATCGCCTGTCTTGATACTTCAAGTTCGTCGGCTATTTCTGCCAGGGAAAGGTCGTCATAGAAATACAGTTCCAGGCATTTTTGCTGTTTTTCAGTGAGCAGGCTGCCGTAGGCATCAAACAGACGTCCCAGGCGTACTCTTTGCTCTAAACTGTTTTCCTGCATTTCAACCACCAAAATCTTTACATATTTTATCCGACTTTGGTATTATATCGAAAATAGCAGAGGCTGTCAAGCATTTTTACTTGTCACCGTCAAATAAGGCGTCTACAAATTTATCGGCTTCAAAGGGACGAAAATCCATAATGCCTTCGCCAACGCCGATCCATTTTACGGGCAGGCCCAGTTCTTCTTTGATGGCGATGACGACGCCGCCTTTGGCCGTGCCATCGAGCTTGGTCAGCACGACGCCGGTGACGTTGGCGGTCTCCATAAATACTTTGGCCTGATTGATAGCGTTCTGCCCTGTAGTTGCGTCCAGCACGAGGAAGGTTTCGTGCGGGGCTTCGGGGATCTCGCGTTTGATGATGCGGTGCACTTTTTCCAGTTCATTCATCAGGTTGGTTTTATTGTGCAGCCGTCCTGCCGTATCGATAAAAAGTATGTCGACGTTGCGGGCAACAGCGGCTTTGACAGCGTCAAAAACTACTGCTGCCGGATCAGCGCCTTCTTCGTGACGGATAACTTCACAGCCGGCACGTTCGCCCCAGATCTGCAGCTGCTCGGCAGCGGCGGCCCGAAAGGTATCGCCGGCGGCCAGCATGACTTTGTATTTGAACAGATGGAAATAGTTGGCCAGTTTGCCGATAGTAGTGGTTTTGCCAACACCATTGACGCCGACGACAAGTATGACCGTCGGTTTGGCGCCGATACGGGTGCGCTGGCCTTCGTCCTGCAGCATTTCAGCAATATATTTTTTGAGGAACGGCAGCACCTGCTCCGTACCTTCGATTTCTTTCTTTTTGGCTGCCTGACGGACAGCGTCGATGAGTTTTGCCGTTGTTTTAACCCCGACGTCACCGCTCAAAAGGATCATTTCCAGTTCTTCCAGAAAGTCTTCGTCGATTGTAGCCGACAGCCCTACCAGTTCTTCGATACGGTCGGTAAAGTTGCGGCGGGTCTTACTGAGACCGTCTTTCAGCCGTTCTAAAAATCCCATGTTCTTACTCCTTTTCGCTCAATTTGACAGATAGTAATTTAGAAACACCGGATTCTTCCATGGTAACGCCATGCAGGACGTGCGCGGCTTCCATAGTGCCTTTGCGGTGTGTGATAACGATAAACTGCGTGCTTTCGGCATAGGCCGCCAGAAATTTTGCAAAGCGGTCGACATTGGCTTCGTCCAGCGCCGCATCGATCTCGTCGAGGATGCAGAAGGGCGAAGGCTGATAGCTGAGCAAAGCAAACAGCAGGGCGATGACCGTCAGGGCACGCTCGCCGCCTGATAACAAAAACAGGCTTTGCAGTTTTTTGCCTGGCGGCTGCACTTCGATATCGATACCGCTGCCCAGCACGTCATCAGGATCAGTAAGTTTTAACGCTGCAGTACCGCCTCCGAAGAGCCTTACATAACAGTCGGAGAAATATTCGTTGATCTTGCCGAAGGCCTCTTTGAAGCGTTTGGCCATACCGGAATTGATCTCACTGATAACGGCCTCCAGATTGGCTTTGGCTTCTGCAAGGTCGCTGTACTGACGCTGCAAAAATTCGTAGCGTTCGCTGACTGCTTCGTATTGTTCGATAGCCGCCGGATTAACCGGCCCTAAAGCTTCGATCTCACGCTCTAAGCGCAGCTCGCGCCGGCGCAGGGAAACGTCGCTTTCGTCTAGCAGTTCGCCGCTGGCACGTGCTTCGTCCAGAGTTATACGGTATTCCGTAGCCAGCTGTTCTATAGCGTGGTCATAGTCGCTGTTTTGGCGTACCATTTCCATCGCCGCCTGATTGCGTTTTGTTTCGGCAACAGTAAGTTCTTTTTTCAGTGCGTCCAGACGCTCGCCTGCCACGGCCTGTTTTTCGGTAATGGCAATACGTTTGGCGCCGAATTCATCTTTACCGCCGACGATGGCTTGTAATTCAGTCAGTAAAACGGTACTGCTGGCCGCCAGTTGTTCACTGCTGGTTTTACTGGCCGCGATTACATCCAGCAAATGCTTTTGTTCATCGTCGTTAGCAGCAAGCTCCTGCTGCATCCTACCCATATCGGCATCAAGCTGCTGCATCCGCTCGGCCATCATCGCCGTACGGGCGGCAGTAGATTCCAGCTCTACACGGGCATCCTGCAGACGGTTACGGATGGACGTCAGGGCGCTGTGATCAGCCGCCGTTTGTTTCTGCAAACTATCCAACAGCTGCTTGCCCTGTGCGTCTTCCTCTTCCATAGCGGTCAGCTGCGGACGCAGGTCAGTAAGCTTCTGGCGTGCGGCCATATATTCCTGAGAAACCTGATTGCGGTCATCCAGCAAAAGTTCCAGTCGCTCGGCCGCCTGACGCTGCTCGGCGCTTAACCGCTCCAGAGCCACGGTCAGCTCAGCTTTGCGGATCTCTTTCTGCTGCAGGTCCTGGCGCAGCTGCGCCAGTTTATTATTATAAACTTTTAAAGTGTTTTCATGTTCTTCAAGCTGTTCCTGATAGCCCAACAGCTCACGGCGCAAAACGCCAGCCTTTAGTTCCTGTTCGGCGATCTCTTTGCCGCGAGACAGGAAGCCGGCTTCCTTCTGCTGCCTGCTGCCGCCTGTCAGCGAGCCGCCGGCATTGACGATATCTCCGGCCAGTGTAACGACACGGGTACGGAAGTTGCTTTTTTTGGCAGCCGCCAAAGCAGCATCCATATCGTCTGCCACCAGCACCCGCCCCAGTAAAAACTTAAAGATAGGTGCCAGTCTGGCATCATAGCTGATCAGATCGGCTGCAAAGCCCCGAATACCGGGCAGTTTTGCCAGCGCTTCTTCTTCACTGCGGCGTTCATAATATTTGATAGTGTCAAGCGGCAGGAAGGTCGCCCGCCCCGCCTGGCGCTGCTTGAGATAGGCGATAGCCTTTTTGGCTGCTTCCGAGCTGCCCATAACAAGATTCTGCGCCGCTCCGCCTAAAGCAGTTTCTATGGCCACAACATATTCAGGCCGCACTTCGATCAGTTCGGCAGCAACGCCGATCACGTCGCTGCGCCAGCTTTCCTGGGCCTGCAATACCGTTTTGATACCATAGCCAAAGCCTTCGTAGCTTTTCTGCATATTCTGCAGCAGGTTCAGCCGGCTTTCCAGGGCAGTGATCCTGTTTTGACAGTCTTTGTGCTGTGTCTGCACTTTATTCAGCGCTTCGGTCTCTGCGGCGGCTTTGGCACTCACTTCCCTGCCGTCGCGTTTAATAAGTTCCAAAGCGTTTTCTACATTGCTCTGCTCGTCGTTCATGCTGCGGTAACGGGACTGTAATTCTTCCCCGGCTGTTTCGGCTTCGGCAATACTCTTTTTCAGGGCGTCACGCTTACGCATCCGCTGTTCCTGCTCCTGCTCCAGTCCCCTGATCTCATTGCGCAGATTGACCATAGTGCGCATATTGTCGAAAGCAGCTGTTTTCATATTTTCCATTGCCGCTTCGGCTTCGCTGATACGGGTCTCTTTCTCTGCCTGCTCGCCGGTCAGCTTGCTGACCAGAAGCTGGGCAGCCGCCTGCTGAGCCTCCAGACGGTCATAGTCTGCGACCATCGTTTTAAGCTGCATATCTAAGGCTGCGATCTGTTCCTGCAGCTTTTTACCCTGTTCTTCCAGGCGCAGTCCTGATTTTTCGCTCTGACGGACACGTTCCGCCAAAACGGCTTCCTGCCCGCGCAGTTTTTCCAGCGCTGTTTCTTTTTCTTTGATATCGTCCTGGATACGGTTATAGGCTTCGCTGAGTTTGTCCAGCTCCAGCTGCAGGGCGCTGCATTCAGCTTCCTGTGTGCTGACGGCGGTAGCGCGTTCCAGCACTTTATTTTCAAGTTCGGCATCCTGTGCGTTCAGTTTCTGCCGAATATTCTCAATATTTTCGATCTTGTGTACAAATTGGGTCAGTTTGCAGGCATGCAGTTCTTTATCCAGCAGATTGAACTTGCGCGTTTGTTCTGCTGCAAGGCGCAGAGGTTCAACCTGGCCTTCGACTTCGGCTTTGATATCGTTGATACGGGTCAGGTTGGCAGCGGTATCGTCCAGACGCCGCATAGCTTCTTTTTTACGCATCCTGAATTTGGCGATGCCTGCCGCTTCTTCAAACAAAGCGCGGCGTTCTTCGGGACGACTGTTTAAGATCTCGTCGATCTTATTTTGACCGATAATGGACATAGAGCCACGTCCCAGACCAGTATCTGCCAAAAGGTCAAGGATATCTTTTAAACGGCAGTTCTTTTTATTGATGGAGTATTCGCTGTCGCCACTGCGGAAAACGCGGCGGGTTATGCTTACTTCGTCAAAATCAAGACCGAGGCGGTGATCGCTGTTATCAAAAACCAGCGTTACTTCGGCAACGCCCAAAGGCCTGCGCTTGCCGCTGCCGGAAAAAATCACATCTTCCATTTTGCTGCCGCGCAGATATTTGGCACTCTGCTCGCCCAGTACCCAGCGGATAGCGTCGGAAATGTTGCTTTTGCCGCTGCCGTTAGGACCGACGATCGCCGTAATGCCCGAACCGAAGGCTAATTCAATTTTATCTGCAAAGGATTTGAATCCATAAGTCGAAAATGACTTTAAATGCACAAAATCACCCAATCTGCAATATTCTATCAGTATATTTTACCATAGATAAAGGTTTCATACAATTATATGCCTCAGAGCAGATTTCAAAGCCTGCCCATGCTCAGGAAAGCAAATGCAAAAAGTATTTTTTGTAACACTTTCAATTTCTTTTTAATGCTTTTATAAATTTTTCTTACATTTTTTCGTATCAATACTCAATTTAACGATTTAATTATGCTATAATATGAGCACTTAAGTGAGTGCCGTTTAGTCACGAAGTGAATAAACGTGACAACGAACTTATCCAAAAGACGCAATTGCATAATGAGCGTCGTGGATTTCCTATTCCGACGAAGTCGGCACAACTTAATTCATGATGGCGAGGTAGTTTCGAGCCTAGTGAGAATATATGCCCTTGTGGCATAATGGCAAAAACACGGGACCTTGAACCCGGACAAAATTTATTTGCAGTGAGGGGATTTTACATGAAACTTTCAGCACGTGTCCAAAGCCTGACTTCTTCACCTATCAGAAAGCTGTCTCCGTATGCAGATGCAGCTAAAGCAAAAGGTAAAAAGATCTATCACCTGAATATCGGCCAGCCCGATATCAAAACGCCCGCCCAGTTTATGGAAAGTATCCGCAGTTATGACGACCAGGTCATTGCTTACGGTAATTCCAAGGGTGAAGGCTTCCTGATCGAAGCGATACGCAAATACTATGCCGAAAAAGCTATGGATTTTACTGCCGAAGATATTTTTATTACCAACGGCGGCAGCGAAGCTTTGCTTTTTGCTGTGATGGCCTTGTGTGATCCCGGCGACGAGATCATGGTATTTGAACCGTTTTATGCCAACTATACTACTTTTGCCAGAGAGTTCGGCGCTAAGATCAACGCTGTGCAGACCAGTGTGGCAAATGGTTATCATCTGCCTGACGCGGCCGCTATCGAAGCGCAGATCACTCCCAGAACAAAAGCTATTTTACTGACAAATCCCGGTAATCCGACCGGCGTTGTTTATACTCAGTCTGAAATGGATATGATCTCGGCGATCGTCCGCAAATATGACCTGGCTTTGATTGCCGACGAAGTATACCGCGAATTTGTTTACGACGGCGCTTATCGCAGCTTTGGCACCATGCCCGAGCTTGCCGATAACCTGATCATTATCGATTCGGTATCGAAACGCTACAGTGCCTGCGGCGCCCGTATCGGCTGCATTATCAGCAAAAACAAAGACCTTGCAAAGCAGATCATCAAATGCTGCCAGGCCCGGCTGTGCAGTCCGATCCTGGAGCAGGTCGGCGCAGCGGCTTTATATACTACTCCCGTCAGTTATCTGGAGGAAGTAAACCAGGAATATAAAAAACGCCGCGATACGATCGTGGCAGCGCTCAAAAAACTGCCCGGCGTAGTTGCTTCCGATCCGAAAGGCGCTTTTTATATCATGGTGCAGCTGCCTGTGGACGATGCAGAAAAGTTTGCTATCTGGACTTTGGAAAACTTTGCAGTCGATAAGGAAACCGTTATGTTCGCACCCGGCAACGGCTTTTATAACCACCCTGAGCTGGGCATCAATGAAGCCCGTCTGGCCTATGTCCTCAACTGCGAAGATCTGCAGAAGGCCATTTATATCCTGGGTGAAGCACTGAAAGCATATCCCGGTAAAACAAACTGATAACTACAACAAAAGCCTTGAATACTTAAAAGTATTCAAGGCTTTTTCTTTTGTGGTCAACGGAAAGTATTGATAATATTCCACGCTTCCAAAAGCATCGGCAGACGCCAGCGGGCGTTAGCCGGGCTGGTAGAGGGTAGGCAGTGAACAGTGATCCCCTGCAGATCGACCTGTTTAGTGTATTTTTTAAAGGCAGCGGCAGCTTTGCCGCCATTACAGCAAATAGTATGTATTTGCGGGTGCTGCTTCAAAAATCCGGCCAGATCGTTAGGCTGTTCACCGGTAATATCCGAATCCAGGCTGCCTTCACGCTGACAGTAGCCCAGCACGTCCCATAAAGCGATCCGGTTATCTAAAAGCATTTGCTTTTTCTCCGCATAAGCGTCAGGAACCTTTTCGTAACCCAAAAGCAGAGCCAGGAGCGGCCAGAAACGGTTCTGCGGATGGCCGTAATACTGCTGCAGCTGCAGGGAACGTACTCCCGGCATAGAACCGAGAATAAGCAGTCTGCTATCTGCCGCAGCAACTGGCGCAAAGCTCTGACATTCACTCATCGTCACACACCCCGCTTATCGTCACGTCCTCTGTGTTGGGCGCATTTTTGATCATTACGGGCACCTGCCCAGCCAGCTGCTGCCAGCGCCTGAGATTACTGTTTTTTAATCCGCGCAGCTTGGATTCAAGCCTACTCGGGCAATGTATTACTATTTGGTCTGCTCCCTGCCGCAGCAGCTTCTGCAGCTGCGGTTTCAGTTCAGCATAGAGCAAATGGCTTTGTACCAACTCGCCAAAGGACGGATGAAATGGCCCGGCAACGATATTGCCTTCGCTGCACAATTCTTCATCGGCCTGCAAACCGACACGAATAACTTTGATCCCGGCCTGCGTTAATTTGCTGTACACATAGGCACTCTGCTCAACAGCCTCTGACAGTGTCAGCGGTTCAAATGCACCACGTTTATAGATAGTCTCCAGCGGCGTGCCTTTAATCACCAGCAGCGGATAGATGCGGGCGATAGCAGGTCTGAGCCGAAGCACCTGCTCAACCGTATCCCTGACGCTGGCAAAGCTTTGACCCGGCATACCTACCATAAGCTGCAGACCTGCCTCAAAACCGTACTGTTTCAACAAAGCGACGGCCCGACCAACCTCAGCAGCCTGATGCCCCCGTCCTGCTGCTGCCAGAACGGTATCATCCAAAGACTGTACGCCCAGCTCCACTATTTTCACACCATGCCCTTTTAAAAGTTCCAAACGTGCGGCATCAATATAATCAGGGCGGGTAGATAACCGCACACTGCCGATGATACCTTTTGCTAAAAGTTCATCGACAGGCTGGAATAACTCGGTCTGTAAAGCAGCGGGCAGGCCAGTGAAGGAACCGCCGTAAAAAGCCGCCTCGTTGCTGAGGCCGGGCCTGATCCATTGCAGATAGCGCTCGATTTGCTGCTGCACGGCGGCGGCCGACGCAGTCTGTTGACCGCTGATAGTTTTTTGATTGCAGAATACGCACTGATGCGGACAGCCTGCATGCGGAATAAAAATGGGAATTATCGCCATCAGCCAGCCTCCTTTCGTTAAAACCGTCTGGGTGTTGCAAATCATTTAAAAGGTTATATTGATTATATTCGTTATATTCGTTATATCGATTATAAACGTATCCTCTGCCCCGGTCAATGCCTGCCGCTGTCATAGCTGCCGGCAAATTTTGCTTGCCAAAATTTTTTAAAGCTGTTATAATACAATTAGTCCGATATCGGACTTTAGTGGAAAGGAGGGCGTTTATGCATCAAGAACTGCAACGGATACGTCAAGGCTATTATGACCTTTGGTTCGGCACCAACGCCGTCTATGAACGCTGGGCCAAGAAACACGGGCTCAACAATAATCTGCTGCTGACCCTGTATCTGCTGAAGGAATTTCCAGACGACTGTACTCAGCATCTGATCTGCGAAAAGCTGATGCTGCCTAAACAGACAGTCAACAGTATTCTGGCAGGACTGGAAACCAGGGGCTTTGTAGAAAAAAAGGTCAGCCCCAAAGACAAACGTGTCAAGCTGCTGACTTTCACTGAGCAGGGGGCAGCTTATGCCGATGAGCTTTTACAAAAAATGGATGATTTTGAAGAACGGGCATTGCGCAATATGACTGATGCCCAGCGTAACGCGCTGTTGGAAGGAGGCTTCGCCTGGATGAAGGCTTTGCGGGCCGCTATAGATGATTAGGAGGATATTATGGGATTTATATATTTAGGTTTAGCTATTGCTTTGGAATTACTGGGAACGACATTTTTAAAATACACGCTGGGCTTTACCAGTCTAACGCCTTCGCTGGTAGTTGTGGCCGCATATACAGGTGCTTTTTATTTTCTTTCCCGTTCGCTGCAGTTTATTGATTTGAACATCGCTTATGCGACCTGGGCGGGCATTGGCGTTGTTGCGGCAGCTGTTATTTCGATGCTGGTCTTCCATGAAAGTATCAACGCTGTCGGAGCGTTCGGCATGGCTTTAGTCGTCAGCGGCGTAGTGCTGCTCAATCTGTATGGTCCGTCACATTGATATGAACACGCAAAAAGAAAAATCCCCTGTCAGTTGATTGGATACACTCCAATTTTACTGACGGGGGATTATTTTATTTAGGGAAACCGGTTAAAGGCGCGCCCATTTTTTCAAGAGCGTTTTTGGCTGCCTGCTGTTCTGCTTCCTTCTTCGTCTTACCTTCGCCTGCACCTTTTTGTTTTCCATTAATGGAAACAATAGTGGCAAAATGCTTATTGTGTTCAGGACCTTTGGAGCCAGTCAGCTCATAGACGATATCGACATCACCCTTCTGCTGCGCAACTTCCTGTAATCTTGTTTTAAAATCACTGCAAATACCGTGCGTACAGATAAAGTCCAGCTCAGTCTTCATCAGCCCCAGTAAAAATACACGGGCTGCGTCCATACCCTGGTCGATATAATAAGCGCCAAGTACAGATTCGAACGCATCTGCCAAAATCGAAGCGCGTTCGCGGCCTCCGGTCAGATCTTCACCCTTACCCAAAAGCAGATACTTGCCAAGG
>ENA-UESI01000123-UESI01000123.1-human-gut-metagenome-genome-assembly--contig:-NODE-123-length-66200-cov-15.555177_pt1 | contig 66200 bp, 46 predicted proteins | sample MGYA00243005_ERZ508006 | MGnify/ENA primary metagenome ERZ508006 (study PRJEB26167, sample SAMN06115436) | human gut metagenome | host: Homo sapiens | place: China:Shandong | collected 2015-06-10... | reverse complement strand
TTTTGTTGCCATTCTGCCTGTATAATCGTTATCCAAATGCAGTTTTAATGTGTTTATATTTGGGTTTTCTTTGAAATAATTTACAAGTGCAATAGGTACTGTGCTTTCCTCAATTTGCTCTTTCGGTTGGTACACTCCTGAAAGAGAAATAAGGTTGTATTCCTGCCAATTATGACCTTTCATTTTAAGCAAAGTTGCAAATGATAAGGCGTCTATTGCACATTCAAACAGGTGCAGCTCGTTACTGTTTTTGTTTACACCGAGCCGAAAAGAATACTCCTTTGTACTACCGGAGCAATCACCCATGTACCTGTTTTTGTTAAGGCTACGGTATGCAGCATACTTAGCCTGCCCTGATGAATCATAGCCTACAAAGATTGCATTTTGGAATACTTTATCTGTCTTTTCACTCTTATACAATCCCTCATATATCAGGTTGTTTTTGATGCAATATTCAACTATTTCTTCATCAATTCCTCTGTCCTTCTGCAAGTACAAAGCAAGACGGCTATTATCTGTTGCCTTTTCAGGCAAGATAAGTTTCTTGGCTTTTGGTACAGCCAAAGGCTTTGAATAGATAGGCGGTTGAATAGCAGTTTTGTTCAGCAACAGACTTACTGCATCAACAAATTTCATACCTCTTACCTTGATTAAAAAATCAAGAGCAGACTTGCCACCTATTCTTCTGCTCCACCAACACCACATACCGTTTGATATTTTCAAACTGTCGTGTTCTCTTGTTGAGTACATTCGCTCGTTAAGTTTTACAAGCTCATCAGGCTCATAATTTTCAAGATAGGTCAGCAAGTCTATATTCCTTATTTTGTCAATAATTTCTCTGCTGTAATATGGCATAACTACCTGCACTCTCTTTCTTTTTCGGCTCGTAATTTAAGATATTCAATCTGCTTATCAATAGCAAAATCATTACTTAATCGCAAGGTATCGAGAACAGAGTCATCATATTCAAGCCATTCCTGATAGAGATAATCAAGAGGATTTTTAAGAGAAAGCAACGCCTTTGCCTGTTCATTTGTTAGTGGGTTATTACACTGAATATCAAAATCAAAGCTCTGTAAAATGTCCTCTTTGTATATAAGTTCATAGGCACATTCAATAATCTCTGATGACGATTTTGTTTTAAATTCGGCAATAAATTCGTCGAGTTCAGCTTGCATTTTATCACAGACTTTTTGATTTAACATTTCATTTTTTGTCATTCAAAACACCTCCTTAAATAGAAAAAACCGATTGATTTTCAAATGAAAACCAACCGGCTTTAAATATTAATTATTCAAATTCATATTGTTTATAAATATATCTTTGCATCTCAAAAAGTTCTGAAAAATGCAAATTATTTGACTGAATATTGTTGACAAAGTTCATATATTTTTTTACCATTGGATTCAATATAACATCAATATTTTTATTGTTACCCATATAATATCTATAGTTAGAATCAAAATAATCAAACACATTTTCTATTCTTAAACTGATCGGTGGATGATTTTTACTTGTTGATTCTGAATGATATAGATCGCCTAATTTGATACAATTCATAGCAAAATATATACTGGTTGATAGAAAAAAAGATGATTTACTTTCCATCGTTATTATTGCTCCAAGTAAATCAGCATCATATTCTTCCTGCCATTCAAAAGAGTATTTTTCAACTTCTATATTATCATTTAATAGTCCTTTAGATAAGTTCCTGTCATTGTTAAGATGCCCTAATACTAAATGAGAATATTCATGAGCAGCAATCCATAAATATGTTGATTCTTCAAATTGAGAAAAGAAAGATAAATAATTATTATTTACAAATAAATTCTCAAACTCAAATGTATTTTCGTAAATTTTTTCAATCGATAATAAATCATCAAAATTTTCAATTTCGCACCAGTCTAAAGGTATAGCATTATAAGCATCAGACTCAAAATAGAAACAATACATAACATCTATAAAATTTCTTGTGAGCAAGTCAAGATATTTATCATTTAACAAATCATTACTTGCCAGCCAATGTGTTTTTGTATATATCTCAATCAATTTATCTGTAAGCATTAATAAATCATCATTAAAAACTATTACAGGTTCATCATCTGTTCTTATAAAAGCATTATAACCTTTTAATGAAGCTGTGCCATACATAGGGACAGGCTTAATTTCAATATTTTTACCATTGTAAGAAATTGTTTCATTATTTATAGTTTCATCAAGAATATTAAAGGAATCAACAATAATATTATAAAAATGAGAATTTTGATAATTCGTAGGCATTCTATCAGATGTTTTTTGCAATTCTTGAATTAAATAATCATAATTTATAAAAGTGTCTTTATTTCCATGTTTATTTTTAATATTTATATATGTTTGCAAGTCTCTTCTATTATCTGATACGCTCTTACCTGATATTTGAATAGCAGTTAAAAGTTCTTTTGCATTCATTATTTTTCCTCTATGCTTAATAATTTTTCAGCAACAGCATCAATAATTTTGTCTTTTTGCTTTTTAGTCAATTTAAATGGAACAACAAATTCAGCCTTTTTATCTCCAAGTACAGCTATAATCCTTGTTTCTGTTGTATTAGCAAAACCAATCTTAGAAACAATTGCATTTAATGATAATTTGAGCATATCATAAGCTGTACTGTAACCTATATTTTTTAATAATTCAAATATAATAGTTATTACATCTGGAGGAATTGACAGTCCCTTTTGATTTATTATACGGAATTGACAGTCATTAGATAATTTATTAAGATCTTCAATTGTTTCTAAATCGAAACCATCATACATTATACTGATTTTGCAATTCATTTCATGTTACCTTACAGAATATATTTTTCTATATAATACCATATTATCTGAACTTTTTCTACTGTAATTAACAATATATTTATCTGCACATAGCCATTTCTCTTTTAGGCTTAGACTGTTTTATCTCACTCTCATCAGGCTCCTCATCACAGAATTCATTGTCCCTTTTATCAACATTAAGCAGGGCGTTTAGTTCATTAAGACGAGCCTGTTTTTCTTGCAGTTCCTCCTCACGAGAGAACGGCGCCTTGAGGCTTTCTTTTGCTATTTCAAGCTGTTTTTCTGTTTCGGCAAGGTTCTTTTCAGCCTTTTCCAAATCACCTGCTAAATGGTCAATACAGTTGTCTATACGGGTTATGTTACCAAGTGCGTCTGTACCGAGATTTATCGTGTGCGTCATTGCTCCACGAATGGCAAGAATATACTCTAAACGAAAACCTCTTGAAATATACATTTCCATCGTAAAGCCTCTGTAACTGCCCACAGACAATGTTTCCGTTGAGTTCTTAAAAGACTTCATAATGCGGATAATTGCCTCGCCTGCGGCTTTCTTTTCGATGTAATGCTCACCGTTAATATCCATACCGTTAAAGTAATCGGCAGATGCTTTAAGGGTTTTATTTGCAGTTTCAATATCAACTTTAAGAGCCTTTATTTGAGAGTTGTATCTTGCAATACCCTGTGGGTATTCTCTTGTAACCTTATCCTCAAGATCAAATCTTTCGGAGTAGTAATTGCTTTGAAGCATTTTAAGATTTTGCACCTGCATATCCAAATCCATTTTTTCTTTGATGTGGGGATTGCCGGTTGCAAGCATCTTAATTTCAGCATAGGAAAGAGCCGCCTCGTCAACATCTTCAATGGAACGAACAGGGGTTTTGCTTGTCATTACCTGACCGACAAACTTCTGCTTTGTTTCCACGAGCTGATACAGATATGCATCAAAGGTATTCTCGGTTACATATCGGTACAGATGAACGGTATCGTTTTCGTTACCCTGCCTAACCGTTCTTCCTGCCCTCTGTTCAAGGTCGGAAGGACGCCAAGGGCAATCAATATCATGTGAGGCAATTATCTTATCCTGCACATTAGTACCTGCACCCATTTTCTGCGTTGAGCCGAGCAAAACACGAACTTTACCTGCACGAACTTTGGCGAATAAATCTGCCTTTTGCTTATCGTTGTTAGCCTCGTGAATGAAAGCTATTTCTTCGGCAGGTATACCTTTTGCAATCAGCTTATTGCGAATATCAACATAGATATTTTTGAATGTTTCGGGCATATCCTCATTATCCGTTACCTCTGCATCTGTAACCTCAACCGAGCTTTTTGTTGTCGGTGTAGAAAGGTCGCAAAAGACAAGCTGAGTTGACTTTTTATCGGAATTTTCTGCCCAAATGTCATAAACATTTCTCACACATTCATTTACCTTACTTCCCTCAAAGTCGGGAAGTGTTGGGTTAATAAGCCTTTGGTCAAGTGCGAGCTTTCTGCCGTCATTTGTAATATTTAGCATATTATCTACATACGGCTTAACATCTCCTGCCCTTATCTTTTCGGCTCGTTCTCCGAGTTGTTCAACCATTTTAACCTGAAACTCTGATGGCTTAACGGAAATGTTGTGATGCTCAACATTCGGTACGGGAAGTTTGAGCATATCCGAGGTCTGTATATCCGCACACTCCTTGAACATTGACATAAGCTCAGGCAGGTTGTTAAACCTTGCAAAACGGACTTTTGAACGGTATCCCGTTCCCTCCGGCGTAAGCTCAATAGTAGTTACTGTTTCGCCGTATTGAGCCGCCCAACTGTCAAAATTGATATAACCGTACTCTCTCAATAAATCGTACTGCAAGTATCGTTGCATTGTGTAAAGTTCAACCATTGAATTGCTTATCGGTGTACCCGTAGCAAAGGTTATACCCTTGCTGTCTGTAAGCTCGTCAAGGTATTGGCACTTCATAAACATATCACTTGACTTGTTTGCCTCAACCTGTGATATACCGCCTACATTTCGCATTTTTGAATACACAAAAAGGTTTTTGTAGTAGTGTGCCTCATCAACGAAAAGGCGGTCAACACCGAGTTCTTCAAAGGTCACTACATCGTCCTTGTCGCTTTGGTCATTGAGCTTTTTAAGCTTAGTCTCAAGCCTTGTTTTCGTAGCCTCCAACTGCTTGACGGAAAACCTTTCGCCGTTGCTTGCCTTTAATTCGGAAATACCTTCAATAATTTCATCAATTTGTTTTTGCAGAGTAAACATCTGTCTGCCTATGCTCACAGGTATCTTTTCAAACTGCGAATGACCGATTATGATTGCGTCATAATCTCCCGTTGCAATCCTGCCGCAAAACTTCTTTCTGTTCTTTGTTTCAAAGTCTTTTTTAGTTGTGGCAAGTATCTTTGCAGAAGGATAAAGCGTTAAAAATTCACTTGCCCATTGTGATACAAGATGATTAGGTACAACAAATAAAGACTTGGAGCATAAACCAAGTCTTTTACTTTCCATAGCTGTTGCAGCCATAGTGTATGTTTTACCTGCACCTACGCAATGAGCAAGGAGTGTATTGCCTCCGTAAAGTCCTCTTGCAACTGCGTCCTGCTGATGCTTTCTCAAAGTTATTTCCGGATTCATGCCCTCAAAAACTATATGACTTCCGTTATACTCACGAGGACGAATACTGTTAAACTTTTCGTTGTAGAGCTTGCAGAGATATTCACGCCGTTCGGGGTCTTTCCATATCCAATCTTTGAAAGCCTGCTTGATAAGCTCTTGTTTAGATTGTGCTATGGCAGTTTCTTTTTTGTTGAGTATTGCAACTCTTTTTCCGTTCTCGTCCTCCTCATAATCAAAGACACGAACATTACGAAGATTAAGCGTTGCCTCAAGAATATGAAAAGCGTTTTTTCTGCTTGTGCCGTATTTTTGAGTGACGGTAAGATTTGTGTTGTCAGCCGCCTTGTGTTCTATATTCCATACATTAGCAAGTTCATTGTAATGCACTTTAATTGCTCCTCTTGCATAATAAGATGTATTAAAGGTTTCATACATAAACTTGTTAATGATTTCAATAGGCAACCAAGTAACACCGAGATGTACTTCAATTTCGGTTGCTTTTAAGTCAACAGGCTGTACCTTTTCGAGAGCATCAACATTAACCGCAAATCTATCGTCATTTTCGGCTATCTCTCTTGCCTGACGGAGCTTTCTGCGAACATTACCCGACAGGTATTCATCAGCAGGTAAATATTTTGGTACACCCTTGTTGTTTTCGTCATAATTGGGGTTAAGGAAGATTACGCCGTTCAAATCAGCGAATATCTCCTCCTCGCTCTTGCCTGTGATCTGACATATAAAGGGCATATCAATTTTTGCTTTTTCGCCTATTGAGATACCGTAAGCCTCAATGGAGGTATCTGCGTGGGTTTTAGCAATATGCGGTTGAATGGTTCGTTTTGTGAATATATCCGCCTTGCGTTCAAATTCGTCATTCTTGAATACTTCAAGAGAACAGATAAGGAAATATGAGCTGTCATCGGAAAAGGCGGTTGAGTTACCTCTACTGTTGATATATCCGTACTTTTTAACGAATTTATCATATATTTCGTTAAGTCTTTGTTGCTCTTTTTCAATATCATAGTCGGGGTAATCATTGGTCTGCATTTCAAGAAGATTTTTAACACAGTCCCTTATTTCAATCATACTCTTAATTCTGTTCTTACCTGTTTCGGAGGTTTCTACCTCTCGCATAACAGAGTTTTCTCGGTAATAGATAGTGCCGTCCACAACAGTATAAGAATAGTTGCGAACATTCTGGTCGGCAGGGATAAAGTTCACCTTGTTTTCCTCAACATCTTCAATAGTGTATTCCGTGATTTCGCCATTTATGTTTTGTACGGCAATATCTAGCTGTTCCTCAAGAGTTCTGTCCTCATAGGCTTTACAGGCACTTTCAGGCTTAAATCTTCCTGATTGCATAACCATTTCGCCGAGTACCATATCGGGATGCTCAACAAAATACTTATTCATTCGTATTCCGTTAGCATCTTCATCAAGAAATAACCAATCAGGTTCAATATCAACAACTCTGTCACGCTTTTGAAGTATGAGAATATCCGATGTTACCTCTGTACCTGCGTTGCATTTAAAGGTGTTGTCAGGAAGTCTTATTGCACCGAGAAGCTCTGCTCTCTGTGCAATATATCTACGCACGTCGGAGCTTTCTTTGTCCATAGTACCTTTGGAGGTTACAAGACACATAACTCCACCCGGTCTTAATTTATCGAGGGACTTGGCAAAGAAATAATCGTGGATAAGGAAATGGTACTTATCGTACTTTTTATCGGCAAGTGAAAAATCTCCGAAAGGCACATTGCCCACAACTGCATCAAAGAAACTTTCAGGAAGTTCAGCCTTTTCAAAAGGAGCCGTCATAATAGATGACTTTTGATAAAGCTGCTGTGCGATACCTGCCGAGATATTGTCAATCTCAACACCGTATATCTTACTGTCCTGCATATTTTGAGGGAGCATACCGATAAAATTACCGATTGCACAACACGGCTCAAGGATATTACCCTGCTTAAAGCCTAATTTATCAAGTGCTTTGTAGATAGCAGATATAACAGGTTGTGGGGTATAAAAGGCTGTCAGCGTACTTCTTCTTGCCGCCTCATATTCGGTAGGGGAAAGGGCAGTATATAATTCCTGGAATTCGTCTGCCCACGCATCGTTGTTTTCGTCAAATGCCTCTGAAATACCGCCCCAACCGACATAGCCTGATAAAATTTCTTGTTCTTCAGGTGTTGCAAAGCGATTGTCAAATTCGCACTCTTTAAGAACTCGGATAGCCTCCATATTTCTACGAAAACGCTCTTTTTTACCAACTGTTTCAATTTCTTTTTCGGCAAAGTTATAATTGTGTCTGTCGGCAATCGGTATCTCAGGGTGCAAATCAAAGGTATATGCGTTTGCTTTCGGCGGTGCTTAAAATGTAGGCTCTATACTAATGTTTTGCTCCTCTTTTTCATTTTCGTCTTCGGAATAATCGGGAGCATACCAAATTGTTTTCCTTTCATCATTTCCAAGAGAAGATACTGTAATTTTATATCCCTTATCTGCCAAATATTTCATATACTTATCAAGCGAATGTTTAGGAAAACCGCACATTGCAATGCGTTTGCCTGTATTTTCATTTATGTGTCGGCTTGTTAGAACGAGGTCAAGCTCATTAGCGAATTTTACTGCGTCCTGTTCAAAGGCTTCATAAAAATCGCCCTGCTGATAGAAAACAATAGCCTGTGGGTTTTCTGCCTTGATTTCACGGTATTCGGTAAGCCATTCAGGTAAGACAGTTTTATTTTCGGCAGTCTTACTGAATTTGCTTGTAAATGTATGCGGTGGCTTTTGCTCTGCCTTTTCAGGCACCCTATACGGAGCATAAGTACCGTTTTTGAAAGCTACAAAATCATCATATTCCTGTTTACGATACTTATAGCCGTTGTAATCCTCGCCCATCAAAGCCATTGCATCAGACATCATTTTTTCAATGTTGTCAAGCTCCTGCGGATTATCGAGCTTGTCACGAACTACATAGCTTATATTGTATGTTTCGGTTTCCTTTGGGTACGGTTTAGCATATTCATCAGGCAGGTCATTGAAAAAGCTCTCGACTGAATATGATATATCTCTTTTGTATATGTTCTGCAATTCGTCAAAGTCGCTGTCATAAAAGAAACGGTTGTTTTTAATCATATCATCAATATGCTTTTCAACCTGATTCCATTTTAAGACTACCTTTGCATACGGCTCCATTATATTGCCGTGACTTATTGTTAAACCTTTTGGAGAGCTATCTAGATTGTCGTTGCCCGAATAAGAGCCGCTTAAGCCGTAATAATCCTTGATGAATTTTACCCTTTCCGATTTATCATTACTATTAGCAAAGCCCGTATATATTCTAAATCTGCTTTCGGCACTACTTTTTCCTCTGCGAAGGAAATTATCAATTTCATCGTTCGAGATAAAATATTGCCTGTTAGGGTTAAAATCATCAGCCGTTTTGAAATTGGTAGGCTCAATTTGCATACCCTTGAATATTTCATATACATAAGGCACGGAATATTCATAATTATATTTATACAGATTAATCATTCCGTTTTCATAAGCCTTTGCAAATTTTGAGTATTCTCTAAATAATGCAACACTATTATTACCGTCCGACAAATACTCTTTTAGAGCAGCAACTTCATCAGGATAACCGAGAACATTGTCAACAATCTTTTTACCTCTCGGTAAATATTCAGAGCTTTCTTCATCGTCCATATCACGAACAAAAGAAATGATACGGTCGGATACAATTGATAATTCTCTATCATCAATCATATCAAGTTTTTCCTGTGGAATATATCTGCCCATATCAAGCAGTTCACGAATACGCTTTGCAACCTGTTCCCAAGTTAAATGGGTAGCAGAAGGCTTTTGAGCAGTAGTGCCTTTTGCGACATTAAAGCCGTTTTCGTTATACCAAACTGATACCTGTTCGTTATTGAAATAAAAGCCTGCGCCGTTAGTTTTATAATGCTTTTTAAGAAATTCAGTATTGTACTCTGTACCTCTGTCACGACGAAAGAACATCGCAATATCAATTGTACTGTTTGTGTCATTAGCACCGATACAAAGAGCTTCATCAATAATCTGCTGTGATACACCGAAGTCAGTAAATAAAGATACCTGATTGCTTTCGTCAACATATTGTTCTTCGGGTATATCGGCAACATAGTCAAATAAACCGATTTGTGCAGATTGTTCTTGTTCCTGTTCCTTTTTTTCTTTCGGCAGGTATTTTCCGCTATTAATCAACTGACCGATAAGCTCTGCAACAACTCCCCAAGAAAAACCGGACTCCTTTGTGCGAGATTTGTAAGTTCCCTCATACATAAGAAGTCCGTCCTTTTCTGCTTTTAAGCCGACTATTGTATTGTTGATGTTGTATTCTGTAAAACGCCCACCGTAAAGAGTTTGAGTATATGGTATTCTTTCGCTCACGCTCAATTCCTTGAATTTTTCCACAATAAACGATTTTTTATGAACTAAATCATCATCGGAATTTTCAAGCACACCCATAATCAAATCATTATCCAAAAACGGTGGCAACTCATCAGTTACAGAGTGTAAATTACCTCGTTCATCACGATTTCCTGCACTCTCTGTTTCAGGTTGTTCATTCCATGCACCCAAGCCATTTGGTCGGTTGCTTTCAGCTCCTCGGTCAAGCCCTCCTGAGCTGACATTTTCTTCATCAATGATTCCTCCATTGATTTCGCTCTCTCGTCCACTTCTTGCAGATGGCTGTCGAGTTTGCCCGTTGTCAACAGGTTGTAATAAAGCAGACGATACTCCTCCTTGAGAAACTTTTTCCTCATCTGACCATATCTGCTCAATGTCAAATTCTTCTGTGCCGGAAGTACCAAGTTCGGTATCTGCACTTCGCCCTGTTTTCTGTAAGTGATTTGTGTCATTTGAAACACTCCTTTCAATATTTTTGTTTTCGGCTTTAGTATATTCCGCCTTTTCGGATTTTGCAATTATGCGATTTGATTTTTCCAATGACAGTACGGTTTTTGACACTTCATTAAGTGCAATTTCCGTAATATCACTTGTAGCGTATCCGAGAGCATTAAGAGTTTCGGTAGTGTTGAAATTAACTACGCCCTCAAAATCTTCACGGCTGAAATACTCGTTTGCATTTATTCCAAGTCTTGTAAGCACCATAAAGGCAACGCTGTTTTTGATTGCTCTGCGATATATTGTTGAAATACTGTCATCGTCGAGTTCTTCAAGAAAACTGTCATTCTTAATATTCGGCAGATCTGCGATATAGTCAACGGTATTGTCCTCAACTGCGTTATCTGCGGCTGACATTACTGCGTCAACAATATCGTTTTTATTGCTTAAAGTACCAAAGGTATTTTCAAGTGTTTCAATAACATCATTCTCATACTCGTCCTTATATTTCCATATAGGGACAGGGCGGGATAATTCATTTTCGTTAGTATCGGAAATATCAAAGTAGTGTTTTATTTTCGTTCTTTCAACATCTGCGAATACTGCAATACCTTTTGCGTTTCGGTTTATTTTACGGTTAAACCTCTTGTTCCACTTTTCAAATTCAAGAACTGCCGTTGCGTCAGGTCTTTGAAGGAAAATAAGGAGTTGTTCATCAAAACGCAAGCGGTAATTATAGCAGGCAGAAGAAAGAAATTCACACCAATTTTGAGGGGAGCGAATTACATCGGCACACCCATCACTGTATGCCTTTGTAATCAGCTCAAATTTATTAGGCATTATTTAATCAACTCCTATCTCTCTATTTCTCTTGGTTGCTTTTCTCTTGCAAAAGGCAAGTCAATGTTATACACCTTATTGATTTCATCACCGAGCCGCCTTGTTACTCTTGTGATGTCGGCTCTCGTTGCCTTACCAAAGTAGATTTTGTTTTGCAGATTTTCAATCTGTGTTTCACTTACACCGTCTTTGAAAACACGGTAAAGATAGTGATTAGTGCCATCGTGATGTACTGCATCACATCTTAAATCTCCTCTTTTATCCACATACCATTCAGCCATATCGCTATTGGTGTATAAGCAATCTTTAAGATTGCCGGAGTCAATCATTTTGTAGCCGTTTGCTCGACCGTTCCATAATCCCAAATCTCCGATTATAAGGATAGGCTGTGAGAGTTGCCTGTTGAGATTAACTCTTTCATCGTCAAGATAATCGGCGTTAACTTCGTACATCTTTTCTATAAGCTCATTCTCACTTAATTCAGGATACTCGCTTAGCAAGTCATCTTTCCAATCGTCAAAATTGAGATTGATGTCAGTCCAAAGAACATATCTGTCTTTTGTCATTTTAACTCCACCTATCTTTCAAATTCAAGTGTACGCACTTCCTATTTTTAGTAACACCATCAATAGCTTTGCTCATTTTCTCCACCTCCGAGATAAGAGTAGAGAGTACCTGCCTTAACCTGCTTTTGCAGTTCGGTTATAACCGACATTTCAGGTATTGTTATGCCGTTAATTTCAAGGATATTTTCAAGGGTAAGTTTCTGCAAGTCCTTTTCGGTTTTGCAACCGTAGTTATAGAGCTTATTCAGTACTCTCATTCTCTGCTGAAAAATTGTTCTTTTCTCGCTCATCTTTTGCCTCCTTAATTTCTTTTAGAAGTTTTTTAGTGCAAAAGCCACAGAAGTTAATACTCCTGTCCCTGTAATTGCACTTTGAACAGTCATATTGATTTTCTTTCATCTTTCAATATCCCGTTCTTTGTTTTTATCACGACCATAAAAGTGTTCATATTGCTTTATTTCGTCTTGACACCTTTTATTCAAATCCTTTTGAGCTGCAAGCAAGTCGGTGTGATAGTGTCCCCAAAAATAACTGTCATTTTCCTTGCTGTATTCCCAAGTAACGAACATATCAGGGTGTTTTGAATGAACGCCAAGTACAAACTCGTTTTCACCGATATGGACACAATTGGTAATGATGTATCCTGCATTAGTGCGAATATCCATTATCTAACCTCCTTTTCTTCTCGTTTAATCTGTTTTTGAATTTCGGCAAGGTCTGTTTTTGCCCATTCGGGCAATGTTGCTTTATCGACAACACCTTCCACATCATAGCGGCGGATATAGCAATGCTTTTTGCTTGCAAAAGAATAGCCGAAAACCTTTGTTCCTCTTGCGTTAGGCTTTGCTCCGTTACCACCTGTTACATAGAAAAGTTGATTTTCTGCGTTTTGATACTCTCTGCGTAGATGTTCAATTTTTTCAACAACTACTTTGCCTGTTAAATCATCGTAAATATCAACAGGAGAATACATATCAGGTGTTAAAATGCCGATTTTTGTTTTTTGTGTTTGTTTGCATAGTTCTACCTGTTCTTTTGCTCTGTCACAGAACAAGGTCATAATATCAAGATAATCATTGCTTGCTCTGCAATCATTTATCCTTTCAAAGATTTCATTGCTTTCGTAATAGCCGCAAATATATTTGTATTCGGCATTTTTGTTTTCGCCTACAACAACCTCTTTTTCTCCAACATAAAATGACTGAATAATCTCGTAATCATTAATGATTCTTTTGGTTTCGTTCATATAAAATCACTCTTTTCAGTTAAGACTCATTTAACTATATTTGCTTTTTTATAAAACAGGGCAGCCAAAACTTGACTGCCCATTGAATACCGAATTTAGTCTTTACTTTTTCTTTTTATCTGCATAATCACAATTGCAACAATAATTGCAACAACAATAACAATGCCGATAATAGCCTTTGGCTCCATTACTTTTCCTCCTTATTGTTCTTTTTCTTTTTGAGAAGATAATAAGCAAGCGATACTGCTCCAAGTGCAGATACGCTCATAACAGAAGCTAATGCCTTTTTGTTCCTTTCGTCTCCTGTCTTTGGATTTTCAAGTTCAGGGACTTTAACCGTTACGGTCTGTCCGTCATCATTAATGTCAGCGTGAGCAATTAACTCAACACCGTCACGATACAATGTCTCAAAGACCACAAGTTCGGTATCCTTTTTAATTGCTGAACCGTCAAAAGTAAAGGTAACTTCTACTTTGCCGTTTGCCTTATCGGGTACAAACTTAACTGTTGAAGTGATTTCTTTGCCTTTAACTTTGAACGGTTTGCCTGTGGATTTATCCATAAGAACGCCTGTGATTTCATATTCCTTGCCGGGTGTTAGGTTTTCATATAATACTGTATCGGTAATAGTCACATCACCTTTAGCCACAACTTTCTTTTTGCCGTTGATTTTAGCAGTTGTTTTGATTGATGGAATTTTAACTGTTACTGTTTGTCCTTCATCTTCAATATCTGTATGTGTTGCAATTTCCTTGCCGTCTTTATAAAGATACTCAAAGGCAACAATTTGTGTTTCGGTTTTAATGAATTTGCTGTCAAAAGTGAAAAGCACATCGACCGTACCGCTTGGCTGTTCGGGCGTAAACTTAACTTCGGAAGTAATCTCCTTTCCGTCAACTTCAAGTGTTTTGCCTGTGGCTTTATTCATCAATACACCTTTAAGTACATATTCCTTGCCGGGAACGAGATGCTTATACTCAACTGAATCGGTAAGCGTAAATACTTCTGTAGCGTTAACTTCCTTGTTTCCGTCTATCGTTGCAGTAGTCTTAAGCTCAGGAATCTTATCGTTTATAGGTGTAAGCTCAATCATCTGTTCGTGTGTACTAATAGTAACCTTGAAAATATCCTCATTGTCGAGATATCCTTCAGCCGGTTTTAACTCCTTGATGATATACTCGCCATAAGGAACATTAGTAAAGGTAAAGATACCATTGTCATCGGTAACTGCAGTTAAGATTGCGTTGTCTTTTGCAAATTCGGTAGTGTCTGATTTAAACAAACCAAAGGTTGCACCCTTAATTGTTTCTTGGGTTTCTCTATCGACTTTTAAGCCTTTAACAGAACCATAAATGAGATTGTTTTCGATAGCTTTATCGTTATTGACTTTAATATCAATAACCTTGACATCTTGACCTTGATATTTGGTATCGAACTCATATTTGGTGTCAGACAAGATATAGTGCTCATCGGTTGCGATTTCTTTTGCGTACCACTTAAAACCTACCGGTAAATCACAATCAAAAGATATATTTCCGTCTTTATCACAGTTTGCAAAGGTAATTAAAGCATCTTTTGGAATAATATCGCCGTTACTTGCTTTAATGTCCTCATTAGCATAAATACCGAATCTTACAGAAGTAATTTCACCGTTATTGCCGATACCGAATGTTTTGTCCTCTGCCATAATTTTTTTAAGTGAAACCGAAACCTTTTGCCTTTCGTTATACACCGAAAGGTCGGTTGAGGTAACGGAAACATTCTGTCCTGCATAGGTGAGTTCAGCATCATACTTGGCGGCATTATGAACATATCCGTTTGGTGCAGTCTTTTCAATAACTGTATATTTACCGAGATAAAGTTCTTTTGATTTAGCCAGGCCGTCATCATTGGTTGTGATAGTATCGACCAATGAGCCTTGATCGTATCTTACCGTACCGTCAAGTGTTGTAATATCCTCGGCGGCATATATTTCAAATACTGCACCTTTAAGATTGCCGACGCTGTATTTTGGAGTGTATATACCGTTGTTTTCTTCAACAGATGAAAAAATCTCGCCTGTTTTAGTGATATTGATTACACCTTTTTGTGCAACATCTCGTGCCTTAACCTTTACTACGGTAACGCCTGTATCGGTCGATGAATTTTCCTGTGTAATAGAGAACGGGACAGGCGTATCGTCAAGTACATATCCATACGGTGCTTGTACTTCTTTAAGAGTGTAATCACCATACGGTAACTTTTCAGGTGTGATTAAATATCCCTCTTTGTTGGTGTAAAAGGTATGAATTGATGTCACTTGAGGGTAGGTGTACTGCATTGTAATTCTATGGTTGTTGCTATCGTAGATTTCAAAAGCAGCACCTTCGTATGGGATTCGTTTACCCGTTTCCTTATCAAGTTTAACTACCTTGAGATACGACTCGAAATTTTTATTGTTGATAAGGAATTTGTATGTCTTGCCGTCTTTATTGATGAAGACATCGAAATCGGTGATAAGTTCTCGTCCTGCCCAGCCTTTGGTTTGATGAACTGTATATACTCCATACGGAAGTAATTTTGTACTTGCAAAGCCGTCTTCGTCACAAACAATAGTATCTCGTTCGTCTTTGTCGGCATTTACAAATGAGCCTGATGATTTAAGATAGATTTGAAACTCTGCACCTTTTTCGGGTGTTTCGATTTGGGTATCGCCGTTATCCGTATGTTTGATAATGCTTATTTTGCCTTTAATGACTTGTTCCATAACTGTCATATCGGGTGCTGTGTTATATTCAATGTTGTAATCCCTTGGATCCGCACCGACTCTATACACGGTATCATTTAAAAGATAACCTTCACTTGGACTGATTTCTTTAACAGTCCAGTCTGTTCCGCATACGAAATAGTCTGTTGTAAAAGAGCCGTTACTGTCGGTTGTATATTGTGCAATAAGTTCATCGCCTTTATACAAACCATAAACAGCACCGCCTAATTTTGCATCACCTTGTGCGTGACCTTTTTCGTAGTCTTGCTTTGTTACGGTTACTCTGAACTTTTTGAGTATGTTATAGAAGCTGACCGATGATGTTTTGTTACTTGTAACAGTAATTGTTTGCGATTGATTAGGTACATATCTGTCAATGTTTTCTTCCGTAATCGTATATGTTCCGGGAGCTAAATCAGAAATATCAATTTCGCCGTTTGCATTTGTTGTAACGGTTTTTGAAAACCCCTTAGCACCTGTGACAGTAAAGTTAATACCGGCTACAACGCCGTCCTCCGAAGTTTTAACAAGCTTCATATCACCGAGTGGAGTAATCGAACCCGAAAATGCCATTGAAACAGGGTCATAATATGCCGAATAGATGAGCTTTTGATATGATTCACTGCCATATGGATAGTAAAGCAAAAGTTCATCGTCATCGCCTGTACCGTCTTTGTAGTATTCACCGTTGGCAAGTTTGAAGCTTGACGCAGTACAAGACTTATCAACTTTAATTGTTAATGAGTTAGAATTTTTGCTGTGAGTAATGCTCCAACCACTTCCGTTTTTGGTGAATGCAGGATAATCAGAAAGCACCTTGTTTGTATCGGTAACGGTAAGGCTATTTCCTGCAACGATTGTTCCGACATTGGTATTATTGAATGACGGCTTTTTATTTAGGTTGTCCATTCTGTCCTGTGCCTTGTCACACCACGCTTTGTATCCGCTGTCGCTGAAATCCCAGCTTGTATCGGAACCGAAGATAGACCACACTTTTTTCTGACAGTAAGCCATATCCTGCCAATCTATTGAGTTGCCGTGTTCAAGGTAGTATCCTGCGAATATCCACTTTGCAGCTTTAATTGCCGTGTCACTTGCCATAGCTTTTTTGCCTTTAAGATATGACGAACTCGGCGATGTTGTGCCGTATTCAATACAGAAAAGCGGATAAGTTGTACCGCCTTTTTTCGTAGTATGAACTTCGTGTCCGTAATGCTTTGAAACGCTGATATCAAGTTTCTTCATACCCGATACCGCACCGAGGTTTTCCGTTGCCGCAAAGGCACTTAACGGAAACATCATTGTAACTGTTAATATCAACAAAAGAAGTGCAACAATTCTTTTGCCTAAACTTTTGAATTTATCTTTCATAACTTTTCCTTTCTGCCTGTTTTAAGGCATAAAAAAAGAGAAGATTGTTACATCTTCTCGGCTTAAATTTATGATATTGTTTATTTGAAATTACCTGTCCATTTACCGCAATAACCGCAACTCCAGCATTCATAGCCTTGTGGGCAGTTAGCAAAATATTCATCATCGGATATTTCTCCGCTTTCCCATTTATCTGCCCAAGATTTCATTACTGAATCAACATATGCTTTAACATACGATTTGCTGTCAAACCATCTGCCCATATTGCCGCATTTCATTGAGTGATTATTGTTATTACTGCATTGGCTTGCTTTTTGGGTTGTTGGTTGTTTTGATGTAGTTGTCGGTTTTGTTGTGCTTTGTATTACCTTTTGAATTGCAGTTGTTTCTTTTCGTGAGGAAGTTTCAGCAGTTGTTGGCTCTGTTGTAGTAACCTCTGTACTACTTTGATTTTCTTTGACAATTTCACTATTGTTATTTTCTGTATTACCAACCGAAGAAGAAACAGCCAAGCTTTCATTAACTGTTGTCTTATTATCAACGTTATTGCTATTTCCACAACCTGCAATAAGCATTGCTGCAATCACAATCGTTGCTATTAAACCGGCTCTTTTCATAATTAATCGCTCCTTTCACTTTCATATTATTCCTGTGTAATTTTAAAAGCAATAGTGCGATTTTAATTAGTTCATAAGCATCATTCCTTTTAGTTTTGTATTGTTTATATATAAACTCTCTTATATAGAGATGTTTACTCTTTTCGGTAGGTTATTGAATTATTAGGGTTAGGGTGTGGGAAAGGGATAGAGAAAATTTGTAATTACATTACCTGCTTTCTCTATCCCTCATTCTTTGCAAATATTTACCGTAATGCTCCAAAGCCTTGCAAACATAATCCTGTCTTTTTTCGGCAGGAATGGACTTTGGAATATATTTCTCAACCGTCTTGTTTGGAATTATGATTTTTTCCTTTTGATTTGGTTTTTCCTCTTGCATAATTGATGTTATGACATCAGAACTTAATTTGCCCTCGTCAAAGAATTTACGCATTTTGATAGTTTGTGCGTGTGAGGGTGTGCAATCTTCCGTATCAATGGCATCTACCAAATCACGCTGATTATCTTCATCAAGATATGATATTTCTACGGCAGGTCTCATTTTAATTCTGCCCTCATCAACCATTTCAAGAAGTTCCGGCACAAGATAGGTAAGACGCACATATCTTCTCACCTGTGTTTGACTATCCCCATTTTCTTCGCCAACGATTTGAGCAGTTTCCTTATTTACTAACTTCCGTCCCTGTGGGTTGGAAGTTAAATCCGTTCGTTGTCCTTGATGTTTCATTGCATCAAGTTTCATCTTATATGCAAATGCTTTTTCACTTGGTAATATATCAGTTCTTTGAATATTACTATCTACCATTATAATAGTAGCGGCATCATCATCTAAATCCGATACCATACAACGAAGTGTTTTCTTTTCAGCACATTCGCTTGCTCTTTTTCTTCGGTGTCCTGATATGAGTTCATATCTTCCGTCTGCCTTTGGTCTTACAATGGCAGGAACGAGAACACCACGCTCGGAAACGCTTTCAATGAGTTTGAGCATATCTTCATCATCACGGACTCTGAATGGGTGGTTAGGAAAATCGTCAAGAAGCTCTAACGGAATATCCTGTATATTAGGTAAATATCCGTTATCTCTTTCGTTTTGAGATGTAAACAAATCATCTAAACTGTTCAGCGTAAAATCTGTGTTTCTCTCTTTGCTCAATTCCAAGCACCTCCTTTGTTAATTCTTCATAAGCCTGTGCTACTGTACTTTTTGGAGCGTAAGTATATATGCTTTTACCCTTTGAGCTTGTTTCAGCAGCCTTAATTGCAATGGGTATATTAGTATTAAATATTTTAACATTCTTACCATAAGCAAATTTAATAGCGTCCTGTGTGCTTTTAGCAAGATTTGTCCTGCCGTCAACGAGAGTAAAGAGAACTCCGTCAATTTTCAAATGAGGGTTAATTTGTCTTTTTACTTTTGCTATTGTCTGCACAAGCTGTTGCATACCCTTTGCAGAAAGGAATTGTGCCTGAACGGGAATAATTACACTATCTGCGGAGGAAAGGGCATTAACCGTTATCATACTGAGTGAGGGCATGCAATCAATAAGGATATAATCATACTTATCTTTAACTGTATTCAAATATCCTTTAAGTGCTACCTCTCTGCTCATAGCATTAACAAGGCTTAATTCAAGTGCAGACAATTCCAAATTTGCTGGAATTAAATCTACGCCCTCCGCATGATGAAGAACAACATCATCATGGGAACTGTTCTTGTCTTGAATAAAGTCCATAATCTTGTTTGCGAGTGTAATTGATAAATTGTCATTATCTTTCCACCCAAGACTTACTGTTAAATCTCCCTGTGGATCTGCATCAACAAGCAAAACTCTTTTACCTTTCATTGCTAATCCTACACCGAGATTTACTGTTGTGGTTGTCTTTCCAACACCACCTTTTTGATTGCATATCGCAATCGTTTTGCATTTTGACATCATTATATCCCCTTTCTATTTTTAAGCAAAAAATAAAGGCGTGCAGTTATATTTCTATAATTACACACCTAATAATTTAGAATATTTGATATATGTTATTTTTGAGGCAACTTAGCAGAAGATTCTTTACTTCAGATTTGCCTCAGTTTCTGCCCAAATTTCGCCTCAAAACGATACGAAAAGTTATGATCAATTATGATAATTGGGCAAATTTTGCCTCATTTCTATTTGACATGTAAAAACGGCTTAAAACCGTTGGTTTTAAGCCGTTTAAATCAAATTTTTTTGAAATTTTTGCAGAAGTCTTAGCCGTTGATTTGCTTTGCGATTTCTTCGGCGAAGTTTTCTTCTCTCTTCTCGAGGCCGTCGCCCTTCATCATACGGATGAAGCCGTTTGCCTTGATTTCTGTGCCGAGAGCTTTTGCTACGCTTTCAATGTAGCCGCCTACAGAGCCTTGGAAAAGGTCTGAACGAACGAAATCCTGCTCAAGAAGGCAAATCTCTTTGATTTGCTTTGAAAGTCTGCCCTTAACAAGACCTACGAAAATCTTGTTGTCGCAAATCTCATCCTTGTGAGAAACAGCGATTTCTGCAAGAGTTTCCATAGCTTCTTTAGAAATGAAGTTTGCAAAGTTCTTTCTTTGCTTTTGATCAAGTCCCTGATAAACAGTGGTGTCGTCATCACTCCACTTTTTCTCGTTCATAGCCTCGTCGATGAGCTTGCTGAGAATCGGAATAGGAAGTGATGCAGGCATATTGAGTGCGCTGTCAACAGTGATTGAGTGCATTTTGTCCATCTCATCAGCCGAAATATCTGCACTGCTCAAATATTCAGGGTTCATAGCTGCGATTTGCATTGCAACATTCTTGCCCATAGCGTTGAACTCGTCTGTAGCTGCCTTTGATTCATCGGCAACATCGAATCCAACCATAACGCCTACAGAGCCGCCTGCGTGGATATATGTCGAAACGATACCTTCCATTCTGTCAAAACGGCGAACTTTCATATTCTCGCCGATTGAAAGAACAAGGTCGTTAAGAGTTTCTGTAACGGTTCTGTCTGTGCCGTTGAACTTTTCTTCTTTAAGAGCTTCTACATCAGCCGGGTCGGTAGCGATGATTGTCTTTGCAACGCCCTCAACGAAGTTCATAAACTTTTCGTTTTTAGCAACGAAGTCTGTCTCCGAGTTAACCTCGAGAACAACACCCTTCTTTGACTCACTGTCATAGTAAGGAAGAACTACGCCCTCTGCGGCAATTCTTGTAGCCTTTTTCTGTGCAGCTGCAAGTCCTCTTTCGCGAAGAAAGTCGATAGCTTTGTCCATATCGCCTTCTGCTTCAACGAGAGCTTTTTTACATTCCATCATACCAACGCCTGTTTTTTCACGAAGCGCTTTTACATCTTTTGCTGAAATACCCATTACTTTATCCTCCTGATTGAAATTTGAAATTATATCGAGAATTACTCAGCGTCTGTTGCTTCCTCAGCAGCTTCTGCTGAATCTGCGCCGTCTCTGCCCTCGATAACAGCGTCAGCCATTGCGCCTGCGATAAGCTTTACGGCACGGATAGCATCGTCGTTACCCGGGATAACATAGTCGATTTCATCAGGGTCGCAGTTTGTATCAACGATAGCAACGATCGGCAAGCCAAGCTTTGTAGCCTCTGATACGGCGATTCTTTCCTTGCGAGGGTCAACGATGAACATTGCCTGCGGGATTTTCTTCATCTCTGTGATACCGCCGAGATATTTTTCAAGCTTTTCGATTTCAAGCTCAAGGCCTGCAACCTCTTTTTTAGGAAGGAGATCAAAAGTGCCGTCCTCCTGCATAGCCTTAAGCTGTGCAAGACGGGCAACTCTGCCTCTGATTGTTTTGAAGTTTGTAAGCATACCGCCAAGCCATCTTGCGTTAACATAAGGCATACCGCAACGAGTAGCCTCTTCCTTAACTGAATCCTGTGCTTGCTTCTTTGTGCCTACGAAAATGATTTCACCGCCGTCTGCAGCGAGATCGCGAACGAACATATAAGCCTCATCGAGCTTCTTAACTGTTTTCTGAAGGTCGATAATATAGATGCCGTTACGCTCTGTGAAGATGTATTCTGCCATTTTAGGGTTCCATCTTCTTGTTTGGTGTCCGAAATGAACACCTGCTTCTAAGAGTTGTTTCATTGAAACTACATTTGCCATTATAATTTCCTCCTTTAAGGTTAATCCTCCATAATTGAGTCGGCATAAGCCCCGAATCAATAACCTTGGGCTCACTCAATTATGTGCGAATTCGCATGTATCTCTACGAATGCGGAAATAGTATAACAGAAAAGAAAGGAAAAATCAAGTATTTTATTTGATTCCAAGGCAATTATTCAGCCGAATTTTTTAACAAGGCTGTCATGGCAAAGATTTTCAAATTTATCGTCAATCGGCTGAAGGTCGGTTTTAAGCGCGCGCTTTAAAATTTCGTCGGCAAGAGCGGGATTTTTCGGTAGGACCGGTCCGTGCGCATAAGTGCAGAATGTATTTTTATAAAGCAGGCCCTCCGTTTTATCCTCGCCGTTATTGCCGAAGCCCGAAACGATGGTACCGAGCGGTTTGAGTTTGTCGGAAAGATATGTTTTGCCGGCGTGATTTTCAAACCCGACAACGGTGCCGAACGGAGTTGAAAAGACGGTATTGCCGACCATTCTCCCCTCGCCCGACACTGTATAAAACGGCAGGCAGGACGAAAGCGAAACAATTTCGCCCGAGGTGGTCTTGTAATAATCGCCGAGAATTTGATAGCCGCCGCAGATTGCGAGGACGGTTTTGCCCTGCTCGACATAATACGAAAGCGTTGCCGATTTTCGTTTTAAATCGCGCTTGATGATTTGCATTTCCCTGTCCTGACCGCCGCCGATGAACATAATATCAAAATTCGGTATTTTATCGCCGATGCCGACGCGGACTATCTCGCTTTTATAACTGCGGCGCGCAAGGCGGTTGTAAAGGCAAAGGACATTGCCGCTGTCGCCGTACAAGTTCATTTCGTCGGGATAGAGGTGGACTATTTTTATTTTTTTCATTTCCAAAACTCCCTGCCGCCGAAATTGCTCACAAAATCGGGGCGCATATTCATCATTGAGGTGTATGTTGACATAATGACAAAATTTTTATCAGAAGATTTGATTATATCTGTCAGCTTTCCGTAACACTCGCCGTTTAGCGCGGCACAGCGAATGCCGTCATATTTGAGGCGGACCGCCATATCAAGCGAGCGTTTGCCGACCGTGTAAAACTCGTCGAAATCGGACAAGGGATAGAAAGACGAGTCCCAAATCCAACTGACATCGCGACCGTCGGCGGCATTGTCGTTAAGAGCAAATACAATTGCGGGATTGCCCTGCATTTTTGAAACATAATTTATGCAGGATGACAACCCGACGGGATTTTTAACAAGCATCAAAAGTACATCGCGCGAACCGCATTTGAAATGCTCCATTCTGCCGAACGCTCCGCCGTAATCGCAAACGGCACTGACATCATTTATACCGAACACGCCGAGAACGCAGACGGCAGCGCAAAAATTATATACATTATATACACCGCCGAGTGAAAGCCTGACAAGGTGCGAATTTATCATAAAACGAGAGCCGAGCTCATTAAGCTCCATAATATCGGTTATGCAATAATCGGGGGTTGGGCGCGAATAGCCGCAACTGCGGCAGACATAATCGCCGAGCCGGGAATAGACAACCGAGCGATACTCAAGCGCATTACCGCATTTCGGGCAGGTGCGACTGTCCGCAATTGTATTGTTTTTTAAATCGGCGTTGACACCGTATGTTACCATTTTGTTTTTGCAATGCAGTGAGAGCGAATAAGTAAGCGGACAATCGGCGTTGAGGCATAGCGTTGCATTTGGCATCATCTCAACGGCGGTGAGAATTTTCGAGAGTGTTGTACTGACCTCGCCGTATCTGTCGAGCTGGTCGCGAAAAATGTTTGTGATTGCAACGCAATCGGCGTCAATACACCGCGCGATAATCGGAAAGCTGTTTTCGTCGCACTCTAAAACGGCAAAATCCTTTTTGCATTTGCCGAAAACGGTAGAATTTGCAATAAATGCCGAAACAACGCCGCCAATCATATTAGCGCCGCCGCGGTTGACAAAATACGATTTGCCGTTGCTTTTCAGCCCTTGCTCAATCAATGCACAGGTTGTGGTTTTTCCGTTTGTGCCGGTGACGCAAATAATATGTACCCCACGAGAAAGAACGGAAAGAATATTTTGTTTCAGCGACACGGCAATTCTGCCCGGCAGAGAAGTTGCACCCCTGCCGAGCAAATTGAGAACTGCCGCCGCTGTTTTTGCAATTAATAAAGTTAAAAATGTCATACTAAATTATATTGAAAAAAATTTAATATATGATAAAATTAATATAGAACAAGATATGGGAGATAATTGTTATGCTTGAAAAAATAATCAAAATTGTTGAAAACGCCGGAAAAATTTATAAAAATGCCGACAAAGACCTCGGCATTTCGGAAAAAAGTTCAAAATTCGACCTTGTTACAAAATATGACAAAGCAATACAGGACTATTTGACCGACGAATTTTTAAAACTTATTCCGTCGGCACATTTTCTTGACGAAGAGGGCGACGGCAACAAAGAACTTACGGACGGATACTGTTTTATCATTGACCCGATAGACGGAACGACAAACTTTATAAAAGGTTTTCAGCACAGCGCAATCTGTGTCGGACTTGCTAAGGACAGAGAACTGATAATCGGCGTTGTGCTTGACCCGGATTTAAACAACATATATTATGCCGAAAAAGGAAAAGGCGCATTTTTAAACGGAAAGCCGATTCATATCAGCGACTGCTCGCTTGACAGAAGCCTTGTACTTTTTGGCACTTGCCCATATGACCACGATTTGTCGAAAAAATCGTTTGAAACGGCAGAAAAAGTTTTTTACAAATCGCTTGAAGTAAGACGAAGCGGCTCGGCGGCGCTTGACATTTGCTATGTTGCCGCAGGCAAAGCCGACCTTTATTTTGAGTTGATTATCAGACCGTGGGATTGGGCAGGCGCAACCGTAATTTTAAAAGAAGCGGGCGGAACGGTGACAACAGTTGACGGCAACGAACTTGATTTAAACGGACTCAACTCTTACTGTTGCGGTAACGAAAAGAATGTGAAAGAATTTTATGAAATATACAACTCTTAATTCATATTTGAAAAAGCGATTTGGGTGTAAAGTATATAAACTTGCCATAAACGGCGGTTTCACCTGTCCTAATCGCGACGGAACGCTCGGAACACGCGGCTGTATTTTTTGTTCACGCGGCGGAAGCGGTGAATTTGCCGAAAGTGCCGAAAAAAGCGTAACACGGCAGATTGATGACGGCAAAAAGCGCGTTGAAAAGAAAATAAAAGACGGCAAATACATTGCATATTTTCAGGCGTTCACAAACACATATGCGCCCCTTTGTAAGCTAAGATCACTTTACACCGAAGCGATAAATCATCCCGATATTGTTGCGCTGTCAATCGGCACACGCCCCGACTGTTTAGGCAATGATGTGCTTGAACTGCTCGATGAAATGAACAAAATCAAACCTGTGTTTATCGAACTCGGTCTGCAAACAATTCACGAAAACACGGCACAATACATTCGCCGCGGCTATCCGCTCGAGGTATATGACAAAGCAGTTGACGACCTGCACAAAATCGGAATTAATGTTGTGACTCATTTGATAATCGGCTTGCCCGGTGAAAATGAGCAGGATATCTTGCAAAGTGTCAAGTATGTTTGCAAAAAGACCGACGGAATTAAACTACAGTTGTTGCATATCCTGAAATGCACCGACCTTGCCGAAGAGTACCGAGAGTGTAAAGTAGATGTGCTTTCATTAGAGAAATACACAAGCATAATTAAGCACTGTGTTGAGATAATTCCAGACAATGTGGTTATACACCGTTTGACAGGTGACGGTGCGAAAAAAGACCTGATTGCGCCGCTTTGGTCGGCTGATAAAAAGCATGTTTTGAACACAATCAACAAAGCAATAGGTGAATAATAAAGGCACGGCACCGTAAGGTTTTAATGCTTTACAGTGCCGTGCTTATATTTTCAACAATATTTGTTATTCGCCTTTTATGCGCTTTAGGGCGTTTTTTTCGAGGCGGGAAACTTGGGCTTGGGAGATACCGATTTCCTCTGCGGTTTCCATTTGTGTTTTGCCTTGCATAAAGCGCATATAGAGTATTCTGTGCTCTCGCGAATCGAGGTTTTTGAGTTTATCTTTAATCATTATTTCGTCTATCCAATCGGTGTCGGTGCTGTTGTCGCCGACCTGGTCCATAACATAAATCGTGTCGCCGCCGTCGTTATAGACCGGCTCATAGAGCGACACGGGGTCGACAATTGCCTCAAGCGCAATGACCACATCCGATTTTTTCATATTGAGCTGTTTGGCGATTTCTTCGACGCTCGGCTCCTTGCCGTATTTATTTGTCAGTTTTTCTTTGACCTGCATCGCCTTATACGCAGTGTCACGCATTGAGCGGCTGACGCGAATTGCGCCGGAGTCGCGCAAAAATCTTCTTATCTCTCCGATGCACATTGGAACGCAATAGGTTGACAGGCGGACGCCGAGGTCCAAATTGAAATTATCAATCGCCTTAATCAAACCGATAACTCCGACCTGAAACAAATCGTCGAAATTTTCGCCGCGATTGGCAAAGCGCTGAACAACAGAAAGAACAAGGCGAAGGTTGCCCTTAATCAAATCGTCGCGTGCTTTCATATCGCCTGCACGAGTCTTGCGCAAAAGCTCCTGACTTTCTTTATCCGAAAGCACCTTGATTTGCGAGGTGTTTATTCCGCTGATTTCAACCTTATTAAAATATTGCACAATATCATTCCCTACAAGATAAATGAAAAAATCCGCGGCGCAAACAACTGCTTAAAGCGGATTTTATGCAAAGCCGACAGTGCGGACATTCGGCGATATTCACCGAGCCTGCTGTCAACTGTGCAAGATATGTAGCAATATTAAAGCTCCCTACTCTATTATGAGCAGGGAGCTTTTGTTTTATTATTCAAATTTGATTATTCGGCAGTTTCTTCGGGTTTTTGCTTGCCGTAATCCGACTTGAGATTGATTTGCGTTGAATCTGAATCAGCCTTGAAAGCCTGCTCGGGGTCAAAATCCTTTTCAGGGAAGATGAGGTTGAGCACAATACCTGCGATTGATGCGCAAGCAAGAGCAGAAAGGTTGATTGTTGCAGAGCCGACATTGAAGGTGATACCGCCTGTTACGCCGAGAGCAACAACAAGGATAACAGCCGCAATAATTGTGTTACGAGCCTTTGAGAAGTCAACCTTTGCCTCAACAACATTACGAACGCCGATAGCGGAAATCATACCGTAGAGAACGAATGAGATACCGCCGACAACAGCTGTCGGGATTGATTCGATGAGAGCCGCAAATTTTGGTGAAAGACTGAAGAAAACTGCGAAGTAAGCGGCGATTCTGATTACTCTTGGGTCATAAACCTTTGAAAGAGCAAGTACGCCTGTGTTTTCGCCGTATGTAGTGTTTGCAGGAGCACCGAAGAGTGATGCAAGTGATGTTGCAAGACCGTCGCCGAGAAGTGTTCTGTGTAAGCCCGGGTCATTGATATAGTTTTTGTTGCATGTAGCGGAAATAGCGGAAATATCGCCGATGTGCTCCATCATTGTTGCAATTGCGATAGGAACGATTGCGATGATTGCCGAAATTGCCTTTGGTCTATCGTGAACTCCGCCGAATACGGTTGAACTCCATTCTATCGGGTTGCCAATCCAAGCGGCATCTCTTACGCCGGAGAAGTCGATTTTGAATGACTCAACGCCGAAACCGTTGCCGACAACCACAGCAACGAGATATGCGCCGATTACACCCAAAAGGATAGGAACGATTTTAATCATACCCTTACCGAAAATGTTGAACACGATTACAAGACCGAGAGCAACGAGGGCGAGCCACCAGTTTGTTTTGCAGTTTGTAACAGCAGACGGTGCAAGACCGAGACCGATAGCCATAATAATAGGACCTGTTACAACCGGTGGGAAAAGTTTCATAACCTTGTTAACGCCAACGATTTTAACGAGGGCGGCAACAACCAAATACAAGAGACCTGCACATGCAACGCCGAGGCACGCATACGGTAAAAGCTCTTTATTTCCGACCATTTTGCCGCTTGCATCCTTAACCATAGGTGCTACTGCGAGATAGCCGCCTATGAAAGCGAATGACGAACCGAGGAATGCCGGAACTTTAAATTTTGTGAGAAGGTGGAACAAAAGTGTGCCCAAGCCCGCAAACAAAAGTGTTGTTGAAATTGAAAGACCGGTTAAAAGCGGAACGGTAACTGTTGCGCCGAACATAGCAAACATATGCTGAAAGCCGAGCACAACCATTTTGCCGGCGCCGAGCTGGCGAGCGTCATAAATGCCGTCCTTGCCGATTTTTATTTTTGATTTTGATTTTTTTGCCATTGTTTTTCCTCCATATAATTTAGCAAGCGAGAATAATTGTGAAAAGGCTTATTTTGTACCGAAAATTCTGTCGCCTGCGTCGCCGAGGCCGGGTATAATGTAGCAATCCTTGTTAAGCTTGTCGTCGAGAGCGGCACAATAAATATCAACATCGGGATGAGCCTCTTCAAGAGCCTTAAGTCCTTCCGGAGCGGCGATAAGGCACATAAAGATAATCTTTCTCGGATTTCTCAATTTGATTTGAGTGATGGCGTCGATAGCCGAGCCGCCTGTTGCAAGCATCGGGTCAACAACGAAAACTTCTCTCTCCTCGATATCCTTGGAGAGCTTGCAATAATACTCAACCGGAGTATGGGTTGTTTCGTCTCTGTATAAGCCGATATGGCCTACACGAGCGGCAGGAACAAGTTTAAGACAGCCGTCAACCATACCGAGACCTGCACGAAGAATCGGAACGAACGCCATTTTTCTGCCGGCAATATGCTTGCAGTTTGCAACGCCGCACGGAGTTTTAACCTTAATGTCCTCCGTCGGTAAATCTCTTGTTGCCTCATAGGTCATAAGCATTGCAATTTCATTTACAAGCTCGCGGAAATCCTTTGTGCTTGTATTGACATCACGCAAAATGCTGAGCTTGTGTTGGATAAGCGGATGATCAAAAATCACTACTTTTCTTTCCATTAAATCACCATTAACCTTTCAGACTACTTATTTTTAATTGAAACTTTGCCGTAGCCGTGCAAAATTTCGCCGTGTTTCTGTTGTATTGTGCGCAATTTTCGTGCGACACAATACGACACACTTATACATCCTTATAATAATAACAAATCACTCAATAGTTATCAATAAAAGTAACATAATTGTAAACAAAAAAATCACGGCGCCGATAAAAACACGGTGCCGTGATTTTTACATTAAACTAAATATAATAAATTGAGCAATAAGGTGTGTTGCAGGATACGATATAATAAAAATATCCGTCCTTCTCATTTCCGATTATAACATTAGGCTCGCTGCAATAATCGTCCCATTCGGAAATATAACCGTCGCCGTATTTTTTGATACTGAAAAGACCGATGTATTCGTACAGTTTGCCACTGTTATTTTTTTGCAAAAAATCGTCAAGCTCGTCATAATCCATTTTTGTACCGATAACCTTTTCCGCGCAGACATGGTCGCCGTAAACATCGGAACGCTTAACTGTTGTTGACAAAACCTGTGCGTCATCGGGTAAGACAACGCTGTTGATTTTATCATAATACATTTGTTGGTTTGGCAAGTAAAAAAATGAAAAAAAGAATGCAATAAAACCTGCGGTTATCATAACCGAAACAAGCACGATTATGCACACCTTGATTTTTTGACCCTTATTTACGGAAACGCCGTTTACTTTTTCTTTGTTACTCATATTAATCGCCATAGCCTTTCAGGCAACAAATAGTTTATTAAAAATCACCTGATTGACCTGCGTTGCCTGAACAGGCTTAAATGGTGATTTCAGCCATCTCAAAATTATGCCACCGGCAAATTTTGAGGGCAATATAATTTGGATAGTGTGATTTTTCACACTATCCCTCCGATGAATATATAATATCATCAAAAAATAAAGAAGTAGGAAAGAAAAAGTAAAAGCAAAGGAAAAATTTGTTTCTCATTAATCAATTGAAAAACAGACGCGCTTTAACCGTTTTGTCAACTGCGCGAATCATTTGTTGAGCATTTTTGCAAGGTATTGACCCGTGTATGACTTTTTGACCTTTGCAACCTCCTCGGGAGTGCCGGTGGCAACTATTTTGCCTCCGCCCTTGCCGCCCTCGGGACCGAGGTCGATAATATAATCGGCTGTTTTAATAACATCGAGATTATGCTCTATAACAACAACGGTATTGCCCGAATCTACAAGTTTGCCGAGAACGCTCAAAAGCTGTGAAACATCGGCGGTATGAAGACCTGTTGTAGGCTCGTCGAGAATATAAATTGTTTTGCCCGTTGAGCGGCGCGCAAGCTCTGTTGCGAGTTTGACACGCTGTGCCTCACCGCCCGAAAGCGTTGTGGCAGGCTGACCGAGTTTGATATAGCCGAGTCCGACATTTGAGAGCGCCTCAAGTTTGCGTGTGATTTTTGTGTGAGTGTCAAAAAACTCAAGTGCCTCGTCAACAGTCATTTCAAGGACATCATAAATGCTCTTGCCCTTGAATTTGACATCAAGCGTTTCACGGTTGTATCTTTTGCCGCCGCAAACCTCGCACGGAACATAAACATCAGCCAAAAAGTGCATTTCGATTTTAACGATACCGTCGCCCTGACACGCCTCGCATCTACCGCCCTTGACATTAAACGAAAAACGGTTTGCCTTGTAGCCTTTTTTCTTTGCCTCGGTTGTGGTGGCAAAAAGGTCGCGAATATCGTTGAAAACGCCCGTATATGTTGCAGGATTTGAACGCGGAGTTCTGCCGATCGGCGACTGGTCGATATTGATTACCTTATCAAGCGCATCAAGCCCTTTCATTGAGGAGAACTTGCCGGTATGCTTTTTGGCATGGTTAAGGCGGTTGGCAAGATTTTTATACAAAATCTCGTTTACAAGCGACGATTTGCCGCTTCCCGAAACGCCTGTAACGGCAATGAATTTGCCGAGCGGAAACTCGACATCAATATTTTTAAGATTGTTTTCCTGTGCGCCGAAAACGGTGATTTTTTTGCCGTTGCCCTTTCGTCTGTGAGTCGGAACGGGGATTGAACGCTTGCCGCTTAAATACTGACCTGTGATTGAACGCTCGCACGCCATAACCTCCTCGGGAGTACCCGCCGCGATAAGCTCGCCGCCGTGAACGCCTGCGCCCGGTCCTATATCAACAAGAAAATCGGCGGCGCGCATCGTATCCTCATCGTGTTCAACAACAATAAGCGTATTGCCGAGTTGCTGAAGATGGCGAAGAGTGCCGAGCAGTTTTTCATTATCCCTTTGGTGCAAGCCGATGCTCGGCTCGTCAAGAATATACAAGACGCCCATAAGCGATGAGCCGATTTGCGTTGCAAGGCGAATACGCTGTGCCTCGCCGCCCGACAATGTGCCGCTGTCGCGTGAAAGCGAAAGATAATCAAGACCGACAGAATTTAAAAATGTCAGTCGCTCCTCGATTTCGCGCACGATAAGATTGCCTATCATCTGCTCTTTTTCGGTGAGTTTGAGATTTTGGATAAACTCAAGTTCTTCGCTGATTGACATAGCGGTGAACTCATAAATATTTTTACCGCCGACAGTTACGGCAAGCGGCTCCGGCTTGAGCCTTGCGCCCTTGCATGCACTGCACTTGCAGTCGCGCATAACAGACTCAATATCTGCGCGCGCCCAATCGGAGGTTGTTTCCTTATATCTTCTTTTGAGATTGTTAATAACGCCCTCAAAATCGTTCATATATGTTCCCGAGCCGTAGGAGGTAACTCGGGTCATTTTGATTTTTTTACCCCTTGTGCCGTAGAGAATGACATCAATTGCCTCGTCGGAAAGCATTTCGACCGGCATATCGAGAGAGAAATTGTATTCCTTGGCAAGCGCCTCCATATACATTTTGGCGATACTGCCGCCCTCGGAAACATTCCAGCCGCTTGCCTTGACTGCGCCCTGATTAATTGAAAGTTTTTTGTCGGGGATAACAAGTTCCTCGTCAATCTCCTTGAATGTGCCCAAGCCGTCGCACTTTGGACAGGCGCCGTAAGGATTGTTGAACGAGAACATACGCGGACTCATTTCCTCAATCGAAATTCCGTGCTCGGGGCAGGAATAATTGAGCGAAAACAGCTCCTCGTGCGGCTCGTCAACGCCGCCGACTATATCGACAATTACAACGCCGTTGCCGATTTTTGTTGCGGTTTCAATACTGTCGGCAAGGCGCGATTTGATTTCGGGTTTGATAACAAGGCGGTCGATAATAACCTCGATATTATGCTTTTGAGTTTTTTTCAGCTTGATTTCATCCGACAAATCGAGGATTTCACCGTCAATTCTTACGCGGACAAAGCCTTGTTTTTGAATGTCCTGAAGTTCCTTGACAAACTCGCCTTTTTTACCTTTTGCAATCGGAGCCAAAATTTGAATTTTTGCCCTTTCCGGGAGAAGCATAACCTTGTCAACGATTTGGTCAACCGTTTGCGACGAAATTTCCCTGCCGCAGACGGGGCAATGCGGAATACCGATTCTTGCCCAAAGCAGACGCAGATAGTCATAAATCTCCGTAACGGTGCCGACTGTTGAACGCGGATTTTTGCTTGTCGTTTTTTGGTCGATTGAAATTGCGGGAGAAAGCCCCTCGATATAATCGACATCAGGCTTGTCCATCTGACCGAGGAACATCCTTGCATATGACGAAAGCGATTCGACATAGCGGCGCTGACCCTCGGCATAGATTGTATCAAATGCAAGGCTTGATTTGCCAGAGCCTGACAAGCCCGTGAAAACAACGAGCTTGTCGCGCGGAATTTCAATATCTATATTTTTTAAATTGTGCTCTCTCGCACCCTTAACTACAATGTTTTTATTCATAATTCACCTCAAATAATTATTCATCATCTGAAAGTTCTTTGATTTTATCGCGCAGGAATGCGGCGTGCTCAAATTCAAGCAGTTTTGCCGCCTCTTTCATTTCGCGCGTAAGCTTGTCTATCATAACCATTCGCTCGCGTTTTGTAAGTTTTACATTGTTTTCGCCCGTGATATCCTTTGACGAAATTTCGATAACATCGCGAACAGCCTTTTTGATTGTTTTCGGCGTTATGCCGTGCGCCTCATTGTATGCCTGCTGTATTTTACGGCGGCGCAAGGTTTCTGTAATTGCGCGCTCCATTGACGGAGTAACGCAGTCGGCGTACATAATAACCTCGCCGTGCTCGTTTCTTGCTGCTCTGCCGATTGTTTGAACGAGTGATGTTTCACTGCGCAAAAAGCCCTCCTTGTCGGCGTCGAGTATCGCAACGAGCGACACCTCGGGAATATCAAGTCCCTCACGCAAAAGGTTGATGCCGACAAGGACATCAAACGCGCCGAGTCGCAAATCGCGGATTATCTCCATACGCTCGATTGTATCGACATCATGGTGCATATAGCGCACCTTAATATCAAAGCCCTCAAGGTAAGCGGTCAAATCCTCTGCCATTTTTTTGGTGAGCGTTGTAACAAGCACTCTTTCGCCGCGCTCAATCCTGGTATTGATTTCCGACACGAGGTCGTCCATTTGGTCCTCAGTAGGTTTAACGGTGATTTCCGGGTCGAGAAGACCTGTCGGGCGGATAACCTGCTCAACAATTTGCGCCGCTCTTTCCTTTTCAAACTGACCGGGCGTTGCCGAAGTGAAGATAACCTGATTGATTTTTGAATAAAATTCGTCAAATGTGAGCGGTCTGTTATCATACGCCGACGGAAGTCTGAAACCATAATCAATAAGGCTTTGCTTGCGTGAGCGGTCGCCGCCGTACATTCCCCTTACCTGTGGCAGCATAACATGGCTTTCATCAACAAAAAGGAGAAAATCATCGGGAAAATAATCAATAAGCGTAAACGGAGCTTCACCCGGTTTGCGGTTGCTCATAATGCGCGAATAGTTTTCGATTCCCTTGCAAAAGCCCGTTTCCTGGAGCATTTCAATATCGTTCATCGTGCGCTCTTTAATACGCTGTGCCTCAAGGAGTTTGCCTTTTTCCTCAAAATAAGCAACACGCTCAACCATTTCGTCATATATTTCCTTAAGCGCCTTGTCGAGCTTTTCACGGCTGACAACATAGTGCGACGCAGGATAAATGCAAACATGGCTCAAAACGCTTTCGACCTTGCCGGTGAGGTGATTTATCTCTGTAATTCTGTCAATTTCGTCGCCGAAAAACTCGACACGGATAGCCGAGCCGCTGCTGCCTGCCGGAAAAATTTCGACAGTGTCGCCGCGGACTCTGAATTTATTGCGGACAAAATTAATATCGTTTCGCTCATACTGAATCTCGACAAGTTTGTTTATAAGCTCATCTCTGTCCTTTTGCATACCCTGACGGAGAGAAATGACCATATTTTTATAATCAACCGGGTCGCCGATGGAATAAATGCACGAAACGGACGCAACGATGATGACATCCCTGCGCTCAGACAGTGCTGCCGTTGCGGAGTGGCGAAGTTTATCGATTTCGTCATTTATTGCGGAGTCCTTTTCAATATATGTGTCGGTTGTGGGGACATACGCCTCCGGCTGATAATAGTCATAGTATGACACAAAATATTCAACCGCGTTGTTTGGAAAAAACTCCTTAAACTCCGAGCAAAGCTGTGCGGCAAGAGTTTTGTTGTGTGCCAAAACAAGAGTCGGTTTATTGACTTTTTCGATAATATTAGCCATGGTAAAGGTTTTGCCCGAGCCTGTTACGCCCATCAAAACCTGCTCCTTATAGCCTGCCGAAACGCCCTTTGCCAAGGCGTCAATGGCTTGCGGCTGGTCACCGGTCGGCTTAAATTTGCTTACAAGTTCAAATCTGTCCATAGAACAAAATTCCTTAAATAGATTAATCGTATTATTATATAATATTTATCAAATAAATTCAACACACAATCACAAAATCTTTGACATATCGTGCCCTCTAATATATAATAAATTTTATGAAAAGTATAATCGTAAAAAGCAACGATGCAGGGCAAAGAGTTGACAAACTGTTATTAAAAACATTTGAAACCTTGCCCAAGTCGATGATGTTTAAGCAAATCAGAAAAAAGAATATCAAGGTCAACAAAAAGCGTTGCACACCCGAGCAGATACTGTGCGAGGGTGATGTAATCGACCTTTATTTGAACGACGATATGCTTGTTGAAAAGAAAAAGCGCTATGACTTTTTGAATGCTCCCAAAGAGTTGAGCATAATATACGAGGATGAAAACATAATCCTTTTAAACAAAAAGCAGGGCGAACTTTGCCACCCCGACGGCAAGGAATATGTCAACACGCTTATAGCGTCGCTGAAACGATATTTATACGAAAAGGGCGAATGGTCGCCCGAGGAGGAAAACTCGTTTACTCCCTCGCTTGCAAACAGAATAGACAGAAACACGGGCGGAATAGTTATCGGCGCAAAAAATTATCAAGCGCTTAAAATACTCAACGAAAAAATCAAAAGCCGCGAAATCAAGAAGTTTTATTTAACTGTGGCATGCGGCAAGTTTGAAAAGCAGAGCGATATTTTAAAAGGATATTTAAAAAAGGACGGGCGCAAAAACATAGTTAAGGTTTTTGACAAGCCGATTGACGGCGCAAAAGAAATTGCGACAAAATACACAGTGCTCGGCTACTATCCCGATGTGAGCCTTGTCGAAGTTGAGCTTTTGACAGGCAGAACGCACCAAATCAGGGCGCACCTTGCGTCAATCGGGCATCCCCTGCTCAACGACGGCAAATACGGCGACACGCACGGCAGATTTAAGCAGGAGCTTTATTCATACAAGCTTAAATTCGATTTTTCGACCGACGCAGGCATTTTAAATTATCTTAACCAAAAAGAGTTTGAAATACAAAACTGCAAAATAGAAAAACTGTTTACGGAGAAAAAATACTGATGAAAAACAAATTTATAAGAATAATATCGCCGATAGCATTTTGTGTTGTGCTTTTGCTTGACATCGGCGTGGTTGCATTCGGCGTAACGGCGGTGAAAAAAATCATTGAGATTGCAAATTTTTACACCGTATCGTTTGTGATAATTGAAATAATCTCGCTTGTGATTTGCTTTTTTGTGAGCCGCGAAGTAATATCAAACGGTGTGAAATTCGGCGAAAACGAATTTGAATTTACGGCGATTGACGAAAACGGCACTTTCAAATATGACGAAATAAAATCCGTCAAAGGCGAAAAAGACAACTCTGTAAGTTTCAAAAAGAATTTTATCGACAGATTTTCGCACATATGCATTGAAACAACGGACGGCAACACAACAACGATTGATCTGGGGCTGACAACAACAAATAAGCTGAACAAAGTTGTAAACGAAATAAAAGCAAGAACAAATAAATAACACAACAGCAAACAATAATACAACAATAAACGGCACAGTAAAGCACTGCGCCGTTTTGATTTGCAAAAATTACATATTGATTTTTCCGCGTTTAAAATTGTCTATCATTTCGCGTGTAAGCGACAAATCGTCATCGTCGAATGTGATTTCGTCAGGTAAAAACCATTTGCCCTCTTTAAGCTCAAAATTGTCGACATTTACAGTATCGTCGCCGTCGACTTCGCAATAAAAGCCGTACAGGAGCGTTGAGGTGAAGCCCCACGGCTGTGATTTGTAGTATCTCAAATTTTTGACTTTAAGCCCCGTTTCTTCAAAAACCTCGCGGTGAACGGTTTGCTCTGCAGTTTCGCCGATTTCGCAAAAACCGGCAACAAGCGCCCAATGCGCACCGGGACGATTGTATTTTGTAAGGCAAATTTTACCGTGCGAAATTATCGCAACGATAACGGCAGGAGAAATGCGCGGATAGACGATATTGCCGCAATCGCATACCATTGCGCGCTCTGTCGGACTCAAACGCATTGGAGCGCCGCATCTGCCGCAAAAGCGATTGTCATTATACCAATTGTTAAGGTGAAACGCAGTCACCGCGGCGAATGCAAGTTCTTTCGGTCGGGCGGTGCGCAGGACTTTATAATCATAATATTTAAAGTCGCCGTGCTCGCTTGATTTGCACAAAAAATAATTTTTGCCGCCGAGCGAAAAAAGATAGACAATCACACCGTCGGTCTGATTGACCGTGGGCAGTGAAATTGTGTTGTCACAAAGTGAAAGCAAAACGCGGCGCGAATTAAAGCAAAGCGCATAATCATCGCCGCGCGGAGATACATTTTTAAATTGATTGTCAAATTTTGCATTAATATTTTGAATCATAACACACCGTTTAATAAGCCAAAGCGAGAAAAATGCCGCACGGACAAAGCGTGCGGCTTAAATTATTTTTTTGTTGTTTCGTCCTCGTGGACATGGTTTGCCGTTTTTGAGGTTGGAACTTTTTTAACATCCATATTTTTATATGAAGCGTTGCCGTTTTTGTCGATAACCTCGCGCAAAATTTCCTTGCCGTCAAAGCTGATATAGTAGTTGCCGACAGCGTCGATTGTCGTGAGCTGCTGACCCTTATCGTTTTTGCCTGCGGATTTTTTGATGCCTGCCGTAACGAGAATATAGTAACCTTTTTTGCCCGAAACTGTTTTGCCCGATGAATTCACCATAAATGTGCATTTATCGTATTCGTCCTTAGTCAAGCCAAGCTCTTTTCGAGAATAGCTTTGAATTAGGCTTATTGCGTCGGAATCATTGACCTTTGCCTGCTTGGTAGGAATAGTTGTGGCCGTTGAGGCAGGTGCAGTTGATGAAGTTGTATTCCCTTTATCCGATTTTGAGGAGCAAGCGGTGAAAACACCGACAATGACGCAGCATACGAAAATTAATGCTAAAACCTTTTTCATAAAATAACCCTTTCGATAAGTCGAAATATAAAGATATTATAATTCAACAGGCACTCAAAGTCAATAAACATCGGAATATAGTTGAAGCAATTTATTGATTTGACCCTCGCCGAAAACGCAAATATCGTTATTTATCAACAATTCGGCTGTGATTCCGTTGCCGTCGACAAGATTTGAGGTGAACGAGCCGTCATAAATTTTGCCGCATCCGCAGGACGGCGAGCGTTCCTTTAAAAGAGCGGCGGGGCAATTTTTCTCCCGAGCGATATAGAGTGTTTTTTCCGCACCGTCGGCAAAAGCGGCGGTGACATCAACTCCGTCTTTTGAAACAACTCGGTCGCCGCAAATTTCGGACGATGTGCGCGGAGTCGGCAGTCCGCCGAAAACCTCGGGGCAAACGGGAATGATGTTGAAATATTTTTTCAGTTTCAACACGTCTTCGTTGTAATTATTATTGCCGTTATATTTGCAATTTACACCTAAAAGGCAGGCGCTGACTAAAATGTTAACCACTTTTTCTCCTTAAATCAATATGTATAGCTTGAGGCGTCGCCGTATGAAACATATGTTTTGACGCCGTTTGTGTATTTGATATAAAACTTTGCCGACACTGTGCCTGTTTTAGAGGACGAGCCGTAGTTGAAATATGCCGTAAAGCGTGTGTCGTAAACTCTCTGCATACTTTGAGAATTGCGTTTGACAACATAGCCGCCGGAGTTTGTTTTGCCGACATTTTCGAGAGTGAGCATATCACTGTCCATATTTTTGCCGTAGATAAAGCCGCACTCGGTGACGGTATATTCCCTGCCGAGATAAACCTGTGAGGTGAATGTTCGCGAATAGTCGGAATCCGCTTTCGGCTCATTATCGGAATTCATAACATTCGGAACAACCTGAACATCGTAGCCGTTTTTAATATCGAATTTTTCGCCGCTGATATAGCCGAGGTCGATAAGTTCGGTATCGGTAAAGCCGGAATGAAGGGCAAGTGCAAAATCCTTGCCGTTGACAATGTTATCTTCAAGAAAATTGCCGTATTTAATGACAATCGTGCCGCTTCTGTTGTGCTTATTTGTATTCACAACGGTTGAGGCAATCGTTTTGTCGTGCTTTTTGATTTCGACAGTGTGCTCAACCTCGCACAAAACATTGTCGAGCACAAAATAGCCGAAATGATTTGTAACGGCGGCAAGCGAGCCGTCAACATAAACAAGCGCGTCATAAATCGCCTTGCCCTCGGTGGTTACAACTCTGCCCTTGACATGGTGACCGTTTGAGGCGGCTTTTATAAATTCCTTATAAATAAGCGCGTTGCAATCCTTACAATAATACGAAACATCACAATCGTAACAGCAGGAGGCGCGCACGCCCTCGGCAACATATCCCCTTGTGTGGTCACAGCCGAGAGATGAAAAATTCAATTTCATTTTTTTGGCATAATCGGCGGCTGTTGAATCACTGTATGCATAAAGACATATGTTTTCGGGTGCAGCAGAGGAATAGGCAAAAACCGCATTGGAGGAAATTGTTGTTGTTTTTGAAGTTATTGTAAAATCGGTCAGATTTTTGCAATCATAAAACGCATATTTTCCGATATTGTCGCACTTGTCAAGCGTGACGGAGGTAATGCCGTCGCACCCTCTAAAGGCGTAACTGCCGATTTTAGCGGCATTTTTATCAATCGAAAACGATTTTATGCTTTCGCGGCTGATGTACCAAGGCGAATATGTATAAATTTTTGATGAATTGTATGCGCCGTAGTCAGGCATCGTTCCACTGCCGAGAGTCAGCTCAATACTTTCTATTGCGTTGCAGGAATACCAAACGGTGTTTGATGTTGGTGCTGCAATTGAAAGCGGCATTTTGAGACTTTTCATTGCCGACGCGCCATAAAATGCATAAGGTGAAAGTGCAGTAATATCATCATCGATTTCCAGGGAAATAATTTCGCCGATATAATCATGCCACGGAACGGAAACGGCATTTTTATAAACGGTCATATCGCCGCTGCCGCTGATTTTGAGTGACTTTGTTTGAGTGTTGAAATACCATTTTGCGTTCTCGCCGCAGTTGCCTGCATTCAAAAGATTGACTGCAAAGCCGTTTTCAACACAATAAGTATATGCAGGGGCATCGACATAACCGTAATATGTGAAATCATTTTTTTGAAATGCGCCGTTAAACGAGTATCCGAGCGAATATTTGCCGACGGAAAGCGTGTCGCAATAATTGCGCACCGTTTGCGGATATTCGCTGAGAATAAAGGCGTAATCATTGATTGAAATATTGTCGCTTACTGTCAAAACCTGCGTTTTGTACGACGGCAAAGCCGCAACGATATTGCCCGTTTTGTCATAAACAACGGACGATGCGACAGTGAAATTGTCATTTGGAATAAGAGTAAAACTGCCGAGTGCCAAAAACGCGGTTGAATTGAGCTTTTTCACTCCTTGCGGCATTGTGTAACATCCGGGTGTGTCCTTGACCGCCAAAATCAACTCACTGCCTGTTGAATCATAAAGGCTTTTGTTAATCGCTTTAAGGTTTTCGGACGATGACTTGATTTCACTCAACGACTCACAACCGTAAAATGCGAACGGCGAAATTTTTGTTATTCCGCTTGAAACGGCAAGGCTTTTGATTTGTTTGGAATAGACTTGCCACGGCGGCAAAGATGACGAATAATCATACATCTCCCCTGCTCCGCTCAATATGAGCGTGCCGATATTATTAAGCGAATACGTCATACCGTCGCCGCATTTGCCGCTTGAAACAACCATTGTTTTGATATAGTCGCCGCTGTAGCTGTCGCCGCAGACAGAGCAGGTATAAAGCGTACTGCCGGGCGATGAATCGGTAGGCTCGATTATTTCGGCAAGATAGTTGTGCTTACAGCCGATAATATTGAATTTGATATTTTCAATAGCGGCGTAGCTTTCCGCCGCGGTATTTCTATATCCGTTAATTACAAAGCCGTTCGCGGTATCTGCAAAAGCGTCCTCGCCGATATATGAAATGTTATCGCCGAATGTGAACGAGTCAAGGCGCGAACAACCAAAAAATGCACTCTCTCCGACAGAGATATAATCGCCGGCGAAAGTAAAATCGGCATTTGACATATTGTAAAAAGTCCAATCGCCGATTGACGAAACCGATTTTTCGACATTGACGGAGATAATTTTGCTGTCGAACGGCCTCCACGGGCGGTTTGACTGTGTATAATCAACGCCCTTGGTGAGAGTCAGCTCGCCCTGCGGCAAGGAATAAGAATAACATTCGTTATCTGTATAAACGATTTTTGAAATATCGGGCAAACCGTTGCCGTAGTAAATATCGAAACCCTCGTCGCCGTAATCGACGCTGAAATCGTTTAAAATTTTATACACATCGTCGCGTGAGAGCGATTTGTTCATACTTTTTATATCTGCGCACGCAGCGGCAATATACGGGCAAGCCGCGGAGGTGCCGCTGTATTGCTCATAGCCTGCCGTGCCATCGTCAAGCACAACGGTGGACATAATTTTTGAGCCGGGAGCGCAAAAATCAACACAGTCGCCGTAATTGGAATATGAGGCAATTTTTTCAAATTTGCTGTTAAGCGCACTGACGGTAATTGTGCCGTCGGTTGCGGCAGGATAATATTTTGAGGCATCAACCGCGTTGTTGCCTGCGCTTGCGCAAACACAAACGCCTGCACCGATTGCATTTTGAACAGCCTTATAATATGCGCTTGCGCTGTCGGTTGAGGTAAGTGAAAGATTGATTACATCAACGCCCAAATCGACCGCATCGTTGATGGCGGCGATTACAATTGACGCAGTTGCGTAACCCGTAGCCTCGGTGAACACCTTGTACGGCACGATTTTTACATTGTCGGCGGTATTATTGGCAATAATTCCCGAAACGAATGTTGAATGAAAATATTTATCGGCAGTAAATGAATTGCGAAAAACAGCATTTTCGTATCCGTCCGCCGAAAAATCGTAGCCGTCATTATAAAATCTGCCGCTTAACGCAGGGTGGGTGGTCATAACACTTGAATCAATGACAGCAACAAGGACATCCTCTTTATTCATTTTGAAATTGTTCAAATATGTATTAAAGCCGACCTTTTGTGACGCGGCAGGAGAAATTTCGCACTTATCATACGATTGAGTTTCGTCAAGCTCAACCGGGCAATCGGCGTCAACGGTAAGCCCTGCTTTTTTTATTTTATTATACGCATTTTTTGCGTCTGTTTGCGTTTCATACTGCAAAACGGCAATATTATGCTTGCTGTCAACGGCTGATTTCACAGCACCGAAGGTGTCACCGTTATAATTAGAAACAATAAGACGGCAAAGCGCAAACTTATCTTTGTTATTGAACTTATCGGCGGTGTCATACTCGGAGGCAATTGACTGCAAATCCGATTTGAAAGTGTTTTCAGCCGAATCGCTTTGATTATTGAGAGCGAAAAAGCCGACGAAGGAAAAGGCAAGCATGACAATGACTGCCAAAATTATCAGGGCATATTTCTTTCGTTTTGCCATATTTGCTCCTCCTTTTATACATATTCGATAATTTGTTGTTAATTTTGTAATAATTTTTTGTATTATTATAACATATTTTATTGACTTAATCTATAAAAATATGTTACCTTAGTATTATAAAATGTTTTTTGTTATTAATCAACAGAAAATACGGAGGTTTTTCAATGGAGTCGCGAAACTATGTAAAGAAGAACGAGTGGATGGCATATGCTGTCGGCGCACTCGGTCAAGGTATGGTTTACGGAATTATGAGCTCATATATTTCGGACTTTTATCTTAATGTACTAAAGGTAACGCCTATTTTTGTGCTTATGCTTATGCTTTTGGCGCGAATTTGGGACGCAATCAATGACCCGATTATGGGTTACATTATGGACCACGCCAACCCGAAACACGGTAAAATGCGAACATATTTGCTTTTCACACCGATACCGGTTGCGATACTCACATTTTTTCTTTTTTACGCACCGGATTTATCAACAACACAAAAAATGATATACGCCGGTGTTACTTATGTTGCGTGGGGTATGATTTACACTTCGTCGGATGTTCCGTTTTGGAGCCTGCCAAACGCAATGACGCCGAATGCCGACGAGCGCGGCTCGATTATATCAAAGGCAAGAACATTTAACGGTGTAGGCTCTGCGATACCTATGGCAATGTTTATGGCGCTCGGTTTTATTTTGCCTAAGCTCAATCTCTCGGGCACGGAGCTTGAAAAAACAAAATACACGGTCATGGCGCTTGTATGTTCCGTAATCGGCAACATACTATTCGTAAGAGTGTATTTTAAAACGAAAGAAAGAGTTAACATTCCTATTCCGAAAAAGCGTGAAAAAGGTCAGCCCGGCTCGCTGAAATTAATATTCACCTGCAAGCCGCTTATGTTGACAGCAGCAATGGGAATACTCTCAGCCGCACGGTATATGTTTCAGGCAGGCGCAGTGCATGTTGCGAGATATTCGTTCTACATTGGAAAGGAGCCGTCGGGACTTACCGGTAAAGAGCTTGAGGCGGCTCTGCAATCAAACATTTCTTCTGTTTCAACAATTATGTCCGTTGCAAGCGCAATCGGAATGTTTGGTGCAATGATTGCCGTCACACCGCTTATAAAGCGATTTTCATACAAGCAAATCATCATTGTATCTGCATTAATCGGTGCAGCCTCATCGCTTGCAATGTGGTTTGTCGGATATGACAATTTCTGGGTTTGCGTGCCGTTGCTTTTAATTTCGACAATCCCATGCGGCACAATCAATGTTTGCGCATTTGCAATGGTTGGCGACTGCCTCGACTATATGGAACTCAAAACAGGCGTAAGGCTCACGGGAATGGGCTCGGCAATTCAAAGTTTTGTAACAAAATTCGGCAACGCCATTGCAACCTCTGCAATCATATTGATGTATATAATTGTTGACCTTGATGTTTCGACAATTTCGGCTAAAGTTACGGCAAATCCGCTTGAAATGGATGCATCTGTCAGAACCGGCATATTCAGCGTTATAAGCCTAATCCCCGCAATTTCGCTTTTGCTTTGCATCATTCCGATGTTCTTCTACAAAATCAACGGAAAATACCGTGAACAAATGGAAAAAGAACTTGCCGAACAGCGCGCCGCACGCGGCATTGAAATTGAATAAATGCATTAGAAATCAAAGTTATCAATCAATACAGAAAAACCGCCTCAAATTAGCGTTGAGGCGGTTTTTTTAAGTTAATATAGAGATTCTCTCTTGAATTTCAAAAACAACAGATACATAAAAAAGAGTACATCCGAAGATGTACTCTTTATGATAATCAAATAATAATCAAAGATTACTCGTTGATTGATGTAACAACGCCTGAACCTACAGTTCTGCCACCTTCACGGATAGCGAAACGAAGGCCTTCTTCAATAGCGATAGGAGTGATGAGCTCAACGTTCATATCTACATTATCGCCAGGCATACACATCTCTGTTCCCTCAGGAAGAGTGATAACGCCTGTTACGTCAGTTGTTCTGAAATAGAACTGAGGACGATAGTTGTTGAAGAAAGGAGTATGACGGCCGCCTTCATCCTTTGAAAGAACATAAACTTGGCCTGTGAACTTTGTGTGTGGGTGGATTGAACCAGGAGCAGAAAGAACCTGACCTCTCTTGATGTCAGTTCTCTGAACGCCACGGAGAAGACAACCGATGTTGTCACCAGCCTCAGCATAGTCAAGAATCTTTCTGAACATTTCGATACCTGTGCAAACTGTTGACTTCTTTTCTTCCTCAAGACCAACGATTTCAACTGTATCGTTTGTTTTCAACTGACCTCTTTCAACTCTACCTGTAGCAACTGTACCACGACCTGTGATTGTGAATACATCCTCAACAGGCATAAGGAAAGGAAGGTCTGCCTTACGGTCAGGAGTAGGAATATAATCATCAACTGCGTCCATAAGCTCTGCGATGCAAGCGCAAGCAGGATCATCGTTTGAAGAAGCCTCAAGAGCCTTAAGAGCTGAACCCTTGATAATCGGGCAATCCTCATCAAAGCCATACTCAGCAAGAGTCTCACGAACTTCCATTTCTACGAGTTCAAGGAGCTCTTCATCGTCAACTTGGTCAGTCTTGTTAAGGAATACAACGATTGCCGGTACACCTACCTGGCGAGCAAGAAGCAAGTGCTCCTTAGTTTGAGCCATAGGACCGTCTGTTGCAGCGATTACAAGGATAGCGCCGTCCATCTGAGCAGCACCTGTAATCATGTTTTTGATATAGTCAGCGTGACCTGGGCAGTCAACGTGAGCATAGTGACGCTTGTCTGTCTCGTACTCTACGTGAGCAGTGTTGATTGTGATACCACGCTCTCTCTCTTCAGGAGCCTTATCGATATCAGCATAGTCCTCAAACTTAGCATAACCTTTGTTTGCAAGATACTTTGTGATAGCAGCTGTAAGAGTTGTCTTACCGTGGTCAACGTGACCGATTGTACCAATGTTTACGTGTGGTTTGGTACGATTAAAATGTTCTTTTGCCATTGGAATTTCCTCCTTAAAATTTACAATAGTAAAATTGTCAATGATATTTTATCAAAAAGAGTACAAAATATCAAGTACTTTATTAAAAATCTTAGTCTTTCTTTGAGCGTTCGCTGATGATAGACTCAGAAATTGACTTCGGAACTTGGTCATAGCCGTCCGGCTCCATAGTGTATTGACCACGGCCCTGTGTCTTAGAACGAAGGTCGTTTACATAACCAAACATTTCCGAAAGAGGTACTCTTGCATTGATTTGCTTAGCACCTGTGCGGTCTTCCATACCCTGAATTTGACCACGACGAGAGTTAAGGTCGCCGATAACATCGCCCATGTATTCTTCCGGAACGATAACTACAACCTTCATCATCGGCTCAAGGATAACAGGAGAAGCCTTTTTAGCAGCATCTTTGAATGCCATAGAACCGGCAATCTTAAATGCCATTTCTGATGAGTCAACCTCATGGTAAGATCCATCATAAAGTTCGATTCTTACATCAACTACCGGATAGCCTGCAAGAATACCGCTCTTCATGGCAGCCTGGATACCGGCATCAACAGCAGGAATGTATTCCTTAGGAATAGCACCGCCGACAACCTGATTTTCAAATTCGTATCCCTTGCCTATGCCGTTTTCGTCAAGATTCGGGAACATACGAATTTTAACATGACCGTATTGACCTGAACCACCCGACTGCTTCTTGTATTTGTAGTCGGACATTGACTCGGTTGTGATTGTTTCCTTGTAAGCAACCTGAGGTGCGCCTACATTGGCCTCAACCTTAAATTCACGAAGAAGACGGTCAACAATGATTTCGAGGTGGAGTTCACCCATACCTGCGATGATTGTTTGTCCTGTTTCTTCATCGGTATATGCTTTGAATGTCGGGTCTTCCTCTGCAAGTTTTGCAAGAGCAACGCCCATCTTTTCCTGACCTGCCTTTGTTTTAGGCTCAATAGCAACACGGATAACAGGATCAGGGAAATTCATTGATTCAAGAACGATTGGGTGATCCTCGTCGCAAAGGGTGTCACCTGTTGTTGTATTCTTCAAACCAACAGCGGCAGCAATGTCGCCGGCGTAGCAAACAGGAATATCTTCTCTGTGGTTTGCATGCATTTGGAGAATACGACCCATTCTCTCTTTACTACCCTTAACCGAGTTGTAGCAAGGTGTGCCGGCAGCGATTGTGCCCGAGTAAACTCTGAAATAGCAAATCTTACCAACAAACGGGTCGGTAGCAATTTTGAATGCGAGAGCCGAGAACGGCTCATCATCTGATGAATGACGATATTCTTCCTCGTCAGTATCAGGGTTAACGCCCTTGATTGACTCAACATCGGTCGGTGCCGGCATAAAGTCAACGATAGCGTCAAGAAGCGGCTGAACACCCATATTTCTGTATGCTGTACCGCAGCAAACAGGAACCATGGTGCCTGCGCAAGTAGACTTACGGATAATCTTTTTGATTTCGTCAACGGTGATTGCGTCTTCGCCCTCTTCAAAGTATTTTTCCATAAGCTCTTCGTCCTGCTCAACAACATGCTCAATAAGATTTGTTCTGTACTTTGCAGCTAATTCCTGCATTTCGGGACGAATCGGTCTGTTTTCAAAAACAGAGCCGCTGTTTTTGTCAGGATCGATATAAACGATTTCGTGATTGTTGATAAGGTCAACAGTACCTTCAAAAGTATCCTCTGCACCGATAGGCAATTCAATCGGAATAGCATTGCACTTGAAACGATCAAGTACCATATCCATTACATGATAGAAATCTGCACCCATGATATCCATTTTGTTAACGAAAATCATTCTCGGAACATGATATTCATCAGCCTGACGCCATACGGTTTCAGACTGTGGCTCAACGCCGCCCTTTGCACAAAGAACGGTTACAGAGCCGTCAAGTACACGGAGTGAACGCTGAACTTCTACTGTGAAGTCAACGTGGCCCGGTGTATCAATGATGTTAATTCTATGGCCTTTCCAGAAGCATGTTGTAGCAGCAGAGGTGATTGTGATACCTCTTTCTTGCTCTTGTGCCATCCAGTCCATTGTAGCAGCACCGTCGTGTGTTTCACCAATCTTGTGATTGATGCCTGTGTAGTACAGGATACGCTCGGTTGTAGTTGTTTTACCTGCATCAATATGAGCCATAATACCAATATTTCTTGTTTCTTCAAGAGCAACTTTTCTTGGCATAATATCCTCCTAATTGATCAAATAACGGATTAATATCTGAAATGAGCAAATGCTTTGTTAGCTTCAGCCATTCTGTGTGTATCTTCACACTTCTTAACTGCGCCGCCGGTCTTGTTGGCAGCGTCCATAATCTCAGCTGCAAGGCGTTCCTTCATTGTTCTTTCGCTTCTTGCACGAGCAAAAGCAGTGATCCATCTAAGACCTAATGTTTGTCTTCTTTCAGGACGAACTTCGAGAGGAACCTGATAGGTAGCACCGCCGATACGGCGAGCCTTAACCTCGAGTACAGGCATTACATTTTCCATAGCAGCTTCGAAAGTTTCGATAGGATCTTTGCCTGTTTTTTCTTGGATGATGTTGAAAGCGCCGTAAACGATTTTTTGAGCGACACCTTTCTTTCCATCTAACATGATGTTGTTAACGAGACGAGTTACAACCTTTGAGTTGTAAAGCGGATCCGGTAATACATCACGCTTAGCGATTTGACCTCTTCTTGGCATCTTCGCTTCCCTCCTTCATAAAATTTAATGAGTTCATAGGTACTCGGTTTTTCCGTGGAGCCAACAAAAAGCCTATAATCTGTATGATAAATAAACTATTGTTGTTCCTTAGATAAATGCGGCTGAATTACTTCTTAGCCTTTGGCTTCTTTGCGCCGTACTTTGAACGGCTCTGCATTCTGCCTGTAACACCCTGTGTATCAAGTGTGCCACGGATGATGTGGTAACGAACACCGGGTAAATCCTTAACACGGCCGCCACGAACCATAACAACGGAGTGCTCCTGAAGGTTGTGACCTACGCCCGGGATGTAAGCAGAAACTTCCATACCGTTTGTAAGACGAACTCTGGCAATTTTACGAAGTGCCGAGTTAGGCTTTTTCGGTGTAGCTGTTTTAACTGCTGTGCAAACGCCGCGCTTTTGAGGAGAAGCGTTATCGTTCATAACATTCTTCTTTGTGTTAAGACTCTTTAAGAGAGCAGGTGCTTTAGCCTTTTTCTCTTGGGACTTGCGTCCGGTTCTAACTAATTGGTTAAAGGTAGGCAATAGTCTATTCTCCTTTCGTTTATTTATGCGACATGCGCATATATAGTGCATTAAATAGATTAATACATTATATATACGCACGCCGAGGAGTGCGGAAAGCCACACTCCGTCAGCGATTTTAACAAATATTTTGTGCAAATTTTGTTAAAATAAACAACACACCTGCACACAATTGCGTATTATATCATTTAATCAACGCTATGTCAAGAAAAATTAGGAGGCACAAAAATTAATTTTTGTCGCCGTTATCTTCCTCTTCTGCGTCGGAGCTTTGAGCCATATTGTTTGTCAAAAGCTCCTGAAGTTGCTCAAGATTCAAAATATCGTCTGAACCCTCTGCGCTGAAATAGCTCGGAACAACATCAACATCTCTGAAAACATCCATACCTGTTCCGGCAGGGATAAGTTTACCGATAAGAACATTTTCCTTAAGTCCGAGGAGCGGATCGCTCTTGCCCTTGATTGCCGCGTCAGTAAGAACTCTTGTTGTTTCCTGGAATGATGCGGCTGAAAGGAAGGAATCTGTTGCAAGAGATGCCTTTGTGATACCCATAAGAATCGGGATATAAGTTGCGTGCTTAAGTCCCTCTTCTCCTGCGGCGAGTCTTTCGTCGATAACATCGTTTGCCTCGTCAACAGCAGAAACATCAACCATTGTGCCTGCGATAAGGTCTGTATCGCCTGCATCGTCAACGGTGCATTTCTTGAGCATTTGACGAACGATAACCTCAATGTGCTTATCGTTGATGTCAACACCTTGAGTACGGTATGCAAACTGAACTTCCTTGATAAGGTAGTTATAAACAGCCTCTTTACCGAGGATAGCAAGAACATCGTGAGGATTCTTTGAACCTACTGTGATTTCTGCACCCTTTTCGATATGAGCGCCTTCAACAATTTGAGGTGTAAGGTGAGCGCCGTAAGGAATGAGATATTTTTTCTCTTCGCCTGTTTCGCTGTTGAATACAACAACATGGCGGCTCTTCTTGATTTCCTCAAATCTGACCTCACCGTCAATCTCACTGAGAATAGCAAGTGTCTTCGGCTTTCTTGCTTCGAACAATTCCTCAACTCTCGGAAGACCTTGAGTAATGTCTTCGCCGCCGGCAACACCGCCGGTGTGGAATGTTCTCATTGTAAGCTGTGTACCCGGCTCACCGATTGACTGTGCCGCGATGATACCAACTGCTTCACCAACCTGAACAGGCTCGTTGAAAGCAAGGTTTGAGCCGTAGCACTTGCGGCAAACGCCATGGCGTGACTTACATGTGATGAGTGAACGGATTTTAATATGAGTATATCCTGCGTCAACGATACGCTTTGCATCCTGCTCATTCATCATTCTGTCTGTATCCATGATAACTTCGCCTGTTTCGGGATCAACTACCGGGTCAACAAGGAATCTGCCGACAAGTCTTTCCTCAAGCGATTCAAGAACACGGTTGCCGTCCATAACAGCGTAAACATCAATACCGTCATGGCACTTACAATCTGTGTCACGGATAATAACATCCTGCGATACATCTACAAGACGGCGGGTAAGGTAACCCGAGTCGGCTGTACGAAGAGCTGTATCGGTAAGACCTTTACGAGCACCACGAGATGAAATGAAGTATTCCAAAATGTTAAGACCTTCACGGTAGTTAGCGCGAATCGGAACTTCGATTGTTTTACCCGATGTATTGGCGATAAGACCTCTCATACCGGCAAGCTGACGAAGCTGTGATGTACTACCACGGGCACCTGAATCTACCATCATGTGAATTGGATTGTGAGTACCGTCGAAGTTTGAAGTAAGCTCGTCGGAAACCTTATTGGTACATTCCTCCCAAGCCTTAATAACTGCCTCGGCACGCTCGTCATTTGTCATTTCACCGAAGTTATAGTGGTTTGTGATTTCATCAACCTTTGCCTCTGCTTCGGCAAGATATTCTTTCTTCTTTTCAGGGATAAGGGCATCGATAACGGCTACCGTTGTACCTGAAATTGTAGAATATTTATATCCCTGTGCCTTGATTTCGTCAAGCACCTTTGATGCAATTGCAATGCCGTGAGCACGGATGCACTTGTCAACGATTTGACCGAGCTGCTTTTTCTTAACTACGAATGAAACTTCAAGTTCAAATTCGTTTTCCGGATTTGTTCTGTCAACAAAGCCGAGATCCTGCGGAATAGGTCTGTTGAAGATTACGCGACCGATTGTTGTTTTAACAAGTCTTGAAACGGTTTTGCCGTCCTTCTCCTTTGAGAAACGGATGAGACACTCCGAGTGAAGACCGAGTTCACCCTGCTGATAAGCCATCATGGCCTCATCGGTGTCGCGATAAATATTGTATCTTGTATATTCGTTGCCCTCAGCGTCCTTTTCAACTGTCGGGCAACCTGCCTCGCCGTCTTTAAGCATTGTGAGATAGTAAGAACCGATAATCATATCCTGTGTAGGAACTGTAACCGGCTTACCGTCTGCAGGCTTAAGAAGGTTGTTGGCGGCAAGCATAAGCATTCTTGCCTCTGCCTGTGCCTCTGCGGAAAGAGGAACATGGACAGCCATTTGGTCACCGTCGAAGTCGGCGTTGAACGCTGTACAAGCAAGCGGATGAAGCTTGATTGCTCTGCCCTCTACGAGAACAGGCTCAAATGCCTGGATACCAAGTCTGTGAAGTGTGGGGGCACGGTTCAACATAACCGGGTGATCCTTGATTACAACCTCAAGAGCATCCCAAACCTCTGGTCTTGCAGCCTTTTCAACCATTTTTCTTGCTGCCTTGATGTTTGAAACAACATTTGTTTCAACAAGGCGTTTCATAACGAACGGCTTGAAAAGTTCGATTGCCATTTCTTTCGGCAAACCGCACTGATACATTTTAAGTTCCGGACCTACTACGATAACAGAACGACCGGAATAGTCAACACGCTTACCGAGAAGGTTTTGACGGAAACGGCCCTGCTTACCTTTAAGCATATCCGAAAGTGATTTAAGCGGTCTGTTATTAGGACCGGTAACAGGTCTGCCGCGTCTGCCGTTATCAATGAGAGCGTCAACCGATTCCTGAAGCATTCTCTTTTCGTTTCTGACGATAATGTCGGGAGCGTGAAGTTCAAGAAGTCTCTTAAGACGGTTGTTACGGTTGATAACTCTTCTGTATAAATCGTTAAGGTCCGATGTTGCGAATCTGCCGCCGTCAAGCTGAACCATAGGTCTGATGTCGGGCGGGATAACCGGGATAACATCAAGAATCATCCACTCAAGCTTGTTGCCGCTGTTGTAGAAAGCATCTACAACATCAAGTCTTTTGAGGAGCTTAACTCTCTTTTGACCTGTTGCGTCCTCAAGCTCTGCGGTGAGTTCATCTCTCAAAGTAGGAACATCAATATCCTGCAAAAGCTTTTTGATAGCCTCTGCGCCCATTCCTGCCTCAAAGTCATCCTCATATCTTTCACGCATTTCTGCGTATTCTTTTTCGTTGAGAATCTGCATTTTCTCAAGCGGTGTATCACCCGGGTCGGTTACAATGTAAAGTGCAAAATAAAGCACCTTTTCAAGGTATCTCGGGCTGATGTCGAGAACAAGACCGAGACGGCTCGGGATTCCCTTGAAATACCAAATGTGTGATACCGGGGCAGCAAGTTCAATGTGACCCATACGCTCACGACGAACTTTTGCTCTTGTGATTTCAACGCCGCAACGCTCACAAACCTTGCCCTTATAGCGAACTCTCTTGTACTTGCCGCAGTGACATTCCCAGTCTTTCATAGGGCCGAAAATTCTTTCACAGAAAAGGCCGTCGCGTTCCGGTTTAAGAGTTCTGTAATTTATTGTTTCAGGCTTTGTTACCTCTCCGTATGACCATTCACGGATACGCTCGGGGGATGCAAGGCCTATTTTAATCGAACTGAATTCGTTTGTTGAATTATTATCCATATGGAAGCACTCCTTTATCTTTATAGTTTGGTAAGTTAATCCGATTGACGGTTATTATTCTTCGCTGTCATCGTCATCTTCGTCATTGGCAAAAGCCTCTGCGAAATCGGCGAAGATATTGCTTGAATCACTGTCATTCTGATCTGCTTCCTGCGATTCACCCTCTGAGTTTACAACTCCGTAGCCCTCTTGGCCCTCAAAGTCGTTTACTGTTGTGAATGCTTTTTCGTCAATAGGCTGAATTCCGTCATCGTCAAGATCCTGCTTAAGCTCGACCTCATTGCCCTGCTTGTCATAAAGAGTAGTATCAAGGCCGAGAGCCTGAAGCTCTTTGAAGAGAACCTTAAATGCCTCAGGTGTTCCTGCAGGCGGAATGTTTTCGCCCTTAACAATTGCCTCATAGGTCTTAACACGGCCGACAACATCGTCAGACTTAACGGTGATGATTTCCTGAAGGGTATAGGCTGCGCCGTAAGCTTCAAGAGCCCAAACCTCCATCTCACCGAAACGCTGACCGCCGAACTGTGCCTTACCGCCGAGAGGTTGTTGAGTAACAAGGCTGTAAGGACCTGTTGAACGAGCATGGATTTTATCGTCAACAAGGTGGTGGAGTTTAAGATAATACATGTAACCTACTGTTACACGGTTATCGAACTTCTCACCTGTTCTGCCGTCGGTAAGTTGAACTTTACCGTCGTAAACCTTATTGCCGTTTTCATCAATATAATATCCGATGTCTGCAAGTTTGAGACATTCACGAATATCGTCCTCGTGAGCGCCGTCGAATACAGGAGTCATCATCTTCCAGCCGAGAGCCATAGCGGCATAGCCGAGGTGAACTTCGAGCACCTGACCGATGTTCATACGCGAAGGTACGCCCAACGGGTTAAGAACTATGTCAAGCGGTCTGCCGTCCGGAAGGAATGGCATATCCTCTTGAGGAAGTACACGGGAAACAACACCCTTGTTACCGTGGCGGCCTGCCATCTTATCGCCGGCTTGAATTTTTCTCTTTTGTGCAATATATACGCGAACAACCTTGTTTACGCCCGGATTGAGCTCGTCGCTGTTCTTTCTTGTGAATGTTTTAACATCAACAACAATACCGTATTCACCGTGAGGTACCTTCATTGAAGTGTCGCGAACTTCGCGAGCCTTCTCGCCGAAGATTGCACGGAGGAGTCTTTCCTCCGATGTAAGCTCGGTTTCGCCCTTCGGTGTAACCTTACCTACAAGAATATCGCCCGAACGGACCTCGGCACCTACACGGATAACACCGTCCTCGTCAAGGTCTTTAAGAGCATCGTCACCGATATTAGGAATATCTCTTGTGATTTCCTCGGGACCGAGCTTTGTATCACGAGCCTCAACCTCGTGCTCTACAATGTGGATAGAGGTGTATACATCGTCGCGAACGATTTTTTCATTAATAAGAACAGCGTCCTCGTAGTTGTAACCCTCCCAAGTCATAAAGCCGATGAGAGCATTTTTACCGAGTGAAATCTCGCCGTTGCATGTTGCGGGGCCGTCTGCGATAACCTGACCGTCTTTAATCTCCTGATGGAGAGAAACAATAGGTCTTTGATTGATGCATGTGCCCTGGTTTGAGCCGGAGAACTTTGTAAGCTCGTACTTATCGATTTCGCCGGATTTTGTCTTGATTTCAATAGTGTCAGCATCAAGAGCAACAACAGTACCGCCGCGTTTTGCGATAACAACAACACCCGAATCGTATGCTGCCTTGTATTCCATACCTGTTCCGACAACCGGAGCCTCGGTTTTGATAAGCGGAACTGCCTGACGCTGCATGTTAGCACCCATAAGAGCACGGTTTGCGTCGTCGTTTTCAAGGAAAGGAATCATTGCCGTAGCGACGGAAACTACCATCTTCGGCGATACATCCATATAGTCAACCTTTGACGGAGGAAGAGTAAGGAACTCGTCTCTGTAACGGCAGGTAACTCTTGTGTTTGCAAACTTACCTTCTGCGTCGAGCGGCTCGTTTGCCTGTGCTACAACAAAATCGTCCTCCTTGTCGGCAGTCATATAAACTACCTCGTCGGTAACAACGCCTGTTTCCTTGTCGACTTTACGGTAAGGAGCTTCGATGAAGCCGTATTCGTTAAGACGGCTGTAGCAAGCAAGATAGGAGATAAGACCGATGTTGGGACCTTCGGGAGTCTCGATAGGACACATACGGCCGTAGTGAGTATAGTGAACGTCACGAACCTCAAATCCTGCACGGTCTCTTGAAAGACCGCCGGGGCCGAGAGCCGACAGACGCCTTTTGTGTGTAAGTTCTGCAAGCGGGTTGTTTTGGTCCATAAACTGTGAAAGCGGTGATGAACCGAAGAACTCGCGGATTGCGGCAACAACGGGACGAATGTTGATAAGAGCCTGAGGAGTGATTGCATCCTCGTCATCCTGTGCCTGAAGTGTCATTCTTTCACGGATAACTCTTTCCATTCTTGTGAAGCCGATGCGGAACTGATTTTGAAGAAGCTCGCCGACAGCACGGATACGACGGTTGCCAAGGTGGTCGATATCGTCTGTTGTGCCTACGCCGTTGGCAAGGTTAATAAGATATGATACAGTAGCGAAAATATCGTCTACTATAATATGGTTTGGAATAAGGTCGTCATGTTTAAGCTTAATCTCATACTCAAGTGCTTCTTTATCGTCGCCGCATTTTTCCATAATTTCAGAAAGAACACGATAAGAAACCTTTTCATTGATGCCGAGAGCCTTTTTGTCAACATCGACATACTTATCAATGTCAACCATGCCGTTTGAAACGACCTTGACCTCTTTGCCCGACTCTAATTGAACATATGCAAACATAACACCTGCATTTTCAATTTCCATAGCCTTTGCCTTGTCAAGCTTTTCGCCTGCATCAGCAAGGAGCTCGCCCTGAGGCGAAATAACGGGACGGCTGAGGACCTGACCGTGAAGACGGTCAAACATGCCGAGCTTTTTGTTGTATTTGTATCTGCCGACTCTTGAAAGGTCATATCTGTGAGCATCAAAGAAAAGGCCGTCGAGATGAGCCTGAGCAGTTTCGAGTGTAGGCGGCTCGCCCGGACGAAGCTTTTTGTAAACCTCGAGAAGAGCCTCCTCCTGATTCTTTGTTATATCCTTTTCGATTGTGGCCTCAATCATTTCGTCATCACCGAAGAAATCTCTGATTTCTTCGTCTGTGCCGAGACCCAATGCACGAAGGAAAGTTGTGATGAAAATCTTTCTGTTCTTATCAATACGAACATAGAAAAGATCATTTACATCGGTTTCGTATTCAAGCCAAGCACCGCGGTTTGGAATAACGGTGTTTGTGTATAATTCTTTACCGGTTTTATCATGCTCCATATGATAATAAACGCCCGGAGATCTTACAAGCTGAGATACGATACATCTTTCGGCACCGTTGATAACGAATGTGCCTGCATCTGTCATAAGCGGCAAATCGCCCATGAAGATTGTGTTTTCCTTTACCTCGCCTGTTTCCTTGTTTTGAAGACGCGCTCTGACCTTGAGAGGTTTTGCGTATGTTACATCACGAGCCTTGCACTGTGCAATAGAATACTTTGGTTCGTCATCCATGGAATAGTCGATAAAATCAAGAACAAGGTTGCCGGTATAATCGGTGATTGAGCCGATGTCGCGGAACACTTCCTTCAATCCTTCATCAAGAAACCATTGGTAAGACTTTTTTTGCACTTCAATGAGGTTTGGCATTTCCATTACTTCATTGATTTTGGCAAAGCTTTTTCGTGTAGTTGTACCGAGTTGGACATCCTTCACTTTTACCATAGAGGTAATCACTACCTTTCGACTGAATTTTCGCTTTAAAATCGGAAATTTGGCTGTCGCTGTCAAGCTGTTTTGCCATAGCGCACGGCAGTTGAAAAAATCAATACCTAAAACGCATGATTACGCCAAAAATCGCTGTGAAAATGTTAATTTTTTGTGACCGAAAAAATCGCAAAAAAGCACATAAGGACATAAATTTCCATTTTAATCGTGGTAATAATATAAGACAAATGAAGGGCGTTGTCAACAGCTTTTTTGGTAAATACTGCACAAATGCAAAAAGTTTTTGCACTACCGTGCCGCGTGTGCTCTATTTTTGTTACAGTATTCGCTATAAGTAAAACATATCGTATGGCATTTTTAGGCAAATAAATCATGACGGTCAATGCAATTTTCAAAATGTATATAATATGTTTATTGATTTATATAATTTGGTCTGTTATAATAATAGGCAACAAATATCACAGAGGCACATAATCAAGATGAAAAACAAAAAAGCAATTAAAATATTCAGCATTATTCTTTGCCTTTGCCTGACTGCGGCTTTATTCTCGGGCTGCGGCTCAAAAAACAAGGCAATTGATTTTATATATCCTTTTTCGGCAGATGTAAAAAGCTATGACCCGCAGGTTGCGTCCACAAGCGACGAGTTTTTGATTATTGAAAACACATTTGAGGGCTTAATCAGGATGGACGACAACGGCAAAATCACCTCCGGCATGGCAGACAGCTGGAATGTGAGTGATGACGGCTTGACATACACATTCACATTGAAAAAAGGAATGAAATGGAATATCGACACCGAAACCGATGACAAGGGTGAGTTTAAAGACAGCAGGCTGAAAATGCTCGGCAGAGTGTTTGACCCCGAAATCACGGCAAACGATTTTGTTTTTGCACTGCGCAGAGCGGCACAGCCGGAAACGGAATGTCCCCTTTTCTCAAGCATTGCGTGCATCAAAAACGCTGTCAGCGTTCACAACGGCAAAATGAGTTCCGACAAACTCGGTGTTAAAGCTGTAAACAATTATCAGCTTGAAATTACGCTTGCGAGCGCAGACGATTCGTTTATGCAGACGCTGACAACGGCTGTTGCGATGCCGTGCAACGAAGAATTTTTCAACGCGACAAAGGGCAGATACGGTTTGTCAACCGAATACACATTATTTAACGGTCAATTCTATTTGAGCCAAATTTTGGAAAGCTCATATCTTTTGAAAAGAAACGATAAATACACCGGTCCGTCGGCGGCAAAAGCAACGGAGCTGACGCTTAAAATCACAAGCGGAGAGGACAGCGCAAAACTTGCTGACAATATTTCGAGCGGATATTATGACGCGGCGTTTATCAGCGGCAGTGAAAGCGACAAAATCAAGCAATCAAGCGGCGTTACCTACACATCATACAATGACACCGTTTGGGGATTTGCATTCAACACAAGCACACTGCTGTTTCAAAACGACAAGATGCGCAAGGCATTTTGCCTCGGTCTGACAAGGCTTGACAACACAGGCAAGCAGTATTTGACCGATGCGACAAACATTATTCCCTCCTCCTGCACAATCGGCGGCAAAAAAGCTGTTGATTTAATCGGCAACAATGTGCCGAAGCAGGACAGTGCAAAAAGCGTTGAACTTTGGAAAGAGGGCTTGAAATCAATTTCAAACACCGATTTCACCGTTGATATTTTAACAACAAAGACGATGCAAAATTATGTAAAGAGAATGCTCCAAGGCGTTCAAAGCGGAATAGGAAACATAACGGAAAACAGCGACAAGGAAAAAATCACACTGACATTCAAAATCACCGCAGTTGATGACAGCGAGCTTGACTCAAAATTTGCAGACGGCGACTATGACATTGCGTTTCGTTCATACAAAGCAACATCATCAACGGCAGGAGCTTTTTTGACAACATTTGAAAAAAGCTCCGTCACTGCACTTGACAGCGAAAAGCTGAAATCATACATCTCAAAGGCTGAAAGCGCAACAAGCACAAAGGATGCCGCAAGCTATACCAAGAGCGCGCAATACGAAATCGTCGGCAAATACTACATTTATCCAATGCTTTACGAAACAAGCTATTATGCCGCCGCAAAGGGCGTAAGCGGAATACAGTTCCACGCCGGAACGGGAAGGGTCAGCTTTGTAAATGCAACAAGAGAATAAAAAAGCAGCAGTCGCATTTTGGATTTTAAGCTTTATCTGTATGGCGGTGATATTTTATTTTTCGTCGCGCACGGCAACAGAGTCCGCGGCGCAGAGCCACAGCATATTGCAATGGATAAAGGACATTTTCGGCGACAACGGCGTGACTGACTTCATAGTAAGGAAGTCGGCGCACTGCCTTGAATACACGGGGCTTTGCCTGCTGCTTAACTTTGCTTGGCTTTTTACACGCGGCAGGCGGTCAATGACAGTATCGGTGATATGCGCATCAATTTATGCAATAAGCGACGAGGTGCATCAAATATTTATTGACGGCAGATCGTGCGAGTTGAGAGATTGGGCTATCGACACCGTGGGTGCAATTTTGGGGGCAATAGGCTTTTTGGTGATATACCTGATTATTGATGCGATAATAAAAAAATACAAAAGCGCATTGACAACCGAGTGATTTGGTAATAAAATAACATAATGCATATTATTAAAGATTTACATATTTTAAGGAGAAGAAAAATGAATGTATTGGTATTTGATACAGAAGAACAAATCGGCGTAGCTGCAGGATATTATATGTGCGGTCAGGTTTTGCAAAAGCCGAATTCTGTTTTGGGACTTGCAACAGGCTCGACACCGCTCAAGCCCTACAAGCATATGATAGAGCTTTATCAGCAGGGCGCAGTTGATTTTTCAAAGGTAACAACATTCAACCTTGACGAATACTGCAAACTTGATGTTAAAGATAAAAACTCATATCACAAATTTATGCACGAAAATCTTTTTGACCATATCAATATTCCCGAGGAAAACATTAATTTTCTTGACGGCAACGCAAGCGATATGGACCAAGAGTGCAAGAATTATGAAGAAAAAATCAAAAAAGCAGGCGGCATTGATATTCAGCTTTTGGGCATAGGCTCAAACGGTCACATTGCATTCAACGAACCTGCAGACGCATTCCAACGCTGGAGCCATGTTGTAGCGCTTAAGGAGTCTACAATTCAGGACAACAGCCGTTTCTTTAATTCTATTGAAGAAGTGCCGACACATGCGGTAACAATGGGTATCGGCTCAATTATGCAGGCAAAGAGAATACTCATTATCGCGCTCGGCGAGCATAAGGCAAAGGCAATTAAACAGCTTATCGACGGAAATGTAACACCGTGGTGCCCTGCTTCTGTTCTTCAGTTCCACACAGATGTTACATTAATGCTTGACAAAGGGGCAGCATCATTGCTGTAAGATGATTATGAAAAAAGTAAGAGTTTTATTAAGTTTGGTTTTGGCGGCTGTAATTTGCATTTCATTTGCGGGATGCAAATCGAATAAGGATGACAGCGCCGACACAAGCCAATCCACTACGCAATCCGCTGCAACAGAAAGCACAAACAACGGCACAACAGCCGCTTCGACGCCGGTTGAAAGCACAGACACAACCGAGCAAAGCAGTACAAGTACAACGAAAAAACAATCGACAACGAAAAAAGCACAAAAGACAACCGCTCCGGCTGACAGCGACAACAAGTCGCCGATAACGGTTAACCAGGCACTTGATATTCTTGACAACGATTTTTACGGCAAGGGATACGAAGTTAACGCAACGGTTAAAGAGGGCGGCTATCAATATTTTTCGGTATATGACAAAAACGGAAACAAATATGCCTCCGTTAAAGTTGATTTGAGCACGGCAGATGCTGTTGAAACACTTACAAATTCAAGCGGTGCGCCTAACACATTCAACTTATATTCAATCTCATAGGAGGAGAACAATGGCAGATAAGGAAAAATTTTATATAACAACGGCTATCGCATACACATCGCGCAAGCCGCATATCGGCAACAGCTATGAAATAGTTTTGACAGACGCAATCGCAAGATTTAAGAGATTGCAGGGATACGATGTTTTTATGCTCACGGGAACGGACGAGCACGGTCAAAAGATTGAGGAATACGCAAAAAGCGCAGGCGTTACGCCGAAAGAATATGTTGACAAGGTTTCGGGCGAAATCCGCTCGATTTGCGACCTTTTGAACACAAGCTATGACAAATTCATCAGAACTACCGACGAATATCATGAAAAAACGGTTCAAAAGATTTTCAAAAAGCTTTATGACCAAGGCGATATTTACAAGGGACATTACGAGGGAATGTACTGCACTCCGTGCGAATCGTTTTGGACGGAAAGCCAGCTTGTTGACGGCAAGTGCCCCGACTGCGGCAGAGAGGTTAAGCCTGCCAAAGAGGAGGCATATTTCCTTAGACTTTCAAAATATCAAAAACAGCTTGAAGATTTCATTGAAAGCAACGAAAACTTCATTTACCCCGAGGCACGCAAAAAGGAAATGCTCAACAACTTCATTAAGCCCGGACTTCAGGACCTTTGCGTAAGCCGTACGAGCTTTAAGTGGGGCATCCCCGTTACATTTGACGACAAGCATGTAATCTATGTTTGGATTGACGCGCTTTCAAACTATATCACCGCATTGGGATATGACCCGGATGGCTCATCGGACCTTTACAAAAAATATTGGCCTGCCGATGTTCACATTATCGGCAAGGATATTGTGAGATTCCACACCATTTATTGGCCGATTATGCTTATGGCTCTCGGCGAGCCGCTTCCAAAGCAAGTTTTCGGTCACCCGTGGCTTTTGTTCGGCGAGGACAAGATGTCGAAATCGCGCGGCAACGTTATTTATGCCGACGACCTTGTTGATTTGCTCGGTGTTGACGCCGTAAGATATTATCTTGTATCCGAAATGCCGTATGCCAATGACGGTTCAATAACATATGAAACCATTATCGAAAGATACAACAGCGACCTTGCAAACACATTCGGCAATCTTGTTAACAGAACGATTGCAATGCAAAACAAATATTTTGACGGCATAATTCAGGAGCCGACCGACAGTGAGAGCGTTGACTATGAGCTTAAGGCGTTTGCGCTTGAAACTGTTAAAAAGATTGAAAAATGCTTTGAAACATACAGAGTTGCAGACGCTGTTGAGGCTGTTCTCAACCTTGCAAAGCGCTCAAACAAATACATTGACGAAACAATGCCGTGGGCGCTCGCAAAAGATGAGAACAAAAAGGCAAGACTCGGCACGGTGCTTTACAACCTGCTTGAGGCTATCAGATATATTGCAATTTTGCTCACTCCGTTTATGCCGCAAACAGCAGAAAAGATTTTTGAGCAAATGAACTGCGACATTAAGGATTATGACTCGATGAATACTTTCGGCGCACTCAAAGCCGGAACAAAAGTTAACGAGGCACAGGCACTTTTTGCAAGAATCGACTCTGAAAAAATGCTTGCGGAGATTGCACAAAAGCAAGAGGAAGCCGCAAAGAAGGAAGAGGCGGCAAAACCGAAAGAAATCGAAGGACTTGCACAAATCGCGATTGACGATTTTGCGAAGGTTGAACTTCGCGTTGCAAAAATCACTCAATGCGAGCCTGTAAAGCGAGCTAAAAAGCTCCTCAAGCTCCATGTTGACGACGGCACAGCCGAGGGCAGACAAATTGTGTCCGGCATCGCTCCGTGGTACACACCGGACGACCTTATCGGCAAAAGCGTAATCATTGTTGCAAACCTTAAGCCGGCAAAACTCTGCGGCGAGGTCAGCAACGGAATGCTCCTTGCAGGCGATGTTGACGAAAATGATGTTAAGGTTGTTTTTGTTGACTCAATTCCTGCCGGAACAAAATTGAGATAATCAAATAAATAATAAAGGGTAGGTATTCCTGCCCTTTTGCTTTGTAAGTGAGAATATTATGGAACAAAAATTTGAAAATATTTTTGACACACACTCGCACTATGACGATGATAAATTCGACAGCGACAGATTTTCGCTTTTAAAATCGCTCAAAGGCAAGGGCGTTTGCAATGTTGTGAGTTGCGGATGCGACATAAACAGCACAAAATTCAATCAACTTTTGGCGCAAAAATTTGATTTTGTATATTTTGCCGCAGGTCTGCACCCCGAAAATCTCGAGGGATGCACCGAGAGTGACATTGATGAAATCGCAAAAATCGCCGCCGATGAAAAATGCGTTGCAATAGGCGAAATCGGGCTTGATTATTATTGGATGAGCTCGACAAAGGAAAAACAACGCGAGTTTTTCACAAAGCAAATCGAACTTGCAAAATCACTCGATATGCCGATTATTGTGCATGACAGAGATGCGCACGGCGACACGGAGCACATTTTGCGCAAAATGAAACCGAAGGGCGTTGTGCACTGCTTCAGCGGCTCAAAAGAAATGGCGCGCGAAATAATCAAAATCGGTATGTATATCGGGCTCAACGGAGTTGCAACCTTTAAAAACGCGCGCAAAAGCCTTGAAGTTGTTAAGGAAATTCCGCTTGAACGGCTTGTGCTTGAAACCGATTGCCCATATCTTGCGCCGGAGCCGCACCGCGGAAAGCGCAACGATTCATCATACATTCCCTATATAGCGATGAGAATAGGTGAGGTACTCAATATGGATGCACAGGAAATATTGAACATAACGACACAAAACGCCAAAAGGCTTTACGGCTTGGAATAAATAAATCCACATTAAAAAGCGGTCGGGAACACAGACTTGTTCCCGACCGTTATATTTCAATATACTATTTTGTTTTTACAGACACAGCCTTGGACCACGATGAATAGTAATACGCCTTGCCGACTTTTTTGTATGTTCTGACACGGACATAATACTTTTTCTTCTTCGACAGCTTTTTGACAGTAGCCGAGGTTGTCGAATTTTTTGAAACGAAAACGTTTTTTGCGCGTTTGAATTTACTGCTTGTCGAATATTGGATTTGGTAGCCGGTTGTTTGTGAGGACTGCTTTTTCCATTTGACATAGAACGCCTTTGACTTTGCCTTAATTGATGAAATTGAGGTGCCTTTTGGAACAATAGTGTATTTAACACTGAATGTGCCCTTGTAGCCGTTTCTGAATCTGATTTTGATTGTGTAAGAGCCGACATTTTTCATACCCTTTGGATATGAAACAGTGTAGTAATATGGGTTAACTGTTTGGTTTTTGTTGTTTTTAACAGTGACGGACGGCTTTTTGACCTTTCCGTTATAAACATATTTTGTCGATGACAAAACAACCCTGCTGTTTGAAGTCGGCTTGATATAATTGATTGTCGGCGAATTGATAACAAATTTGAGTTTTGCCCTGCCTTTACATCCGTTTATACCCTCAATCACAACCTCGCCGGTGCCGACCTTTGTGTTGTTTGCATATGACACAATTTTGTAATCCGTACCCTGCACAAGCGTTTTGTCGAGATTGTCAAACTTTGTGGGCTTAACGGCAGAACCGTTATAATAATACTTATTTTTTTTGTTGCTGTCGGCATACTGACCGTTCAGCGACGAAATATCATATTTTGAAATACGATAGTTAAATGTTGTACTTTTGCCGCCGATAAGATTTTGACTGTTGTTGAGAGCAACGAGTTTTGCCGTCAAATCCGTTTCATACGCCGATTTAGGAAGAACAATATCATAGTCCTTGCCGTAATACAGTCTTACAGAGCCTACGTCAACATAAGGCATACATGACTTGATATATTCATCCATATTAGCAAAGCCGTTTTGCTTTAAAATCGGTTGCGGATAATATTTGCAATTTTTTGTGCCTGCAATTTTGAGCACCGACAAATCAGCCTTGCCGACAGTGAATTTAAACGAAAACGAGCCGCTGTAATTATTTTTGTATTTAACGGTGACATCATATGTGCCCATATCGCATATAGCGGACGGTTTGGAATCTTTTGTAATTATAAGGTCAAAATCACTGCCGTTGTCGAGAGGATTATCGTAGCCGTCGGTAATTTTTATCTGCGGCATTATTTCCCTGCCGATATAGCCGCTTTCAGTTTGAATCTGACAATCATAACTGCCGACATCGGACATATCAAGCGGAGTTATTTTGAAATTTACGGAATAATCGTGATTTTCGCTGTCGCCGTTAATATAAATCGGATATGTGCCGACAGAGGTTGCCTTGACATTTTGAGCCGAATATTCCCTGCTCGGGCAATCCGAGCCGGAACGATTGACAAGATAAGGAATGAGCACCGTGTATTCAGACGCCTTGCCGTTATAATCAAATCCGGCAACATTTTGGTATTGAATTTTGCCGTTTTCATCGAGCAGGACACGCTGGAAAACGGCGACCTGGGCGTGCTGATCTACGGCGACGAGGGCGAGGGCACCCTGAAGCGCTACATCCAGCGTGGCAACTGTGTGGTGCTGCAGCCCTTCAACCCCGCCTACAACGAACTGGTGATCAAGGGCGAGGACCTGAACCACCTGCACATCGCCGGCCGCGTGGTGGAGACCAAGGCCAAGTGGTAAATCTTCTATTTTAAAATGGCCTCCGTTTCACTCTGGCCATATTCAGCGGAAAATTTGTTTTTTATTTCGTGTTTGTCGTGGCCTGCGGGCCACTCCAAACACATTTTCACGAAAAGAGCGAGCAAACAGGTTTTCTGCATGCATCTGTTTTTTGAATCAAAAGCCATTTGCAGTTTTGCGTATGGCTTTTTCTTTTATACTCTTTTTTTCATTCGGGGGTGCATTTTTATGGAACAGACACTCATGGATAAGCTGACCATTCTGGCCGACAGCGCCAAATACGACGTAGCCTGCACCTCCAGCGGGGCTTCCCGCACGGCGCGGGCCGGAACCGTGGGCAGCTGCTATGCACCGGGGTGCTGCCACGCCTTTACCGCCGACGGCCGCTGCGTCAGTCTGCTCAAGGTGCTGATGACCAACTGCTGCTCCTTCGACTGCGGCTACTGCGTCAACCGCAAGTCCAACGATATCCCCCGCGCCACCTTTGCGCCCCGGGAACTGGCCGAGCTGACCATGGAGTTCTACCGCCGCAACTACATCGAGGGCTTGTTCCTGTCCAGCGCGGTGCTTGGCACCCCGGACTACACCACCGAGCGGATGCTGGCGGTCCTGCGGCTGCTGCGGGGCGAATATCGCTTTGGCGGCTACATCCACGCCAAGGCCATCCCCGGCACCAGCCCGGAGCTTGTGCAGCAGCTGGGTTACCTCGCCGACCGCCTGAGCGTGAATGTGGAGCTGCCCAGCGAGCGCAGCCTGAATCTGCTTGCCCCGGATAAGGGGCGGCACTCCATCTTCCGGCCCATGAAGCAGATCGCGGTGTCCGGTGCCGCCAGCCGGGAAGAGCTCACCCTGTACCGCCACGCGCCGAAGTTTGCTCCCGCCGGGCAGAGCACCCAGATGATCGTGGGGGCCTCGCCGGAAACGGACTACCACATTTTAAAGCTCACCGAGGGCATGTACCAGAAGTACGGGCTGAAGCGGGTGTTCTACTCCGCCTACATCCCGGTAGCCGAGGACACCCGCCTGCCCGCGCTGGACACCAAACCGCCCCTGCTGCGGGAACACCGGCTGTATCAGGCCGACTGGCTGCTGCGGTTCTACCAGTTCGAGGCAGACGAAATTTTAGATCAGGACAACCCCAACTTCAACCCCTATCTGGACCCCAAATGCAACTGGGCGGTGCAGCACTACGGGCTGTTCCCGGTGGACGTGAACCGCGCCCCCTTCGAGATGCTGCTGCGGGTGCCGGGCATCGGCCCCAAAAGCGCCCGGCGCATCTGGCGCGCCCGCAAGCAGGCGGCGCTGGGGCTGGACGAGCTCAAGCGCATGGGGGTGGTGCTCAAGCGGGCGCAGTATTTCATCACCTGCCGGGGCTTTGCCGGGGCACACCCGGGGCGCGGCAGCGCCGGGCGGGAGCGCATCACCCGGGCGCTCATCGACCCCAACGTGTTCAGCGGCAGCTGTTGTCCCTGTTGCAAGATCAGACC